>ERZ808037.192-NODE-192-length-65992-cov-8.153061_pt1 | contig 65992 bp, 54 predicted proteins | sample MGYA00380190_ERZ808037 | MGnify/ENA primary metagenome ERZ808037 (study PRJEB31490, sample SAMN06133399) | mouse gut metagenome | isolation source: J9 | host: mice | place: China: Chengdu | collected 2015-05 ... | reverse complement strand
GGTTCTTTGTAAAGTTACAAAATATCTATGACTCTGGCAAACAATTAGTTGGATATTTTCTGAATATCCCTAAGTTATAGTACGAAACGACATATGTTTTGCCGTCTGGAGCAGTTGTTGCATTTTCTGCAACAACTGTATTCGGCTGTAGCTCACCGCTTTCAAACACATTTTTGATGTGTCTCGAAATTGTGGACTTATTGCGTTGAAAAAGTTCAGCCATTTGGTCGGCAGTCAGCCACACAGTATCGTTGGAGAGACGAACTTCGACTTTCGTCTCCCTGCCCTGAGTTTCGAACAATAAAATCAGTCCGGCATCCATAGGGTGCATATTAATTACATTATATGCAAAGTACATAATTTGAAGACTATTTCAATAGAGAAATAAGTTTACGATGCAGCCGGCCATGGATTTCACTAAAGCACTCTATGACGAAAGAGACGGGCAGTTGCAAAAAAAGCAACAGTCCGTCTCTTTTTTTATTTACGGGCTCTTAGAGGCCTTTGCCGTGGCAGTTTTTGTATTTTTTGCCGGAACCGCAGGGGCAGGGATCGTTGCGGCCTACTTTGGGGGCGGCTTTCATCGGCATCGTGGGCTGAGGAGCGCCCTGACGGGCGCTGGCGGCCTTGCGCTGCTCTTCCTCTCCGGGGAGGGAGGCCTTGGACTCGCGGTACTGCGGGCGCTGGCGGAGCTCGGGAGCGGCGGCCTTCACCTCAACCTCTTTCTTGGGAGCGGGGGCTTCGGTTTCGGAAGCGCCGTCGGCCTGTTCGGCCGCGGGAGCCTGGGGCTGGGGCGTGCGGGTGAAAATCTGACCGCGCATTAGGGCGCTCATGGCCTTGGTGTTGAGCTCGGAGAGCATGCGCTCGAAGAGGTGGAAGGACTCGACCTTGTAGATTACGAGGGGGTCCTTCTGCTCGTAGGAGGCATTCTGCACGCTCTGACGGAGCTGGTCGAGCTCGCGGAGATGTTCTTTCCAGAGTTCGTCGATGGTGACGAGCATGAGGGCCTTGTGCCATTCCTTCACGATGCTCTCGCAGTCGGTGCGGGCGGCCTCCTGAAGGTCGGCTCGGAGGTTGAAGAGGCGCTTGCCGTCGGTGAGGGGCACGTTGATCGGGCCGACGTAGTCGGTCTGCTGGACCATAGCCTGAATCACGGGGTTCGCTACCTCGCGGATGCGTTCGCTGCGACGGGCGAGGGCCTCCTGAGCGGCGGCTTCAAGGCGCTCGGTGCGCTCCTGACGGCTCATGGCGGCGTACTCCTTCTCGGTGAAGGGAGCCTCTATCGTGAGCACACGGAAGAGCTCGGCCTGAAGGTCGGCGAAATCGGCGGGCGACTCGTAGTTGGCAATGATGTTCTCGACGGTGTCGACAAGCATATTCTGGATGTCGATTCCGATACGCTCGCCAAGGAGTGCGTGGAGACGACGGTTGTAGATGTAGGTTCGCTGCTTGTTCATCACGTCGTCATACTCGAGGAGGCGCTTGCGGATGCCGAAGTTGTTTTCCTCGACGCGTTTCTGGGCTTTCTCGATGGCGTTGTTCACCATCTTGTGCTCAATCATCTCGTCCTCCTGGAGGCCGAGGCGGTCGAGCATCTTCATGACGGAGTCGGTTGCGAAGAGGCGCATGAGCTGGTCCTCGAAGGAGACGAAGAACACAGACGAACCGGGATCACCCTGACGTCCTGCACGGCCGCGAAGCTGACGGTCGACGCGGCGGCTCTCGTGGCGCTCGGTGCCGATGATAGCGAGACCTCCGGCCTCCTTGACCTCGGGAGTGAGCTTGATGTCGGTACCGCGGCCCGCCATGTTCGTGGCGATGGTGACAGTTCCCTTGCGGCCGGCGAGAGCCACAATCTCGGCCTCGCGCTGGTGGAGCTTGGCGTTGAGGACGTTGTGGGGAATCTTGCGGATATCAAGCATTCTGCTGAGAAGTTCGGAGATTTCCACGGAGGTGGTGCCGACGAGGACGGGACGGCCTTCGGAAACCATTTTCTCGATTTCGTTGATGACGGCCTTGTACTTTTCCTTCTTGGTCTTGTAGACGCGGTCGTTCATGTCGATACGGGCCACGGGACGGTTGGTGGGGATGGTCACCACATCGAGCTTGTAGATGTCCCAGAGCTCACCGGCTTCGGTTTCGGCCGTACCGGTCATACCCGCAAGCTTGTGGTACATGCGGAAATAGTTCTGGAGAGTGATTGTGGCGAAGGTCTGCGTGGCGGCCTCGACCTTCACGCCTTCCTTTGCCTCGATGGCCTGATGGAGCCCGTCGCTGTAGCGGCGACCCTCCATGATTCGGCCGGTCTGCTCGTCGACAATCTTGATTTTGTTGTCGTCGATGACGTATTCGATGTCGCGCTCGAAAAGGGTATAGGCCTTGAGGAGCTGAGTGACGGTGTGGACGCGCTCGCTCTTGACAGCGTAGTTGGCCATGAGCTCGTCCTTCTTCTCCTGCCGCTCGCGGGGGTCGGCGATGTGCTCAAGCTCGGAGAGCTGGCTTGTGATGTCGGGAAGGACGAAGAACTGAGGGTCCTGGGCGTGGCCCGTGAGCTCGTCGAGGCCCTTGTCGGTGAGCTCGACGGAACGGTTCTTCTCGTCGATGACGAAGTAGAGGGGGTCGGTCACGACGGGCATCTCGCGGGCGTTGTCCTGAAGGTAGTGGGCCTCGGTCTCGAGGAGGATGTTCTTCATGCCCTCCTGGGAGAGGAAGCGGATGAGGGCGCTGTTCTTGGGAAGGCCCTTGTATGCGCGGAAGAGAAGGAGGGCGCCTTCCTTGCGGATCTCCTTGTCGTCGGAGGCAAGTTTGGTCTTGGCTTCGGAGAGGATGCCGGTGACGAGGCGCTGCTGAGCCTTCACCACCTTCTCGACGTTGGACTTGTATTCGTCGAAGTACTGCTCCTCGCCGCGGGGCACGGGGCCGGATATGATGAGAGGTGTACGGGCATCGTCGATGAGGACGGAGTCGACCTCGTCGACAATGGCGTAGTAGTGCTTGCGCTGGACGAGGTCGGCGGGCGACATGGCCATGTTGTCGCGGAGATAGTCGAAACCGAACTCGTTGTTCGTGCCGAAAGTGATGTCGCAGGCGTAGGCCTTGCGGCGCTCGGGGGAGTTGGGCTCGGTCTTGTCGATGCAGTCGACAGTCGCGCCGTGGAACATGTAGAGCGGACCCATCCACTCGCAGTCGCGCTTGGCGAGGTAGTCGTTGACGGTCACGACGTGTACACCCCGACGGGAGAGGGAACGGAGGAACACGGGGAGAGTGGCGACGAGGGTCTTGCCCTCACCGGTTGCCATCTCGGCAATCTTGCCCTGATGGAGCACTATGCCGCCGATAATCTGGACGTCGTAGTGGACCATATCCCAAGTAATCTCGTTTCCGCCGGCCATCCAGTGGTTTTTCCATATGGCCTTGTCGCCGTCGATGGAGACGAAGTCGTGGCCCGTTGCAGCGAGGTCGCGGTCCATCTGGGTTGCTGTTACCTCAACCGTGGGCGAGTCCGCGAAACGCGCGGCGGTCTCGCGTACAGTGGCGAACACCACGGGAAGATGCTCGTTGAGCTTCTCCTCGAGGGTGTCGATTATTTTCTTCTCGTGCTCGTCGATTTCGTCCCAGACAGGCTGGCGCTTCTCGAAGGGAAGGGTCTCGACTTCGGCCTTGAGGCGGTCGATGGCCTCCTGGTCGGCGGCGGTGGCGGCTGCAAGGTCGGCGCGGACCTTGTCGATGTTCTCGCGGAGCTGGTCGTTGGTAAGTCTGGCCATGTCAGGCCGCAAGGCGTTGACCTGATTGAGAATCGGGCGTATCGCCTTCATATCGCGGCTTGACTTGTCGCCGAATATGGTCTTTAGAATTCCGGTAAATGACATATCTTGAAATCCGGCGGTTAGCCGGAGCTATTGTTTGTTACGGTTTTTTATGCTTGAAAATTACGCTTCAACGTGCAAAAATACAATTTTTTGCGCATATCTGCAAAAAAAGTATCGGAAGCCCGTTATTTGAGGGCTACGGGGGGCATGGCTGCGCCGTTGGGACTTCTGATGCGGAGAAGACGGGCCACCGTAGGAGCCACGACGCGGGCGTCGAGCGGAGTGTCGACGGTGCGCGGGTCTATGCCGGGAGCGTAAATGAAAACCGGGGCCGTGGTGGCCACGGCACGGAAGACCATGGGCACGTGCGGGGCGGCGGCGGAAATTCCGGCGAAATCGTCGACGACTTCAAAACCGGGAGCAACAAAAAGAAGGACGTCGCCGGAGGAATCGAGGGGCGTATTGCGACGGAGAGCCTCGGACTTACGTCCGGCGCGTCCGGCGATTATATCCTCGAGGGAATAGGCGGCGTCGACGCCGGTCATCTTCACGAGAAAATCGGCGACTTCGGCGCGGACCTCGGGCAACTGAAGGCCGAGGTCCTTTATAGTCTTGTGATTGAGGTAGAAACGGCCGTTGTGATAGCCGGAAACATAGTCGCCATTGCCGTGGAGGGCAATGAGGTACATATTGAGAAGCGACGCGGCCTTGCGGGTCGAGAACTCGCCGTGGGGAATTGCCCAGCGCTCGTCGTCACGGCGGGAGGCGGGAGTTGCCGGGGTAGCGGCGAGCATTATCGCCACGTTTCCGCCCGCTGTTCCGTCGGCGGCGCGGAAGAGACGCCCGAGGTCGCGGTCAAGACGGACATATGCGTCCATGCGCTCCATGCGCGTGTCGGCGCTCTTGGAATACTGATACGGGGCGAGAGTGTATGCGAGGGAAAGGACGTCCGTGCCGTCGTGGCTTCCGAGGGAGAGATTGCGGATAATGTCGATTGCGACGTCAGTAATCTCTGTGTTTCCGAGCGGAGAGCCGACAAAGCGCTCAATGCGGTCGGGGGTACGCTCTCCGCGGGGGACGACGTAACGGAAGGGATATTTCCTCAGATGCTCGGGGAGAGCGGGATAATCCGCAGGGTCAAGAGCCGGGGTCCAGCTCATGGTGTCCATGCGGGTGACAAGCGGACGGATGCGGTTGCGGGCGGCAACGGTTCCGGGCATGTCGCGGTAGAACGTGGAGGAGGCCCAGTTCCCTGTGGCGGGGTCGAGCCAGAGAGCGGAATTGGCGGTGTGGCCTGCAAGGACTATTGCCTGCGCGGGCGTCGGAGCGACGGCATAGGCCATCGTCACCCCGCCTGAAGCGATCCGCGCCTCGTCGACAATTGTGCTGACGCGGAGGGCCGAGGGGGAATATGTGTCGGAAGTGAAGTTGCCGATTATCCCCGGGTCGAGGAAAAGGGGCCTTGTGCGGAGGGTCTCGCGGTCGTATGTAAGGCTCTCGGCCACACCGCTCACGGAGGGAGACGCACCGGTAAGAAGCATGGCGGCCGCTCCCGTGGGGTCGAGGGATGTTCCGTAGTCGGCGTTGCTGATGGTGAGACCGTTCTTTCTGAGCTTTCCGAATCCGCCGTCAGGACCGAACTTCTCGGCGAGGAGATCGAGAGTCTCGGCGTCGAGGCCGTCGACAACTATATTAAGGAGTATACGCGCCTGAGCCGCCCGGGGCTCGGCGGCCTGCATTCCGGCCGCTGCCACGAGCGTGGCCACAAGGGCCACCACAAGAGGGGGTAAGGGACGTTTCATTTTCTACTCCTTAAAAACTGGAAGATAAAGCATGCGCTCCGCAGCATTTCCGCGGCAATCAGGGGCCAGAATGCCGGATTGGCGCTCTGCGTACAGAACGGCCATGCAATAATCAAGCCAAAAAGTACTGCAAAGTTAATAATTTGATAGCAAAAAACGGCAGGAATCGTCTTTTTTGACCAAATAAACAATGCCGGGACGAGGCAGAAGGGGTTCAGCCACCAGATGAGATAGTTGGGTGAAGTGGCGTAATGTTCTGATACAAAAACGAGAAAAGCCACGACGCTTCCGGCGATGCCGAGCAGGGCGAAAAATACGGCGTCGAATCCCCTGGAGAAGCGCCGGCGGCGAAGGTCAAAGACCGTGACCGCAAGCGAGACAGCGAGAAGCGTCAGCGCGAATGCCATGGGAGTCAGAAACCACGGCGTCGGACCGTCAGCGGCGCCGTCCGCCGGCCCTGGGGTCACGGTCACCTCCGGGCCGACAAGGAAGCTGCCCTCCAGAGCCTCGCAGAGCGATACAGGGGCGAAAGTCTGCTCCATGCGCGAAATCGGGCGGTCGATCAGCGGGCCGAGCGCGAGGTCTATTCCGAACTGGTACCAGGGATAGTTCCGGTGGTACCATCGCATCGCCTGCCTGAACGTGCGGCATCCTGCGGCTTCCGGAGCGGGCTCGGAGAGAGCGACGGAATCAATTTCCGCGGCAAGCATCACGAGGGCGAGCGGGCGCGTAGCGCAGTTGTCGAGGACGTAGTTGTAGCGGTAGGTGTTGTTCGGCGGTGCGAGCTGCACGGCGAGCTCGTCGAGGAGACGCCTACGGGCCCGGGAAGAGAGGTTGAGCGGCTGTTCGACAATCCTGCGGCCTGAGCCGGCATAGCTGTCGACGAAAATCCGCCAGGGATAAGCCCCGACCATATAGTCAGTCTCTCCCTTGACGAAACGGTAGATGAAGTGGGGCGTATTGAAGTCGAAGAGCCCGAAATTGACGGCGAGGTCAAGTTCGTCGCCGAGCCTGACTCTCAGGGCTGAATGTCCCTCGAGTTCATAGACCTCGGACCCGGGGTAGACCGTGACGAAGCTCAGAAGCGTGTCGACGGGTTCCGCCTCGGGCGCCTCCTGAGCGCGGAGGGCGGCCGAGGTGCTTATTGCAAAAAGCAGGAGAAAAGTCAGGAGTCTCTGCATCAGCGGATGTCGATAAGTTTATGGGTCTGGAGGGATAGGCGCCAGCGGGGATGCGCGAGGATATAGGCCACGGTCTCGGGAATGTTCTTACCCGAACAGGGCTGGAGGAACAGCCGGGGAGCGGGAAGCAGCCGTGCCAGCTCCTCGACATCGCGCCCGTCGAAGACGATTTTCAGCTCGTCGATGCGGTCGACGGCCCATGGAGCGTCCTTCGGGGAGCATGTGACCCAGTCGACTTCGGGAGGTACGGGCATAGTTCCGTTGGTCTCGACCTGAACGTAAAAGCCGCGGAGCTTCAGCTCGCGCAGGAGCTCGCTGTCGAGCTGGAGAAGAGGCTCGCCGCCCGTTGCCACGAGGTGCCGGCCGGGGAAGGCGGAGACGGCCTCGGCAATCTGCGCGGCGGTCATTTCCGTGAAGGCGCGGAAATCGGTGTCGCAGAAGGGGCAGGCACGGTTGCAGCCCGAGAAGCGGAGGAATACGGCCGGAGTGCCCGTATAATAGCCCTCGCCCTGGAGGGAATAGAAAATCTCGTTGACTCTGTATAGTTTCATCAGTCCAGTTCGTAGACGGCGGTGTTGCCCTCGCTTTCCTGAACCTCGACGCGGAAGCAGTTCTCGACGTTGTCGCAGATCCAGCGGGCGATGTTCTCGGCGGTTGGATTAAAGGGAAGAGTGTCGTTGAGGCAGCGGTGGTCGAGGCGCTCGGTGACGATTCGCTTTATGTCGGTGAAGTCGGTGACCATCCCGTTGGCGTTCAGCTCGCGTGCCCGGCAGTGGACGGTGACAATCCAGTTGTGGCCGTGGAGAGAGGTGCACTTGCTCTCGTAGTCAAGCTCGAGGCGGTGCGCGGCGGATATTTCAAGTCGTTTGCTTACGTAGTACATAGTCGGTTCAGTTTGATTCGAGGAGTTCGCGGGGGTCGATAACGGGTGCTATTCCCTTTTCGGCGGCGAGAGCGACGACATAGTCGAGGGCGGCCTCGCGCGTATCGTCAATCTCGCATTCCTTCACGGCGTGCTGGAGGCTCTTGATGAAATAGCCCACCTCGGGTCCCGTCGGAAGCCCCAGAAGCCGCATGACCTCTGTTCCGTCGAGGGGAAATTTACGGGCTCTCTCGGCGTCCTTGGCGCGGATTGCGGCGATTTTTTCCTCCACAATGTCGAAATTTGCAAGAAAACGGGCCTTCTTCGCCTCGTCCTTGCTTGTGATGTCGGCGCGGGCAAGAATCATAAGGTCGGGGAGGTCTTCCTCGGCATAGTTTGCCATGCGGCGGACGGCGCTGTCCGTGACCTCGTCCTCCACAAGGGCGATAGGGCGCATGTGGAGCTCGACAAGCTTCTCGACATAGCGCATGAACTCTCCGCGCGGGAACTTGCAGCGCGAGAAGATGCCGGGAATCATCTTTGCGCCGATGAAATTGTGGTTGTGGAAGGTCCATCCGCGTTCGGGATCCCAGGCCTTGGTTACGGGCTTGCCTATGTCGTGGAAGAGAGCGGCCCAGCGGAGCTCGGGCTTTTCGGAGCGCGCGGCCACGGAGTCGAGCACCTGAAGGGTATGGTAGAAGTTGTCCTTGTGGGCGCGCCCGTTCCGGACCTCTACACCCCGGAGTTTCTCCAGTTCGGGCAGAATCAGTGCGAGAAGGCCGGTCTCGTGGAGGAGCCGCCAGCCTATAGAGGGCTTAGGAGCGGCCATAATCTTGAAGAGCTCGTCCTTGATGCGCTCGCGGGTAATGATTGAGATACGGTGGGCGTTTCGCGCGATTGCCTCCTTCGTCGGCGGATAAAGCTCGAAGCCGAGCTGTGTGGCAAAGCGTATGGCGCGCATCATGCGCAGGGGGTCGTCGCTGAAAGTGACGTCGGGATCGAGGGGCGTGCGGATAATGCCCCGTCTGATGTCGCCGAGGCCGTCGAAGCGGTCAATCAGCTCCCCGAAAGTCGCACCATTCACGCTCATGGCCATGGCGTTGATAGTGAAGTCGCGCCGGGAGAGGTCTTCCTCGAGGGTGCCGTCCTCGACGACGGGATTGCGGGAGTCGCTGGTGTAGGACTCGCGGCGCGCGCCGACGAACTCGAGCTCGAGGCTTCCTTTCTTTATCTGCGCCGTGCCGTATGTGCGGAACACGTTTACTGACGTGCGGGGGCCGAGAGCACGGCCTACGGCCTCGGCGAGCTCGATTCCGGAACCGACGGTGACGAAGTCGATGTCCTTGGAGGGCCGGCCTATGACGAGGTCGCGGACGAAGCCGCCGACGGCGTAGCACTCGCGGCCCATTTCATCGGCCACAGCGCCTATAGTCTTGAAAATACGTGGATTGGATAATGATTGGCTGAGGTTCATCTATACAAGATCCGTAATATCTTCCTTAGCGGTGGTTATACATTCCATCGGGCCGTCGGGGCGCACGATGTAGGTGTTCTCAATTCCCACGGCCCCTATCCCGGGAATCACGAACTTGGGCTCGACGGCGATGACGTTTCCGGCCTCGAGGATGTCCCGTGAGCGGGGGGCGAGGACGGGGAGCTCGTTGATTTCGATGCCGACACCGTGGCCGACGAATCCGGCATGGCTGCGGCAGCCCATGAAATACTCGTGAAGGCCGGCCTCACGGGCCATCTCCTCGGCGCGGAGATAGAGGGCGCGGGCCTCGGTGCCCGGGCGACCCATGGCGGCGAGCTCGGCGCAGATTGCCCGCGAGCAGTCGTTGGCCTTGCGGGTGACAGCGTCAGGCTCTCCCGCGCAGTAGCAGCGGGTCATGTCGGTCATGTAGCCGGTGTAGTTGCCGTTCACGTCGACCATCACGGGCTTGTCGGGCATGATAATCGAACCGTTCGCGCCCACGGGGATGGAGGGGTCGAGTCCGGCGCCTCCCATCGCGAAGTCATAGGGCGAGGGGGTGTCGGCGTTATCGCCCGTGAGAACATTGCCCATGAAGAGCTCCATGTCGTCGCCGGCCACGCGGAACTGGCCGAGACAGCCCTCGAGACGAGAGACGCGCTCAATTTCAATCTGAAGCTCGATGTCGGTCATTCCCTCGCGGTAGAGGTGAGGGACCCTTCCGTACACGCGGGACTGCTTCACGCCGGAGATGCGGAGTTTGTCCTGCTCGAAGGGGGTCTTGACGGCTCTTGCGCGGCGCATCACGGCCGTGCCGTCTGAGAATTCGGCACCGGCGAAGACTTTCATCAGGCGTTCGGCGGAATTGTAGCAGAGGCTTCCGAGCTCAAGGGCGAGCTTACGCGGCATGGCGAGCCCTCTTTCCGCAAGGATGGCAGGAATTTCCTCGGGCTTGCGGATGAAGGCCACGTCGACGCCTTCGAGATGGTTGGGGCGCCGCACGAAGCATACGGGTCTGAGGGCGCTGTCCGCGGGGATGTAGACAAATCCCGAGAACACGCGGCCGCACACGTAGTAAATATCGGCGTTGTCGCGGAGGAGGATAGCGTCGGCGTCCATGGCTCCGCGGATGCGGCCGAGACGCAGGGCCTGCTCATCGGCGGGAATAAGGCACACGCGGGTGTCGGAGCTGTGTTGGTCGTGAAGAAAGGGTGTAGACACTGCTTGGAGAGGTTTTATAATGTCAGATTTTCGCGAGATCGCTGAATGAGGAAAGAACTATGTCGGCGTCGGCGGGATTGAAATCGAGACCGAAGCCGTAAGAGGCCCACGCGAAGGGAATGCCCGCGCGTCGGGTGCTCAGGAGGTCGCCGACGGTGTCGCCCACATAGAGCGGGCTCCCTAAATTATAACGCGCGACCAGGGTGCGAATGTTCACGTCCTTGTCATGGCCCGTGGAACCGTAGCTGAGGTAATCGGTGACAAAGGGCCCCAGGCCCGTATAGTCGAGAAAAACAGGAATGCCCTGCGGACCGCAATTGCTGAGCATGAAGAGCCGCACCCCGCGGGCCATAAGCCGCTCCATGGTGTCCCTGACGCCGGGATAGAGTTTCCCGCCGAGGCCGGGGAGCATAGCGGCGTCGTTAATCCTGAGGCGGTCAGTGAAAGTCTTCAGCTCGTCGCCCTTAAGACCGGGGACGAGGATGGCGGCGATTTCCGCGAGAGGTTTGCCCATGAGGGAGATGAGCTCGTCGCGGGTGACGGGCGGACGCCGCACACTGCAGTCGGCGAGTGTACGGTTCCAGATGGCGGCATAGCTGTCGACGGCGTCCCAGAGAGTGCCGTCCATGTCGAATATAATCGAGTCGTATGTCATTGCTTGTCAGTCGGGAATAAAGACTGCTCCCACTTGCTCGATGTCCGGGAGCGTGTCGAGGCGCATAATGTGGCGCACGCGGATTGGCGCTCCCTTGCGGAGAGTGAAATGGCGCGCCACGGTGTCGGTGAGCAGGAAAGAGGCGCCGCTCCCCCGACCGAGCCAACGGCCGAGCGAATCGGCGAGCTGTATGTCGAGGGTGTCGCGCACGGGCGAAAGGGAGTCGGCTCCGGCGACGCTCCGGGGAAGGGCCACTTCGAGCCAGAGGTTGCGGTAGCGGTAGCCGTGGGTGTGGCGCACGGCCACAAGAAGCGTACCTCTCACGAGCGAGTCGGCGGTCTCCGAAGTCGTGAATTCCAGCGAATCGGTGTAGAGCCACTGCGCACCGGGCATTGTGGCGAACTCGCTGTACATATTGTCGTCGGGCGTACATGCCACGAGCATCCACAGCGCTCCGAGGAGGGCTATGAATGCGCGTGTAAGGGGGAATCGTTTCAGACGGTCATTCTGAGGCATTGCTTTCGCCGGAATTTTCAGGGCCTCGAGCGCCCCTCGGTTTCTTGGCGGGACGTTTCCTTCTCTTGGCCTGGGTCTCGGTGGCGCCGGCGGCGGTTTCGGGCTTGGGCTGCTCCTGAGGCCGGGGCTGTTCGCGAGGACCGGACTTTTCGGGTTTCGGCTTGTCCTGTCTGGGCTTTTCCGGCTTCTGCTGGGATGCCGGCTTGCGCTTGCGTTTCTTTTTCTTGTCGAAGCGGGTAAGGTCCCCGTCGCCGAGGATGTCGCCGAACTCTGTCCTCGGTCGGGCTTTCTCCTCATCGGCGGAATCGGGAGCGAGCGTCAGGGGCTTCTCTCCGGCCTTGTTCATCCTGATGATGTCGAATGCGCGCTCGGCGCTGATTACCGTGAGGTTCACGGCCATATTCTTGTCGGTGGAATAGGTAATCTCCCGCTTGAAGATGTCGGTCTTGAAATGGAACCAGGTGGAGTCGGCGGTCTCGAGACGTATCTCCTTGGGGGGAAGCTTTTTGGATGCCTCCACATATGCGTCAACCTCGAAGTTGAGGCAGCATTTGAGCTTGGCGCACTGTCCGGCGAGCTTCTGGGGGTTGAGGGAGAGGTCCTGATAGCGCGCGGCGCTCGTTGCGACGGACACGAAGTTGGTCATCCACTTCGAGCAGCACAGGGGGCGACCGCAGGGCCCGAGACCGCCGATGCGGCCTGCCTCCTGCCGGACTCCGATCTGCTTCATCTCGATGCGGACCTTGAAAGTCTCTGCCAGCACCTTGATAAGCTGGCGGAAATCGACGCGTTCCTCAGCGATGTAGTAAAAAATCGCCTTGTTGCCGTCGCCCTGATACTCGACGTCACCGATTTTCATTTTGAGGTTCAGCGACGCGGCAATCTTGCGGGCGCGGATCATGGTGTCGTTCTCGCGGGCCTTGGCCTCCTCAAACTTCTCGATGTCGGCGGGACGGGCCTTGCGGAATACGCGGCGCACCTCGTCCTTTCGGGAGGCGCCGCACTTCATGCGCTTCTCTGCAAGGAGACCCATGAGCGTGACGCGGCCGATGTCATGGCCGGGAACAGCCTCGACCGCCACGAGGTCGCCGACGGCGAGGTCGAGGCCCGTGGTGTTGCGGTAATACCCTTTCCTCGCGTTCTTGAACTGGACCTCGACAACGTCCGAGTCGGCCTTGCCGCCGGGAATGTCGCCGAGCCAGTCGAAGCTGTGGAGCTTCGAGCGCGAGTCGGGGAGTTTCTTGTAGTCGTCCATAACCGGCTTACTTGGCGAAGGCTACGGAACGGGTCTCGCGGATGACGGTTATCTTCACCTGTCCGGGATAGGTCATCTCGTCCTGGATCCGGCGTGCTATTTCAGAGGAGAGGCGTTCGGTCTCGGCATCGTCAATCTTGTCGGCGCCGACAATCACGCGGAGCTCGCGTCCGGCCTGGATGGCGTAGGTCTTGAGCACGCCGGGATAGGAAAGCGCGAGCTGCTCGAGGTCGTTGAGGCGCTTGATGTAGGCCTCGACGATTTCGCGGCGGGCACCGGGACGCGCGCCGGAGATGGCGTCGCAGACCTGAACGATGGGCGCGAGGAGCGATGTCTGCTCGACCTCGTCGTGGTGCGCGCCGATGGCATTGCAGATGTCGGGCTTTTCCTTGTACTTCTCGGCGAGCTTCATGCCCAGAAGTGCGTGCGGCAGTTCAGGCTCCTCGTCGGGCACCTTGCCGATGTCGTGGAGGAGTCCGGCGCGACGCGCCTTCTTGGGATTGAGACCGAGCTCGGAGGCCATTACGGCGCAGAGGTTAGCCGTCTCGCGGGAATGCTGAAGGAGGTTCTGGCCATAGCTGGAACGGTACTTCATCTTTCCGACGAGGCGGATGAGCTCGGGATGGAGGCCGTGGATGCCGAGGTCGATGGCGGTGCGCTGACCGGTCTCGATGATTTCCTGCTCGATCTGCTTGCGGACCTTGGCGACTACTTCCTCGATGCGGGCCGGGTGGATGCGGCCGTCGGCCACGAGCTGGTGGAGGGCCAGACGGGCGATTTCGCGGCGCACGGGGTCGAAGCCCGAGAGGACAATAGCCTCGGGGGTGTCGTCCACGATGATTTCAATACCCGTGGCGGCCTCGAGGGCGCGGATATTGCGGCCCTCGCGGCCTATGATGCGGCCCTTTATTTCATCGGAATCGATATGGAACACGGTGACGGAGTTCTCGATGGCCGTCTCGGTGGCCACACGCTGGATGCTCTGCACAACGATGCGCTTGGCTTCCTTGTTTGCGGTGAGCTTGGCGTCGTCCATAATGTCGTTGATGTACGAGGCCGCTGCCGTCTTGGCCTCGTCCTTGAGGCTCTGGACGAGCTTTTCCTTGGCTTCCTCGGCGGTGAGGCCGGAGATGTGCTCGAGTTGCTGCTGGGCCTGATGGGTGAGGGCCTGGAGCTCGGCCTGACGGGCCTCAAGGGCCCGCTGCTGGTTCTCGATGTTCTGACGGAGGGCGTCGAGCTCATTGCGGGTGCGCTGGTTCTCGCTCTGCTGCTGGTTGAGCTGGATTTCGCGCTGTTTCTGGCGCGCCTCGGCGCCCTGCACCTTCGAGAGGCGCTGATTTGCCTGCTTCTCGGCCTCGGCTGTGATTTCGAGGGCCTGCTCGCGGCCTTCGAGAGCTTTGTTCTTCTTGATATCCTCAGCCTCGCGCTCGGCTTCCGCTACGATGAACTTGGCGCGGGTCGAAGCCGACCGGCGCTGCACTGCGACGGTCACTCCTGCAGCGATGGCGGCTGCCGCGAGGGCTACGATGACGGTAATGACTATATACATTGTGTTATTTGGTTTAGAACTTGGTTTTAGATGATATTTTCGATTGATTTTAAGAGTTTCACAATAAAAAAAGCGCACGTCGCCGGCTGTCCGGGGAAGCGGCGCGCCACGTGCGGGCGCGGCTCCCGGATGCCCGGGGATGTGCGGGAATACAGAAAAACGGAGGATACGGGACCGGCGGAAAAATCCGCTCAGAATCCGATTTCACGGATTATCCTGTCGAGCTCGGCCTCGAAAGACTCAAGCTCCTTCGACTGCTCCGAGGCGAGAGCCGACTTGCGGTAGTACATCTCGGCGTAGTACAGAGCCACTTTAGCGAGGGCGAGCCGCGAGGGCACGCCGCCGGGGCCGAAACGCATCTTCTGCCACAGCTTGTTCAGCTGCTCGATGATATAACGGTAAAAGGCCTCCTCGTCTTCGGCTACAAGGAGCTTGAACGGCTCCACGTCGGCGATTCGGGCTGTTATGTTATGTCTTCTGGTCTGGTCGTCCATTGTTCTGCGGTTGTTCGGGCTACATTCCTCCGTCTCGCACGCTCCCCGGAGGGATTACCCCTGAAGGTCGGCGATACAGCGGTCTATTTCCCGCACAAGATTCGAAATCATCTCCGCGGCGTGCCTGCGGTCGTCGGCCGTGGGGCTGACTGTCGAGGCCACCTTGAGATATTCAAGCTCCAGACGGAGCTTTTCAATCTCGGAGTCGCGGGCAAGGAGCTCGGCCTTGCGGTCCGCGGCCTCAGACTTCAGGCGCTTCACCTCCTCGGCCAAAGCCTGATTGCGAATCAGAAGGAGACGCGTTTTGTCGACGATGCGACGAAGCTGCTCGTGAAAGTCCGTTTGCGGCATACGATTCCAAATTTTCACAAAAGTAATATTTTTTTTCCACAAAATCAAACTCGCCGCGCATTTTTTCCCCGCTCCCGCCGAAAAAAGCCGCTTTCGCACATTTTATAATAAGACATCGCACGTAGGCCAAGAAAAAAATTTGCTTTTCCGGGCGGAAAATCCTATCTTTGCACATTACACCCAAGCCCACTGAAACCAACCATAACTCCTATCACGCACAATGCTTGAAATAAGCGAGATATTCAATGCCGCCGCCGTTCTCAAGGGCGTCGCGCGCAAAACAGCCATCATTCCGGCGCCGAAGGTCAACCCCGAGGTGGAGACCTATCTCAAGACCGAAAATCTCCAGCTCACCGGTTCCTTCAAGCTCCGCGGAGCATACTATAAGATTTCGCAGCTCTCCCCCGAGGAGAAGAAGCGCGGCGTAATCGCCTGCTCTGCAGGAAACCACGCCCAGGGCGTGGCCCTCGGCGCCACTCACAACGGCATCAAGAGTCTCATCTGCCTTCCCGCAGGCGCCCCAATCTCCAAGGTCGAGGCCACCAAGGGCTACGGCGCGGACGTCTGCCTCGTGCCCGGCGTTTACGACGACGCCTATGCAAAGGCCATCGAGCTCCAGAAGGAGCATGGCTACACCTTCGTCCACCCCTTCGACGATGAGAAAGTCATAGCCGGTCAGGGGACCATCGGCCTCGAGATTCTCGAGCAGATGCCCGACGTCCAAGCCGTTGTAGTGCCAATCGGCGGTGGCGGTCTAATCTCAGGCGTGGCATTCGCCGTGAAGACTCTCCGCCCCGACGTCAAGGTCTTCGGCGTCCAGGCATCCGGAGCCCCGTCCATGGCCACATCCCTCAAGGAAGGCAAGATTGCCCACCTCAACGACGTCAACACCATCGCCGACGGCATCGCCGTCAAGGAGCCGGGAATCAACACCTTCGACATCTGCAACAAGTACGTCGACCAGGTTGTCACCGTCAGCGACGAGGAAATCGCCGCCGCCATCCTTCTCCTGCTCGAACAGCAGAAGCTCGTCTCGGAGGGTGCGGGAGCCGTCAGCGTCGCCGCCGTGATGTTCGACAAGATTCCCGTCAAGGGCCTCAAAACGGTATGCCTCGTCTCCGGCGGAAACATAGACGTCACGACCCTCAGCCGCGTAATCACCCGCGGCCTCTCGAAAGCCGGCCGAAACTACACCTTCATCATCGACCTCCCCGACAAGCCGGGACAGCTCTCCGGAGTCTGCGCCGCAATCGCCAACCAGGGCGGCAACGTTATCTCCGTAAACCACGAGCGCATCAACACCACGGCGACAATCAGCGGCTGCACCATCCGCGTAGAGCTCGAGACCCGCGACGCCGCCCACATCGACGCCATCCGCACGGCCCTCAAGGCCCAAGGCTACGACGTACTGAACTAATCCGAAAAAAAAGCATCCCATCCATATGAAACAACTTATTCTCGCGGCCCTTGCCGCCTCTCTCTCCGCTCCCGCCTTCGCGCAGGCTCCTGCGGACTCCACGGCCGCACAGGCCGACACTGCATTCGTCTTCAACGACGTAATCACCATCCCCGTCACCTCGGTCAAGGACCAGAACAAGTCGGGCACCTGCTGGTGCTTCGCCGGAACGTCACACCTCGAGAACGAAATCCTCAAGAACGGAGGCGACAGCCTCGACCTCTCCGAGATGTTCACCGTCCGCCACTGCTATGCCGACAAGGCCGAGAAATTCGTGAGGATGTACGGCCAGACCAACTTCGCCGCCGGAGGCTCGACTGCCGACGTGCCCTACGTCTTCGAGCGCTACGGCGCCGTTCCCGAAGAGGTCTACCGCGGCCTCGAGTACGGCGAGGACAAGCACGTGCACGGCGAGCTCGACGCAGCCCTCACCGCCTTCCTCAAGGCCGTGGTCGCCAAACCCAACAAGAAAATCACAACAGCATGGCGCAAGGCCCTCGACGCCATCCTCGACGCATACCTCGGGCCGCTCCCCGAGTCTTTCACCTACAAGGGCAAGACCTACACCCCGAAATCCTACGCCGAGAGCCTCGGCCTCGACATGGACGACTACGTGAAGCTCACCTCCTTCACCCATCATCCCTTCTACACGAACTTCGCCATCGAAGTGCCCGACAACTGGCTCTGGGCTCCCGCCTACAACATTCCTCTCGACGAACTTCAGGCCACGGTCGACAACGCCCTCGAGAACGGCTACACCGTAGTTTGGGGCGCCGATGTCAGCGAAGGCGGATTCAAGTGGAAGGAAGGCGTCGCCCTCATGCCCAAAGGCAAGACCGAGGGCGACATGAACGACACCGAGCTCTCCCGCTGGGTCAAGCTCTCCGACAAGGACCGCCAGAATGACAAATACAACTTCAAGGCCCCCGTCGAGGAAATCGAAGTCTCCCAGGAGCTCCGTCAGGAGATGTTCGACAGTCAGGAGACCACCGACGACCACGGCATGGTTATCGTCGGCACCGCCACCGACCAGAAAGGCAACAAGTACTACAAGGTGAAGAACTCCTGGGACACCAATCAGGTTTACGACGGTTATTTCTACGTGTCGATGCCCTACTTCCGCGCAAAGACAATGGACATCCTCGTCAACAAAAAAGGTCTCCCCAAGGACCTCGCCAAGAAAATGGGCAGATAAGCCCGGCTCCACCTTGAAAAAAATCGGCATTATCTCCGACACCCACGGACTCGTCGACGCCCGCTATGCCCACCACTTCGCCGACTGCGACGAAGTGTGGCATGCGGGCGACATCGGATCCTACGATGTCATCGAAGCCCTCCGCGCAATTCGTCCGGGCATCACCGTCCGCGCCGTGGCGGGTAACATCGACGGCGCCGACATCCGCCGGGAATTCGGCGAGATTCAGTGCTTCACCGTCGAAGGCGTCAAGGTCTGGATGACCCATATATGCGGATATCCCGGGAAATACAGCCCCGGAGTGCGCCCGTATCTCCGAAATGAAAAGCCGCAACTCACTGTCGGCGGACACAGCCACATCCTCCGAGTGATGTACGACAACGAATTCTCAACCCTCTACGTCAATCCCGGCGCCGCCGGATATCAGGGATGGCAGAAAGTGCGCACACTCGTCCGCCTCGTCCTCGACGCCGGACAGATAAAAGACCTCGAAGTCATAGAACTGGCAAAAAGCTGATGAAACTCCTCAAGACTCTCCTCCCCGCGGCCCTCGCCGCCCTCGTCCTGCTCCCCGCCTGCAAGACAACCGAAGAAAACTACCGCTCGGCCTACGAGAAAGCCATAGCCGGACGCGACAGCATGGAATCGCTCGAAAACACCATCTATGGCCGGGAGCGCCGGCAGATGGGATTTCAGTACATGGCCGTCGGAGGCGACACAATCCCAGTGATGAACCGGCTCGTGCGCGTCACCGAAGGCGGCGGAGGCCTGCGCGAGAACCTACGGCCCTACTGCGTCGTTATCGGACAGTTCAAACAGCGCTTCAACGCCATCTCCATGCGCGACCGCCTCGCCGTCGCCGAGGCCACAGTCCCCACTGCCTTCGTCGTCGAGACCGGCGAACCATACTACTACGTCATAGCCTCCTCCTGGCCCACCCTCGCCGAAGCAGCCGCCGCACTGAAAACCCTCCAAACCAATCCCCCCATCCCCCTCCGCCCGCCCCTCCCCTACATCCTAAGACCAACGGCGAAATAACCGGCGGACAAACAGTTTTAAATCCACATTTTTCCTCTCTCTACCAATTAAACATCTTAACACAATTCTTTTACTGATTTTCCTTTCCGCCATTTCCATGAATGGTTTTGCGGAAGCGGACTCTCCCTCGGCCGAACAGACGCTTGATATTTCATCCCTGCCAGTTGTCAACCCTTATTTCTTTCAACACCAATATCTGTCGGTCATAGCACCGCAAATCGAGGAGTCAGACACTCTTCTTTTAGCAACCGCCACACCTCTTAACTCTGATTTCACTATCATGAATGGTTTCCGTTCTCCATTCAAAGACAGCGACATAACAATCAAAGAGTTCAAAGTCTCCGACAAAATTATTTACGTATGGCGCTTCCCCGAATCCCAATATCTCAGGGAAGCCCTCTATATGACTTTTGTCCCCAAAGACGGGCACTACATAGCCTATGCCATCAGTATAGGTCTCTATGTCGACTGGGAATTATCGACTTCAACCGAATCGTCCCGTCAAGTCTTCGGCCGCATCAAGAAACCGGAGAGCGCAAAGGAGTGCCTTGATCTGATGCTCGAACGCGGCATCCTCAAGGAAGATATAACCCGAAGCGAACTCTTTCAGGAAGGCTATACCGGTCCCGAATACCGCAAATAACCGATAATACCTTTAGCGGAGCCGGTCCCAGATACCTCCGGCGACTTCCAGCTCCTGGGCCGCTTGAACCCGATGAAACGCCATTTTTTGGAGCCGGACGTTGAATTTAAATTTGCTTTCGGACGCGAGTTTTCGTATATTTGTGCACGGAAATCTATACCTAATCTTTAGCAACAACAAGATGAAGAAACTTCTTTATTCGGCCGTGATGGCCGGACTGATGGTCTTCGGAGCCTCGGCGCAGCGCGTTGCCGTGCTCTCGGACGTCCACGTAACCCTCGGAAACGCCAACGAACGCGCGCTGCGCGAGGCCGTGCGCGAAATCAACGGCTCGGACTTCGATTTCGTGGTCATGAACGGCGACCTCACCAACGAGGGCTCGGACGCCGAGCTCGCAAACGTCAAGGCTATCCTCGACTCCATACGCCATCCTCTCTACGTCCTCCCCGGAAACCACGAGACAACATGGAGCCAGAGCGCCGCCCACACTTTCCCGCGCCTCTGGGGTAACGACCGCTTCTACACCAACATCGGCGACTCCCTCCTCGTTGTCGGAATCGCCTGCGGTCCTTACATGAAGATGGGCGACGGCCACATCAAGCAGGAGGACCTCCACTGGCTCCGCAAGACTCTCGACGACAATCTCAAGTCCGGAATGAAGGTCCTTTCCTTCAACCACTATCCCCTCCTCGACGACCTCGACAACTATGTGGAGTACATCGAGCTTCTTCAGGACTATCCCGTAATCGCCCACATCTGCGGCCACTACCACACCTGGCGCCACTACACCGCCGGAGGCAAGGATTCCGGCTCCGACATCGAGGGCGCCATGTTCCGCGCCCTCGACATGCGCGACGGAAAGCCCGGCTACGCCATAATGGACATAACGCCCGACTGGGTGCACATATATAATAAGGTGACGGGCGCGCCGGCCGAGCCCAAGATGGCCCTCCCCGTGCGCACGGCCCACACCAAGGTGAAGCCCCGCGAGACGAAAGCCGTCACAGCCCCCGAGGGCTTCGAGGTGTCGAAACTCTGGACCGACAGCGCGTCGGTGTTCACCCGTCTCGGCTTCGACAGAGACCGTGTGTTCTTCGGCACTTCGACGGGCCACGCCCGCGCCGTCGACAAGGCTACGGGCAAACTCGTGTGGGACCTGCCCACGGGCGCCTCGCTCTACAGCCGCCCCGTGCTCCTCAAGGAAGGGAAAGCACTCGCCGTCCCCGCCGGTGACGGCATTATCCTTGTGCGCCCCGAGACCGGCCGCGAGCTCCGCCGGCTCCCCTCCAAGGAAGGTCCCTACGTGGCCGACGGAGCGCTCACACCCGACGGCAAGACTTACCTTCAGGGCGGCTACAAGCGCTTCGAGGCCCGGCGCCCGTCCGACGGCAAGCTCCTCTGGAGCTACGACTCCATCTTCAACTACTGTCAGGCCGCCCCGGCCGTCGACGGCGGAGACATCGTTTTCGGCGCGTGGGATACCAACCTGCGCATGCTCGACCTCCGCACCGGCAAGCTCAAATGGGTCTGGAACAACGGCAAGCCCGCCAACATGCTCGGCCCCGGCAATGTCGTGCCCGTAATCACCGAAGAGCGCGTATACACCGTCGCCCCCGACCGCTACATGACAGCCATCGACCGCCGCACGGGCAAGACCATATGGCGCGACAACTCCCACCGCTATCGCGAGGCCCTCGGCCACAGCGAGGACCTCTCACGCATCTACGCCAAGACCATGGACGGCGAACTCGTGGCCGTCGACGCCATGGCGCCCAGGTTCAAGGAGCTGTGGACCGTTGACATGGGCCTCGGCTACGAGCACGCCCCCTGCATCGTGGCGGAGAAGGACGGCATCGTCTACGCCGGCAGCCGCCGGGGACACGTGGTGATGGTTAATCCCGTCAGTCAGAAAGTTATGGCCAATCTGCCCCTGGGTGTCAGCGAGGTAAACGGCATCGACATCGACCCATCGACCGGAGATGTGTACGTCTCGCTCATCGAGGGAACGCTATGGAAAATTTCCCCCGTCCGACAGTAGGCTTTTAGCAAAAAAAATCGTAATTTTGCACTGAAAAGAGAACACAACTAAAAGTTATACACAATGACAATCGACAACTTCAACTTCAAGGACAAGAAGGCCATCGTACGCGTGGACTTCAATGTGCCCCTCGATGAGAACGGAAAGATCACGGACGACACCCGCATCCGCGGTGCCCTCCCCACCCTCAAGAAAATCCTCGCCGACGGTGGCGCGCTGATCATCATGAGCCACATGGGCAAGCCCAAGGGCAAGGTCAATCCCAAGATGAGCCTCGGCCAGATCAAGGACGCCGTCGCCAAAGCCCTCGGCACCCCCGTAGAATTCGCCGAAGACTGCGCCAAGGCCGCTGACAAGGCCGCCGCTCTCAAGCCCGGCCAGGTTCTCCTCCTCGAGAACCTCCGCTTCTACCCCGAAGAGGAAGGCAAGCCCGTGGGCATCGACAAGGAAGACCCCGCTTACGACGCCGCCAAGAAGGAAATGAAGGAACGTCAGAAGGAATTCGCCAAGACCCTCGCTTCCTACGCCGACGTATACGTGAACGATGCCTTCGGCACAGCTCACCGCCGCCACGCTTCCACAGCCGTTATCGCCGACTACTTCGACGCCGACCACAAGATGCTCGGCTACCTCATGGAAAAGGAAGTGAAGGCCGTCGACAACATCCTCAAGGACATCAAGCGCCCCTTCACCGCAATCATGGGCGGCTCCAAGGTATCCACCAAAATCGGCATCATCGAGAACCTCATGGACAAGGTCGACAACCTCATCCTCTGCGGCGGCATGACCTACACCTTCGCGAAGGCCATGGGCGGCAACGTCGGTCAGAGCATCTGTGAGGCCGACAAGCTCGACCTCGCCCTCGACATCATGAAGAAGGCCAAGGACAAGGGCGTGAACCTCGTGCTCGGCACCGACTGCGTAGCCGCTGACGCTTTCTCCAACGACGCCAACACCCAGGTATGCTCCGTGATGGAAATCCCCGAAGGCTGGGAAGGCCTCGATGCAGGCCCCGAGACCCGCAAGCTCTTCGCCGAGGCCATCGACGGCTCCAAGACCATCCTCTGGAACGGTCCCGCCGGAGTGTTTGAATTCGACAACTTCACCGCAGGCTCCCGCGCTATCGCCGACGCCATCGTGAAGGCTACGGCTGAAGGCGCCTTCTCCCTTGTGGGCGGCGGTGACTCCGTGGCTTGCGTCAACAAGTTCGGCGTGGCCGACAAGGTGTCCTACGTCTCCACCGGCGGTGGCGCTCTCCTCGAAGCCATCGAAGGCAAGGTCCTCCCCGGCGTAGCTGCCGTTCAGGGCTAATTCCCGACTAAACCATCCACGGCCGATGCCTGTTATTATTGACGGCATCGGCCGTTTTCCGTAAATATCCCCCTCACATGAACCCTACTCCGCAATTCTTCGCCTGGATTGACAGCCACGCCAAGGAAGACCCGCAGACCCTGCGCCTCCGCTTCGCCGGAAAACCTTCGCCCGACGGTGTCGACATCCCCGCGGCGATTCTCCAGATTGAATGTCGCCGCAAATGCGCGCGCAAGCTCGCCGGTACCCTTGCCGCAGCCCCCGAATTCGTCTTTCCTACGGCCCTGAGCGCCGAGCAATGCTCCTCCGACCGCCTCGCGCTCTTCCATGCCTCGCTTCTGCCCGAAGGAACGCGGACTGTCGTGGACCTGACCGCCGGACTCGGCATCGACGCCATGACCATCGCCCGAAAGGGCATCGCCGTTACAGCCATCGAGCGTCAGACCACCCTCGCCGATGCCCTCCGACACAACTCGGCGGCTCTGGGCATCGCGGATTTCACAGTCGAATGCGCCGACTGCCGCGCATGGCTCGAAGAGGCCGCCGCACGCGGACTGAAGTTCGACGCCGCATTCATCGACCCCGCCCGACGTGGCAGCGACGGCGAGCGCCTGTTCGCCCTCGAGGCCTGCGAGCCGGACGTCCTTGCAATGCTCCCCCTCCTCGCGCAGATATGCCGCAGAGTCATAATCAAGGCCTCGCCCATGCTCGACATCACGCACACCATAGCCGAGCTCACCCCTCCCGGACCCGCGCGCATCATCGCCGCCGGGACCGCCACCGAATGCAAGGAGCTGATTGCCGTCGTCGACTTCCCCGCCGCAGACACCGAACCGACAATCGAGGCGGCAACCCTCCTTGACTCCGTCACCGCAACTTTCGCATTTACCCCCGAAACCGAGCGGCTCGCTCCCGCCGTTCCCGACGGGCCGGGCATCGCCCCGGGGATGTACATCTGCGAGCCCTATCCCGCCACAATGAAATGCGGCGCCCACAAAGTTCTTGCCGAGCGCTTTGCCCTTTTCGGCTTCGGCGCGAACACCCGCCTGTTCTACTCTGAGGAGTTACCAGCCGATGATTTTCCGGGAGAGGCCTTCAAAGTCATCGACGTCCAGGACTACGCCTCGCGCAACATAAAGCGCTTCGCCGGCAAATTTCCGGCCATCAGCGTCACCGCCCGAAACTTCGGAATCAACGCCGACCAGATCCGCAAGAAACTCGGAGTCCGCGAAGGCGACGGCCACCTCCGTCTTTTCGCCGTCTCTGCGGCCACTGACAAGAGATTACTCATTGTATGCAAGCGAGTTAGCTGATTTGCAAATTTAAGTTAACGAAGCTCACGCACAATGCTTATATGTTTTACAACATAAGAATGGAATTTTGCCACCAAATCCGGCAATAAACCACATTTTGCCACACATCACCCTATATTCATAGAAACCATATAAAATAAATGTTAAATCAACCGCAATTTTCCATCAAAACACTTGCATAATCACCCAAACGCCCTTAACTTTGCAACGTGTTTTTCATGGTATAGATTTAAGGTTTGAAAGATTGATTGTCGCGACGACAATCAATTTTTTTTGTTCCTCCCCGTTTCTCAGGGCGAAACCGACGGGCCTGACGTTTGGCGCGGGATTTATCTCGGCTTTCGGAAGGGGATGGGGAATTGTTGGCGGGGGCCGCGCAGACGGATATTGTCTATCGCGATATCGGTCTCCGGCGGAACGAGGACACTGATGCGGGTCAAGGGCGAACCGTCGGAGAGGCGGAAGGCGGCGGGGATTTCTATGGTCTCTCCCATTTCATCATAGTTCCGGCTGAACCGGAGTACTGAAATGCCGCCTTTCTCCGGATGATATTCAAAGCGGGGAGGAACCGAGCTGTAATCACTCAAGCGGCTTCTCGTCACGGTGCCGTCGGCAAACTCGGCTTCGACAATGAAGTCAGGGCGGCGGACCATATGATTGTACACATCCATCGTCAATGCGCCTGGAGAAGGCAAGCCGAGGCTGTCGGGGATGGCGAAGTCATAGCGCAGGGTATCCCCTTCGGTCTTTATGCGCAAGGCCCGGTTGCCCTGCGGCGTGCGGTCCACAGTCTTGAACACCTGTTCCTCCACAAATATCTCCTTGCCTTTACCCTCCGGGACTTCCTCTTCCTCGAAGTCCTCTATGATGCGTTCGTCCGAGAACTCCGCAAGTGACATATAATAGTTGTAGGGCAGACCCGCTCCGAGAAGGCGGTAATCCCTGACTTCAGCTATCGCACGGCGGTTGCCCCGTATGGAAGCCTCGATGAAATTCACCACCACGACGCACGTTGCCTGCCGCTGGTCTTCGGGATGAAGATTATTCCTGTTGTTAACAAGCAGGCGCAGAGGGAAGCTCAGATCGTATCCGCACATTGAGTTAAACCCCGCGTGGGTCGCACGATAGATGCAGAATGCCTGCTTCATATGGAACCCTGAAGCCGGCGAGAAACGGACGCCGAAGTATGTCCGGAGTGCCGAGGGGTAGAACACATCGAGGTCGTGGCTGCCGAACACGGCGAGATAATCCACATCCGTCAGCTCGGGCCCGCGGTTTCCCTGGAAAAGATAGTCGTCGTATGAGGCGATTCCAGCTACCGTCCTGATTCCAAATCCGAAGTCGAATTTTTCATAGCGGCCGTCCGGGCCCGAATAACCGGACATCGAGTTGAACTTGAAGGCAAGAGACATCGCGCGTCCTCCCCGCGAATGCCCCACGAGAGCCACTTTCGACAGGTCCACGCGGCCGAAAAGCGGGTGTCCTGGCGTCTCGTTCCAGCGCCTGAGCTGCTCGAGATGCTTGAGCACGAGCCATCCTCGGGCTTCCATCTCCCCACGCTTTATCCATCCCGACCAGCAGTCGTTGAGGAAATTCTAGTCGACCGACAGCACTATATAGCCTTTCTCGGCGAGAGGACGGCAGAGGTAGCCGTAGCCTTCGTAAACCGGAGCTTGCTCGGGATGACTGCCGTGGACAATCACCACCACCGGAGCCGGTGCGCTTCCGTCGGGGACATAGGCCACGCCCCTGACAGGCAGGGAATCCATGCTGAATCCGAGCTCCCGCTGACGCACAGCCGAGTCGAAGCCATCCGATCTGAGCCCGAGGAAAGAGCCATCGACAGGCTTCGTGAGCCATTCGGGAGCGATTTCCGGATACCTTCCACCGCTCCGGTCGCCGTAATACGCCAATTCGAAAGCGCAGATGCGTGAGGACTCCGGAACATATGGGTCACGAATCCGACTGTCATAATCCCCCGATACGTGCATCCTCCCCCACGTACCGGGCCAGTACAGGAACCGGCCGAAACCTATCGCGAGGATAGCAGCCAAGACTCCGAGAGCAATTCCGGCAATGCGGAAGCGACGGCGCCAGAGTCCGCGAGCCACATACACCATCGCCCCGAGAAGGGCGCAAATGCCGGAAAACCACCGCCAGTGCCATATCAGACCATAAGGGAAGAGTTCGGGACTTTTCGGCACATATCGCAGGGCAACGACACCGAGGACAAGCGCGGCAAAGGCAAGCGCGGGAATGCCCAGACGCCTGCGGACAAGCATCAGGCCAAATCCCGAAAGGCTCCACAGCAGCAGACACACTCCGGCTACAATCAGTGGCATCCACGACCATGCCGTCACCTCCGGTAGATAGACACCAAGGAGAAAAATCAGCTCGCCGCCGAGCATTCCGAGCCCGAATCCCGCCGCAAAGCGCCAGACCAAATCCCTCAACTCTTTCATTTGCGCAGATATTTATGCGCAAAGTTCGCAAAAAACTCCGAAAAAAGCAAAGACTTCCCGACCTCGACCCCGAGGCCCGCACAACTTCGGGAATTGATGGAATAACGCCGGTAGCACCTGACATTTTCGTGCACGGAAACACGATAAGCGTATGCGACGGAGAGGGCTTCCTTACCGTCCTCTCCCCCGATGGAAAAACAATCCTCCGTCACCTCATCACCGCCCCCGGCTCCTCCCTCGACATCTCCTCCCTCCCCCGCGGCATCTACATCGCCTCCTTAGGCCCCAAGGCCATAAAGTTCGCCAGATAACCGAATCTGTCCGCCCTCACACCCAATCAACCGGAATCCCTTCATCAGAGTTCCGTTTTTTTATTAAAAACCACGGTTTTCCGTAATTGACCGGTATTGTTTTGCTGTGTACCTTTGCGGTACACATTTTTTATACCCAGACATTATGAAAAAGCATCTGACCGGCACCCTTGCCGCTGTCCTTTTCTCATTCCCGACGGCCTCTACCTCAAGCGCCAAAACAACACAACGACAAAAATCCTCCTGCATTAATCCTTTAAAACACCAGCGAAAACGCCCGGCCCTAACCCCGGGCGTTTTTTTGTTGTCCGTTTTTTTCTTAATTTTGCAGTCGTTATGGAAAAAATCGAAGAAGCGCGCCAACGGAAGCTCTCCGGGCGCTGGAACTGCGCGCAGGCAGTCTCCTGCACATTCTCATCGGAAGTAGGGGCTGACGAAGAAGCCCTGGCCCCGCTCGCCGCCGCGTTCGGAACCGGTATGGGCTGTCTCGAAGGCACATGCGGCGCCCTCGTCGGCGCCGGACTAATCCTCGGAATCCACCACAAAGGCAACCGCCCCGAAGCCATGAAAGCCATGCGCCGCATAATGACAAAATTCTCCGCCCGCAACGGCGCCACCCTCTGCAAGACCCTGAAGGGAGTAGGCACCGGCCGCCCCCTCCGCGCCTGCGAAGACTGCGTGGCCGACGCCGCCGAATTCCTTCAGGCCGAACTCCACGGAAAACAATGAACCGCGGACGCCGATATTTCGTCTGTAGCGTAGGGGAGGCCGGCGCTGAATACGAAGAGGATAATTTCCGCAGATGCGAGAATTTGTCCGGCCATTTCATGCACCGCGACACAACCCACAAGGGCGTCTTCGATGAAGTCTGCCCCGGAGATGTCGTCTTTCTGAAACGCCGTCAAAGCCTCCTTGCCTATGGAGAAGTGACCGAATGCCGCGACGACGACCCTGACGGAAGCCTCGACGGTTGGAGCGCTCGAATTCTCGTCAAAAAATGGATATGGAAAGACCCCGCCAATCACTACACAGGTACGGCTCTGTTCGGAATTGCCGGTAGCACTCTAAAAGGCGACCAATATGCCACCGTAAAGGAAGTCCGCCCTTCCTACGCTCTTGAAAAAGCCCGAAACATCAACCCTGACAGCTCTCTATACAAGATTATGACGGCCAAAACGAGAGATTCCTACGTACAGTTGCTGAAAGCAAGCAAAAACCTCATCCTCCACGGCGCCCCGGGCACCGGAAAGACCTTCCTCGCTAAAGAAATTGCCAAGGTCTTGGGGGACGGATACGGATTCGTCCAGTTTCATCCAAGCTATGACTACACCGACTTCGTGGAAGGCCTCAGACCCCTTAAATCCGCTATAAGCGAAGGCTCCGTAGGCTTTGAAATCAGGCCCGGAATTTTCAAGTCATTCTGCGAAAAAGCATTGAAAAATATTCAGGACAGCAGAAAAAACTCCCAACAGCTCACACTTGAAAAAAGCATAGAGCAGAAATACGGTCAACTCGTCGAAAAGATTAATTCCGGAGAGCTCGAGTCTATTCCTCAGAGAACCGGTAAATCCATCCTCCTCAGCGTTAACAGCAAAGGCTCAATCGAGGGAACCGCCGAAAAAGGGTCACGAAGCCACACCATTCCCCTTCACACCATCCTGCTCCTCGCCGCCGCTTTCCCTTCAGCTGAAAAGCTGAACCTCGTTGGGAACATCTACAAGGAATTCAGCGCCATAGCCAGCGGATGCTACTCCTCCGGATGCTGGGCTGTCCTCAACCGGATTTTCAAGGAATTGCCCGCCGACTCTTCCACGGAAATCCAGATGCCGGTGAATAAAAAGGACTTCGTGTTCATAATCGACGAGATTAACCGTGCGGAAATGTCAAAAGTACTCGGAGAACTCTTTTTCAGCATCGACCCCGGCTACCGGGGCGTTGCAGGAAGGATTCGGACACAGTATGCCAATATGGCGGACGAACCAAATATCTTCGATGAAGAGATTGCCCGTGCCGGGGAGAAAGAAGACAGCTTCGGATGGTTTTTCATCCCTGACAACGTTTATATCATAGGCACGATGAACGATGTCGACCGCTCCGTCGACCGCATGGACTTCGCTTTCCGACGGCGCTTCGCTTTTCAAGAAATATCGGCTGAAGACCGCAGCGACATGCTCGACGGCCTGAAAGAAGCGGACGAACTGAAAAAACGCATGAATGCGCTCAATAAGGCCATTTCATCCCCCGAAGTGGCTCTAGGTGATGACTATCATGTCGGGCCGGCTTACTTCCTTAAATTCGAGAACTACAAAGAGCACCCGGACCCTTTCCGTCTCCTCTGGGACTTCCATCTCGAAGGCCTCCTCAAAGAATATCTCCGCGGAATCGACCGCGACGGAAGCCGACTCGACGCTCTACGCAAAGTATATTTCGGCCATGCCGGCAACGACGGACAATAATTGCGGAAGACTGATTCTCGACCCGAAATGCTTCGAAAGGCTGCTTCCGTTTGCCGGGATGTCCTTGAGAAATCTGGCTGAGGAGCATAGCGGCTTGATTGTCTATCCCCCCTCGGGCTCGACTTCTGACGAAGCCGACAAGCTCTGCATCTTCAGCATCGATCCTCGGACCCGAGCCCTTTCAACCGGAAATCTCATGGGATTCATCGGCATAGATGATTGCGAGCTCGCCATCCGGTCGCGTTTTGATACCGTAGAGAAAGACCACTTTATATACCACATGCTCGCACGTGTATTCTGCCCGTCGATAGTGGATCTGCCTCATGGAAGCGCTCATGAAATGGGCCCGGACTTACTGCCCTTCCTCTTCCCCGGAATGCTTGCCGACGCACTTCGCCAAGGCGTATACAAGGAATACATCACCGAGGAGCACAACGACAGCCGCATCCGTGGAAGAATCGATGTGCCGCGGCACATTCGCCACAATATTCCATTCATCGGTAACGTTGCCTACAATTCCAGAACACTATGCTTCGACAACGACCTGACTCAGCTCATCCGCCACACAATTGAGCGCCTTCGTTCAGGCTCAATCGGACGGTACATACTTTCCTCCGACCATTCCGTTATCCGCGACATCGACACCATCGTGGAATGCACGCCCGATTACTCTCCCGGAGCCTTGCACCGGATAGTTTCGAAAAACCTCTCACGGACCGTCACTCACCCGTATTTCAGCGCTTATTCCCCTTTGCAGGAGCTGTGCCTTATGATTCTGGACCGCGAAATGCTTCGCTCAGGGACGCACGAGCGCAAAATCCACGGAATTCTCTTCGACGGCGCATGGCTCTGGGAGGAATATCTCGCGCATATTCTGCTCCCTCTCGGCTTCGAGCATCCCCGCAACAAGGAAAGAATCGGCGACCGGCCATTGTTCACAAACGATAAATACAAGCGCTATATCGACTTTCACAAACCCGGCATCGTGGCCGACGCAAAGTACAAGCGAATAAACCCCGACCAAATCGACCGCGACGACCTCCACCAGCTCATTACCTACATCCATATGGAAAAGGCCTCAATCGGCCTTTTCATACATCCATCCTCCGAAACCCGGATAAAGACCATCGGCGAACTCCACGGACAAGGAGGGGCCGTCGCAGTGCTCTCCATAAAAATACCGGTGACAGATACTTACGCCGATTTCATCCGGGCAATGGACGGCGAAGAACATCATGTCCGAACCCTTATAGGACAACTTCTGTGAACTCGTTTTTTTGCAGTCTATATATTTTTTTGTAATTTTGCAGGCGTTTTAAGGTTTTCACATTTATTCCAATAATTACAATTTCTACAGGTTATGGATTTCAAAAACTCCATTGACTTCCACCCTAAATTGTTCTCGTGCCTTCGCGACTACAATATGGGGCGGCTCAAGGAAGACGTGACGGCGGGTATCGTCGTGGGCATTGTCGCCCTTCCTCTCGCCATCGCCTTCGGTATCGCTTCGGGCGTCAGCCCCACAATCGGCCTCATCACCGCCATCATCGGCGGATTCATGGTCAGCTTCTTCGGCGGTAACAGCGTTCAGATCGGAGGCCCCACAGGTGCCTTCATCGTGATTGTCTACAACATCATCGCGCAGTTCGGCCTCCACGGCCTCGCCATCGCCACATTCATGGCCGGCGTGATTCTCGTGCTCCTCGGCCTCTTCCGCCTCGGCACTATAATCAAGTTCATTCCCTACCCCATCGTCGTAGGATTCACCGCCGGTATCGCCCTGACCATCTTCTCCACTCAGGTCAACGACTTCCTCGGCCTCGGTCTCCGCGACATCCCGGGGCAGTTCATACCCAAGTGGGGAGTCTATTTCCGCAACCTCGCCAACATTGACCCCTCCACCCTCTGCACAGCCCTCGTCTCCTTATTTATAATAATACTCACGCCCCGCATCTCCAAGAAGCTCCCGGGTGCTCTCATCGCAATCATCGCCGTGACCGCCGCAAGCTACATCCTCTCCCGGGCTTTCGACTGGTACCACGTCGAGACTATCGGCGACCGCTTCGGCACAATGGCTACGGACATCACGGCCCCCCACGGCTTCACACTCAACATGGCCACCATCAATATGCTCCTCCCTTCGGCATTCACAATCGCCGTGCTCGGAGCCATCGAGAGCCTCCTCTCCGCCACGGTGGCCGACGGCGTGACCGGCTCCCGCACCAACTCCAATACCGAGCTCATCGGCCAGGGCATCGCCAACATCACCGTGCCTTTCTTCGGAGGCATCCCCGTGACCGGCGCAATCGCCCGCACGATGACAAACATCACCAACGGCGGACGCACCCCCGTGGCAGGTATCGTACACGCCCTCGTGCTCCTGCTCATATTCCTCTTCCTGATGCCCCTCATCAACTATGTGCCCCTCGCATGCCTCGCCGCCGTCCTGATGGTCGTGGCTTACAACATGAGCGGCTGGCGCACGATTATCGGCATTTTCCACGCCCCCAAGAGCGATATTTCCGTCCTCCTCGTCACCTTCCTGCTCACTGTCATCTTCGACCTGACTATCGCCATAGAAATCGGTCTCCTGCTCGCCATCGTATTCTTCATGCAGCGCGTGATGGAAAATTCCGACATCCGCGTTTATTCCGAGAAACTCGACGTGGCGGAAGGCACCGACCTCGGCTTCAGCCACCACGAGGTCCTAAACGTCGCCAAGGGCGTAAGCGTCTACGAAATCGACGGACCGTTCTTCTTCGGTATCGCCACAAAATTCGACGAACTCATGCGTTCCTCCATGGCCGAGACGCCGAAAGTCAGGATTATCAGGATGCGAAAAGTCTCCTTCATCGACGCCACCGGCCTCCACAACCTCGAGCTCCTCATCAAGGCTTCCGAAAGCGAAGGTATACATGTCGTACTCTCCGGCGTGAATCCAAAGGTCCGCGCAAGCCTCGAACATGCCGGAATCGACCGCATGATCGGCTCCGACCATATCTGCGACCATATCAGTAAAGCCATAATTATGGCAAACCAGATAGCCGTCACAAGCCGTTGATAATAAGAGAATAACACCACGATGCCGGTTTTTGAAATGTTAAAAATGCACATCGGGGCGAAAAAAATCGCCAAAAAATGCTGTACATTAAAAAAATTTGCATTAACTTTGTAGTGTTTTTGAAGCAAATATTGTTTTATTACTTTTAACAAAGAGACAAAATGAAAAAGTTAGTTTTACTCGCTGCTGTTGCCATGAGCGCTACCATGTTCTCCTGCGGCAACGCCGACAAGGCTGCTGAAGCCACCGATTCTGTAGCTGCTGAACCCGCAGTTGAAGAAGCTGCTGTTGTTGAAGAAGTCGTAGTTGATTCCATCGCTCCCGACTCCGCAGCTGTAGAAGTTGCTGAAGCTGCTGCCGCTGAATAATCAGCATCGGTACAACCAAGCACAAGAAGTCGATCACTTTACCCGAACCGGGCAGTGGCCGACTTCTCTCTTTTTTAAGCCCAGATCTTATCATTCACCCATAAAAACATAACACTATGAAAAAACATTCAATCCCTGCCATCGCCGCCGCTCTCCTCGCTCTTTCCATCGCCTCATGCGGCCAGAGGAACACCGACAGCGCCGTCAAATCCGACTCCCTCCCCGAGGCCGAAGCTGAAATCTACAGAACCTTCGGCGAAAGCTACTTCAACGCCCTGCCCGACCTCATCGAGAAGTTCCCCGAAAGCCTCAGCTACGACTTCAGCCTCCTCCGCGACAGCACAGACCTCGCCATCAGCACCTCCGACGACGGACGCCTCCGCTTCTACAGCTTCGACACCCACACCGGAGGCACAATGATAGCTTTCCAGACCCTCATCCAGTGGCTCGACGAAAACGGAAAACAGCACCTCGACACCTTCCACTATCCCGTAGAAGGCGCAAATCCCTCCTCAATCGTCGACCGGACCGAAGGACTCGACGACGTGGCCATAATCCGTGGCGTCCACCTCCTCCCTTCGGCAAATGGCGAGCCGGCCACATACCTCGTCGAGGCATACATGCGCGAATGGAGCACAATGGGATTCTATGCCCTCATGGCCGTGCAGATCAGAGACGGCAAACCCGTGGCGCTCCCCGCCATGAAAGGCGAGAACGGACCCGACACCTCCCTGTCATACGAAATAAACATACCGTACTGGTACTTCACCACCGACGGCCTCGGCTGGAGCTGGCTCAATGAGTTCGACAAGACAACAGGACACCTCTACGTTCCCGAATTCAGCGAAGACGACTACACAGAGCCCACAGACCGCTACTCCGTCTACACCTGGAAGGACGGAATGCTCGTGCCCGTTGCAGAAAACGAGCCCAACCGACGCCTCGACCCGTCCCTCGCCGACTATACGGACCTCCACGAAATCCTCTCGACCCCGCGCCACGACATCCGCATCGACCGCGTCGCCCCCGGACGCTACCGCTATGCCTCATGGCCCAAGGACAGCCTCATGCACGGCAAACCCGCGGCTACAGCTTTCGCCGACGGCGTCGAGCCCGACGAAACGACCCCCATGGACTTCCGCACCCCCGACGGATACACCTACCGCCTCACCCGCGACGAAAGCAAGACCCTCACAATCCTCCGCAACGGCAAACCCCTCCAGACCCTCCCGATAAACTAAAAGCGACCCATAGCGCAGAAAACAGACGCCGCCGGCCCTCTGCGAGGGTCGGCGGCGAATTTCTTACTGGTCTTGCCGGGTGGAATCAGGAACCGAGATAGCTCTTCAGAAGACGGCTCTTCTGGCCCTTCAGCCTGCGGATAGCCTTCTCCTTGATCTGGCGCACACGCTCGCGCGTCAGGTCGAACTTCGCTCCGATTTCCTCAAGCGTCATTTCCTGGCAGCCGATGCCGAAAAACATCTTGAGAATCTCGCGCTCGCGGTCGTGCAGCTGACGCAGGGCGCGCTCCACTTCGTTGGAGAGCGACTCCTGATTGAGCGTCGCATCGGCCATGGGCGAGTCGTCGTTGGCAAGCACGTCAAGAAGACTGTTGTCCTCGCCGTCGACAAAGGGGGCGTCGACACTTATGTGTCGCCCTGACACCTTCAGGGTGTCGGCAATTTTTTCGACGGGGACATCCAGCTCTTCGGCGAGCTCCTCGGGCGAGGGACGGCGCTCGTTCTCCTGCTCGAACTTCGAGAGAGCCTTGCTGATTTTGTTCAGCGAACCGACCTGATTGAGAGGAAGACGCACGATGCGGCTCTGCTCCGCGAGGGCCTGGAGAATTGACTGACGGATCCACCATACGGCATAAGAGATGAACTTGAACCCACGGGTCTCGTCGAATTTACGGGCTGCCTTAATGAGGCCGACATTTCCTTCGTTGATAAGATCGGGAAGCGAAAGGCCCTGATTCTGGTACTGCTTGGCCACCGACACAACGAATCGCAGATTTGCCCTTGTGAGTTTGTCGAGAGCCGCCTCGTCGCCCTGACGGATGCGCTGAGCAAGCTCGACTTCCTCCTCGACCGATATAAGCTCCTCGCGGCCAATCTCCTGAAGATACTTGTCCAGCGAAGCGCTCTCGCGGTTCGTGATAGATTTAATGATTTTAAGTTGTCTCATGTCTTATGCTTATCCGGTTATAGATGCACATTAGCGTGCAAAGTTACAATATTTTTTCCGACTGACAAAATTTAGCCTGTACTTTATCTCTGAAAAATGCAAAAACCATGCCATGCCAGCCAAAGTGTAACGCATTTACCCCTGATTTTGCTCAATTCATGGGTCCAAAAGTAGAATTTAGTCGCCGATTTTTCCATCGGCGTTTGGAAGATTGGGAAAAAGTTTGTACCTTTGTTTGCACACAAAGAGCCTGAATGCGCAATTTCGGCACAAAAAAGACCACCCTGTACCAATGCAAATCCACACATATACCACTGCCGACGAGGCCGTAAAGCTAATCAAGAGCGGCGACCATGTCTTCGTTCAAGGAAGCAGCTCCATCCCCGAAGCCCTCATCGCCGCGCTGGCCCGGAGGGGCGGCGAACTGCGAGATGTCGTGCTCTACAACGCTTTCGCCCTCGGCCGACGTGTCTCCCCTCTCTGCGACCCCGCCCTCAGGGACTCTTTTCTCATCGACTCCTTCTTCGTCTCCAACGCCGTGCGGGGATGGGTCAACAAAGGATACGCCACTACAACCCCCCGCTTCTTCGGTCAGGTTCCGCAGCTCTTCAGGGACGGCTCCATCAAGCTCGACGTGGCACTCATCAACTGCTCCCTGCCTGACGAAAACGGATTCGTATCCTTCGGAGTCTCAGCCGACATAACACCGGCCGCCGTCGAATGCGCGAAAATCATCATCGCGCAGATCAATCCTCTCATGCCCTTCACCTACGGAGATTCAGTAATCCACATGTCGCGCATCGACGCTCTTGTCGAAGTCCACGACCCGATAGCCGAAACTCCTGACCTCCGGCCCACGGAAAAGGAACTCGCAATCGGCCGCCACATCGCAGAGCACATCCCCGACGGAGCCGTGCTCCAGATCGGTATCGGTGCCATCCCCAACGCCGTTCTCCACTCTCTCCGCGACCACCGCCACCTCGGCCTCCATACCGAGGCTATGACCGACGGCATGATTGAACTGATTGAAAGCGGCGTGGTCGACAACTCCCGCAAGCAGGTCGAGCCCGGACGCTCCGTGGCTTCCCTCGCCCTCGGAACCCGCAGACTCTACGACTTCATCGACCACAACCGCAGCATCCTTTTCCGCGACATCGCCTGGGTCAACGACCCCTTCGTCATAGCCCAGAACCACAACATGGCCGCCATAAACTCCGCCCTCGAAATCGACCTCTCCGGCCAGGTCTGCGCCGACTCAATCGGCACACGCATCTATTCCGGTGTGGGCGGACAGCAGGACTTCGTCTACGGCTCCTCCCGCAGCGTCGGTGGCCAGTCCTTCATAGCGATGCTCTCCACGACCTCCCGCGGCGAGAACAAAATAAAGCCCATTCTCACCCCCGGAGCAGGCGTCGTAACAACCCGCTTCCAGACCAACTGGGTCGTCACCGAGTACGGCGCTGTAAACCTCCGTGGCCGAAACATGCTGGACCGCGCCCGGCTTCTCATCTCCATCGCCGCCCCGCAGTTCCGCGAAGAACTCGACCGCGCCGCCTACGAAATGTTAGGCTACGCCTACCGCCGCTGGTAAAAGCGCCAATTTACTAATCACCAACCACATACACCAATAGCGCCGGTAGGGACGTGCCATGGCACGTCCGCTCCGTTGATAGTATTTTTTACGAATCCCACTTCCCTTAGATTGGCAATAAGTACGTATCGAAGAGGCGGACGCGCCATGGCGCGTCCCTACTAATCAATGGGTTAGGTTTATTCACTCCCTTTCCTTCGCCTCGGCGACCGAGGGGCGCGTGAAGCGAATGAGTTCCAGACGGTTGGCGGACTTTTTGACTATATCGAAACGCTGCTCGCCGAGCATGACAGTCTCTCCCTCTCCCGGAATGGTGCCCGTCTCGTGAAGAATATAGCCGGCGATGGTCTGATAAGCGTCGTCCTCGGGAAAATCAAGTCCGAAACGCTCGTTGAGCTCCGCAATCTCGCATCGGCCCGAGAATTCGTATATGCCCGGAGCTATCTCCTTCTCCGTCAGCCCTGAATTGTCGTGCTCGTCCTCGATGTTGCCGAAAATTTCCTCCACCAGATCCTCGAGCGTCAGCATCCCCGCGGTTCCACCGAATTCGTCGATGACAATAGCTATCGACCGCTTCTGCTGGAGAAGACGCCGCATCATCACGTTGGCCAGAAGATTCTCCGGAGCGTAAAGCACAGGCTTTATCCGCTCATGCCAGTCATTTTCCGGGGTAAAGAGCTCGCTCACATGAATATATCCCACAATGGAGTCGATATCGTCGCGGTACACGAGGATTTTCGAGCGCCCGCTCGACTGGAAAAGCTCAGACAGCTCCTCGCGCGTGGTCGTCTCGATATTGACAGCCACAAGTTCATTGCGCGGTATCATGCAGTCCCGAAGATGGGTGGTCGAGAAATCAAGGGCATTCTGAAATATCTTCACCTCGTTCTCCACAGTGCCCTTCGTCTCCTCGACATCGTCGATGGTCTCCTCGAGATAGTCGTTGAGGTCGCCTATCGAAAGAATACCCATCCCGCGCCCGTCGTTGTCCTTGATTCCCACCACCCTCATCAGCATACGGGAAAGCCACGCCGTGAAAACCGACACGGGATACAGTATCACGTAGAAAAGACCCACCGGAAGGGCGAAGAGCTTGAGACTGTTGTTGGGATTGATGCCGAAAACTGTCTTGGGAAGAAACTCGCCCGTCAGAAGGATGACAAGAGTGGAGAGAACCGTCTGACACAACAGAATGCCCGCGTCATTGTGGATATAGATCGCAATATACGGCTCCACGAGCTTCGCGAAGCCCATACCGTAAATTACAAGCATGATGTTGTTTCCCACGAGAATCGTGGAGATGAAAAGCTCCGAATTGGCGTAAAAGCGGTTGATGATTCCTGAAATCATACCGCCGCGCTGTACGTCGAGGCGCACGCGCACGCGGTCGGAGGTAACGAATGCCATCTCTATGCCCGAAAACAGGCCCGAGAACAGAAGAGATAAAAGAGTGATAGCTATCCAGACGGACATATGGAATTGTTGGAGTTTTTTTACTTTGTTGTCTTGAGCCTCCTCGGAGTCGCGGGTGTTGCGGATGGTTTGGCAGACCCCGACCTGAGCTCCCCGCTCTTGGGGCGGTTGCGGTGAAGTCCCGTCTCCTGAACCTCGGGAATGGCCGCGGGAGCCTCCGCCCTCACCCGCTCGGAAGGACGAACCGGCGCGCCGCGCAGACTGTCCGGCTGACGCTCCGCACTGTCCTTGGGCTGGGGCCGCTGGCCTGGCAGGATGGCTGTGGGATTGTTGATGATGTAGTCCTTCATGCTCTGGTCGCTCTCGAAGCCGTAGCCCTCGAGAATGCGGTCGCTCCGCACTATGTGGATGAACGAGTCCGAACGGATGCGCCGCGTCTCCTGCTCCCAGAAGAGCTGCTCCGTCAGGAAGGAATCCCCCTCCGTGCTTACCATCACCACATTCCCGTCCAGCTGCCAGAGCCGCTTGCGCGAATAGTAGATGGCCGAGTCGCACACCACCGTGCTCGACACCCGGTGGAAGTTGTCGTACTGCTCAAGCTCAATTCCCGACGGAAAGCGCCAGAAAGGCTCGGCAGTATCGTCGTACACATACCACACCGGCGTCTCAAGATGGTAGCGCGTATAGCCCGAGTCGCTGATGAAGGTGCTCACGTCCCTGGTGGTCATCGTCGGAGTACGTGAGCCTGCGTTGGCCACATAATGGCGCTCCTCTTCCCCGCAGCCCCCTCCGATAACAACAGGAAGGAACAAAAGGAAGGCGACACCCGTCAACGACCGCATGGCTGATCTCCCCGACGACGTGTTTAGTAAATCTTGCTCGGACGGAACCACATCTCGTTGAAGTTGATGCCGAGAGTGATGTTCAGGTAGTCCTCCTTGATGAGCGACTGGGGCGAGGCCTGACGGTGCTTCCACTCGAAACCGAGGTTCACCGTCGTCTTGAACGTCGGAACCGGGAAACCCAGACCCACGCTGAGGCCGTATTCGCGCACATTGTTCCCGCGCACTATCAGGTAGTCGCGGTTGAAATAGCCGCCCAGGCGGTAGTTGATACGCTGGCCGTAGCCCCCGCGGTAGTTCGGCACGAACTGAGCGCCCGCGGCAACCTTCCAGCGGTTGGCGAACTCGTGGGAGATGGCGTCGCTCTCGAATCCGCGGTACTTTGCCTTCGACCACGGCTGGTACGTGAAGTCCCCCTCGAACATCCAGCGCGGACCGATGCGGTAGTTAACGCCTGCGCCCCAGGTGTCCGGAAGACTGTAATTACCCTTCAGCTTGTGCGGATCCATCGACTCAGGCGACGACAGATTCTCCACGTAATAATACGTATTGGCGTCGCCCAGAAGAGTCTTCCCCGGACGGTAGGTCAGACCGAGGGTCAGCCGGTGACCCGGCCTCGGGTTGAAGCCGTACTGGAGGCCCGCCGTCATGTTCCAGTCACGCACCTTCATCTCCTTCTGAAAAACGGCCTGCGAGCCCGCCTCCGTTATCGCGTAGGAATCGTTAAGAAGTGTGCCGAACATGTAGGAGAAATCGACCCCGACATAGAAACCCTTGAATATATTCCCGGCCACGCCCACATACAGCTCGTTGATACTTCCCGAGCCCTGACGCGAGGACATACCGTTGGAAATCTCGTCGCCAAAGGAATAGCCCACCGACGAGAACGGAACCAGACCTATGCTCATGCCCATGTGGCGCCCGAGCGGAAACTGCATCGTCACGTAGTCCAGACCGCCGCCGAAATTATTGTCCGCCAGCTTCTCGCCCGCTTCGGTAGTCTCCGTCTGCCAGAGACACGTCAGGTCAAGCCCGAGATCAAAGAGAAAAGTCAGGGAGTCGATGGCCGCATATGATGCCGGGTTCATGGCATTGATCTGGCGCCCGCTCTGCATGGCATAGCCGACGCCGCCCATCGAACGCTGCGTCGAAGTCGAGCGGTCGCGCAGGATGCCGTAGCCGTAGCGCGAATAAGGTGTCATCGTGCCGTTCTGGGCAACTGTGCCCGTAACCGCGAATATCAGAAGGAGCGCGCTGACTGCCAGCCGTGCGCTGAAATCATGGATTTTCATTATAATTATAGTCGAGAAATCGTTTGAGTCCGAGATGGATAAGGTCATGGTTCACTATGAAGCCCCCGGGGAGCTCGCCTCCGAGAGTGTCGGCTATGTAGCCCGCGTCGCCGCCGGTGAGGATAGTCAGAGGACGCTCGTCCCCGAAGACCTTCGTCGCAAGAGCCTCGAAACCGTTGATTTCGGCTCCGACGCCGCGCACCACCCCTGAGCGGATGGCCTCCGCCGTAGAGCCGCCGAAAGGTTTTGCCTCGCCTTCCGGCGCGACGAGAGGAAGCGCCGGAGCGGCATCGTGGAGCGATTTGAAGCGTGTGCTCAGCCCCGGAGCGATGTTTCCGCCGCGGAAAGTTCCCGAGGCGTCGACGATGTCGTAAGTGATTGCTGTACCGAGGTCGATTACCAGCAAAGGCCTCCCCTCGCCGGCCAGCGCCATGGCCCCGAGTGCCGCCGCTATACGGTCAGCCCCGAGAGTCCCGGGCGTCGAGTAAGCGATGCTCATCGGCATACGGGACGCAGCCTCCAGCCTCACCACAGGGGCGCCGGCCACGACTGCCTCGCGGAGCGCACGCTCCACAGCCTCGTCGCCGCCGTCCTTCACCACCGAAGCGAAAGCCGCCCCGACAAGCTCGCCATCTTCCGCCGCACGGCGCAACAAGTCGGTGCAGGCCCGCGCGCACGAACAGTCGGCCGAGCGGAGATGACGCACAATCGTCCCCGTCTCGTCCCACAAAGCAAGCTTCGCCGAAGAATTGCCCCGGTCGAGCGTTACAATCAGCTTTTTCATAATAGCAGGGACAAAATTAATAAAACCTCCCGAATAATCACCCCACCCCCCTTAGATTTAAATAATTATTAACGCACTCCCCCTCCAAAAGCCAAAACTAAAGCCATTACCACGACAAATAATTTTGCCGTCACGCGAAAATTTCTTAACTTAGGGGCTGTTTTTAATACCTTAAATTTCAACCTCCATGACAAACCCCGTTTTCTGGCTCGTGCCGGCCGCGTCGATTGTCGCCCTCCTGCTTGCCTGGTTCTTCTTCAGGCAGATGATGGGCGAGAGCGAAGGCACTCCGACCATGCAACGCATCGCCTCCCATGTCCGCAAAGGAGCGATGTCCTATCTCAAACAGCAATATAAGATTGTCGGCATAGCCTTCATATGCCTCGTTGCCCTCTTCTCGATTATGGCATACGGCTTCCAGCTTCAGAACCCGTGGGTGCCCGTGGCATTCCTCACCGGCGGCTTCTTCAGCGGCCTCTCGGGATTCCTCGGCATGAAAACCGCAACATATGCTTCCGCCCGCACCGCCAACGCCGCCCGCTCCTCCCTTAACCGCGGCCTCCGAGTGGCCTTCCGCTCGGGCGCGGTGATGGGTCTCGTAGTCGTCGGCCTCGGACTCCTTGACATCTCATTCTGGTATCTTCTCCTCGACCGGCTCGTCGACCTCCCCGGAACTGCCAAACTGGCTATGATAACAACCACCATGCTCACCTTCGGCATGGGCGCCTCGACGCAGGCTCTCTTCGCCCGCGTGGGAGGCGGCATCTACACGAAGGCCGCCGACGTAGGCGCCGACCTCGTCGGAAAGGTCGAGGCCGGAATACCCGAGGACGATCCCCGCAACCCCGCCACCATCGCCGACAATGTTGGCGACAACGTGGGCGACGTCGCCGGCATGGGCGCCGACCTTTACGAGAGCTACTGCGGCTCAATCCTCGCCACCTCTGCCCTCGGAGCCGCCGCATACCTCACCACGGGCGACACCGCCATGCAGTACAAGGCCGTCGTAGCCCCGATGCTCATCGCAGCCGTCGGAATATTTCTCTCCATCATAGGCATCTTCAGCGTCCGCACGAAAGAAAATGCCACAATGAAGGACCTCCTCGGCTCCCTCGCCACAGGAACAAACCTCAGCTCCATCCTCATCGTCGGAGCAACCTTCCTCATCCTCTGGGCCCTCGGCCTCGAGAACTGGGCGCTCGTCTCCTGCTCCGTGGTCGTAGGCCTCCTCGTGGGCATCGTCATCGGCCGCTCAACGGAATACTACACCTCCCAGTCGTACAAACCCACCCGCAAGCTCGCCGAGAGCGGAAAGACCGGTCCGGCAACAGTGATTATCTCCGGAGTAGGCCTCGGCATGGTCTCCACAGCCGTTCCCGTCCTCGCCGTCGTTGTAGGCATCATCCTCAGCTATTGGTTCGCCTCAGGCTTCGACTTCTCCAACGTGGCTCTCGGCCTCTACGGAATCGGCATCGCCGCCGTCGGAATGCTCTCGACCCTCGGAATAACACTCGCCACCGACGCCTACGGCCCCATCGCCGACAATGCCGGCGGCAACGCCGAAATGAGCGGCCTCGGCGAGGAAGTGCGCCGACGCACCGACGCACTCGATTCCCTCGGAAACACTACCGCCGCAACCGGAAAGGGCTTCGCCATCGGCTCCGCGGCCCTCACAGGTCTGGCGCTCCTCGCATCGTACATCGAAGAAATCCGCATCGGTCTCGACCGCCTCGGCCAGTCCTTCATCACCCTCGGCGACCGCGTCGTGCCCGTCCACGAGGCTTCGTTCACAGACTTCATGCAGTTCTACGAAGTCAACCTCATGAGCCCCAAGGTCCTCTCCGGCATGTTCATCGGCGCAATGATGGCATTCCTATTCTGCGGCCTGACAATGAACGCCGTCGGACGCGCCGCCGCCCACATGGTCGACGAGGTGCGCCGTCAGTTCCGCGAAATCAAGGGCATCCTCGAAGGTAAGGCCGAGCCCGACTACGCCCGCTGCGTCCAGATTTCCACCAAGGGAGCCCAGCGCGAGATGGTCTTCCCCTCCGTACTCGCAATCATCGCTCCCATCGCCACTGGCCTCGTCTTCGGAGTCCCGGGCGTAATCGGCCTTCTCGTCGGAGGTCTCTCCGCGGGCTTCGTCCTCGCCATTTTCATGGCCAACGCCGGCGGAGCATGGGACAACGCCAAGAAATTTGTCGAGGAAGGCAACTTCGGCGGCAAAGGCTCCGACGTCCACAAGGCAACTGTCGTAGGCGATACCGTCGGAGACCCCTTCAAGGACACCAGCGGCCCTTCCCTCAACATCCTCATCAAACTCATGAGCATGGTCGCTATCGTAATGGCCGGACTCACCGTCAGCTGGAGTCTCTTCTGATCTGACGGCTAAAAACTTTTCATGCGGGGCGGGTGTTGTATCTGTATCAACACCCGCCCTTATGCAACACCACAACAGCTCCATATCCCGTCCCCGCCTCGTTATCGTAGGGGGCGGATTCGCAGGTCTGAACCTCGCGAAAACCCTCGACAAGAAGCTCTGGGACGTGACTCTCGTCGACCGCCACAACTACCATTCCTTCCCTCCTCTCTTCTATCAGGTGGCGTCCTCCGGCCTCGAGTCCTCCAGCATATGCTTTCCATTCCGTCGCGAAATTCGCTCCCGACGCGTCCGCGGCGTGCAGTACCGCTTCGGAGACGTCCGACGCATCGACTTCGCCCGCAAGGAAATCCACACCCAGTTCGAGACAATCCCTTACGACGCCCTGGTGCTCGCTGCCGGAACGACCAACAACTTCTTCAACATCCCGGACCTCCGGAAGCACGTCTACACCCTCAAAAGCGTCTCGCAGGCAATCCGTTGCCGCAACGAAGTCCTCGACCGCCTCGAGAGGGCGTCTATCGCCACCGACCCCGCCGAAAGGGCCCGGCTCCTCACTTTCATCGTCGTAGGAGGCGGTCCCGCAGGAGTGGAGGTGGCTGGTGCGCTCGGCGAGATGAAGCGATACGTCGTTCCGCGCGAATACCCCGCAATCTCCCGCGATGAAGTCCGGGTGGTTCTCGTGGAAGGCTCCGACGCTCTCCTCCGCACAATGAGCCGGAAATCAAGCGCCGACGCTCTCAAGGCCCTCCGACAGCTCATGGTAGAGGTTCAGCTCGAAAAGACAATGACCTCCTACGCCGACGGCCTCGTAAGCTTCACAGACGGAACTTCCATCCCCACAGAAACCGTCATCTGGACCGCAGGCGTCACCGGAGAATGCTTTGAGACCTCCGGCTCCGACGTCGCTCCCGGACCAGGAAGGAGATGGATTGTCGACGAGTTTAACCGCGTCCTCGGGCTCGACTCAGTCTTCGCCATCGGCGACATTTCCCTCCACATATCCGAACGATATCCGAAAGGATGCCCTCAGCTCGCCCAGGTGGCTATCCAGCAGGCCCGTACCCTCGGGAAAAATCTCAATTCCGGAAAATTCGACCGCCCCTTCCGCTACAGGGACAAGGGAACCATGGCGACAATTGGCCGCAACCGCGCCGTCGTCGACATGGGCTCGACCCACCTGTCCGGCTGGATTGCCTGGATAACGTGGATGACGGTCCATCTCCTGAGCCTCCTCGGCATGAGAAACAAGGCCGTAGTCCTTATTAACTGGATGGTCAGCTACTTCACTTTCTCCGCGGGGCTCCGTCTGATGCTCCGCCCAAGCAAATACCCCCTCCGGAGCTACTGGAAGGACTGACCTCCCCCTACCATCCCGGATTCACTATGAAAGACATCGACAGATACCGCAACATATTCAACGAATCATACCGCCGCATGAGGGCTTCACGCTCGCGCTGGTTCTTCGACAGCCTCCTCGCCTCCGACGCCGACGTCCGCGTCGACTCCGAAGGTCTCGCGGGTATGATTGCACGCACCTACTCCTTCGCATTCCACGGTCGCGAACTCCCCCTCCTGAACATCTCCCGCGCCACAACCCTCCCCGGCCATCGCGGCAAAGGGCTGATGAGCGCCCTTATGCGCCGCGTCCTCTCCGAAGAGGCGGAGAAGGAGACGGCTTTCGCCTCCCTGACTCCGCCTGCGCGGCGCCTCTATTTCTTTTTCGACCGTTTCGGATTCGCTACGACCGTTTACATCTCCGAGGTCCGCTTCACCGCCATCCATCAGTTTCCCTCTCCTCATTCCGTCACCGGTCTCGAGCCCGACGCCGCACTGTTGCGCGCCATAGCCCGCGGTCGCGACATGTCCACGATTCTGACCGACAGCGATTTCTGTCTCCTCTGCAGCCAGATTGGCCTCGACGGCGGACACGTCATCGCTGCCGGCGAGTCCTCCGACGCCGGAGCCATCCTTTTCGCTTCCCACCCCGAGTCCGGGGAGGGAATAAGCGTGCATGCCCTCTTCGACAACTCGAAAGACTCCGCCGAGGCAGTTCTCGCGGCCCTGCGCACCGAAATTCCAGGCAATCTCCCGGTCACGGTCCGGTGCGACGCCGAAAACTCCCCGCGGCCCCGACTCCGCGCCGGAGCCATGATGCGCGTGGTCTCCGCTGAAACGGTTCTCTCGGCTCTCGCTCAGGCCCACCCGGGTCTACGGGTGTCAGTCGCCCTCCGCGACCCCGTAATAGAGGCTAACAACGCCTTGTTCTCAATCCGCGAAGGCATCTGCGAGCGCAGGGTCGCGAGGCCCGGATCGCGCCCCGACCTCGACCTCTCTGTCGACACCCTGACCCGTATTCTCTTCAGCGAGCCTCACGTTGGCGAGATTTTCGGCCTCCCCTCCCGCCGCCCGGCCCCATTGATTCTGCCGGGATAAGAGAATATTACCAGAACAAATAGTTCTTTTACAAGTTTACATCACTTCATATCGGCCGAGCGGCGGGACCGGGCGGTGCGGGAGGGAGAGGGGGGGGAATTTATTTCGGGGGATTTGGATTTAATTTTTCGGGGGAATTTGCTATTTTTGCGGGATGGATATGAAAACGGCTTTTTTTATCGTTTTTGCGCTTGCCGGCGTTCTGTTTTTTTCGGATTGCTCCCGTTCGGACTCGGAGGCGGGGCTCGACTCGATGCGTGTGCGGCAAGATGTCGAGATGGTGCAGTATACTGAGAAGCACCTTCTGAACGCTTATGCCCGGACGGGGCGCGGAACTGAGCTCGCGCGTCTTTTTCCGACGGTATTTCATGGAGATTTATCCTCATTTCATCCCGGATCTGCGTCGGGATTTTCCGACGGTGACGCCAAACGACGAGCTGATATCGATGCTGATCTATATGAAGCACAGTTCGGAGGAGATTGCGCTCAACCTGGGCATCAGCCGTCAGAGCGTCAACACGGCGCGGTACAGGCTGAGGAAGAAGCTTGGTCTCGACAAGGAAACGGACCTGGATATGTTCATGACGAGCCGGAAGGGATGACGAATATAAGAATCAGTAAACTCAATAAAATCAAGAAACTATGCTTACAGCAGGCGACAAGGTTCCCGAGGTTCTCGGGACGGATGAAGAGGGACGCGAGGTGCGTCTGAGTGATTTTGCGGGGCACAGGCTTGCCCTGTATTTCTACCCGAAGGATCTTACTTCGGGATGCACTGCGCAGGCGTGCAGTCTCCGCGACGGGTATGGCGCGCTTCTCGAGGCGGGCTACAAGATTGTGGGTGTGAGCGTCGACCCGGCGGCGTCGCATCTAAAATTCAAGGCGAAGAACGAGCTGCCATTTCCGCTGATAGCTGACACGGACCACCGTCTTGTGGAGGCTTTCGGAGTGTGGGGCGAGAAGAGTATGTACGGGCGTAAATATATGGGTACGTTCCGGACGACGTTCATTATCGACCCTGAGACGGCGACGGTTCTGAGGGTAATCGGACCGAAAGAGGTTAAGACTAAGGCTCACGCGGAGCAGATTCTGGCCGGGGAATAGATGAGAGCCCGGGCCGGCGGCATTTGGGTTAGCGCGGGCGGCCGTTGTTGCCGGGGCGGGTTGTACCCGAGGGTGTCGTCGGGAAGGAGGGCGGTGTTGTCGCGCTCGGAGGATTTGCCGGAGGATTGCTGTTGCCCGGTCCCTGAGGGCGCGAGGGGCGGTTGGGAGGCGGAAGCTGCGGGCCCGGATTGTATCCGGGGAAGTATCCGGGGGTGTAGGAAGGACCGAAAGCGGGCGGAGGCGGGGGCGGTGTGCCCCATCCGTTACCGTAGATGCCGGGGCCCCAGTATCCCGGGGCTCCGATATAATCGTCCACGCTCCAGTAGGTGTCTCCGGGGTCGAGGACCGCGTCGAAGCCCAGGCACGATGTGAGGGAGAGGGTTGCGAGGCCGGTGACTGCGGCTACGAGTGCTGTCTTTGCTTTCATATCCTTGAGATTCTTTCAATAATAAACGTCTGAGGACGCGGAGTGGTTCTAAGACCCGGCTCTAAGCCTCGACAATCAAATTCTGCTCGGGATACCACAGGAATCCGAGAATCATGCGCCCGGGATATATTTCGGCAAGGAGGCGTCTGTAGCGGTCGATCTGGCGGCGATGGGAGGGGCGCGCCTCGGTTGTGAACTTATAGTCGATAATCTCGAGGTGTCCGTCGGGGAAGACCACGACACGGTCGGGACGGTGAGTCTCGCCGGTCCGCGGGTCGAAAATCTCTCGCTCGGGGAGGACTTCGATGTCGTCGGCGAACCATGCGGCCACCCGTTCACCGCCACGGGCGAATGCGTCGCGCAGAATGCGGGAAATCTCGCGCCGCTCGTTTTTGCCGAGCCTTGCAAGGTTTCCGACATAGCTGACGGACTTGTCCATATCGTCGATGCGGCGCATTGTGGAGAGGACGTTGTGGATATTTGTTCCGCGCTCGGCGGCGAGGCGCATCCGCTCGTCGGAATATTCCCCCGGAGTGTCTGCGATTTCCTTATCCTCTTCTCCTCCGATGGAAATTATTGCTTCGGTGACAGCGTCCTCGACCGCGGTTAGCTCGCGGGCGTCCTCGCGGAGGACGACGCGGTATGTTGAGCCTTCGATGGCCGGGGTGTCGGCCGGTTTCGCGGAGGCTTTGGCAGTGGGAGCTCCGAGGGAAAAAACGAATGACGGGGTTTCGGCGCCGGATGGGTCTTCGGGGGGAGCGGCGAGGACGAGCGGGACCGTCAGGGAATCGTCGCCGAGGTGGTATGCACCGGATTCGCCAAACGCGCGGAAGAGGTCGTTACCGACTCCGCGGAACGAAGTCCGGCCGGCGGAGGCTGAGCCGGGGCATGTGGCGGTGAGCTCGTTGGAGGCTCGTGTGAATGCTACGTAGGTCATGTTCATGCGGTCGGCGGTCTGTTCGGCGATGTCGCGGTCGTACTGAGGCTTGAGCGGGGAGTCGTCAAGGCCGTAAAGTGCGGAGGACTCGAGGAGGAGCCTCGGGGGGGCGAGCGCGACGCAGTCGGGAAGGTATTTCTCCAGCAGGGGGCGGATGTCGTACCAGATGTCGGGGTCAGGACGAGACATGTCCCAGTTGCAGAAGGGGATATGCACGCAAGGCCATTCAAGGCCCTTGGACTTGTGGACGGTGAGGACGGAGACAGCATCAATTTCCGGGGCGGAAGCGAGGGAGAGCCTGTCCTTGTGAGCGTCCCACCACTGAAGGAATGCCTTTATTCCGGCTCCTTCGTGGACGGCGAAGAAAGAGTCTATTACATCCTGGAAAGCCGCGATGAAGACGTATTCCGTTTTGCGGATATTTTCTCCGAGTCGGGCCGCGACGATAGTCTCCACGAGGGCGGCGGGGTTGGCTGGATGGAGGCGGAGGACCCTGTCGATGTCGTCATGGATTCGGTCGGCCTCATCGGGGGTATCTTCCACGGCTTTTTCGAGGGCCTCGGAGGGGGAGGCGCCTTCGCCGAGGTAGAAGTTGAAGCGGCTGACCATCCGTGAAATCTCGCGGTTCGTCGCTGATTTTCTGTCTTCGCGCTGCTCGGGAGTCAGGCCGGTGAGGGCGTATGCCTCGTCGATTATGCGGAGCATACTGAGGATAAGCCTGACGGCAGCGGAACGGTCGAGGAGGAGGGCTTCGTCGGAAATGACGGGAATCTCCGGGGCCTCGGCCATGATGTAGTTTACAATCTTCGTACCTACGACACCCTTGTCGACGAGTACGGCTATATCGCGCCAGGAGTACCCGGCCTCGTGCTCGCGCCGGATGTCGGCCACAAGAGCTTCGAGGGTATCCGTCTCCTTGTCGGCGCCTTTCGCGCGGAAATCAATACGGACGTATGCAGGCTTTGAGGCTGTCTGAGCGGGCAGAGACTGCCTCACGCCCTCATAAGCGGGCACGCGGTCGATGTCGGCGAGGACGGTGAAGATCGAGTTGTTGAAGCGGACGATGTCGTGGGCGGAGCGGTAGTTGGTGTTTTCCTCGGGGCGTGTGCCGCGGGTGATGTGCTTGTCGGGGTAGTCGACGTTCTCGATGTCGTGGGCGAGCATCGAGCTGTCGGAGTTGCGGAAGCGGTATATCGCCTGCTTGACGTCGCCGATGATGAGGCTGTCGTTGTCGGAGGCGAGGCTGTTCGAGACGAGAGGCTTCAGGATGTCCCACTGCATTCGCGAAGTGTCCTGAAACTCGTCAATCATGAAGTTCGTGAGCTCGAGGCCCATCCGCTCGTATATGAAAGGCATTTCCTCGTCCTTGATAATCCGCTTGAGGAGTTCGTTTGTGTCGGAGAGGAGGATGAGATTGTTGTCCTTGCGGTATACGTTTATGAATTCGGAAGCGAAGCCGAGGAATTCGAGATTGTAGCAGCCCGCGAGCAGGTCTGTGAGCAGGGAATGGCGCACGAGAAGGGCCCTTGCCTCGCGGGCCAGTTCGGCGCATGCGGCGACAAAGGCGCCGGGAGGGAAAAGGGTCTCTTTTCCGACTTTCGGCATTTTTGAGACGTTGAAAAGAGGCTTCATTTCGTCGCCTTCCTTCCATTCGGCCAGATTGATGAAGGCCTTGGTGGCATCGGGGCCGACGGCCTTTCTGTCGGGAACTTCGGCGCGGCGGAGGGCGTCGATTATTTTTCTGAGGTCAAACTTTAAATTATCCAAAATGGCATCACGGCCCTCAAATTCGCGGGCGAAGCGCTCTCCGAGCCTGCGCGCCTCGGCCGGAATGGTCTTGTCGAGCTCTTCCGCGACCCTTGCGGCGAGGCGCGGGAGCATTCCTGAGGCGAGGTACTTCTCCATTTCGCCGGAGCGGCGGCGGAACTGCTCGCCGCACATCTTCTCGACAAATTTCCGGAGGCTTGCGCGGATTTCGGAACCTGTGTCGAAGAGGTTGAAGCGCTTGCCTTCTGCGATTTTCTTTGCGGTGAGGGTGTCGACCCATCTCTTTATGTTCCGTGCGTCGGGATGGTCGCCGTAGTTGATTTCATCGAGCATGAGGCCTATTCCGGCCTCGACGGCGTCGGAATCGTTGAGCTCGACGGCATAGTCTCCCTGATGGTTGACATCGCGTGCGAATGTGCGCAGGACGGTCTGGAAGAAAGAGTCGATGGTGCTGACGTTGAACTGGGAATAGTCGCTGAGGAGCTCTTTCTCGGCGAGGGCGGCGGCTTCGGCGAGCTCCCGGCGCGAGCATCCGAAGCGCGCGGTGAGCTCCGGGGCATAGGGAGAGTCCGGCTGTCCGGGAGCCGGGAGCTCCGAGAGGCGGTCGAGCTGCATGATGATGCGTTCTTTCATCTCCGCCGTGGCCTTGTTCGTGAAAGTGATTGCAAGTATGCACCTGTGGCGGTTTGTGAAGCGGCGGCCGCCGGGCGCGCGCTTCGGAGAGTTGAGGACGTAGCGCACGTTTCCGTCCTTGTCGGTGGTCTTTATGCCGAGGAGGGTGGAAATGTAAGTGAGCGCGAGGGTATAGGTCTTTCCGGACCCTGCGGATGCTTTGTAGACTGTGAGCAAGAAATGAAGACTGAAAGGTTGGAGAGGGGGATTACTTTACTTTGAATCCCATGCGGAGGAGGGCTTTGCGGACATCGTCGCGGCGGTCGCCCTGAATGAGGATTTCCCCGCCACGTGCGGAGCCGCCTGTACCGAGACTCTTTTTGAGAGTTGCCGCGACATCGGCGAGGGCGCGGTCATCGAGCTCGAAGCCGGAGACAATCGTGGCCTGCTTTCCGGCGCGGCCTTTTCGCTCGAAAAGAATGGAGAGGGGGCTTTTCTGCCTCGGGGCCTCCGGTTGTTGATGGACCGGAGTTTCGGTTTCGGGCTCGGGGGAGTATCCGCCCTGAGCGTCGAGCATTGCGCGGAGCTTGTCTTGCCAGGATTCGTTCATTGTTTCTGTGCCGCCCTTATGGAGTCGGCTTCGGAGGCGTGGAATTCATCGGGATATTCGGCCGGGGCGAGTGTGTCGCTCCGGACGTTGAGACGTGCGAGCATCATAAGAGTTGCCTGATCGTCCTGAGGGAGGGTGCGGATGAACTTTGTGAGAGAGTCGGGATTCTCCTCGAAAGCACGTCCGAGGCTCTGCCAGGCGCTGACTATGTTCTCGTTCTCGAGCTCGGAGACTTCTCCGAGCCTGACGAGAACCAGAGCGACCCGGCAGGCAAGGTCAGGAGGGAGCTCCTCGCCGTTTCTGGCGCGGAGAACGAGGGTGTCGCACAGAGCCTGCGCCTCGATGTAGTTGGAGCTGTTGTAAGCGGTCTCGGCATCGTGGAGCAGGTCGGAAGAAGAAGGACGCGAGCCGCAGGCTCCGGCCAGGGAGACCAGCGCGGCAAGCGTAATGGTGCGTAAAACGGAAGGGCAGCTTTTCATGAGTCAAGCATAGAGATGAATTTGTATGCCGCCCCGCCGTCGGGCGGAAACGGGCTTATTCGGCAGAAGAGGAGGCCTCGTCGGGATCGACAATCACTTCCTGAAGAGAGCGCTTGTCGGCGTTCCGCCAGTCGGCCTCGCCGGGTTCGTCGGCGCGGGGTTCGGTGAGATTGTACTGCTGGGTGACGTTGTCGCCATTGGGGGAGTCGACGTGAGTCTCGTTGTCGAACCAGCCTATGTACAGGAGACATGCGACGGTGAGTGTTGCGACGATTACGGCGATTACGACCCATACCCAAGTTGGGGTCGAAGACCTTCGGGAGGACGTGGAATTCAGAGGAGTCATAGCTTTGTGAGTTGAAGTTGAATGTCAATTTACATTAAAACAACTCAAAAGCCGAAAGAGTTTCAGATGTCCTGCACGCGGGCCATGAAATCGAACATGGCAATTGCGGCCTCGGCGGCTTCGGCGCCTTTGTTGCCGAGGGAACCGCCGGCGCGGTCGAGGGCGTCTTTCTCGGTGTCGACCGTGAGGACGCCGAAAATCACGGGGATGTCGCACTCGCTGTTGAGGTTGGTTATTCCTTGAGTGACGCTCTGGCAGACGTAGTCGAAATGCGGCGTTCCGCCCCGGATGACGCATCCGAGGACAATAATGGCGTCGTAGTATCCGGTCTCGATCAGACGCGAAGCCGCAAAGGTGAGCTCGACGGCACCGGGCACTTCGAATACGTTTACATCGTCGGGATGGAGCCTCGCTTTTGCAAGGGTGTCAAGAGCACCGTGGAGCAGACGCTCGGTGATGTGGCCGTTCCAGAGCGTGCGGACCACGGCCACGCGCATGTCGCGGTCAGTGGCGAAGAGGTCGGAGCTGTCGGGGGCGAATCCAGGAGAAGACATAGGGGATATATTTAAGGTGGATTAATTTCAGAGGTCAGGGGCACATGCGCCATGAGCCGGAGAGGCCATCGGTGGCTCTTCGGGCGGCCTGAAGGGCATGGCGGAGGAAGTCCTCGCGGACAGATGCCGGGGGCTCGTCAAGCCCTTCGGCTCCGAAAGGTGCGGCGACAAGCGCCTCGATTACTCCTGCGATGGCTCCGGCGTTCCAGAGAAGGCTGCGGGAGAAACTGTCGGGAATCCGGGCGGTGGAGAATTCCTTTCCGCCGCAGTAGGCGATTGTGCCGCAGGATGGGTCGACGTTGATGAGGGAGCGGCAGTAGAAGCTGATGTGCCTGTTGTAGCAGGACTTGTCCTCGTCGATACCGAAAATGAGGCTCAGGTCATCGTTGCGGGTGATGACCATGTCCGCGAGCTCAAGGTTTTCGAGGATCGCGGGCATTACGCGTGTGATGCGTGGCTCCTGTTCGGGGAGGAAGCCCGGGAGATATACGAGCACGGCCTTCATTTCCTTTGCATATTCGAGGAATTTCGAAAGCTTCGGGCGCATACGCCTGTCCAGGGCGTAGAAACCTCCGAAGACGAGGATGTCGCCTTCCTCGATTCTGGGCCATACAATGTCGAAGCCGTCCTCGTCGGGGTATTTCTCGTACCGGGTGAGGGCGAGGACGCCGGAGTTGTCTTCGGTGAAGAGGTTGAGCGGTGTGCGTCCGCCGGTGAAACGGTCTATGGCTGAAATGTCGGCGCCGGCATCACGGAGAAATGCCACGACCATGTCGCCGACAGGGTCGGCGGCGGCTTCGGAAGCCATGAGAACGGGGAGACCGGTCCGGGCAAGGATTGCCGCGGCGTTGGCGATGCGTCCTCCGGGCATCGAGCCTGAGGGCTGCCCGTCAGGGCCGAAAACGATGTTGAGGGAGCATTCGCCCACACAAATTATCTTTTTCATACGGCGGGGGAGTCGATGTTGGAGGCCGCTTCGCGCGCAGCCTGACCGAGATACCCTCCGTGGTGGCGCCGGGCATAGTCCTCCACGGTGAAACCGATGGCCTTCATTGTGTTTACCACGAGGACGTCGCCGATGACGGTCATCATCGTGGTGGAGGTGGTGGGTGTGAGACCGAGAGGACACACCTCGGGGGCTCCTCCGGTCCAGAGGGTTATGTCGGCGAGTCGGCTGAGTGTGCTGTCCCTGTTTCCGGTAATCGCGATAATCGGAATACCGGAGGGGTAGAGACGCTTGAGGAGGTCGATAAGCTCGAGGATTTCGCGAGTCTTGCCGGAGTTGCTTATCAGCAGCATGATATCGTTGGGACATACAACCCCGAGGTCGCCGTGCTGTGCCTCGCTGGGGTGCAGGTTTACGGCGGGAGTACCGGTGGAGGAGAAAGTCGTGGCGATGTTCATGGCAATCTGCCCGGCTTTTCCCATGCCGGAAGTGACGAGCTTACCGCCGCGACGATGAACGTGCTCGACGATGGCTTCGACGGCCTTTTCGTAGTCGTCGGTGACGGGTATGTTAAGAATGGCGCGGCTCTCTTCTTCGAGAATCCGGCGCATTGACTTTTCTGTTTCTGACTGCATTACTGTAGATTCGCGGGGAAAAGACAGACCTTCCCCATGTAATTATTCACAAAAGTACAACTTTTTCGTCAAACGGCAAAGGAAGAAACGGTAATTGGCGTTAAGACCCGCCTTCCCAAAAGCGCCCGCACCCCCATCGCCCTCCCGGCCCAGCGTCAATTCTCCGGATGGAGGTTGAGTGCCGCGTCAGTTATCCGGAGGGCAGTTGTGTGGAAGCCCCGCCAAGCCCCCAAGCGCAGGCGCCTTTGGCATCTATTTACTAGTCAGATTAGTACTCGTCTTCGTTGAAAAGCAATCTTTATATTGATAATCAGAGAGTTAGTTATTTTTTTAACGGAATTTGGCAAAGGCAACCGCGGTGTCTGACGGTGTAAAATCGAATTGGTCAAGAAAATCAAGGAGTTTGGCCAAGAAAATCCGAAGGCAGGACTTTCATACATAAAAATCGAGCACTATTCATCTTCCTTTGGAATATTTCTTCTTTTCTTGGCAAGTTTATTTTTGAACAATATTGTAAATCAAGGATGTACGATGTATTTTATCCTAAAATAGATAAGTTTATTTTTAATTCTTCGCCCATAAAACGCTCTATTTTAATTTTGAATTTAAAGATGTGTCTGAGCGCTTCCCTTGATAATATGATTGTGTATTCTTTGCCAATATAGTGACGTATAACGCTTAAATTCAGAGTTATAATAAAATAGGTGGGAGTTTTCTTTGCCAGCAATTTTCAAATTCTTGACCAGTTCATGACCATAAACACCTTAGAATTTAATCTTTGCCATTTCTTTGCCACAATGCTATAGTCTCCCAAAATATGATAAAGCATTAGCCGACCGCAAGTGAAATATTCACTACGGTCGGCTATTGCGTTGCTTAAAATTTGGGGCCGGCAGCTCGATAGCCTCCGGGTGGAGTAAAACCGCAGCCTCCAATGACGATACGGTCACTCAATGGTTCACGATGGCGATAATCTACTTCGACGGGCTCTGCGACCATCGACTCCTTGCTATCTGTGGATTGGGCTGGAGTTTCAATTCGCTGGGATTGATCATCTCGCTTGACTTCCTCACCATCTTGTTCCTCTTTCTTGGGAGCGAGGGCGGCGGTTATTTTGCGGTCGAGGGCGGCAAGGTCGGATTTGAGCTGCTTCAACTCGTCCTCTTTGTCCCATGACTTCGAGATGATGGCTTCGAGGTGGGGAACATCGGCTTTCAGTTTGGCTGTCCGTTCCTCATACTGGGCGATGATGCCGGGGATTTTCTCCAGAGCGTTGACGAAGTTCATACAGGCTGCGTGGGTGTCGCTCATGGCGATAAAGCCGTTGTTGAACTTGTATTTGTAGTTGCCTTCGACAACAAAGCAATTCTGAACGGCTTCCTTGCCGTCAACAAGTGTGCGCTCCGAGATAATGGAAATTGGGAAGCCATAGACTTCGCCGATGCGCTTATACTGACCGTGGGTGTCGGTGCGTTGCGCCAGCCCTTGTAGGTGGATACCCATGTTCTTCTCGTCGGAGAGATTGCAGGTGTCGATGGTGAGATTGTTGAGCGGATTGCCGTCCTTGTCTCTCCTTACGACTGCCTCGTATCGGGCGACATCAGCCTTCATCCTTTCGATTGCCGCCTCGTTGTTGGCAATATCATGGGTAATGGTCTGGTGTCGGAACTTGGAATCGGAGATACCCTTGTTATGCGCTTTGCGCTCACTTTCCAGTGAGGCTATGCGCTTTTCAAGTTTCGCCTTTTCCAACAGGTCGGTGTTTCCCGACAGAATAGCCATATACTCCGAGAAATTCATGCCGTTCTTTTCATCCATTGCGCCCTCGTCGATGGTTCTTGCTCCGAGTGCGCCGGATTTGAGCTGGTCGATGAATGTCGCCTTACAATGGAGGAGGTTGAACTTATAGGAGTCCAAAGATTTCTCCACAGCATAGATAATGACGTCCACCTTATTGTCAGCGTACAACTTGGCAATCTCGTTGCCGGCTCGTATGCCTCTGCCGTCACGTTGCGTCAAATCGCTTGGGCGCCAGGGTGTGTCGAGGTGATGGACCGCGACACACCGCTTCTGCGCGTTGACTCCGGTACCCAACATTGAGGTCGAACCGAACAGTACCCGCACATCGCCATCGTTCATAGCCTGAATGACAGCCTTTCTTGACCTTTCAGTTTTACACTCTTGGATAAACCGGATTTCATGCGCCGGAATACCATAGTCCTCAATCAGCTTGCGCTTGATTTCGGAATAGACATTCCACTCGCCGGGCTTGTAGGTGCCGAGGTCGCTGAAAACAAACTGCGTGCCTTTCTGAGCATCGTATTTATTATAATATTGAGCAATCATCTTGGCACAGTGGCTCGCCTTGTTGTTCGGGTCATCCTCGTATGAGGGGTCAATCATGCGCATATCCAACGCCATCTTTCGGGCGTAGTCCGTGGCGATAAGCATCTTGGCTTTCTCCTCCGTTTCCGATAACGGCCCACGCCCCAATATAGTGGCGTCGCCACTTTCGGCAAACTTCATCAGCTTCTCGATAAATACCTCCTGCGCCGGTGTCGGCGGGATGTTGTGAAGAATCTCGTTCTTCTGGGGTCGGTCAACGCCGACATCTTCCGCAGTGCGATAGTCGGTAATCTCATTGTAGAATGCCGCTAACTCAGGCACCTTGATGAAGTAGCGGAAACGCTCCTTTGGGACAATGTGGTTGGTCACATTGAACTCGAAGTCGGTTGTCTTCTTGGCGAAGATTGCCGCCCATGCGTCGAAACATCGGATGTCCTGACGCTCCAGCTCATTGGGACGGAGATACTTAAAGAGCAAATAAAGTTCCGTCAATGAATTGGATATGGTAGTTCCACTGAGAAAAGTAGCTCCCAAATCCTTACCCGTCCTCTCTTGGATGGTACGGATTGCGTAGAGAAGATTCAACGCTCGTTGTGAGCCTTCCGAGTTGCCCAGTCCAGCCACTCTATCGTGTCTGGTGTTGAACATCAGATTCTTGAACTGATGCGACTCGTCCACAAAGATATGGTCGATGCCCATCATCTTAAAGTCAACGACAGCATCCTTGTTCTGCTCCATCTGATACTGGATGGTGGCTATCTTGGCGGTAAGGTTTTCTTTACGCTTGATTAAGCCTTTGAGCATACCACGGCTTATGTCGTGCCCCTGCTGCTTCACCACTTCAAGGTTTTCCTCTACGGTATCAAGTTCAGCTTGAAGGATCTGCTGCTGCATTTCCGGCGACTGCGGTATCTTGCCGAACTGGTCGTGCGACATTACCACGCAATCATAGTCGTTGTTCTTGATCTGGTTGAAGAAGTTGACGCGGTTGTCTGCCTTGAAACTCTTTTCATCGGCGAACAGTATTCGGGCATTGGGATAAGCCGACTGATAGGTCATGGCTATCTCGGCGACATTGGCTTTCAGACCGATAATCATCGGTTTGTGAGCCAGTCCGAGACGCTTCATCTCATGTGCTGCAATACACATTATCAGTGTCTTACCACAACCCACTTCAAAATCGCATATCCCTCCGCCATTCTGCTTCAGCATCCATATACAGTCCTTTTGGGACTGATAAATCGAGCTGATTCCATAGCGGTCGCCGAGGATTTTCATGTTCAAGTCCGGGAATGTCTGATGGCTGCCGTCGTATTGCGGACGCACGAAGCAGTTGAACTTGTTGTTATACAAGTCCACCAATCGCTCCTTGAACTCCGGCGATTGAGCCTCCAGCCATTCCGAAAAGCCGTTGCGAATTTCATCAATCTTGGTATTGGCGAGCTGTATAGCCTCTGTGTCCGGCACCTTGATGTCTCTGCCGTCTTCATCCTTGCCGATTGACTTTTTGATGTCAGGCACGGTGTTGTGAAGAGCATGTTTCAGAAGGTTCATGCCATCGTAGGTACGGTAATAGCCTCTGACGCAGAATTCTTCCCATATCTTCATATTGCCACGACTGTTGGTTGCCAAATACTCGTCCATCGAGGAAGAATAGGCAATCTTTACGTCAGTGGCGTAAAGATACGACATATAGGCAGAGTATATGCCAGTCGGGATCCATCGCTCGCCGAAGTTGAAGTCCAGCTCATCGAACTCGATGCGGCGGGGCCGGGCTTCCTCCAACGCTTTGAGGGAGTCCTGCGACAGCGCGATGAACGGCTCGATGCCATCGTAACCGGGGAAGCCTTTGATTCGTTCCTCCTCGCGGTCAATCCATGCCCTGACAGCCTCTGCTTTGGCAACGACATTGCCGGCGATGAAGCGGTCCTTTATCTCGTAGTTGCTCACCAGAGGATTATAATAGATGTGACCTTCCAGATTTTCAATCAGGGAATCTTCATCCATATCCACGAGCGACGACATATATTCGAGATTGACCTCGCCGTATTTGTTGAGCGAAGCGGTCAGTGCCTCCAGCGGAGTATCGACGCTTGTAATCTCATCGAGAGCGAATGAAACGGGATGGTCGAAAATGTCAGCCTTGACGAACTGACCGTTCTCGCCACGTTCCAATGCCAGAGCATCGCGTCCGTTGGCGTCCATCAATATGAATTTGACATTCTGTTTCTCATTGAGGTTGCCATATCGGGCTACGAACTCATCGTAATACTGGTTGAGGTGTTCGCGCAGATGTTCACTCGGCTCATGTGTCTCCGCCTCGTAGTTATAGAGCTGCTGGTATGTCTCCGAGTGGGTCACATACAGCATGGCACGTTTCTCCTGCTCCGGTTTGAGGTTGAGCGGTGTGAAGGTCGCGCCGTTCTTACGGACTTCCGAGAGAAAACCGACCATTCCGTCCTGAACGACCATAGAGCCATTATGATGGAAGAACTGAATGTCCTCCGAGAAAGGACGGGGCGACATATCGCGCTCGACCTTCTCCGATTTGGGTGCAGCCACTCTTGGCTGACGGTCGGGGATGAAGTCTCCTTCGGTTTTCTCAATGACAGTGCCGTTCTCATTGATGATCTCTCTTTCGACTCCCTGTTGGGCTTCACGTTCAAGACGCATTTCCTCCATCTGACGGTGCGCAATAGACATCATGGCTTCATAGAAACCATTGATGGGCGGATTATCATCCCAGTTCAGCGAGCCATAAAACTCCAGCTCCTTGTCTGTCAGTTTGCGGAATCCACTGTTCCTGACAGGCTTCGCCTCAGTCGCTGGATTGGCAGGCTTTGGCTTCTCCTCCGGCTTCTGCATCTGCTGGCGTCGGTTGTTCTTCTGTTGAACAGGCTCCAATTCGCCGAAAAGATTGTATGCGAACAGACGAGGGTCTGGATTATCCGAATAATCGGGTCTGCCGTCGGTCTCAATCTCTTTGGTGGATTCAGGCTTCGGAGGATCAACACGTTCAGGCTCAGCATTAGGAGGTCGGTTAGGAGTGACTATCTCAACGACCTTCATCTTCTGACGGTTCTCTTTGGATTCTTCGCAGAGAGCAACTTGTTTGCCGGCAGCGATAAGTTTCGGGAGATAGGCATCGAGCGCGTGTTGCGGAAATCCTGCAAGCTCAATGGTGGCAGCGTTACCGTTAAGTCTTCTGGTAAGGGTAATTCCCAATACCTCTGAGGCTTCGACCGCATCCTTTCCGAAAGTCTCGTAAAAGTCGCCGATTCTGAAAAGCACCAGCGCGTCAGGATTTTCAGCCTTGATTTCCTTGAACTGAGCAATCAGAGGCGTATCCGTTACTTTCGATGTTTTTGGTGCCGGTTTGGGTGCATCGGCTTTCTTTTCAGTAGTCTTTTTCAGCTTAGGGTCTTCCAACTGCTCACAGATAGCCACACGCTTACCCGCCCTCACAAGTTTGGGCAGATAGGTATCGAGTGCATGATGCGGAAAACCAGCCAACTCAATACGGCTATCAATACCGCTTTGGCGGCGTGTCAGGGTCAGACCCAATATTTCCGACGCTTCAACGGCATCTTTGCCGAAAATTTCATAGAAATCTCCGACCCTGAACATTAGAATTGCATCAGGATGTTTCTTCTTCATCTCCTGATACTGTCTGAGCAAAGGCTCATTCTTCTGCTCAATCTTGTCGGCAAGTGGCTTATGTTTCGGAGTTTCCGGCTTTATTTCGGGTGTCGGTGTATGCGTCGGTTTTACAGGGTCAGGCGTCGGCGGCTTGATACCGTTGGAATTATACAGTTCCAGATTCAGACGTAGGTGCAACGACTCGTCGAGTGCCTTTCGCAAGTCCCCGGCTATGCCGTCCACTCCGCCTTCATGCTTGTAGATGATGGCTGGTTTGCCGAATGGATCCGTGCCGACTTTGGCATCAGTGCAGATGACATTCTGCGGAAACGCCTGAAAGAACTTGTTGCCCGGTACCTTCGTACCACGGTCAACTACCGACTGGATGAAAAATTCCTCATCAGCCGACAACGCTTTCTTACCGGTATGTTTCTGGAGAATAATAAGGTCGGACCCGGCATCGGTTCCGGCGTTATCGGAGAAAGTATTGTTGGGCAGACGCAGAGCCGCCACGAGGTCGGCACGCTTCACAAGTTCCATCCTCACAAAAGGCGACGCTGCGTTCATTACGCCCTGAGACGCGATAAAAGCAACCAAACCGCCCTCACGCACTTGGTCGAGTGCTTTGAGGAAGAAGTAATTGTGGATTGTCTTTGTCGCCTGACGATAGGCAATCTCCTTGCTAACAGCATAAGCAGGGTCTGCAACCGCGAAGTCACCGAAAGGGACATTGGAGGCGGCGACATCGAAATATCCGTTGAAGTCGCGCTCAATCCTCTCAAAACCCTCTATGCGTGTCAGGATTGACGGATGAAGAGCCGAAAGAATTTTGCCCGTGAGCAAATCCTTCTCATACGCCAGTACCTCGGCACCGGGGTAACGGTCATTGCGCAGGAACGAGTCGATGAAAGCACCCTGTCCGGCAGACGGTTCCAGAAAACTTTTCACCTCGACGCCGGAATATTTCAACGAATCAGAAAGTGCATCCACTATGCGGTTGTCGGTATAGAACGCCGTCAGCACCGATGCTTTCAGCGAGTCCATATACCGGGCAAACTCCCTGTCATCTTTTGAATAGTCGTGGATAAGCCGACGTAGCTCAACAGTCGGGGCAAACAGCTCAATGTCCGATTTGCTCCACTTGGCGGCATCTGCTAACTCATTGGCATCATTGAGGATGCATTTCAACCCGCCGAATCCGGCATACTTCCGCAATATCTCGCGCTCCTCGGCATTCTGCGCCGAGCGTCCGGCAACGCCGAGGCGAAAGGCAAGCCTTATCGCCTCGATGTTGTCGCGCATGGTCTGTAATCGGTTATAACTCATAGGTGTCAAGTATTTCATTGAATACACCTATAAGTTCCGTCAACATAGGCTGATGTGTTTCCCTGCTTAGAAAATCGCCATTGACCTCATATCTATCAAGAATATCTTGAATAGGTCTCTTCCCGAGAAGATGTACCGTGAAATCAGGCCAATATCGTTCTGGCAGACGGAGCCATAAATTGTCCTCCACCACATTATATATAATATCGTATCGGGAAACATAAAGACCTTTAAGCAACGTGCGCATAGCCATTTCATCAGCATAAGGCACGGATTTACCCTCCAGGCGCAGTATTATGAACCTGTCGTATGCGTCTTCGACACGCTGTTCTATGAACTTTTTATTATTTCGTTGAGGAAAATAATGGTCACGAAGATGACCTTGGAGATAGACGCGGTAATCGTCCAACTCCCTTGTTTCAACATTTTGTTTCATTGGAGATTCGGGATTAGTGGTTTACCGGCGTCCTCGGTGTGTATGATTATGTGTGTAAAAAGGACATCGGGTATCCCTCCCGATGTCCACCACTAATCCACGTCAAAATGAAACAAAAACATTAAGACGCTGAATTAGTGCAAAGTTAATAAAACTTTGGGACTCGGGAAAGGATATTGGTTGGATTAAGAGTGACAGTCAGACACTTTTCTCCTTCGAGCGCTTTTGTTTACGGGCCTTCTTTCTGGTTGCCTTTATTTCTGCGGCAGTTGGAGTAAATGCCTCGATGACGCGCTTTACAATCATGTTGTAAAGCTTTTCCTCATCACGGTTCAGATCGGTCGGATGGAGACCGGTAGTGACGATTCCGATACCATTGTAGACACTTTCGCCCATACGAAAGTTATGACGGCGAGAGGGCATTCCCTTCGATACGGACTTTCCCCATTTGCTGTTGTAGCGCAAAATCTCCTTGTTGCGACGCATCATGTCCCAGATGCCGCCTGGGATAGTATTCTGCATGGTAAGCGGATAGGAGATGAGTTTCTTCGCATAGAGAACGTATGCTGTCTGAATTGTCATCTGATGGTCGAACCCAAGTTCGGTAGCAGCATCCACCAGAAGTGCATTCACGTTGTAGAGAGGTTTATGGTCGGTGAACATGGCGATATATTTGTCAGCGACGCCGTAGTCTCCGTCCTTGGGATGCTCTACACCAACACTTTCCGCAATTCTGGCTCCCTCGGCAACCGTGATCTCCTCCACTATGGGGGCACCTTCGAGCGGAAGGCTTTCTTCAGTCACCTTGATGAGATGATTGTAGATTGTTTCGGCCAACCATGTCTCGTATTGCTTGCGGTCAGACGGACCATGTTTCACACCGTGGTTGATAGCACCTTTGGTCAGCATCGGGAGCCATGCGCGGCGAACTTCCTTCGGGACAGCCAAGAAGTAGTAGAGGTTCAGAAAGTCCAGTTCCCCGTGTGTGTCAGGAATCATGGCATTTACAATCACGTTGCTCATTTTCCATAGAGCCTTGATTGTCGAGAGTTGCTTTTCATCCTGCTCGCTCTTTTTATAGCCTACAAGATGGTCGTAGTTTCGCATGGCGAACTTGAAGTTATGGGCATAGACGAGGCGGCAGTCCATAGAGGTGGAGAGTACGAACTTCTCGTTAGGAGAAAAAGTTGCCTCGATGACACGGCCATTTGTCCATACCACGGCATAGCCGTTGCCGAGATAGTAGCCGTCATGAATTTCATTTGCGCCAATGGCTTTGGCAATGGTATCAGCTGTGAGCTGGTTGTCAGTCACCACGGTGGTGAGATTATTCTGTTTCATGTTTAACTTTTTTTATTTGTGGATATTCTGGATTAGTGGATGATGGTAAAAGCATCGGGAGTTCCGGACCTCCCTCCGCAGTTTTACCCTATGTGCATGGACGACTACATCTTCGGGCCTTTGGGCTTGCGTTGCTGCTCCTGTTGAACCCTGTTCTTAGGTTCGGTCTGGTATTTCTGGAGCGGTTCGGCAACATGTTTTGTCGCTTCGTTGGTCAAGCCGTCATTATTGACCGCCTTCTGAGTCCGGGATTCTTCTGCGACTTTAACACGCGGGTCATTAAGAGACGTGGTAGGACGCTGTTTGTTGGGATTGAACTGGAGATAGACAGTGCAAGGTTGCCCCGACTTGTCAACCATGTTTGTCATTTCTACGACCTTACCCGCTACATAATCAGCCTGTTGCTGAGGAGTCATGGGAACTCCTGCCCATTTAGAGATGGGTTTTATCAGACCGTCTTTCGTAAGCCACGAAGACTGTTGCTGACCCTTGGACTGCTGTAGTTGTTCTTTCTGTTCCATGCGGCGGGCCGCTCCGGGAACAAACTCGACACCTTTGCGGTCGGCAGACACCTGAAGTACCACATTGTATGTCTTGCCATTTTTGTCGGTTATCTCCTTTGGAGGAAGTGCTTTGCCATCTTTGAGTTGCATTACCTCGGCAATGGTAAGCTTTGTCTGCCCGATAGTGTCACGGATGAATACATCCTTGACAGGAACTGCGACCACTTCGTTGGTCAGGCGGTCTATGCTGACATAAGAAGGGTCTTTGTTGCCATTCTTGTCAGTCAGTTCTACAACCTTGCCGAGATTTCCTGTTTCACGGAGTTCTGCCTTGTCTTCTTTAGTGAACTCGTATCCCTCAAACTTCTGGTCGAGTTTGGGCTCACGGTGGATGAAATGAGGAACGACCTTGACATTACCGTCAGCATCAGTCCTGAATGAGAGCCGGGCGTCGATTGGGAACTTCTCTCCGGCAAAAGTTGGTGTTACTGTCACCAGTTTTGACTTGCGGTTGTAGAGCATCTCCCGGAGATCTCCAGATTTTTCAAGCGCATCGCGGTCGATGCCCCATTTCTCTTTAAGACTCGCCCAGTCGATTTTGCTCTCGTCGATAGCAGAGTGCTTCACTTTCTTTTCAGGCACCTGAGCGTTGTCTGAGACAGCTTCCTGTGAGAACTGCTCTTTGGGAGCCGAAGCCTGTTGAGGCTGTTCGATTTTCTGCTCTGCCGCAGGAATGTCAACCTTATTGTTCTTCAGCATCTCCGCATTGGCAACAGGGTCTTTTGCGAGGTCTCCGATTACAGTGCCTACCGTATCATAGCGGTCGGCGGGAACACGGAAGAAACCGAAGGTGGAGGGATTCTTGCACTGTCGGACGAAGTTCGACATGAAGGCTTCGAGAGGATTCTGACCCTTAGAAAATTTCACGAGGTCAGATAGTTTCGCCGACTTTACATCGGTCATTTTGGGTGTGCCGTCCTCGTTGAGTCCGGTCACTGCGCCCACCTGCCCGGTATCATTGTTACGGGCGATAAGCACTTCTTCTAAATTCTGGTCTTTTGCCATAAATTAAAAGTGTTTTGGGTTAGAGACTGGCGCCATTATTGGCGCTTTAATTATTTTGTGTGTATGTGTGTCAAGCGTTGAGGGTAGAGAACAGCTCAATCACATCTGCCTTGCGATAATAAATCTTGCAGTTCTTCCCTTCACCGTATTTATAGCCGGTGATTCGTCCGGCTTTACGATGGCGGTACATTGTTTTGCGGTCAACATGGTATCTCTCACATACCTGTTTCTCAGTCCACATTTCTTCTTCTGGGTCGAGAATGCCAAAACCTTGAAAAGCTTCTTTGACACTCTTGACTGCCGTATCTATACGAGTATGGACTCCGTCTTTCAATTCTCTTACTTCTCGGCGAATTTCGTTCAGCATCTCACGTAGGATGGTGAACTCAGCGGAAGATATTTGAGGCGTTTTAATTTTCATTATTCTACGTGGGATTAGTGATTTACGCCACGAAATTCGCCAATCCCGAGAAACCTACTGAGGTACTACCTCGGGAAGTCCCCTGATATTTTAGGATTCTTTAAGGTTTTGTCTATGTTGAAATTAGACATAGTTATGACCGTCCCGAGAAACATCGTGTTTCGGGATAAACCTAAATTGGATCCTGTTTATAGGAGGAAATTGGGACTATCTGCTATTAACCTACGATTGCAATTCAACAGTCATTCTGATTCGTGACTCAGACTATTCAATCACTTTTTACCGTAGCAGATTCGTGCCGGTTTCGATAGTGAAACAACATGACCCATAGTGTTTGTTTTAGACAATTCTGCAAGTTGGGACATGTTGGGGAAAGATTGGGGCAAATTGGGAAAGTGCTGATTTACAGCAATCAATTTAGCGTTTTGCGTTGTTACACGTTCAAAAGCGGAAGCGATTATCCAATATCAGCCGCTTTACTGAAAATCCCTCGCCATACTATCCCAATGAAGGCAATCTATAGTCCGGAATATAGGTTGTCTTGCGGCGTATGCGAGAGGAGTAACCCACTAATCCCCCTCAAATATGTTACAAGACAATCTTACTCTCAAGGACCGTGAGATTCTTCATAGAATACTCGCATTGCTTGAATCTGGCTGTACGGGGCCTCCCGTAAGTAGGGATATTCAGTTAATGGCCTCAAACGCACTTAGGGAGAATGGCTAAGAGTGGCGTATACGGAGATGGGTGTTGGT
>ERZ808037.191-NODE-191-length-66934-cov-12.301554_pt1 | contig 66934 bp, 44 predicted proteins | sample MGYA00380190_ERZ808037 | MGnify/ENA primary metagenome ERZ808037 (study PRJEB31490, sample SAMN06133399) | mouse gut metagenome | isolation source: J9 | host: mice | place: China: Chengdu | collected 2015-05 ... | reverse complement strand
ATCGGGGGTTCTTTGTAAAGTTAATAAAAATCTACCAATCTGACAAATAATCAGTTAGCTATTTTCTGAATGTTCCTATACTACTTCGAACTATTCGACTATGCCGATGCCACCGACTGCCTCGAGCGCGGGCTCGATATCTGTGCGACAGACAGCATTGAATCGTCGCGTCTGCACCTCAACCGCGGCGTTACCTATTCGCTGCTCACTATACGTCAGGTAAAACCATCCGACAAGATTTTCGAGCTCGCCGACCGGAATCTCCGCGAGGCCCACTCCCGAGCCGTCGCCGCCGGGAACGTGAATGTGGCCGATTATGCCCTCCTGAACCTCATTGTCCTCTACGACAAGGCTGAAAAGCCCGTCGACTCCCTCTACCCCCTTCTCTCTCAGTCCGTCTCTCTGCATAATGACCCCTCCGACCCCGACCTCACATTCGCCCAAGCCCTTATCGGGATGGTCAGGGGGTTCCAGGGCGCCGCCTATCCCCGGATAATAGAAATAGCCGACAGTCTCATCGCCAGAGACGAATTCTCCCCTGAGGCAATACGGAACAAGTATCAGATTCTTCTCTACAAAGCCCGCGCCCTCACCGACAACGGTCAGCCTGCTCAGGCCCTCGATCTGCTCGACACTATAAAGCGCGAAGCCGACTCTCTCGACCTCGCGGACGTTCTCATGCCAGTGTTCGAGCTTCAGGCAAAGGCGTGGGCACAGCAGGGAAAACCTCTTCAGGAAGCCCTAAGCAAGATTGATTACTACGAGCAGCGCGATGCCCAGCTTTCCGAGGAAACCCTGATGACTGTCAACGAGTTGCCTCTCATTCATGATATCCGCGAGTCGCGCGACGCTCTCGCAAGAGAGAACCACCACCGACGGATGATTACAATCTATGCTCTGAACATCACTGTTATACTCCTTCTCCTCATCATCTTTTCCATTCTCCTTGTCAGGAAAAACCGGGAGCTGAAAACCGCGAATTCTGTCCTTTTCCGCCGCAACGAAGAGCAATTGGCAGAATATTCCTACGGCTCCCTTGCCGGGAAACCTGTCTCTAAAGCGCATTCGGGCGCACCCGACGCCGCGTCCCCGGATCCCGATTCCCGCGAAATGGCCGAACTGAGGGTCATTTTCGACAGACTCAACGAACTCATGGAACGCGACCGCATCTGGACCGACCCGACCCTAACGATTTCTCGCCTCGCAGTCGAAATGAAATTCGGCGAAAAAGCGCTCTCAAAAGCCATAAACCGCTTCGGAGGAATGAATTTCTCTGCTTTCATCAACAAGCGCCGCGTCCTCGAAGCCTCGGCAATGCTCGGCAACGACAAAGAATTCGGACACCTCAGTCTTCAGGGCATAGCGGAAACAGTAGGCTTCAAGTCCCGCACAACTTTCATCGCCGCTTTCAAGCAATTCGTGGGCATGCTCCCCTCGGCATACCGCAAAATCGCCCTCGAAAAGGACCGCATCCCGGCTCAATAGCGCGTCGCTCGTCCGGAGAGCAGTTTAGTGTGCCTTTACTCTTTCGCGCCTCCTTCGAGAAGGCGGCGGTAGCGGGGCTCGTCGTTGATGAGCTCGAGGGCCGCGGTGTAGTCCGGGTTCAGGGGCGCCACAAAGCGGTAGTAGCTGCCCTTTTCGTAGAGGTCGCGGCAGATAAGGCCCGTCATCACGGCGCGCGCTATCGGCGCCGAACGCTCCCAGTCCGCCGCCTTGAACTCTATGCCAGCGGCCGTGGCGCGCTCGAAAAGGTTCTGCGTCACGCTTTCCGGGAGTTTGAAACAGCGGTAGAAGTCCTCCTCAGTGAGAAATTCCTTCAGCAGCTCCGCGCGGTTCGCGTCGACGTAGCCTACGACCGTGCGGTTGAAGATGGCTTTGGCCATAAGGTCGCGGTAGTAGGGAGAATAGTAGCTTGTGTCGACGGGGACGAACACGTCCGGCGTGATTCCGCCTCCGCCGTAGACCGGGCGGTGGCGCCGCAGGGTCTCGTAGCGAAGCGAGTCGGGCCGCGGAATCGAGTCCTCGTGCCAGAGCTCACCGGAGCTCATGCGGTTAAGCATGTCGAGCTGATATTCCTCGGTCTTGCCCTTCTCGTAGGGTTTCTGGATGCAGCGGCCCGAAGGGGTGTAGTAGCGGGAGGTTGTGAGCCGTATCATCGAGCCGTCAGGGAAGGGGAAGGGCCGCTGGACGAGGCCCTTGCCGAATGTACGGCGCCCCACCACGAGCCCCCGGTCATTGTCCTGGAGCGCTCCGGAAAGGATTTCCGCCGCCGAGGCTGTGTACTGATTGGCTATCACCACGATTCGTCCCTCGAGGAAGTCGCCCTGCGTCTCCGTCACGAAAGTCTGCGACGGCACAGCGCGCCCCGAAGTGCTCACAACGGGCGTATTCTTCGGCAGGAACTCCCCCGCCATATCGAATGCCGCGCCAAGATAGCCCCCGCCGTTGCCCGACAGGTCTATTATCACGTTTTTCATCCCCTTCTTGCGAAGGGCGCGGATGGCGTCGCGGACTTCCTGAGCCGTGCTCTCGCCGAAGCGGCTCACGGCGATATAGCCCGTCGTCGGATCGGCCATGAAGGTCTCGTCGACGCTGTAGATGGGAATCTGCGCGCGCACAATGTCGAAGTCAATCAGCTCGTCGCCGCGCTTCACCTTCAGCTTCACCTCCGACCCCTCCGGGCCGCGAAGATGCTTCATGACGTCCGTATTCTTCATCTTCTTCCCGGCTATCACCGTGTCGTTAGCCGCAAGGATACGGTCGCCCGGCACGATTCCCGCCTTCTGCGAAGGGCCTCCGCTCACGGTCTGGATTACGTAGACGGTGTCCTCCAGCATATTGAAGGTGATGCCTATGCCGCTGAACTTCCCCTCCAGAGGCGTTGTGAACTCCTCCGTCTCCGACGGCGTCGTGTACGACGAATGCGGGTCGAGGGTCTTCAGCATCGCGCGGATAGCCTCCGCCGTCAGTTCCTGACCGTCGACGTCCTCAACATAGAAATTCTCGATGATGCCCTCCGCGGCACGGAGTTTCTGCGAGGGGGTGAGCTCCATGCGCTGGGCCACACCAAGTCCCGCGGCCGCCAGCAACACGAGGCAGCTTATGGCAAATTTCTTCATTGTAACCTATCAGTAAATCAAGTTAATGCGGCCACGCGGGCCCGGAATCTCAGGGAAGGAAGGGCGAAACGTCCGCCCCGTAGCCCTCAAGCTCGCGCACCACGCTCGACGACAGCGCGCTCAGCTCGGGAAGGCTATATAATAAAACCGTTTCGAGCCCCGAAAGTTTGCGGTTGATGTCAGCCATGTCGCGCTCGTACTCGAAATCCTTTACCGAGCGCACCCCGCGGAGCAGGAAACGCGCGCCGACCTCGCGGGCGAGGTCCACCGTCAGCCCGCGGTAACTCAGGGCCACCACCCGCGGCTCATCCGCGTAGTGCCGGGCTATGGCCTCCACGGAAGCCGCGGCCTCAGCCTCTCCGGCCTCGCCCTTGGACGCGTTGACGCCCACGGCCACATATATCCTGTCGAACAGCCCGAGCGCGCGGTCCACTATCGAGGCATGTCCCGCCGTGAAAGGCCGGAAACTCCCCGGAAAAACCGCCACACGGCCCTCACTCCAGGGCCTCGTCTTCATTGATTCTGCTGTCATCTTCGACTACAAGATTGTCTATGATAAAATTCTGGCGTTCCATCGTGTTCTTGCCCATGTAGAACTCCAGCACCTCCGCCACGCCGTCCTCCTTCCGGAGGCTCACGCGGTCCAGACGGATATTCTCGCCGATGAAGCCCTCGAACTCCTCGGGCGAAATTTCGCCGAGACCCTTGAAGCGCGTTATTTCCGCGTTCTGTCCGAAGCGCTCGATGGCCGCCAGGCGCTCCTCGTCCGTGTAGCAGTATACGGTGTCATCGGCCGGAGCCTCATCGCCCTTACGGCGCGATGACCCCGACCGCTTGGCCGTCTTCTTATTACGCACGCGGAAGAGCGGCGTCTGGAGCACGTACACATGGCCCTTCTTTATCAGGTCAGGGAAGAACTGGAGGAAGAAGGTTATCATCAGCAGCCGGATGTGCATTCCGTCCACATCGGCGTCCGTCGCGATGATTACCTTGTTGTAGCGCAGATTGTCGATGCCGTCCTCGATGTTCAGGGCGGCCATGAGGAGGTTGAACTCCTCGTTCTCGTACAGCACCTTCTGCGTCACACCGTAGGTGTTCAGGGGCTTGCCCCTGAGCATGAACACGGCCTGTGTCGCCACGTTGCGGATTTTCGTTATCGAGCCGCCTGCCGAGTCGCCCTCGACGATGAAGATGCTCGACGCGTCCTTCTGCTCGTCGTTGCCGCGGGCGTCGCTCAGGTGCACCGTGCAGTCGTAGAGTTTCTTGTTGTGCAGGCTCACCTTCTTGGCCGTCTCCCTGACCTTCTTCGTCAGGCCGGCCATGGCCTTGCGCTGTTTCTCCGAGTCGATTACCTTCTTGAGGATGGCCTCGCCTACGCTCAGGTCGCGGTGAAGATAGTTGTCCAGCTCACGCTTGATGAAATCACCGATGAACTTGGCTACGGTCGGGCCCTCAGGGCCCACGTCGCGCGAACCCAGCTTCGTCTTTGTCTGCGACTCGAAAACGGGCTCCTCGACCTTTATTGCCACCGCGGCCACCATGCCGTTGCGGATGTCCGAATATTCGAAATTCCGGCCGAAATAGTCCTTAAGCGTGCGGCTCACAGCCTCCTTGAAGGCACTGAGATGGGTGCCGCCCTGCGTCGTGTGCTGGCCGTTGACGAAGGAATAATACTCCTCGCCGTACTGGTTCGCATGCGTTATGGCAACCTCGATATCCTCGCCCTTCAGATGGATTATCGGGTAGAGAGGCTCCTGCGTAAGGTTCTCCCTCAGCAGGTCCAGCAGCCCCCGCCGCGAGGCAAAGGCTTTGCCGTTGAAAACTATCCGCAGACCCGTGTTCAGGAAGGTGTAGTTCTTCAGCAGGGGCACGATGAACTCCTCGCGGAAACGGTAGTCGCGGAAAATCGAGGCGTCGGGCGTGAAGGCAACGAATGTGCCGTTGTCCTCCTCCGTCGGCTCGATGCCGGAGTCCTCGGAGAGCTCACCCGCGGCGAAGAGAGCGCGACGGCGCTGGCCGTCGCGGTGGCTGATGATTTCGAAGCGCGTCGACAGGGCGTTCACAGCCTTGATACCCACGCCGTTGAGGCCCACCGACTTCTTGAACGCCTTCGAGTCGTACTTGCCGCCCGTGTTCATCCGCGAGGCCACTTCGATGAGCTTCCCGAGCGGGATGCCGCGCCCGTGGTCGCGCACCACGACCTCGGCCTCCGACACCTCCACGTCAATCTGACGCCCGAAGCCCATCATATACTCGTCGATGGCATTGTCGAGCACCTCCTTCAGCAGCACGTAGATGCCGTCGTCGGAGTTCGAGCCGTCGCCGAGCTTGCCTATGTACATGCCCGGGCGCCGGCGGATGTGCTCGTTCCAGACGAGCGTCTTGATGTCGTCCTCGTTGTATTCCGCCGTGCCCTGAGGGAGTTCAGCGGGGGTGTCGTCGTAGTTCAGGAGGTCCTCTTCCATGGTCGGTTTGAATGTGTTCCCACAAAGATAGCAAAATTTTGCCGAAAAAGCAAAAACGCCCGCGTCCGACTCGGGACGAGGGCGTTCTATGCGGCTCCGCTCGGGCTTATTCGCCCACGGAGTTGATGAAGTTCAGGCTCTTGTTCTCGATCTTGTTCTTGCCGAGGAGCAGGGGCAGCGGGCTCTGGAGACGGCCGAAGCCGAAGGCCTGGGTGAAGCGCTGGCCATACTCGTCCTCGTTGAAGGGGCGAGAGTCAGTGTTGACGTCTTTCACCTCGAAGACGATGATGGCGTGGTTGCCCTTGACGGGACCGGCGGTCTTTCCCTTCTCGGCGGCGGCTACGGCACCCTGAATGGCGCTCTCGTTGACGCCGAGGTTCAGGAGAACCGGCGAGTTGAAGTTGACGTTGCCTTCAGCGGCCTCGACTCCCATGGCCTTGGCATATCCTGCCACGTCCTTGGCTTTGCCGGCGTAGTCTGCCATAAGCTTGTCGGCCTTCTTCGAGTTGAGGGCCTGCTGGCGAAGCTGGCCGGCGATGGCCGGGCTGCTTGCGGGCAGGAAGCCGTCGTCATAGATGTCCGTCACGGCCATGGCTATGAGGTAGCTCTGCTTGTCGTCCTGAAGCATGGGCGATACCTGGCCCTTCTTGGCCTCCATCACCCACTTCACGAACTTGCGCGAGTCGCTTGCCGAGCCGAGACGGGGCGACGAGGCGCCCACCTGCGTGTTCTGCACCGAGTATCCGGCGGCGGAGGCGTTCTCGCTGAAGTCCTTCGCCGAGCTGTTGTTGCTCACGTAGGTGCGGAGGTTCTGCGTCAGCTCCTCGAGGGTCTCGTTGGAGGGGTCGATGGCGAAATCGATGGTGGCAACCTCATAGAAGGTCACGGGGTTGTGGCGGCGGTTCACACGGTAGATGGCCGATGCCGGTTCCCCGTTGACGGTGTCAGTGTAGACGAAGGCCGTGCCGACGGCAGCTTCCGTAAGGGCCTTCTTCAGCTTGTTGTCCACGCCGGGAGCCTCAAGCGAGGTCCACAGGCTGTCCTGACCGCCGATGGTCGTGTTGTCCACGATATCCGCGAAGGCCTTGCCGGCGTTCAGCGCGGCGGCGAGGGAGTCGAGGATGGCGGGGTTCTGGGCCGAAAGCATCGTCACGTTCAGCGAGTCGATGCCCTGCTTCGTCGAGAGGACCTTGGCGATGGTGTAGGCCGTGTTCGTCTGATTGATGACGGCGGCTTTGCCTGCCACGGAGTCCGTCACGAAGCTCTTGAGGCGGCGGTCGTTGATGCCCGAGGCGGCGGTGGTCGTGCGGTTCACCGAGAAGCGGCTGTCAGTCTGCACGGCTTCCACGCCCGGCTTCGCGTTAAGTCCGGCCACGGCCTCCTCGACGGCCTTCTGAGCGGCCAGACGGTCAGCCTGCGAAGGCTCGATGGGCACGTAGATGTAGTCCACCGCGCGAAGCTCTTCGTCGAGCTTGTAGTCGTTCTTGTGGGCCTTCCAGTAGGCCTCGATGTCGGCGTCGCCGAATTCCACCTGGTCGTCGGCCACGGAATTCACGTCCTTAACGGCGTAGGCGATGTGGCGCGTGGCGGCGTTGTCGTCGTAGAGGGCCTTGGCGTCCACTTTGTTCGCGCCAAAGAGGCCGCCCACGAGGCGGTAGAACTTGGCGCCGAGAAGCTGTTCCTCGACCTGCTTCTCCGTGTCGGCCCAGATCTGACGGATCTGGTTGCCGGCCTCGACGGGAAGTCCGTACTTGGCCGGAGCGTTCATGGCGTTGAACACATCCGAGCCCGATGCGGCCGGGAGGCCCATCTGCTGAGAGAGGTAGGCTATGGTCTGGTAGGCCGCGGGATGGATGTTCTCGCCCGTCATGGCCTCGGAGATTTCCTTGTCCGTTACCACGATGCCGAGGTCACGGCATTCCTGCTTGAAGAGCTTTTCCGTGAGGAGCTCGTTGATTACCTGCTGCGAGGCCACGTCAGCGTCGTAGTTACGGTTGCGCTGCTGCTCGCTCAGGCGGGAGAGGCGATTCTGATATTCCTGATATTCAACCTTCTGACCGCCGGCCTTGGCCACGGTCGTGGGGTCGCCGAAATAGGTCCGGCCCGATGTCAGGAAGTCGCCGAGAATGAATGCAAGAAGGGCCACGATGATGATGACGAAAAGCAGCACCGACTTGTTTCTGATTTTTTCTAAGGTTGCCATTGTGATATTAAGAGGTTGTTGTTTGCGAAATAAGCGCACAAAGATACATTTTTTTTCGCTATTTCCCAAACAAATGTTGCGAAAACAGCTCCTTCAGGTCGAGTTTCTCCCATGTGAACAGCTCAACCTCCATTTTTATAGGCTCTTGGTCGTACATGTCCTGGAAGGTCTTCGTCACCTTTCGCGGCTCTCGGCCGAAGTGCCCGTAGCTCGCCGTCTCACGGTAGATGGGCTGTCGGAGCTTCAGCCGCTCCTCTATCGCCTTCGGGCGCATGTCGACGAGCTCCGACACCTTCGCCGACAGCTCCGCGTCCGAAATCCCCGCCTTCGACGTCCCGTAAGTGTTCACGTACAGGCTCACCGGACGCGCCACGCCGATGGCATACGCCACCTGCACCAGCGCCCGGTCCGCAACTCCCGCGGCAACCAGATTCTTCGCGATGTGGCGCGCCGCGTAAGCCGCCGAGCGGTCGACCTTCGACGGGTCCTTGCCCGAGAACGCGCCGCCCCCGTGGGCCCCGCGGCCCCCGTAGGTGTCGACGATAATCTTGCGGCCCGTCAGACCCGTGTCGCCGTGAGGACCGCCGATCACGAATTTCCCCGTCGGGTTCACGTGCAGGATCAGCCTCTCGTCGAAGAGCCCCGCAACCTCGGCGCCCACGCGCTCCTTCACCCGCGGCAGAAGAATCTCCTCGACGTCGCGCCGGATGATGGCCAGCATCTTCTCGTCGGCCTCGGCCTGAGTCAGGCCGTTCTCCTCCGTCGGACGGATGAACTCGTCGTGCTGCGTCGACACAACTATCGTGTGCACGCGCACCGGGCGGTCCGCCCCGTCGTATTCCACCGTCACCTGACTCTTCGCGTCCGGTCGCAGATAAGTCATGTCCACGCCCTCCCTGCGTATTTCCGCCAGCACCTCGAGAAGAGCGTGACTCAGCGCAAGAGTCAGCGGTAGATACTGCGGAGTCTCGTTCGTGGCATAACCGAACATCATTCCCTGGTCGCCCGCGCCCTGCTCCGCCGCATCCGCGCGCTCCACTCCGCGGTTGATGTCCGCGCTCTGCTCGTGAAGAGCCGAGAACACCCCGCACGAATTTCCGTCGAAACATAGCTCCGACCGGTCGTAGCCGATTTCCGTTATCACCTTGCGCGCTATCGACTGAAGGTCGATGTACGCCTGACTCTTCACCTCACCGGCGATTATCGTCTGACCCGTCGTGACAAGCGTCTCGCAGGCCACCTTCGACTGAGGGTCCCGTGCCAGGAATTCATCAAGCACAGCGTCCGAAATCTGGTCCGCAACCTTGTCAGGATGCCCTTCCGACACCGATTCCGATGTAAAAAGATAGTTCATATCTGATTTTCTCTTTGAGTGTTGTACATAAAAAAAATAAGCCGTGCGAAAGCCGCACAGCCGCCGTGGGGAGAGATGTAAAGCTCAAAAAGTCGTCGCCGGGAGAGCAGCCCCGCGAGGGAGGCATCCGGCGCAATTTTAGCATTTTTTCGAGTGGTTGCAAGCAGCCAAATCTTTCCACAGCGAAGCCCGCAGGACTTTCGCACTGCAAAATTACAACATCCCCGCCCCATTTCCAAAATTCCGGTGTTAAAAAAATCTTGAAAAGTGAGATGGATTTATGATTTTCCATTATTCTTCCGCATAGTCATCTTTTTGCTGAAGATAAAAAATGGCCTTCTGTCGTTCAATTTCTGCGCGCAATTGCTCCTGAGTCGGCATATATGCCATATACTTGGCGGCATACAGATGGTCATTGTCATGAAGCACTGAATAGCGCGCTATGTCCTCGTCGGTCTGGTCGCAAAGAACTATGCCTATAGTAGGATTATCGTCTGGTGAGCGCTTCAGCTCATCATACATCCTGACATACATATCCATCTGTCCTACATCCTGATGCCGGATTTTTGATGTTTTTAAGTCAATAAGGACGAAACACTTCAGGAGATAGTTATAGAAAACGAGATCAATGAAATAATCTTCTTTTTCAGTATGGATGTACTGCTGGCGTGCCACGAAGGCAAATCCCTTTCCCAGTTCCAATAGAAATTTTTCAAGGTTATCGATTATCGCCTGTTCCAGTTCTGATTCCCGAAATGACGAATCCGGCGTGAACCCGAGAAATTCACCCACAACGGGATTCTTGATGAAACCTGTGGGGTCCTGTGTCTGCAAAGGCTCCGTTATTTCCAGCATTTCCTTCTCCACAAGGTCTTTTCGTTGTGAGGCAAGGAGTCGGAAATAATATTGCGAACTGATATTCCGCTGAAGTGTACGCACACTCCAGCATTGCTCAACCGCTTCCGTTTCATACCATTTCCGCGCATCATCGTTAAGCTCCTGTATTAAAGTGCGATAATGTGTCCAGGATAATATTGGCCGAGATTTTCCACTCACTGCGTGGAAAATCTGCGGGAACAATTCATAGAACCGTTTAAAACTGTAAAGATTAGTCTTAGTGAACCCTTTACCGAAAGAAGAAGTAAGTCGCTTCGACAACCATTTTATCAGCTCCAGTCCGTACCCGGCCCTGTTTTCTCCATTTAGTTCTTCCTCTGCTATTAGTTTCCCGAGACACCAGTTCCGTCTTACCAATGTTTCGTTGATTTGGCGATACGCCGTTGTCCTGGACTGCTCCACAAGTTCTGACGCTTTATCGTAGACGCCTTCAAAAGACGGATTTTCTGCCGCGCCGGAAGAGCGATGACTTCTAATTAAATTCTTTGCCATACAAGTCTTTATCCTTTCAATAGCAAAGATACGACATCGCATGGGAAAAAGCAAGAGAATAGAGAGAAAATGTGTAAAGCTAATGCCGCGTCAGCGTCCCTCTGGCGAATTGGGGGGGGGAGCAAATCTCCGGAATGCAGGGACGCACGGCCCCTCCGTCCTCCCCCAAAGCCCTGGAACTTAATCTCTTATTAGAGGATGACTCAAAATTCTATGTAGGAGATAATTCTAAGCATTTCCTCCTCCATAATTTATGTAGGGACGCGCCATGGCGCGTCCGCTCCGAACGGGCGAATTTGAATTTTGACACACCCTCATACAATTCCATGATCGATTCCCCAAATCCCGGTCTCCCGCAAAAAAAGCGTCCGCCGGGGTTGCCGGCGGACGCTGGAAGTGTGAATGTGAGTTGTCTTTTTAATCTTAGAGGGAACGCTTGCTCTGCATGCGTGCCTGACGGATTTCCTCCTTCGTCGGTTTCTGAGTCTTGAGAAGAGCCTTCTTGTCGGCTTTGACAGCCTTCGAAGCTACCATCTTCTTCATCTCATAAACGTTGGGGAGCACCTTCTTGTGCTGGACTTTGCGGGCCGGGGCCTCGCTCAGACGCGCGAAGTTGAGTGCGAAGCATCCCTGACCGTAGTCTATGCCGGCGTCTTCGGGTGCTGTGGGATCGAGGTTGCCGTAGAAAAGCCACTTGCCGCTTTCCTCGACGATGAAGAGTCCGCCTGCCGGGAAGGTCACGACATCATCCTTCATCGTGCCGAAGAGTCCTTGTTTAAAGGCTTGTTCGAAGGTAAGCTGCTCTGTGGCTACAAGGTAGTAGGCCTGACTCATGACCGTGATGTTACCGAACGGAGCATTGGTGCGCGGGCAAGTAGTGGGTACGTAAACGCCGGGCTCGCTCGTGGGCATGTAGACTGCATCGGGACTCTCGGCATTGATTGTGATGTAGTGGTTGCCCTTTACAAGCGACCATTCGAGCTCGCCGAGGAGAGGCCATTCGGCATAGGGATTAACCATACGGTAGAGCCCCTCGGTCTCATTGTGCTCCTGTACTTCTACGTCCCAGGTCTCGATACCGAGTTCATTCAGGAAGAGCCCGACAAAGATACCGTCGGTGTAGTCGACATATCCGAGGGTGTGCCATTCCGGAGCGGCCTGAACCGTCTCGAAATCGAACGCCTCGGCTCCGCGGCATACAAGTTCTCCCTTGTCATCGAAACCGACGGCAATCACGGTGTATGTGCCGGCTTCTTCGAAGGGATAGGAAATGGTGTAGGTAGCGTCATAGATAAGTTCCACGTCGCCGTCAGAGGCAAGGGCATCCTGAGCCTTCGTAATCTCCTCTTCGCTCAGGGAGCCGGGAAGCACCTCACACGCAAAATGGTCTACGTCAGTCGAGGGTACAACCTGCACGAGAGCATATTCCGTACCGTTTGTCGACACCATATTACCCTCATGATTGAACGTAAAATAGTAGTCGTGGTAGTTGCCGGGAAGCTGAAGGGTTTCAAGAGCTTCATTGAAGGGGCCGTCGCCGTTGATAAGGTACGGAGTCATGTAGAGGTAGAAGCGGCCCTGGACGGGGTTGAAGTAGGAGACGTTGAATACCATGCTCTGGGAGTTCTGACCGGCCATGAAGGCATAGATTTCATCGTCGTTCTCGAACTGGCCGCCGCCCAGGAAGTAGTACTTGAGCCAGGTGTAGGTAGTGGCATAGCTCATTGTCATGCCATAGTTGGAGTTCACCATAGGCGTGTCGATACCGCTCTGCATCCAGACAGTGGGGCATTCCACACCGTCCACTTCTACCGTGCGGGTCTCGTCCACGTTGATAATCTGCTCCCATTCAAGGTCAGAGAACGGCGACAGAACCATGTACTGAGTGAGCTTGTCATTGATGAGGGATTTGCGGACATATACAGGTGTATCGTACTCGTAGTCCCAGATGGCTGCCTGCTGGTAGATGCCGGGCTCGGTCTCACTGAAGAGTTCCCATTCGCCCCAGGGCTCGTACATTGCCGTGAACACGCGTTTGCTCAGACCATAGCTGCCGGTCTTGGCTTCCTCAAGGGCGAGGTCGATGAAATATTCACGTCCGACCACTACCTTCGCGAAATCGACACCGATTTCGAGGGTCACTTCTTTGACATCCTTCGGGAAGGTGACAGAAGCGGGGATTGTGAAGATATCGGTAACGGGCACGACCTTGTCGTCCTCGGAATAATTCACTGCTGAGGTAAGAGCCACGGTGGATTCCTCGGTGGCATCCACGCGGTTGACGGTCACACTGATTTGCGTGGCATTTACCGGGATGCTGATGGTGGCGGGATCTGTGTAGGGGAAATAGACTTCCTCGTTGCCGGCCACCGGCGAAGGCGTGGGCTCCACCTTTTCGGTGCAACCGTAGGCGGCGCCAAGAAGCGCCGTGCAGGCGAGCACTGAGAAGATTTTGTTGAATTTCATATCTTGTGGAGTGATTTTTTGTTATTGGAATGTTTCGCAGGTCCGGGCCGGTGCCTTTTCCGGCTCCGGCCGGACCTGCGGTGTTGGCTGCTTACTGCTGGATAGGCTTGATGGCGTTGAAGGGCGACGGGCTGTTGAACGGTTTGATCTTCGCATTATTGTCGCCTTCGGATGCTACAATCACGAAGTTCATCCATGCGGGACGGCCGTTGGTGTTGTAGGTGTCGGCGCCCCAGTTGAAGTTCGAGCCGTCATAAGCGCGGTTCACGCTCATGTTGAGACGCTTCACGTCGAAGTATGACAGGCCTTCGCCCCAGAGCTCGATGCGCTTCTGGAGGATAATTTCGTCGATTACGTCTGCCTTGTCTACGGCATAGCACTTGTAGGTGTTGAAGCGGTAGGTCTTCATGAAGCTCTCGAGCTTGGAGACACCGTCCGCAGGATTGGCATGAGCGGCGGCCTCCGCGGCGATGAAGTACATTTCCTCAACTCGCATAAGAGGTACGGCAACCACACAGGCCGTCTGATAGTCGGTGGTGACACCCGACCCGGGGCGGAACTTGTTGGTGGTGTAGTCGTCAAATGCTTCTGCTTCCGTAGGATTGATGAAGGTCACGCGGTCCGCAAGTGCGGATCCGTCCGGAGCCTTGAAGGTGAGCTTGCGGAAGTCGCGGTCGTTAATCCGGTTGTAGAGCGACGCGCCGATTTCAACATATACACCGGCGGCGGCATAACCGAAGCTTGCCTCGGAACTCATCCAGGAAGTCCAGTTGAGAAGCGCGGTCTGTACGGCGTCGTCTTCCTTAACATACTGCTGGCCCCACATCCACGAGGGAGTGCTGATGTCGTTGAAGCCCGTGGCCGTCGAGAGCCACTGGTCTTCCGTGGTGGGGGTGAAGCCGGCCTGTGCGAGCTCGGCGTATTTCAGAGCATCGGCGTAGCCGGCGGCTGCCTTGGCGGCGTCGGCGGCGGGAACGTTGTAGTCGCCGTCATAGTAGGAGGCGTCCCACATATTCAGGCGGGCCATAAGACCGTAGGCCACGGCAAGATTCGGGAGAATCTTCGAGGGACGGGCCGCGCAGTTCTCGCTAAGGAAACCGATGGCCTTGGTAAGGTCTTCCTTGATAAAGGCAACCATCTCGTCGTGAGGACGGCGGGGATTCACGCGCGCTTCCGCCTCGGTGGTCTTCTCTGTGACGATGGGCACGGTAAGACCGGTCACGTCGTTTCCGTAGCTGTTGGTGCCGGGTACGTAGGCATTGGGCATGTACTCGTACATGCGGGCCCAGTCCATGTAGACAGCAGCACGGAAGGCGTGGGCGGCGCCGAGGTAGCTGCGGAGGATGGGATCGGTGGTTTCGGGATCGATGGCCGCAACTGCGAGGTTTGTAGTCTGAACCTGCTTCGAGTAGCTGTACCAGATCCACTGCGTGGCCATGTATTCGTCACCGATAGAAGCGCGGACGCTGCTCCAGGTGGTGAACCAGTTGTAGCCGATGGCAGGTGCGCACATATCCTCGGTCATGAGGTCGCGGACGTGCATGAGAGCCGGGTTGCCCCAGTCATAGGCCTGGTCGGCGCCCATCACGTCGGCCACATTGAGGTATGCGGGCATACCCATCACGATGGCCTCCGTGGCCTTGGGCGAGCCCTCGAGCTGCGACTGAACCATGCCGCTGGTGGGGAACACCTCGTCCACGCATCCCGTCAGGACGGGGGCGACGCAGGCGGCGGCTATCAGGGTGATATATGATGTTTTCATTATGCGGATTCTATATTAGAAGGTTAGGGAAAGACCGCCGGAAATGGTGCGGACAGGTGCGTAGAAGGTGTTGTTGCTGCCGCCCGTGAAGCTCTGACGGGGATCGAGGCCCTGACGCTTGCTCCATACCCATACGTTCTCGCAGGCGAAGTACACGCGAAGCTTCTGCAGGAAGAGCTTGCGGCTTACGGATGCCGGAAGGGTGTAGCCGAAGTTGATGTTCTCGATTGAGAAGTAGCTGGCGTCGGTGAGGAAACGGTCAGAGGACGAGTTGGCATACTGGTCGCCATAGAAGAAGCGGGGAATGTCCGTAGTGGTGTTCGTCGGAGTCCAGGAGTTCAGGATGTCGGCGTGGATGTTGTCGCCCTTGCCGCCCGATGAGTAGGGAGAGCCCATCAGGTTGGCATAGCCGGAGTCGTAGACCTGACCGCCGATCTGGTAGTTGGCGTTCACGCTCAGGTCGAAGCCCTTGTACTCGAAAGTCGTGCTCAGACCGCCGTAAACGGGGGCAAGGCAGGTGCCGAGGGCAAAGCGGTCTGCGACACCGTAGTCCGTTGTCGTATACATTTCGCCGGTGGGATCACCGACTTTCTTACCTTCGGGGATTTTGCCTGCATCAGCATCGGCCTGAGTGTATTTCGTGTAAGCCCACCAGAGAGAATGACCTGTTTCGGGGTCAACACCGGCATACTTCTGATTGAAGTAGGTGTACATCGGAAGTCCCTCGCCATAGAAGTAACTGCCGGACGAATAGCCGCCATAGCCTTCTCCCATTTCCTTTTTGTCGTAGTTGGGAGAATAGGCGTCACCCTGCTTGGTCTCGCGATCGAGATAGGTGATGCGGTTCTTGTACCAGGTCATGTTGAAGTTCACGGTCCAGGTAAAGTCGTGCGTCTGAACGGCGATACCGGAGAGCTCGAGTTCGATACCGGCGTTCATCATGTCGCCCACGTTGCGGTAGTAGCCCGTGAAACCGAAGGAGGTCGGGAGCGTGAAGAACATCAGCATGTCCGTCGTCTTGCGGTAGAAGCCGTCGAACGATCCGGAGAAGCGGTTGTTGAACATCGAGAATTCGAAGCCGGCGTTGAAGTTGCCGCCTTTTTCCCAGGAGATGTTCTCGTTGCCCATCGTGGAGGGTACGGCTGCGGCGTTGCCGTCTACGTTGGCCAGAGAGTAGGTGTTCGTGTAGAGGAAGTTGCCGATGTTGTCGTTGCCCTGCTCACCGTAGGACGCCTTGATCTTCAAGCTGTTCAGCCAGCCGCGGGTGCTCTCCATAAAGTCTTCCTTGGAGATGTTCCAGGCGGCGCCGAGGCTCCAGAAGTTACCCCAGCGGTGCTTGGGATGGAACTTCGACGAAGCGTCGCGGCGGAAGGAGGCGTTGGCGAAGTACTTGTCGTTGTAGTCGTAGAGGCCGCGGAAAATCCAGCCTTCGTTGTTGTACTCCGTCGTGTAGGACGAAGCCGAGCCGTCGATGATGGCGTTGTTGAGCTCCGAGTTCCAGGGGTCGAACATATTGCTCTTGCCGGCGCTCAGGATGTAGCCTTTCTGGAGGTTGTATTCATGACCGGCGAGAAGGCCCACGTTGTGCGCGCCGAAGCTGTGGTTCCAGTTCAGGAGCTGCTGATAGTTCTGATTGAACTGGCGGCTGTGGCCCTTGCTTACCATACCTTTCTGGTCGGCGTATGCGCCGTAGAAGGGGTTGGTGATTGAGCTCGAGCGGCTCTCGTTGACGTATACAGTGTTATTCGAGGTGAACTTGAAGTCCTTGAGGAAGCGAACCTCGAAGTAGCCGTTGGCCTGGAAGAGGTTGCCGTTGCTCTCGTTGGTGTCGAGCATGGCGGCGTTGATGGCGTTGGAGTCGCCGAACACCGGACGCTTGAGGCCGGCGTTGGCGCCGTCGCCGTAGTCGAAGCGGGTCAGACCGTTGCCGTCGACCATGATGTTGCCGTCGGCGTCACGCATATAAAGGGGATAGATGGGAGCGATGCCCGTGGCTGCGGCGAACATATTGCCCGTCGAGTTGGAGGATCCTTCCTCGCTGTCCATCGAGTGTGTGGAGTAGTGGGTGTAGTTCACGTTGGCGCCCACCTTCAGCCAGGGCTTGGCCTGAACGTCGGCGGCAAGGCGCCCGGTGAAGCGCTTGTAGTCGCTCTTGGAGATTACGATACCCTGATTGTCGAGGTAGCTGACCGATGCGCGGAAGTTGCTCTTGTCCGTACCCTGGGCCACGCTCACGTTGTATTCCTGACGGAGGCTGCTCTTATAGGTGGCGTCAAGCCAGTTGTCGGGGGTGAGAAGGAACTCCTCGCCGTTGCGGTTTGCCACAACGTTTCCAAGGGTGGCGTTGGGGTTAAGCTTGCCGTTGGTGCCGATCAGCATCTGGCCGGCGGGAACGGTGTAGACGTTGTAGCCGAGGCCGGTAGCCGTCGGTGTAATCATCGCATTGTTTGCGTAGATGTTAGCTGCTGCATTGTCGTAGCCGAGGCCGCCCATGGTCGTCGGGAAGCTGGCGTAGTTGTAGAGAGCCTGATAGTAGGTCTCGTAGTACTGGCCGGGGTCCGTGATATAGTCGTAGTCCTGGGTGGCGCGCATGTTGGCGCCCCACTTGGCCTCTACGTTCACCTGGGCTTCGCCGAGCTTGGCGCGCTTGGTGGTGATGAGGATGACGCCGTTGGCGCCGCGGGCGCCGTAAAGCGCGTTGGAGGCGGCGTCCTTGAGGACCGTCATGCTCTCGATATCGTTGTTGTTCAGCGTGCTGATGTCGCCGGTGAAGGGGGCGCCGTCAACGATGATGAGGGGAGCGTTCATGCCCGTGTTCACCGAGGAGAAACCGCGGATACGGATTGTCGGGTTGCCCGAGCCGGGAGCGCCCGAGGCGTTGGAGAGCTGAAGACCGGCAACTCGGCCGGACAGGGCGTCCAGCACATTCGATGTCTGTGTCTTTTCAATTGCGGCGGAGCCCACTACTGCGGCTGCGCCCGTGAAGGCCGAGCGCTTCTGCTCGCCATAGGCTACGGCGATTACTTCGTCAAGAAGCTCGGCCGAGGGGTTGAGGTAGACGCTCATCTTCCCGCTCGCGGGGATGGCGATTTCCTGGGTCTCGAAACCCACGTAGGAAAAGGTGAGGGCCTTGGTCGACGCAGGGACCGCGATGGAGAAGTGTCCGTCGACGTCCGTTACAGCGCCATAGCCTTGTCCGGCTGTCACCGATACGCCCACGAGAGCCTCGCTCAGCTGGGCGTCGTAGACAGTGCCCGTCACGGTGCGCGTCTGCGCCGACGCACACAGCGTAATCGAAATCACTGCCAGAAATAATAGAAACAGCTTTTTCATACAAAAATTAATTAGACATAAATTGAGTTGATTAGTTGGATTCTGTACCGGTTGCTTCGTCTCCCCGGGTTCACGCCCGGATAGATGATTGTGCAAAATTAATACAAATATTTCATTATTTAAACTTTTGAAAGAGAAAAATTCACCGCATTAACACTTTGAAATGGCATTTTCCTGCTTTATAACATAATTTTTAAACACATCCTATACTCACTATCAGTACGTTGTACTTTTTCGCGCGCTCCCGTCGCCCTTAACCATTTTTTTGCGTTTTTTGCTCCCCGCGCTATCATTCCGACACACGCGGCCTCAACTTTCCCACTTTTTCATTGGGCCCGTACCAAAAAATATTCGTACCTTTGTACGTTCTTTAATCCCAAATTCACCCCTTATATATATTAAGTATGGCAAACTGGTTTGAATGCAAGGTCCGCTACGACAAAATCCAGGAAAACGGCGCCGCCAAGAAGGTCACAGAGCCCTATCTCGTCGACGCCCTCACCTTCACCGAGGCGGAAGCTCGCATCACCGAAGAGCAGCGCCCCTTCATTTCCGGAGAATTTTCCGTAGCCGCCGTGAAGCGCTCACGCATCGCCGAGGTTTTCTACTACGAAGGCGGCGACAGATGGTATCTCGTCAAAGTCGCTTTCATCACAATCGACGAGCGCTCCGGCGTCGAAAAACGCTCCGTTTCCCAGATTCTCGTCCAGTCCTCAGGCTTCAAGAGCGCTTTCGACAACTTCATGAAAGGAATGGAAGGCTCCATGGCCGACTTCGAGATTGTTTCAATCGCCGAGACGCCTCTCATGGACGTCTATAAGATGAAAGTCATCGCCGACGGCCCGAAATGACTGTAGCTGACCGCATACGCGAAATTCGCTCCACCCTCCCCGAGGGGGTGGAGCTCGTCGCTGTCTCCAAATTCCATCCCAAGGAAACAATCCTCGAGGCATACCGCACCGGCCAGCGCTCTTTCGGCGAGAGCCGCCTTCAGGAGCTTGAGGAGAAGGCCCCGGCCCTCCCCGCCGACATCAACTGGCACTTCATAGGCCATCTCCAGACAAACAAGGTCCGACGTCTCGTCGGCCACGCCACTCTCATCGAGTCCGTCGACTCCGAGCGCCTCCTCGACCTCATCGACGCCGAAAGCCTCCGCGCGGGAGTCCTCTCCAACGTCCTCCTTCAGGTCCACGTCGCCGCCGAGGAAACGAAATTCGGATTCTCACCCGAAGAGCTCCTCGACTTCTTCGCCCGCGGAGCCTTCCGCTCCCTGAAGGCAACCCACATCCGCGGCCTCATGGCCATGGCCACAAACACACCCGACACCGCCCGCGTCCGCGCCGACTTCCGTCGAGTCGCCGACCTCCGTCGGCAAATCCTCCGCGACTCCCCCGACCTCCGCGGCTTCGACATCCTATCCATGGGCATGTCCGACGACTATCCCCTCGCAATCGAGGCCGGAAGCACTCACGTCCGTATCGGAACCGCTATCTTCGGCGAGCGCGAATACACCCCAAGCCTTAAAAATCCTTAAATATCAATCTAAAATCACATAACCCCAAAACAACCTATCTCCAATGGCAAGCTCCAAGGCACCTCAGACCAAAGCAGCGGCATCCTCAAATGTCGTAGCCATCGTCGCGATGTTCTTCCTCTTCGCGATGATTTCCTTCGTCACCAACCTCGCCGCACCCCTCGGCACTATCTGGAAAAACAACTACGACTGGTCTGGTATGCTCGGCAACCTCATGAACTTCCTCGCATACCTCTTCATGGGCATCCCCGCAGGCAACCTCCTCTCACGCATCGGCTACAAGAAAACAGCCCTCGCCGCTATGGCCGTCGGCTTCTTCGGCCTAATTCTCCAGTGGCTCTCCGGTTTCGTCGGAACCGAGACCGACGTATTCATGGTCGACTCCCTGCCCGTAACTCTCAACTTCATCATCTACCTCCTCGGCGCATTTGTCTGCGGATTCTGCGTCTGCATGCTCAACACCGTCGTAAACCCCATGCTCAACCTCCTCGGTGGCGGCGGCAACCGCGGCAACCAGCTCGTCCAGGCCGGCGGCTCCTTCAACTCCCTCGCCGGTACCCTCACCCCCTTCTTCGTCGGCATGCTCATCGGTCAGGTCACCGACCGCACTTCCATGAACGACGTCGCTCCCCTCCTCTACATCGCGATGACCGTCTTCGTCCTCGCTTTCATCATCATCAGCTTCGTATCAATCCCCGAGCCGCACCTCCGCAAGGCCGGTGCCTCACAGACCCGCAAGGACAAGCACAGCCCCTGGAGCTTCCGCCACACTGTCCTCGGCGTCGTCGGCATCTTCTTCTACGTCGGCATTGAAGTCGGAATCCCCGGAATGCTCATTTTCTACCTCTCCGATTCCGCCGCTTCGGGCATCACCGAGAACGCTACAGCCGTCGCCGGAGGAGTCGCCGCTATCTACTGGCTCCTCATGCTCGTCGGACGTCTCGTCTCTTCCGTCATCTCCGGTAAAGTCTCCTCCCGCACTCAGCTCATCGCCGTCAGCTCCTTGGCTATCGCTCTCGTAATCATCGGCATATTCCTTCCCGCCGACATCCGCATCAGCATGCCCGCTTACTCCGCCGGCGAAGGATTCACTTCCGCTATGGTGCCCGCAAAGGCCCTCTTCTTCGTCCTCTGCGGCCTCTGCACTTCCGTAATGTGGGGCGGCATTTTCAACCTTGCCGTCGAAGGTCTCGGCAAGTACACAGCGAAAGCCTCCGGCATTTTCATGATGATGGTCGTTGGTGGCGGCGTGATGCCCCTCATCCAGAACGCAATCGCAGGCGCATCCGGTTACATGAGCTCGTACTGGCTCGTCGTAGCCATGCTCGCATACCTCCTCTACTACGGTCTCGTGGGCTCGAAAAATGTCAACAAGGACATCCCCGTCAGCGATGACGAAGCTCCCGACCTCCGCGACCTCTAAGCGATAATTCTTTAATTAACATACACTTTTCAAGCTATGATAACAGACGCCAAGACACTCACCCGCGGCGCGGACAACATCCGCGTGCTCGCCGCCGCGATGGTCGAAAAAGCCAAGTCCGGACACCCGGGCGGAGCAATGGGCGGAGCAGACTTCGCTAACGTCCTCTTCTCTAAGTTCCTTGTCTATGACCCCGATGATGCCACTTGGCCCTGGCGCGACCGCTTCTTCCTCGACCCCGGACACATGTCCCCGATGCTCTACGGAGTCCTCACACTCGCCGGCCGCTTCACCATGGCTGAAATCCAGCAGTTCCGCCAGTGGGGCTCCGTCACTCCCGGACACCCCGAAGTAGACCCCGCCCGCGGAATCGAGAACACCTCCGGCCCCCTCGGCCAGGGTCACACCATGGCCGTGGGTGCCGCTATCGCAGAGCGCTTCCTCGTTGCCCGCTTCGGAGAGACCTGCGCCCACAAGACCTACGCTTTCATCTCCGACGGCGGCATCCAGGAAGAAATCTCCCAGGGCGCCGGACGAATCGCCGGATACCTCGGCCTCTCCAACCTCATCATGTTCTACGACTGCAACGGCGTCCAGCTCTCCACCGACGTCGACGCCGTCGATGAGGAAGACTACGCCGCAAAGTACCGCGCATGGGGTTGGAACGTCCTCGAAATCAACGGAAACGACCCCGACGAAATCTCATCCGCCCTCGCCTGCGCCCAGGAAGAGACCCTCCGCCCCACCCTCATCATCGGTCACACCGTCATGGGTCTCGGCGCACGCGACGCAAAGGGCGGAAAGATGGAAGGCCTCTGCTCAACACACGGCCAGCCCCTCTCCAAGGCCGGAGTCGACATGGAAGCCACATACCGAAACCTCGGAGCCGACCCCGCCGACCCCTTCAAGGTATTCCCCGAAGTCGCCGAGCTCTACGCCCGACGCGCCGACGAGCTCCGGAAGATTGTCGCGGAGCGCCGGGCCGCCCATCAGCAGTGGGCCGACGCGAACTTCGACAAGGCTGTCACCCTCAAGGGCTACCTCGACGGCGTAATCCCGCAGATCGACTACGCAGCAATCGCCCACAAGCCCGACTGCGCAACCCGAACAGCCTCCGCCGATGTCCTCGGCGTCCTCGCCGAGAAAATCGGAAACATGATCGTATCCTCCGCTGACCTCGCGAACTCCGACAAAACCGACGGTTTCCTCAAGAAAACCGGCGCCTTCGTCCCCCGCGACTTCTCCGGTGCGTTTTTCCACGCCGGAGTCGCCGAACTGACAATGGCTGCCATAATGAACGGAATTGCGCTCCACGGAGGATGCATCGGCGCCTGCGGAACATTCTTCGTCTTCTCCGACTACCAGAAACCTGCCATACGCATGTCCGCGCTCATGGAGCTCCCCGTCAAGTACGTCTGGACCCACGACGCCTTCCGCGTCGGCGAGGACGGCCCCACCCACGAGCCCATCGAACAGGAAGCCCAGCTCCGCCTCCTCGAGGAAATCCGCAACTTCAGCGGCAAACGCTCGATGCTCGTCCTCCGTCCCGCCGATGCCGCCGAGACTTCATTCGCATGGCAGATGGCAATGGAGGCCACCGACCGCCCCACAGGCCTCATTTTCTCCCGCCAGGACGTCCGCGACCTCCCCGCTCCCGAAGGCTCCACGCGCATCGAAGCCGCCCGAGGCCTCTTCAAGGGCGGATACGTCGCCCTTCCCGCCCCCGGAGGCAACCCCGACGTTGTCCTCGTCGCCAACGGCTCCGAAGTCGCCCTCTTCTGCGACGTCGCCGCCCTCCTCGCCGCCGAAGGCATCAGGGCCTCCGTCGTTTCCGTGCCCTCCACCGGCCTCTTCAACGACCAGCCAGAGGCATACCGCCTCAGCGTGCTACCCCTCGGGGTGCCCCAGCTCGGCCTCTCCGCCGGCCTCCCCGACGCAATCCGACTCATCGACGGCTTCAACGGCGAGGTATACGCCATGAACCGTTTCGGTGCCTCTGCCCCATACAAGGTACTCGACGAAAAGTTCGGCTACACCCCCGCAAACATCCTCGCTTGGGTCAAGTCAAGACTCGGAATCCAGAACCCCCTCCGCGAAAACTACTGATTTTCCACCTCTGAAAAGCCACGTAATACACAACATAACTCCTTTTGTGCAAAAAACACCTGTGTGTGATATCTTTTTTTCACACACAGGTGTTTTATTCAAAATAAATGTTGTATTTTTGCAGGAAGAATTCTCATTAACATCAACCATAACTCAAATTTCCTATGAAAAAAGCTCTCTTAGCTATGGGTGCTGTCCTCCTTGCCGGACAGGCCCTCATCGCCCAGGAAGCACCTCAGCAGGAAGTGACCTATGTGGAGGATCCCTCCCAGGGTTACCTCTTAAACCGCTTCAGGGACAATTGGTTCATCACAGCTGAAGGTGGTGCTAACGTCAACTTCGGCCACTTCACTGACCACCGCAAGTTCGGCGACCGCTTCTCGCCTCAGGCTGCAATCTACGCCGGCAAATGGTTCTCGCCCGTCTTCGGTTTCCGCGGAGGCGTCAACTACATCGGCATCAAGGCCCTCTCCGACTATGCAGGCGCCGTAGGTGTTGAACCCACCGAATACCGTCCCGACGGCTACTACAAGATGCACATGAACCTCGTGGGCCTCAACTTCGACGCCATGCTCAACATCACCAACTGGTGGTGCGGCTACAAGCCCGGTCGCGTCTACAACTTCATCGCATATGTCGGCGGCGAAGGCGAATTCAACTTCGCCAAGAACGCCGAAGGCAAGTACAAGTACACCGAGGACAAGCTCATCGGCCTCCGCGCAGGTATCATCAACCAGTTCCGCATCTCCAAGCAGATGTCTCTCGGCATCGACCTCCGCTACTCCCTCCTCGACGCAGCCACCGAGTCCTATGGCGAGAACCGTTCCTGGAACAACCTCTCCGCCAACCTCGCCATCACCTACAACTTCCCCAAGCGTGAATGGTCTGCTCCCGTCGTGCCCGTTTGCCCCGAGCCCGAAAACTGCGATCCTCTCCGCGCTCGCCTCGACGCCGCAAACCGCCGCATCGAAGAGCTCGAAGACCAGCTCAAGGCTTGCCTCGCTCGTCCCGCTGAGCGCATCGTCGAGAAAGTCAACGCTCCACTCGCTACCGTTTACTTCCCCATCGGTGTTTCCCGCCTTTCCGCCGACAACGCCCGCGTAATCCGTGCCGTCGCTGCCGAAATGGCCTCCAACCCCGACTCCAAGTACATCGTTACCGGCTGGGCCGACAACTTCACCGGCTCCGACGCCATCAACGCCCGTCTCCGCAAGAACCGCGCTGCCGGCGTCGAGAAGATTCTTCTCCGCAACGGCGTTAAGGCCGACCAGCTCACCATCGTCGTCAACAACACCAACAACCTCCATCAGGACCTCGGCAAGAAGTGCGCATCCCTCGACCGCGCCGTCACAATCACCGCCGAATAATCCGACTCCATCCACTAAAAAAACAGCGTCCCGACGGGGCGCTGTTTTTTTATATCATTATGCACCAGCGAATTGCGGTCGGTCAATTATCCAGATGGAGGTTCAGTTTCGCGTCAAAACATCCTTTCCCTTCGGGACGGCGCTTGCCGGGATATATCTCACTCCCCGAGCAGCCTCTGATATTCTCTCACAACCCTTTCCGCCGAAAATTTCTCCGCCACCGACCGGCGCAAACGCTCCCGACGCCCGGGCGTATCCCCCTCTATAGCCTCGAGGACAGCCTGAGCGAATGGCTCGGGCTCAAAATCCGCGACGAGCGTCCCGAAGCTCGGGTCGCTGATGATATCTCCCTGCCCTCCGCGTTCGAAGCTCACTGGGAAAGCCCCCGCCGCCTGACCCTCGATTAGAGTCCCTGGCAGCGTCTCGTACTCCGAAGTCGAAATCACGGCAGAGGCATGGGCGTAAAGCTCGGCCAAAAGCACCTTGTCAGCGATTTTGCCGAGCCACGTATACGGTAACCTCAGATTTGCAAGCACTTCCGGCGCACGGAGCTCCCCGTAGAGCACAAGCCTCGCCGGACGGCATTTACCGGCATCCACAAGCATTTTTAGCATGTTCATGGCAGAAATTGCCATGTCAAGGCGCTTGATCGGGTCGTCCAGACGCGCCGCGCCCATCACAATAAGCGCCTCCCCGCCCTCGATTCCCAGCTCCCGGCGCGTCCGTCGTGGCGTCGTGTGAAAATCCTCTACAGGGAAAGCATTGGGAATTATCGCGATATCCTCAGTGGGCCTCGCGAAGGCCTCTCCGGCGCGCTCCGCCATCCACCGGCTTACGGCCACAAGCCGCAGATTCGGAAACCGGGAATAAATCTCAGCCTTCCTCCGCGCCACGCCGCGGGCAAATCCCGGAAAAAGGCGTCCCGCGCCGCCTATAAACGGGCAATCCCCGCAGACTGCCCTGCCCCCGAGCTTATAGCCCTCGCAGGTACCCGCGTGGTGGCAAATCCCCGTCACAGGCCACATATCATGCATAGTCCATATCACGGGCTTCCCGAGCGCGCAGAGCTTCGAGAGGCCGCCGAGCGACAGCATCCCCTGATTCACCCAGTTGAGCAGAATAGCGTCCGCTTCCTCCACCCACGGATGCCGGTGGAGGCCAAGGCCGAAACGCCCGGCGTCGATTTTGAACACATCACGGCGGTTAAAGCCGTTGCGGACAAAGGTATAGCACTTCTCGGCAAGGAATGCGGCACGGCGACCGAGAGCCGTCCCTACCCTTTCGATGCGCGGATTCCGGCGCCCCTCGTCTGAAATATCCTTGACGAGCATACGGGCGTCGACGCCGTCGGCAACGAGGGCATCGAGCAAACGCCGGCTCACCACCGACGCGCCGCCCTTCGTGTCGCTGTGGTTGATTATAAGGACTTTCATCGCCGGAACCTCCTCACAAGCGCACCGACGGGCAGATGCTCCGCCTTCACCACGGTTCCCATAAAGATGAGTATGAGCACCGCGCGCAGAGTTCCTTCGGCCCAGGCGTTCCCCGTCAGCGCCGGAACTCCGTACATCCCCGCGGCATAAAGTGCCCCGGCAAGAAGAGTGTACGCCCCGAGTCGCTTCAGGTCATAGCGTATCGGATACTTCGCCTGACCCACGAAATAGCTCACGGCCATCATCGTGCCGTAGCTCGCCAGCGAGCCCCACGCGCATCCCCAGTATGAGATGAGCGGCACAAGCGCCGCATTCATACCGAGCATCACCGCGAACCCGATAAGCGAGAGATACGAGCCCCATATCGTCCTGTCTGTCAGCTTGTACCACACCGAGAGATTGAACACCACTCCGAAGCATAGCTCCGCGAGCATTATCACAGGCACCACCCCGAGCGCTCCGTAGTAGCTGCGCCCGATGAAGAGCCGGATGATGTCGAGATAGAACATCACCCCGAGGAATATCACCAGCGAAGCCAGCACAAAATACTTCATCGCGTCGCTGTAGGCCTGCTTGCTTCCCTTGCTTTCCTTGTCCTTGGCGAAGATGAAGGGCTCGTAGGCGAAGCGGAAAGCCTGAAGAAACATCACCATGATAAGCCCGATTTTATAGCACGCGCCGTAGACGCCCAGAGCCGCGTCGGCCTCGGCGGGAGTGAGCTGCGTGGCGAGATAAGGAAAAATGATGTTCGGAAGGTTCTGATTCATGAGCCCCACCACCCCGAGGATGAGCAGGGGCCACGAATATCTCAGCATCTGCCGCCAGAGCTCCGGATTGAATCTCCAGCGGAAGCCCCTCAGCTCCGGGAAAAGCAACAGAAGGTTCGCAGCCGAGGCTATGAAGTTGCTCAGAAAGATGTAGCCTATGCCGTAGGCCGGGTCATAGAACCAGTCCACCGTCCCCGGAGCGTGCTCCATAAGCCACGGACACGCCAGCAGGAAGAATAGGTTGAGACCGATGTTGAGGCCTATGTTCGTCAGGCGCACCGTGGCGAAGCGCATCGCCCGCGAACGGTAGCGGAGATAGCCGTAGGGGATAGCCGTGAAGGCGTCCATCGCAACCGCCGTAGCAAGAAGCCACGTACACGACGGACGGTCCGGCGTGCGCATGAATTCCGACAGCGACTCGAGGAACGCGCTCATTACCACCACAAACACCGCAGAGGTCGACGCCAGCGAAATCAGCGTCGTCGAGTACACCTCCATCGGGTCGCGCCAGCGCTCGTGGTTGACGAAGCGGAAAAAGCCCGTCTCCATTCCGTAGGTCAGAAGCGCCAGCATCAGCGCCACCGCCGAGTAGTCGAAAACCACGATGCCGTACTCCCCGCTCACGAACACACGGGTATAAATCGGCACGAGCAGCCAGTTCAGAAGGCGCCCGAGTATCGAGCTGAGTCCGTAGACCGCCGTGTCCTTGGCAAGACTTTTTATTCCGGCCATGTTTTCTGTATCTGTAAGTTATCCGAAAAGCCCGAGGTCATCATATTTGTTCACCCCGAGATGCCTGTACGCCAAATCCGTCACCTCGCGGCCGCGGGGTGTCCGCTTGATGAAGCCCTCCTTGATCAGGTAAGGCTCGTACACGTCCTCAATAGTCCCGGGGTCCTCGCCGAGGGCCGTGGCAATCGTCGTCAGGCCCACCGGACCGCCCTTGAACTTGCGGATGATTGTGGTGAGTATCTTGTTGTCGATTTCATCGAGCCCGTAGCGGTCGATGTTCAGCGCCTCCAGGGCGTAGCGCGCGATTTCGAGGTCGATTTTCCCCGAGCCCACCACCTGGGCGAAGTCCCGGACACGCCGCAGAAGCGCGTTGGCGATTCGGGGCGTCCCGCGGCTGCGCAGAGCGATTTCCTCCGCCGCCTCCGGCGCGATTTCCACCTTCAGAAGCCCTGCCGAGCGCCTTACGATGCGCGCAAGCACCTCATGGTCATAGTACTCCAGATGGCACGAAATGCCGAATCGCGCCCGTAGCGGCGACGTGAGCAGTCCGCTGCGCGTGGTGGCGCCCACGAGCGTGAACGGGCTCAGCGTCAGCTGGACCGACCGCGCCCCCGGACCCTTGTCTATCATGATGTCTATCCGGTAGTCCTCCATGGCCGAATAGAGGTATTCCTCGACCACGGGACTCAGACGGTGGATTTCGTCGATGAAAAGAACGTCGTTGGCTTCCAGCGACGTAAGGATGCCGGCAAGGTCGCCCGGCTTGTCGAGCACAGGGCCCGACGTAACCTTCATCCCCACCCCCAGCTCGTTGGCCACGATGCTCGACAGCGTCGTCTTTCCCAGTCCCGGAGGGCCGAACAGAAGGATATGGTCCAGCGCCTCACCGCGCATACGGGCAGCCTTGACGAATATCTTCAAGTTCTCGATGATTTTATCCTGACCGTTGAAGCTGTCGAAGTTCGACGGACGGAGCGCCTTCTCGATGTCCGCCTCCGTGCTCGCCGGTGTCGGAGCCTCCCGCGAGTTCCGGATGTCGAATTTTTCCTCGTCCTTGTTGTCGCTCATTTCAGTAGTTCGCTTAATCGTTTGTAAACCGTCTCCGGGCGGATGGCGGTCATGCACAGATAGTCGCCGCGATGACAGGGCTTCGAGCCGAACACCGAGCACGGCCGGCAGCTCAGCGGAAGCTGTATCGCGTCCTTGTCGGCCTGATGCCACGCCTTGAAACCGCAGTAGGGATGCGTGGCGCCCCACACACTCAGCGTCGGCGTCTCCGCAAGTGCCGCGAAGTGCATGTTCGCCGAATCCATCGCAACCATCGCGTCCAGATGGTTCAGCAATGCCAGTTCCGCCGGAAAACCGTATTTCTTGCCGGCAAGCGAGCATACCTTCCCGGGATACTTCCCGGCCCAGCGCGAGAGCACCGAGGCTTCCTCGCCCCCACCGCCGAACAGGAACACCCTGAGCTCCCCGGGCCCTTCGGCCATAAGGCGGTCAAGAACCTGTTCCATAAGCTCCGGAGGATAAATCTTGCCCCTGTGGGCCGCGAATGGGGCGATGCCCACCCATTTCTCCGCGGCGTCGGCCTTCGGAGCCGTGATGCAGGCGAAAGCCTCCGCGGGAGCCTTCCCGCGGCCCCCGTATAGCCCGTGGAAACACTCGCTCACCGCTATTCCCGCCTGAAAGAACACCTCGCGGTAGCGGGCACGCTGCGAAATCATCGGAAGCATAACCTTATTGTGCTTCCGCGTCAGTGCACGGCGCTGCGAGCGCGACTTCTGGAGCGTATACTTCCGCACCCCGCGCAGACCAAGAAACAGGCCCAGAACATTAGTGCGGAGTACATTGTGCAGGTCAAGGAAAGCATCCGGACGGAACTCCCGGCGCATCTCCGAGGCCAGTCGCATAAGCCCCCGCACGCCCTTATACTCCCCCTTCACGTCTGCGCCGATAACGCGCAGATTGTCCGGCGGATTGATGAACAGCGAGGTCAGCGCCGGGCGCGTCAGCATCACGAAACTCACGTCAGGCCAGCAGCGGCAGGCGCTGTAGACCACCGGAATCGTCATCGCTACGTCCCCCAGGGCCGAAAAACGCGCCATAAGCACGCTCACCAGCCCGTGGCTGTTCCCCGACGCCGGAGATTGCTCAGGCTTTCGTGCCATAGAGAACAGGATTCGTGTCCGCGTCGTTGTACATCTTCATCTGGCGGTAAACCTTCATGTACTTGCGCCCCGCCTCGATGTCGGCAAGGAGCTCATCGATGGCCTTCGTCAGGTCCGCGCGCTGCTCGCGCAGGACCGCCAGCTTCGCCGCGCACTTCGCCTTGTGGGCCTCGGAGGCATCCCCGCGGGCCGTCTCAGCCTCCATGTGGTAGATTTTCAGCGCCAGAATGCTCAGACGATCAAGGGCCCAGGCCGGACTCTCCGTGTTGATCTGCGCGCCGGCCTTCGGCTCCACCCCGGCATAGCGGCGGAGAAACCAGCTGTCGATTTCCTCCACCATGTCAGTGCGCACCTGATTCGAGCGGTCGATACGCCGCTTCAGCTCCAGCGCCTCCACAGGGTCGATGGCCGGGTCCCGGATAATATCCTCAAGATGCCATTGCACGGCATCAACATGATTCTTCGCGTAAAGCGTATGCTCAAACGAACCCTCCGCGTAAGGATTCCGCGACGGAGCGTCCACATTGTCGGTCACATGATAATCGAGCACACAGCGCTCGAACACGTCATAGCAGTTCTCGGTAAAGCTTTTCATCGGGCAAAAAGATTGATAGAATGCAAAGATAACACATTCCACCCAAATCTCCAACCCCCGCACCTATTTTTCCGCCAAGGGCCTTTTTAAAGGTCATTTGCAAAACCTCTTGATTTATCTCTTACAATCCGTAGCTATAGCCTCGGATTTGGCGAGTTAAAAAAAACTCCGTACCTTTGTACATCAGAACATTCGACATTGCTCTATGGCCAATCATAAACTGGTATTCAAGAATACACTCTTCCTTTATGCCCGCGTGTTCCTGAGTATGGCTATCGGGCTGTACACAAGCCGTGTCATACTGAAAGAACTGGGCGTCGACGATTTCGGTATCTACAGTGTCGTCGGAAGCCTGTCCATGCTTTTCGCATACCTGAATTACGGCATCTCGTCCTCGCTACAGAGATTCATGTCCTGCGAGATAGCCGCCGACAGCCGGTCAGGCCTCCAGAAATGCTTTTCGTCAAGTCTTCAGGCGGCCATCTATCTCTCCCTCATCCTCGTGTTCCTTTGCGAGACTGTCGGACTCTGGGCGCTCCGGGAAATAATCGACATTCCCGCCGGGCATGAAAGCGACGCGCTTTTCGTTTTTCAGATTTCCGTGGCCATTCTTGTGCTCGAGCTTTTCAAGACCTGTTGCATCAGCCTGATAATCTCCCACGAAAAAATGTCGTTTTTCGCATATATTTCCATCGTGGAGTCGCTTCTCAAGCTCGGGGTGGCGTTAATGCTTATGGCCGTGGGATCGGACAAGCTCCGGACCTACGCGCTGCTTCTGCTGGGGGTCAGCGTAGTTGTTTTGTCTGCCCACGTGATATACTGTCGGCGAAACTTCCCCCGCATACAGTTCTCCCTCAAAGGCGGCAGCGAGCGTCTGCGCGAGATATTCTCATTCACGGGATGGAACACCCTCGCAAGCTTCGCCGACCTCTGCTATATGCAGGGCACGAACATCGTGCTGAACGTGTTCTACGGCGTGGCCTACAACGCCACAATGGGCATCACCACCCAGGTAAAGAACGCGCTGTATTCCTTCTCGCGCAACCTCCAGACGGCGTCCTTTCCCCACCTGATAAAGGAGTTCGCTCAGGAGGACTTCAAATCGTTCTCCAGACTAGCAATCACCATATCAGTGCTTTCATGCCTTCTGCTCTATCTTTTCGGCCTCCCCATCCTGCTGAACACCGAGACAATCCTCGACATCTGGCTCGTGAACATACCGCCGCGCGGAGCGACCTTCATCCGTCTGATCATCCTTTTCTGCATGGTCGACTCTCTTGTGGGGCCCCTTTGGGTGGGAATGCAAGCCTACGGCAATATCCGCACCTACCAACTGATAATGAGCACGGGATGGATGCTTTCTCTCCCGACGATGTGGCTGGCACTCAGACTCGGCGGCTCGCCCGAATGCGTTCTGCAGATTCAGATTCTGTTCAATCTGATGCTTCTGGCAATCCGTATAGGTTTCGCCGTGCGTTACTGCCACATTGACCTCAGGGAATATGTCAAAAACGTATTGCTGCGGCTCGTCGCCGCAATGATCCTCGCCGGGATCATCCCCCTCTGCATCGCGGGGACCACTGAAGGATACGTCCGGCTCCTCCTGACCACTGCCGCCTCCCTCGCGACCGTTCCGTTGTTCTCTTTCTTCGTGGCCTTCCCGAAGGCCGAGCGTCAATCCATCATAAACTTCGCAAAATCCAAACTGAAGCATGGAAAACACTAACAACCAGTTCAAGGTCGATCTCGACCGCATCCACATCGGGCGGCGCCCCGGTATCAGCGGAATGATGAGAGTCAAGGACGATGCCGAATTCATCGACGAATGCGTTGAATCATGCATTGATGCCCTCGACGAACTTGTAATCGTCTACAATGGCTGCACAGATGAATCGCCTGAGAAAATCAAGTCTATCGCCACACGGCATCCCCACAAAATAAAAGTATTCCACTACACACCAAAGATTTACTGCGGATCTCTTTCTTTCGAAGAATATAAGGCCGCCAAGGCTCTCTCCGACGATTCCGAGGCTCTCCTCGCAAACTACTACAACTATGCCTTGGCGCAGACCACACGTACTCACGTGATGAAAATTGACGCCGACCAAATTTATTTCAAAAATCAACTTAAAGAGCTATGCGACGGTGTGCGCAATGCAAACATCCGGCACATTTCTCCTTTAGATTATATTCGTTTCCTAAAAATCGCCCGGCTGGTCCGCTACTTCGACTGGTCAATCGGCGACAACACACCCGCCGAATTTGCTTCATATCGCAAAGTCCTGATCTTCTTATGCTCCCGAGGCATTCTTTCGGTTTCGCTTTCAGGCATCAACGTCTTCTATAACGCCGGCCGCTGGTATATACCACAAGGTTTGAAGACCGGAGAACTCAACATTCTCGGTCCATTCAACGGCACCGGCGATCATCTGCTTTTCAAGGTGCGCAAAGGAACACGTTTCGTCTCTTATGACTGCAAAGAATATAGCACTTTGACCTCCGCTAACTACACTTATATAGAAAAACTTCAAGGTGCACCCAGAGGCTTCTCGTATGGTTTTATGTGGTGGCATCTCAACCCCATGCGCCGAAACATTTATTCACGGCAACAACAAAATCTGCGTAAACATCCGGAGGCTTTTGTAGAGGCAGCCGATTATCTCGATTACTCTCCTCAACAGATTCTTGACTCCATCAACACCGATTTCATACATCCGCTCGCCGGAGTCAACTACACGTTCTACTGCTACAACACGAAAGGCGAAGCGGACCCCCACGACCTTGAGAAATATATTTTCTGTCCCAAGCGTGGATTGCACCGGTCTTCTCGCTGAATGACATCTCCACCGAATATACAATATACTGCCGCCACGCAAGGAAATCCGTGCGGGGCGGCAGTATATTGTTTCAGGAATTAATCAGATCACATCCTCTTCGGTGGTGTCGAGGGGGGCGGCGGGGGCCGGGGCTTCGGTGGTGACGCGCTCGAGCCACTTGACCATGCCGAACATCACGCCCATGGAGATGAGGCAGACGATGAGGAATACACCCCAGGCCTCCCAGATGGGCCATGCGTTGTACATGAGGGGGCCGACCCAGAGGAGGAGGTTGCCGACAGCCGTGGCGCCGAGCCAGAGGCCCTGGCAGAGGCCCTGCATATGTTTGGGAGCGACTTTGGAAACGAAGGAGAGGCCGAGGGGGGAGATGAAGAGTTCGGCCACGGTCAGGAAGAAGTAGATGACGAACATTATCCACCAGCCGCTCTTGAGAGCTTCGGCGGCGGAATTCTCCATGGAGCGGAAGGCCTCGGCCGAGGGGTAGCCCTTGACGTAGCTGTAGACCATCAGGAAGAGGTAGGCGAGGCCGGCGATGCCCATGCCGATGCCGATCTTGCGGGGAGTGGAGATTTCACGCCCCTTGCGTGCGAGGCTGCCGAAGAGCCACATCACCAGAGGGGTGAGGACGATTACGAAGAAGGGGTTTACGGCCTGCCAGATTTCGGGGGCGATGGCGTCGGTCTTCACGAAGTCGCGGGCGAAGAGTGAGAGGGATGTGCCGTTCTGATGGAAGGAGAACCAGAAGAAAATGGCTATGCCGAGCACGGCGAAGAGGGCGTACATGCGCTGCTTGATTTCCTTGGCCATAGCGATTTTTTCCTCGGCGGTGTAGTTCTCTGCGGCGATGGCTTCTTTCTTGGGCGGGTTGGGGAGGCCGTTCTTGAAGCAGACGAAGATGACGAGGGAGATGAGCATAGCCACGATGGAGGCAATGAAGGAATAGTGGATGCCGGTGTTGAACACGTCGAGGTACTGCGTGCAGAAGGCCGAAATGTCGCCGGAGGCGTCGCCGCCGACCTGAGTGACGAGGGCATAGAGGTTGTTGGCGTTCTCGGTGTTCATGCTGTCGCCTACGGAAAGGTACTCGTGGGCGAGGGCGGGGAGGTTGGCGTTATAGGTGAGGTTGTGGACTCCGAGCCACCAGGAGCGGAGCATGGGGGCGACGAAGGGGGCGACGAGGCCGCCGATGTTTATGAAGACGTAGAAAATCTGGAAGCCGGAGTCGCGCTGTGCGGCGTAGCGGGGATTATCGTAGAGCTGGCCCACGATTGCCTGGAGATTACCTTTGAAGAGGCCGTTGCCGAAGGCTATGAGGAAGAGGGCGAAGCAGGTGAGGGGGAGGAGCCAGGCGCGGTTGTCGGCGGTGGAGAGGATGGGCACGGCGAGGATGCAGTAGCCGAGCGACATGACGATGAGGCCGCGGATGATGGTGCCCTTGTAATTCTGTGTCTTGTCGGCTATGTAACCGCCGACGAGGCTCAGGATGTAGATTCCGGCGTAGAAGAATGAGTAGATGAGTCCGCTTGTCTCGTCGGAGAGGCCGAACTTTGAGCAGAGGAAGAGGACGAGGACGGCGTTCATGATGTAGTAGCCGAAGCGCTCGCCCATGTTGCTCAGAGCGGCGGGAATTAGTCCCTTGGGATGGTTTTTGAGCATAAAAGGTCTGTAAGAAAGTGAGTATGAGTTGGTTTTAATTATTCAGGTGGCTCCCCGGCGACAGCATAGGCCTTCGCGCGGGCAAAAGTTTGCGCTAAGATACGCATTTTTTTGCATTCGGGGACCACATCCTTAAATATTTTTATACACGCGGGGCACGGATTACGGAGAAAAATCAGTAATTTTGCAGGAACATAAGACTAACAAACACCAAAAAGATATGGAAAAGATACAGCTGAATATCTCGGACGTGCTCGGATGCGTGAGCCGCGCCGATATCGAGGCGCTCTCGGCGGACGCCGCCAAGAGCCTGTCGAAACTCACGGACCACAGCGGCCTGGGCAATGATTTCCTCGGCTGGGTGGACCTTCCCTCCCGCACGGACGACAAATTCCTGAAAGAAATCGAAGAGGCCGCCAAGGTTCTCCGCGAGGAATGCGAATATGTTGTGGCCATCGGCATCGGCGGCAGCTATCTGGGCGCCAAGGCCGTAATCGAGGCCATGAGCAATTCCTTCGCCGCCTACCTTCCCGGCGCTCCGAAGGTGCTCTTCGCCGGGCAGAACATCGGCGAGGACTATCTCTACGAGCTTCAGGAGCTCCTGAAGGGCAAGAAATTCGGCATCATCGTGATTTCCAAGAGCGGCACCACGACCGAACCCGCCATCGCCTTCCGTCTGCTGAAGGAACAGCTTGAGGCTCAGGCCGGCAAGGAAGCCGCCCGCAAGCTCATCGTGGCCATCACCGACGCCAAGCGCGGAGCCCTGCGCACCCTCGCCACCTCCGAGGGCTACAAGACCTTCGTTATCGAGGACAACGTGGGCGGCCGATTCTCGGTGCTGACCCCCGTGGGCCTTCTGCCTATCGCAGTCGCCGGCTACGACATCCGTGCCCTCGTCGAAGGCGCCCGCGAGATGCAGAAAGCCACGCTTTCGGGCAAGGACATGAGCGCCGTGACCTACGCCATGACCCGCAACGCCCTCTACCGTTCGGGCAAGAAGATTGAAATCCTCGTCAACTACAATCCCAAGCTCCACTTCTTCGGCGAATGGTGGAAGCAGCTCTACGGCGAGAGCGAGGGCAAGGACCACAAGGGCATCTTCCCCGCCGCAGTCGACAACTCCACCGACCTCCACTCGATGGGCCAGTGGATCCAGGAAGGCGAGCGCATCATCTTCGAGACCGTAATTTCCGTGACGGAACAGAAGCACGAGGTGCGCATCCCCGGCGACGAAGCCAACCTTGACGGCCTCAACTACATCGCAGGCAAGCGCGTGGACGAGGTGAACAAGATGGCCGAACTCGGCACGAGACTCGCCCACGTGGACGGCGGCGTGCCCAACATGCAGCTTGTCCTCCCCAAAATCAGCGAGTACTGCCTCGGCCAGCTCATCTACTTCTTCGAGGCAGCCTGCGGCGTCAGCGGCTATCTCCTCGAAGTCAATCCCTTCAACCAGCCCGGCGTCGAGGCCTATAAGAAGAACATGTTCGCCCTCCTCGCCAAGCCCGGCTACGAGGCCGAGACCGAAGCCATCCGCAAGCGTCTCGAGAAATAACTGACCCTACCCTACGGCGGATGCGTCGCTCCACACCCTCTGCGCGCATCCGCCGTTCTTTTACTCGCGCCCACCTGCCATGAAACTGCCACAAGCGCCCGGCCCTATCGGGGTCTTCGACTCCGGCTACGGCGGCCTGACAATCCTTCGCTCTCTGCGCCACGCCCTTCCGGACGCCGATTTCCTTTATCTCGGCGACAATGCGCGCGCGCCTTACGGCTCGCGGTCGTTCGAGACTGTCTACCGCTTCACGCTCGAAGCAGTTGAGTATCTCTTCCGGCAGGGCTGCCATCTGGTGATTCTTGCCTGCAACACGGCTTCGTCGAAGGCCCTGCGGAGCATCCAGCAGCGCGACCTCCCGGAGCTCGACCCGGAGCGGCGTGTGCTGGGCGTAATCCGGCCCACAGTCGAGGCCGTGGGCTCCCATTCCCGGGGCGGACATATCGGGCTTGTGGGGACTCCCGGAACCGTCGCCTCGCAGTCGTACGACATCGAAATAGCCAAATCCTACCCTGAGTTCACCCTCAGCTCGCAGGCCTGCAGGCTCTGGGCAGCAATCGTGGAGGCCAAGGAGGCGGAGGGCAACGGCGCCGACTGGTTCGTGAAACACGACCTTGACGCGCTCATGGCCAAGGACCCGGAAATCGACACGCTCATTCTCGGATGCACGCATTACCCACTGCTGGAAAAGAAGATACGCAAATATCTACCCGAGAGCGTGAGCATACTCAAGCAGGGCGAAGTGGTGGCCGCATCGCTCGTCGACTACCTCCGCCGACACCCCGAAATGGACGCAAAAATCACCCGCGGCGCCCACACCCGCTACCTCACCACCGAGGAGGCCTCGAGCTTCTCGGAACTCGCCACGATGTTCATGGGACACCCCGTCGAGGCGGAAAAAATCGAACTCTGATACCATGGCACAGATTGAATCCATCACCAAGGGCCCTACGGGCCGACGTGAGAGCAATTTCGAGCTTCTCAGGATGCTCGCCATGTTCTTCGTGCTCGTGGTCCACGCCGATTTCGCGGCGCTCACCGTGCCGACCTCGGCGGACGTAGCTTCCGCCCCTGCCGGGACCGCTGCGAGAATCTTCTTCGAGATGGCGGCGATAGCGGGAGTGAACATCTTCGTGCTCATCTCCGGCTGGTTCGGCATCCGGGCGACACTGAAAGTCTTCATGAAATTCCTCTTTCAGGTGCTTTTCTACGCCGTGACAATCTACCTTCTCTTCGTGGCCATAGGCATAGCGCCATTCAGCTGGGAGGCCATATATCAGAGCTGCATTCTGGAATGGACTGAAAACCAATGGTTCATACCCAGTTACATTCTGCTCTTCCTCTTCGCTCCGGTGCTCAACGCCTTCACGGAAAAGGCCTCGGGGCGGCAACTCGGGTGGATGATAGCGGGATTCTACCTTGTCCAGACGGCGCTTACCCTGATCGGCAAGCCAGCACAGTTCAACGAAGGCTACAGCTTCCTCTCGTTCTCGGGACTCTATCTCTTCGCCCGCTGGCTGAGGCTCCATGGCAGGGCCGTCAATCGGCTGTCGGTAGGCTGGGGCCTCGTCATCGGCACGATACTTGTGGAGACCGTCGCCGACTACTTCGTAATCAAGGAAGGCATCAACGGGGTGACATCCTGGCTTCTGAGCTATTCGAGCCCGCTCGTGGTCCTGGAGAGCTTCGGCTTCCTTATCCTTTTCGCCAACATCCGTAAGTTCTCGAACAGCATAATCAACTGGATAGGCGGAGGCTGCTTCGCCGTCTACCTCATCCACTTCAACAAATGGGTATTCATCCACTTCAAAGACACCGTAAAGGCCATTTACGCCCCCCTCGACGGCCCGCTGGCAATACTTGCCATCGGCGCCTTCCTCGCGGCCGTATTCCTTGGTTGCGTCCTCGTCGACAAGTTGGTGCGGGAACCCGCGTGGAAAGCAGTCGAGAGAGCCGTCAGGAAATATAATAAGCCATAACGAACAGTCAAGATATGTCCATAACGTCACCCTTGTCCGCCCCAAAACTGGCGATAGTCGTTCCTTGCTATAATGAAAGCGAGGCATTGCCCCTTACAGTCCCTGAGATGCTAAAACTGCTAGACGAAATGACTTCAGCCGGCGAGATAGAGGCCGACAGCTACATATTGTGTGTCAACGACGGGAGCAAGGACGCGACCTGGGGCACCATTGAGAAGCTTCACGCCGAAGATTCCCGGCTTAAAGGCATCTCTCTGGCCCACAACCGCGGCCACCAGTATGCTCTTCTCGCGGGGCTTATGGAAGTCAGGGACAAGTGCGACTGCGCAATCAGCATTGACGCCGACCTTCAGGACGACCCCGAAGCCATGAAAGAGATGGTTCGACTTTATCGCGAGGGCAAGGAAATAGTCTACGGCGTCCGGAGCTCCCGCAAGACAGACACCTTCTTCAAGCGCACTACCGCCCACGGCTTCTATTCTTTCCAGAAACTAATGGGACTTGACACGGTGTACGACCACGCCGACTACCGCCTGATGAGCCGACGGGCCCTCGACCTACTGAGCGAGTATGGCGAGAGCAATATCTTCATGCGCGGAATCGTTCCTCTCATCGGTCTTGACACAGCCAAAGTCTACTACGAACGCAATCCACGGGTTGCCGGCGAGTCGAAATATCCGCTGTCAAAGATGCTTGCCCTGTCGGTGGACGGAATAACCTCGTTCTCCGTAAAGCCGATGCAGATGATATTCTACACCGGCGTAGCTATCCTTTTCCTGACAATACTTGTATCTGTCTACGTGCTTGTCAGCTATTTTTTCGGTAGCTCAACTATGCCCGGATGGACTTCGCTGATGCTCTCGGTCTGGTTCTTAGGCAGCCTTATACTCATAGCCATAGGCATCGTCGGCGAATACATCGGCAAAATCTTTCTCGAAGTCAAGCACCGCCCCCGCTACGCTGTCCGCGACCGCCTGATGTGAAGTTCCACTCTTATTTTACAACCGTCAACAATGTTTCTTCCCTGACGGCTGTGGCGAGGGCGGCAAACATAAAGGCATTGCTCCATCGCATATAGCTTATATGACTTGAGATACCTTTTTTTAGCTGATAATAAAAATACCCTTGCGGAGCCTGCATCGTGTCAATAGCATGATGAAGCACTTTTCTCGCCAAGTGAGCATAACGGGCATATGAACCTGTCCGGCTCAAAGTCACAGGCAGTTGTCCAGGGCAATGTATGTCGATGGGATAGACCTGATTGTTATAATACGAAGCCTGACCTGTCTCGGGATTGAAAAAAGTATTGACATAATAGTCCAGCCCTTTTTCGAGATTTTCATGGAAGCTTCTGTCTCCCGAGATATTCTCGTATGCGGATATTCCGTCAAGATTGTATCCGGTGTGGAACGAATCAACCCAACCGGTTACCGGCTTGACCCCATAGGTCCAAGAACCGTCTGGACGCTGGTCGGCGCAACATGCCGTTACAGAAGACTTCGCAAGTCCGAGAAGGGTTTCGGCATCGTCGGCACCGGCCTGCGCACAGAGGCTGAGCAACCTGGAACCAAGAAGAGAGGCATTGTAAATGGTATCATTGCCTGGCATTTTGGAATATGAGAAAATGAATCCTCCTTTATGCGGAGTACGCCGGAGATCGGAGACTACAAAACGGGCCGAGCTTAAGGCGCACTCGCGCCAATCGGCGCGCCCGAACTCCCCGGCGGCCCGCAGAAGCGCTCCCGCGCAGAAATTCGTTGCTACAACCGTAGGCTCGTTGGCAGGGAAAAGAAATTCGCGACGGCACTGCCAGGGAAAATTATAACCCCACGCCGCTCCGGAAAAACCTTTGGCAGACAGGGACACCAACAGTTCGGCAAGTCTGGCCGCAGTGGCCCTTAGTTCGTCCGCAGAACCGAATTTTTCGGCGAGCGCCGGTTTGAGGCGGACTACTTCGAGGAGAGTGAGATAGCCGTCGAGAAAAAGCCCGATTCCCTTTGCGTTATAATCCTTATCTATACCGACCAGCGACCGGAGATTGAGAGGCATTCGTTTGAAAAGCTGAATCCAGACAAGACGGGCAACGGCGGAACGGCCGACAAAGGGTATCGCCTTGAACAGGCGCGAATTAAGGCCGTCGTAGGGATCATAGCCTTTAAAATTCTCGGATTCGCAGTATTTTTTCAAGGCAACAAGAGAATTCGCAATCTTTTCCATTCCTGTACAGACACTAAAGGGTTTTATAAAAGTCGATTACCGATTCGCGAGAATAATCACTCTCCACGACCTTCCGGGGGGAATATGAATCTCTTCGGGACGCCACAAGAACTATTTTGTCGAATACCTCCCGGGCCCGGGTCTGAGGAGAATCACTATAGGGCGCAAGCTCGCCGCTCACTCCGGAGTGAATGAATTCGGGGAACGCACAGATGTCGTGCGCGATAACAGGAACCCCGCAGCTCATAGCCTCCAGGGCGACAAGCCCGAGGCTCTCGCCAATCACAGCGGAAGAAAGCACCAGAGCAATGTCAAGAGGACGGAAGAAACCCGGCATCTCGTTTTTGGGAATCTTCGGGAGCACTTCGATGCGGGCCCCCGTGGATTTGAAACGCGGGATGTAAGCCTCCAGTTCAGGTCCGTAGGATATGAAGCGGAAGAGAGGGGCGCGTCCCGTGGCGCGCCTTACTTCTTCGTGCATGCCCATAATCTCCAGAAGCACATCCGCGCCTTTCGTCGTCTTAATCTCTCCGGGGAAGCCGATCACGAGACAATCTCCGCCGGACATCGTGTCCGACGGGCAGAACAGACCTGTGTCTATTCCCCCGCTCGGGGAAACCGCCACCGAGTCGGTTTCGACCGGAACCGCGGCAAGAATCTTTTTCTTAAAGAAAAGTGACGGCGCGATATGCCGCATTCCTGCAAGCCGCTTTCCCAACAGTTTCACAAGTCGGCGGTTGAAGGCGGAAGAGGACACAAGTTCCTTGCCGTGCCAGTGGATATAGACTTTCCCCGATTTCTTCAGTGTGGGATTGAACAGGATAGGGAAACAATATGTGAAATGATTGATATAGACAATGTCGTAGTCCGAGAGATCTACCCGGAGAAGGCGAGGCCAGAAAGCGGCATAAGCGACCGCCTTGTCCTTCGCGCCGACTCGGCTTTTGTGATAGAACATGGCATCGACCGTGACGTCGTGGCCAGCGGCAGACAAATCGTCGACCATGGTCTGGGCATAGGATCCCATCTGAGGGCATTCCTCCGTGGGATAGACGTTGTTCAGAAAATATACTTTTCCCATTTATTTCATTCGGCCGCTATCTACGACGTCCTAGTATGGTCTGAAGTACCCTACGCGAAGCACTGGCAAATTTTCTATATATCAGTAGTTTTTTGCATAACCATGTATGACAAGCTAGCCGCAAACCGACGTACTCGCGCATATTCCTGAATTCCAACATTTCTCCAACAATTGGAGCATATGATTCGAACAAGGCCGAATCATATCCCGACTCAATCAAAAAGCTGACGGAACGTATGAACAGACGAGTAGCCGGGTACTTGAACTCATCGGTCTGCAAAGATCTTTCGAAGCACCAAACCTGCGCCTTTATTATCTCCAATAGTTTCTTTTCAGTAAGACGCCCACTCGTCATCCCCCCCTCATTCAAGAAATATACAAACGTGGGGTACTCAACCGCTTTAAGTCTGTGTGCGTTCGGCAGTAGCTGTAGATTCAGCATCCGGTCCTCGGCAAATGAGTGATTCATAAACGAGTGGTACTCTTTTCCTTCGAAGAGTCCACGATGATACAAAGTCCCGCACAAAGAACACATTCCTCCGTTCATCATAGCCAAAAGGAAAAATTTAGGGTCTGTACTCAGACCCGCAGCTCTATGCATCAAAACCTTTCGGGAACCTCTTTCAAAATAAAAATCGCCGACCGTCACATCGGCATTATCTTTCAGAGCCGCCTTGTAGAGAATTTCAAGAGCATTCTCGGTAATGTAGTCATCGCTATCGACGAAGAAAAAAAACTCACCCGTAGCATTTTCATAGCCAGTCTTGCGAGCCATCATCAATCCCTCATTCCGGAGTTTAGTAATAATTCTCACACGTGAGTCTCTTTCCGCATAATGTCTCAGTATTTGCGCAGAATTGTCAGGGCTTGCATCATCAACGCATATCACCTCAATATCTTTTAACGACTGGCCGAGCACAGAGTCAAGACAACGTGCAAGATATTTCTCGACGTTATATACCGGAATGAGAACAGAGATTTTCGGACGGATAATATCCATATATTCGACTTGAATTCGGAATAATTGTATGAGTATTTTATGCAAAAATACAAAAAAAGCCACTCTATTATACATAGTCAGAGCACTTTTTTTGCGGAGGAACTATTTTTTTATTATTTCTGCAGTTGGAAACGCCTGCCCACCAGATCATTAATCGCACTTCTTCATTACATATGCTTAAATCCGTCACAAAAAAAGCAATATTCTTATTTATTCCTATTTTATGCTTGTCTGTGGACGCATTTCCGACTGGAATAAACTCTGTTTCATTGGCAGAAACAGACATAACAGTCAAGGCTTCCACCCCGGAGAATCCCGACCCCGTGAATCCCGACCCCGTGAATCCTGTTGGTCCGGTAATCACTTATCCGGAATCCATGAAGTGTGGGACTGTGCCAACGATATACATAAATACTGAGAACTATGTACCTATTATCGATAAGGAAACCAAAATACCCGCATCACTGTACATTGACAGCTCAATGTCTGAAAAATTCGAAAATCTCGGAACTGCAGAAAGTCCTTTGGAGCTTACAATAAAAGGACGAGGCAATGCCTCCTGGCTCTACCATAAAAAGCCCTATAAAATAAAATTTGAAAAAAAGCAAGCTCCCCTGGGGCTAACTAAGAGCAAGCATTTCGCCCTTCTTCCCGAAGTAAACGTCCGGGCTATAACATCGTACTGAGGGTTTGACCTCGGGAGAGCTCTCGGAATGGCGTGGGTTCCAGAGTTCCAGCCCGTGGAACTTATCCTCAACGGCAACTACGAAGGCCTCTATATGCTTATTGAAAGCATCAAAATCCAGGAAGGAAGGGTTGACATCTATGAACAGCCTGAAGAGAACGTCGACCCGGAAACTATTCCCGGCGGTTGGCTCATAGAAATAGACAACTACAAGGATGACTTTCAGATAGCACTTAACGAAAGTACGGACAAAATAATCAGAATAACGCACAAATCGCCCGAAGTACTATCGGACGCCCAGCACAGGTGGCTCACAGACGAATTCAACGATATTATATACAGACTTAACAACGACGATATTTTCGAGCCCACATGGACAGATAAAATCGACATCCATTCTCTCGCCCAATACTTCGTGGTGTCAGAACTTCAAGGAAACAAAGACGCGTACACCGGTTCCTTTTACTTTCACAAGGACTCCGGCGAAGATTCTAAATGGATTGCCGGACCTCTCTGGGACCTTGATTATGCGACATATGGAGAAGAGTGGATGTTCAACTCCCGCGAAGATATTCAGGTTCATTTGATCAAACAAGCCCTGAGATATCCTGTTTTCCTGAACGAGATCAAAAAAGTCTGGGAAATGGTCATTCCAGAGTTCATGGAAAAACAATTCGCCCGTCTGAGAACGATTTCGGATATCGTCACGCCGGTTATAGAAAAAGACAAGATACGTTGGCCTCAGTCCAACTACAACGCAAGCATCCGTTTAATGAGCGCACTTGTGCTGCCCACAAAATACAAATGGATCCGCGACAATCTTGATTCTCTCTATCCTACCACTACAGGCCTTGACAATATCGATACTTCTACATCAGGGAACCTATTCGTACGAGGCAACTCACTCTATGTAGCAAAAGCTGATGAAGTCAGGGACTTTGGGGTATACGATATAAGCGGGCGCAAGTTGCCACTCGAGCCGGGCGAAGAGATTTATCTTGGCTCTCTTCCGCAAGGCATCTACATTGTCTCAGTCACGTATCGCGACGGCGAAACAGCTCAACTAAAATACTTCAATCAGTAATTTCCGAGGGCTACGCAATTCTCAGATTCCTCTCCAAACCGCGGACGCGTCATTGACAAACCATATATTTTCAAGGAGTTACAGCGAATAGAATTTAACCAATCATCAACCTATCGCAAATTTTGCCAAACCCTCTTTTTATTTACCTTCAATGAGTCGAGAAGTTGCAAACTAAACAATGACGCGCCTTTGTCGTTGAGGTGGGATGGATCAGCGAAGAGGGAGTCTTGTCCAACGAATGCGGGGCTGTCGGAGAGGTCAATAAGGGGTATGTCGGGACCGACGATGTCGCGCAACTCTGCGATACGAAAATCCATTCCGTCGAAGTAGTAAGGGGAGATGACGAAGACGAGGCTGATTCCTTCCCGGCGGCAGATGTCGGCGAAACGGCGGAGGTAGCGAACCTTGACGGAGTCGACTCTGTCGGTTCCGACGACGTCAGCGGGACGAGGGAAGCGGGTTGTGATACTGTCGTATAGGGGTTTATATCCTGAGAGGACTTCCTGTCGTGGACGAATGTAATCGCTTAAAATCTGTATGAACCCTGAATTGTAACGGTATAGGCAGGAGTTGAGCTTGATGTTTTCTACCGGGTCGATGTCATCGATAATGGGAGCCATACCGGGTATTCCGGCATAGGGGCGCATGCGCTGGAGGGGCTTCTTTAGGTCGGAAATGTCTGCGAGGTCGAACTTTGGGAAATAGTCGTAGACGATAAGCGCCGGGCGATGGCCTCGGGCAAGCATATTGTTTAGCTGCATGGAGGCCAGCATGATGCCATTTGCGTCGGTTCCGGCATTATAGACCGTCATCGCGAGGGAATCGGCAAGGATCTGCGGGACGTAGTGGTGGTTGGCACGTGAGGAGCCCATTATGACGACGGAGTCGTCAAGGCAGTTGCTGATGTAATAGTGATTCCGTGTGTCTCCTCCTCTTGCCCCTGAGACGGCATGGTCCATGACGGCACCGAAGGCTCGGTCGAGGGCGAAAAGAGCGAGCACTATGCCAAGGACAATCAGGAGGAAGCGGAGCAGGGACTTCATATCCGGGAGTTTAAAAATTGACATAGATGAACTGTCCGGAATCGAGTACGCCGACAGTGAGGATAATGAACACAAGGGCTATAACGGAGACTATCCGAACCCAAAGCCTGCGGTTGCGCAGGAGGCTGACTTCCGGGGCATACTCCATGACAATCTCGGAAGCGAAGAGCGAGACAATGGCAAACAAGAGGAGGACGAGACCGGTGTTCGAGACCGGAATGGCCTCGCCGGGGGCGAAAGTGAAGATACGCCCCACTACCCCACAGGCGTCCTTGAGGGACGGAAGGCGGAAGAAAATCCAGGCGAAGTTTACGATTAGGAAAGTGAGGAGAATCCGGAGGGGGACAATCCACTTTGCGGCAGGCTTGGCGCCCCATCCGAAGAAGCGCTCGACGGCCTGAACCACGCCGTGAATAAAGCCCCAGACAATGAATGTGAGGTTTGCACCATGCCAGATGCCGCTGACCGTGAATGTGGCAAGGATGTTGAGGTATGTGCGGGACTTTCCCTTTCGGTTGCCACCGAGGGGGAAATAGATGTTTTCGCGGAGCCATCGGGTGAGGGATATGTGCCAGCGGCGCCAGAAGTCGGTGACGGAATGGGCGAGATAAGGGCGCCGAAAGTTGTTGATAAGGTCGAAGCCGAAGAGTTTTCCGACGCCTATGGCAATGAGGGAATAACCTGCGAAGTCGCCGTATATCTGCAAAGAATAGAACACGGACGCGAGAAAACACGAGGTGCCGGAGAAGGCTTCCCAGTTGTCGTAGACGGGGTTGACAAAGGTTGCGAGGCGGTCGGCGACGACAGCCTTGAGGAAGTAACCCCACAGCATGAGGCGGGCGCCTTCGGTGAGGTTATATACAGAGAAATACTTGCGTTCCTTAATCTGCGGGAGGAGTTCGTCGGCTTTGCTGATCGGACCGGATGCAATCTGAGGGAAGAAACCGACAAAAAGTGTATAGAAGAGGAAATTGCGCTCGGCCGGAATCTGGCGGCGATAGACCTCAAGCATGTAGCCGAGGGCCTGGAATGTGAAAAAAGATATTCCGAGCGGTACGACGAAGGAAAAACGAGGGGGCTCCCAAACAAATCCTGCGAGAGCAAGGATGTCGGCAAAGGTTGAATTGAGGAAGTTGGTATACTTGAAGATGACGAGAGGGGCGGCCACGAGGAGGACGGCAATGAAGCCGAGTGTCCACCGACGGCGTGAAGTCGAGGCATATCTTTCGCACCCGTCGAAGAGACGTGCGGCGAGATAGGTTATGACTGTTATTGAGAAGAGGAAAAGTGCACCCGAGGGCTGCTCATATAGGAAAAAACCATAGGAGACAGCAGTAAGGAAAGCCGCGGAAACGACATTGACCCTCCGCGAGCGTCTGCAAAGCAACATCACCGCCGCGTAGAGGAACAATACGAGCGGTATTACGCAGAGAAAGGCGAAGGAATTGAGAATCATGCTGTCAACCTCTTCGCATCAGTCGGCTTATATAGCCTAATAGCGAGATAGAGATAGAAGTATACAATACAGAAATAATAATACCGGAAAGCCTCGTTGTAAACAAGCATCAGCAACATACAGACAGTAAGTAAGAAATACAATCGATTCTGCTTCCCATTGCGTTTTACTTTATAAAAGCAGTCAAAATAAAATGAACCAAAGAACCAAAGAAGACCAGATACTCCAAGTTGAATAAAAACCGTGAATATCCAAGGTCGAGTTCCTATAAGAATCCATTTATTTGTGCGCATGAACTGCGTTTCAGCTACCGTTGTACCACCCTTGAAATGTCCGAGCCCTGCGCCAAAAAAAATCCCTCCACGTGTTTTCTCCACAAGGTCCGGCATAAAATTAATTTTAGCCACACGTTCGATATCAACTATCAGATTATAATCAGGATCTTGCTCAACGACTCCCTCCTGCAAGTCAAGTGCCAATTCAATTCTATCGTCAAGATCATCCCCTGAAAAAATATATTCCGAAAGATATTCCCACGACAGTACATCATATTCCGTCTTGAAGGTATCGTCGATTGTGCTCAGATACAAATGCATAACACCTATGAACAATACTATTGCAACCGGCAACACATATGCCATTTGCAACAAAGTACGACGAGTGGGTCTAAAAAGCAATATAAAATATAATACCAGAAGCAAAAAACTAAATTTAGTCTCGTTGAGATACGTAGGTATAAGCAGTAAAACATTCCATTTATTTCGTTTTAAACTACCCCAGTAATCATCGAAATCCCAATTTTGGATTGTAAGATAATAAGAAACTATATATATAAGCATCGATACCATCCCGGAAGCTCCATAACCCATCGTGCCACCACCATGGTCGTTGGCCCCATACCGAATAAACTGCCAAACTAGACAAAAAGCTTGAAGGGCCAACCATATGCGCAACTGCCTGTCGAATCGAGTCTTAAATTCCACGGCTCTGTCGCCGGAAAGGAAAAAGGCCAAAACAGGCACAACAAAAAGGATTCCGAAAAAGTCGCGCGAGCCATTAAAAAAGGTAAGAAAGGACAATCTGTTGATTAAGACGGTAGACAAGACTGCTATTCCCAAAAAAGACAAGAGAATTGCTACGTCTCTCTTCCGCCGCAACAAACACATTCCTATCACCAAAAGCGCAACGTCCATCAAAAGGAAAAAGGCATTTTCCAAAGGAGCGAGGAATGTCAAAAATTCCTCGGTAACAAACCCCCAGCACATCGCTCCCCAAAAGAGAACAAGGAAAGTGCGATAATACAGATTGTATTTATTAAGCATGGAGGTTGTATTTTACATTTGCCGCGTTTCCGCCGATGCGAAAAGCAAACGGAGAAAACGCGGGATTAAACGTAAGGAATCAGCGATTGTTCTTGTTGTGGCCATCCACGCCGTAGCCGTAGCCTTTCTTGGCGGTTGTGCCGTTGACGACGAGAGAGAGGCGGTTGAGGCGCTTGGTGTCGTAGACTTCGTTTATAAAGCTGATGTCGCGGGTTGTTGTGTAGTTGGCGCGGCAGACGTATACCGTGGCATTTGCGAAGCGGTTGAGAGCGAATGTGTCGCTGACCATACCGACGGGTGCGGAATCGATGACGATGTAGTCGTAAATTCCACGTGCGGCGGCAAAGAACTCCTCGAGGCGGTGAGAAGCGAGGAGTTCACCTGGATTCGGGGGCACAGGGCCGGCGCAGATAATGTCAAGGTCCTTAATCTCGGCGGAATGCACGATGATGCTGTCGAGGGTCACATCGGAAGATGCGAGGTACTGGGTGAGACCGAGGGGGGGATTTATGCCGAGGTAGGAAGCAAGGCGGGGCTTGCGGATGTCGAGACCGACGAGTAGTACCTTCTTGCCGAGGATGGCGAGAGAAGCCGCGAGATTCACGGAAACGAAGCTCTTGCCCTCACCGGAGTTGGTGGACGTGACAAGAATGACTTTCTCGTCGCGGTTGTTTAGGACGAACTGGAGGTTTGAGCGGAGGAGGCGGAAGAGCTCGGAAGTGGAAGACGTGTCACCAGGAAGTACAACCAGATTCTTACCGGAACGGTCCTCGCAGATTTCACCGAGGATGGGCACATCTGTGTATTTTCTGAGCGAGGAGATGGAATCGAACTTGTCGTTGAGGAAATTCTTGAGCCAGAGGAAGAGAGGCGGCAGGAGGAGGCCGATGATGAAAGCAATGGCGAGCATCATTTTCCGGCTCATGTTGAGGGGCTCGATGAGGGTGTAGGCCTCATCGATAATAGTACCCTTCGGAGTCGCGTTAGCCAGAAGCATGGAAGTCTCTTCCCGACGCTGGAGGAGGTATACGTAAAGTCCCTGCTTGATTGTCTGCTGACGCATCATGTCGCGGTATGCGCGTTCCTGAGCGGGAACATTGCCCAGGCGACCTTCTGTGGAGCGCTTCACGGACTCGAGTTCGTTTATACGCACGCGCTGTGTTTCATAGGCTTTTTCAACAGAGGTGTTGATGTTCCCGCGCATAGCGGCGAGCTGTTCGTCGAGGGCACGGAGAGCGGCATTGTTGGATCTGGCATTGCCGGCAATGTCGAGGCGCTTTATCATGAGCTCGTTGTATGTGGTAATGCCGGCGTTGAGGCCATTGTTATCCGAAGTCATCGGGACGAGCGAGGTGGAATTTGCAGGATCAGTAATGAAGTCACGAATCATGCGAAGAACCTCGGCTTCGGTCTGTGCCTTTATGAGTTCAGCCTCGACCTGTCCTTTTTTCTCGCTCTGATACTTGACTTCAGTCGGGAGGTCAACAATTCCTTCCTTCTGCTTGTAATTCTGGATGTCGGATTCGGCCACATCAAGGTCAGATGCGAGAAGGCGTAGACGACCATCGATGAAATTAGCGGTGGTCTGAGCCTGAATATTCTTGTCGCGAATACCACGGTTGTTGTATTCCTTGATTATGTCATTGAGGATAGCCATACCGAGGACGGGAACAGGAGTGTCTATACCCATGCTTATGACACTGGATTTACGTGAAGCAATCTCCGACACGACCTGAGAGGCGAGAATTTCGGTGGCAAAATCAAGGCTGAATACGGAAATATAAGTTTTCAGGTCCTTCCCTTTCTCAAAATATTCTGTGGGACGGAGAACGAGCTTTCCGTAAGGAGAGTCGAGCGTAGCAGGGAGAGGAACGTCCTCAACTTCGAGAACGGTTTCCTTGAGAGCCTTCATCTTCACATCCGCGCGGCCCTTCTCGTCGACTTTTACCTTGAAGAAGAGCGAAGTCGAGAGGGTGTCGGCGAACATAGGGGGCACATCGAGAACAAGGGGGCGATCGGGATAAGCGGTTTCCGATTCAAGGAATCCCTTTTTTACCACATAATTGAACTGGAGGCCAAGGTTCTTGACGACATCGCGATATACGGTATGGGATGTAATTATAAATATTTCATCATCCACCCGTGCTCCGGAACCGAAAACCTCGTTAAGCGAGCCGAGCATACCCATCGGACTACTGTTTTCTTCCGTAATGGCGATGTTTGCCCGAACAGCAAACACGTCTTTTTTCATTTTAGAATAAACGAATGCGAGGCCGACACAGATGATGACTGATATCAGGAAGAGATACCATTTGGAGAGGTACATCATCAGGGTACCCTTTATGTCGAAATATTCGGAGGATTTGCGTTGTGCCATAGTCTAAATGACTTTCCGGTATGAGGTGATGGAAATAATCGGTTATTTAATAGCGAGAGCGATAACGAGCGAAGCAATCACGGAGCAGGCGCTGACGACGGTGGAAATTACCGTGAGCTTGTAAGCATTGTCCTGATTGTACTTGGAGTTGGCCTGGCGGATTTTGTTGGGCTCGACGTATACGTAGTCGTTCTGCTGAAGGTAATAGTAAGGAGAGGTGAGCACCTCGGAGGAGTTGAGATCGAGGTGAGCGAAAGTGCGCTTTCCGTTTTCCTCACGGATTACGAGAACGTTAGAGCGCTCGCCGTAGGGGGTGAGGTCTCCTGCGGCGCTGAGGGCGTCGAGGACAGTGACGCGGTTGCCCTTAACGGGGATGTTGCCGGGTTTGTTGACTTCGCCGGCGACTACGACCTTGAAGTTCGCGAGAGTGACGGTGACGAGGGGGTCCTTGACGTCCTTGCTGATTCTCTCGGTGAGGAGGTCGCGGAGCTGCTCGCAGTTCAGGCCGGCGACGTGTATCTTGCCGAGGATGGGGAAGTCGATATCGCCCTTAGTGTCGACAACATAGGTCATAATCTTCTGAGTGCCGCTGATGTAGGCGACATCATCGTAGGGAGAATTGTAGAAGAGGCTGTTGTAGGGAGCGGAAGCCTGCGGAACCTCGGAGTGTACCGTGATAATGAGTTCGTCGGCGGGCTTGATGTCAGGGAGATAATCAGCCGCGGGCAAGACTCCTTCCTTGACAGTGGAAATATCTTGAAAATAAGGAAGAACGGTCTTAGAGGTGGAACAAGAAGAGAGGAATATTGCGGTAGTAGCGACGATTGCGAGGAGTTTCAATTTCATATCGAAGGGGTAGTAGTTTGTATAACAAGAAACGCAAAAGATGCGTGACTTATTGTATTCCCGATGTATATAATTTGTAAATGTGAGGCAAAGGTACGAAAAAAACGGTGGCCACCCAAATAAAAAGGGTCAAAAAACGCAGGCGGCCGACTTCCCAGTCGGCCGCGAGGTTTCTGGGAACAGTGTTCTCAGAGGTTGTTGACAATAATAACTATACTCAAAATATTCAATTTCTTACTGATACCTTTTTACCGCCGATGACGTAAATGCCAGCGGGAAGGCCCGTGGCGGCTGCTGCGGGGTCCACACCGGAGCGGATACGCCGACCGAGCAAGTCGAAAACATCGACGGTGGCGGGGGCGGCGTCAGGACCTACTGCGACGGCATCGATTCCGGCGGTGGAGACGAGGCGGAGGGATGAGATGCGTATGCCGGAGGGCTGGTATACGGCGAGGTCCTTGAGGCGCAGGGTGACGATACCGGCGGGTAGCGTGAGGCTGAAGGTCTCGGTCTTGTAGCTGTCGTCGGCGCCGGGGAGGGTGAATTTGCGTCCTTCGGCGAGGACAGCGCCTTCGGAGCCGTCTTCCTTAGCCTCGACGACGGCGATATGGGGGTCGAAGCGCACGGGCTCGCCGACGCCGGAGACTACGAGTTCGAGGGTGTAATCGCCGGCTTCCGGGATGTCGAAGCGGTAGTCGAGTGTCGCTCCGGCATTGAACTGGCTGATTTCAATGGGCTTGGGGGCATCCGGGCAGGCACCGGCGTTTACAAGGGCCGCACTGCGGGCATGGAAGTCGGCGGCGGAGACGCGCTCGCCAACAGGATGGGCGTATTCAGGGTCGAAGTCCCAGAGATGGGCATAAACCTTGCCCTGCGGAGTGAGAAATGGCACGGGGCGACCGTTGACGACGACTACCCGTCCGTTCTCGTCGACCTGATTTGCCACGAGGCCGTAGTTAGCGCGGTTTGACGCATTGTAAGGACCTTGTGCCATAAACCAGGAATAAGCGTGAATCCAGGGCGTTTTTTCGAGCCATTCGAGCGTTTCGACCATTGAAGCAATCTGAGTGTCGGGAGCGACGAAAACGTTACCGGCGCCACCGGGCCACTGACAGAACTCGGTGACCCATACGGGCTTTCCATACTTGTCATGGAAGCGTCCGCCGAGAGTCTTCATTACGCCGAGGCCGCCATAGTTGTGGATGGCGGTGAAGTCGAATGCGTCACTGCCGACGAGGGCTACGAACTCATCCATCCAGCGGGTGGGATCGGTGTAAGGAGCATCGGGGGAATAGTTGAGTGCGGGAGCCACGAGCTGAAGTCCAAGTTCTTTGGCGAGGGCCTGCACCTCGGGCCATTTTTCGGCGGCTTCGGCGGGAGTCATATTGGCCTGAGCCTTGAAGTTGGGTTCGTTGAAGCCGAGGAGGTACTTTACCTCCGGATGGGCCTTGCAGTATGAGCGGATATCGTCGGCGGAATAATTACCGTTCCAGCACATGGGGATGAAAGCCATGGAGCTATCGTAGTCCTTGAGCTCACCCTTGAAACCGGAGCCGGGGAGCTGGCCCCAGTTGTACCACCAGAAGCAACCGGGCTCGAGGTACTGCATTTCCTCGATGTAAGAGAACTTAGCGCAGACGCCGCGCTTAGTGCTCCGGGCATCGGCGGGAGCAGAGGCAAGGGCCAGAGCGGCCGCCGCAAGAATGATATGACGTAATTTCATGATTGTACGGGTTGGGGATTAATCAACAGCAAATTCCTTGGGGTCGCCGGATGCTGAGTCGGGAGCAATCCAGAGGCGGAAGTCGCCTGGCTCGACGGCGAGGGTGTTGTCGGCGAGATGGTAAGCGAGGTCGGAGGCGCGGAGGGTGAAGGTGACGGTGCGTTTCTCTCCGGGTTCGAGGGTGATTTTCTCGAAGCCCTTGAGCTCCTTGACGGGGCGGCAGAGGGTTCCGACGAGGTCGCGGACGTAGAGCTGGGCAACGGTGGCACCTTTGAGCTTTCCGGTGTTCTCGATTTCGCAGGAAGCGGTGAGAGTTCCGTCGGCGCCCATTCTGTCGGCAGAGAGGACTACGGGGCCATAGCTGAAGTCGGTGTAGCTGAGGCCGAAACCGAAGGGATATAGGGCTCCGTCGCCGGCATCGAGGTAGAAGCTCGTGCATCCGGTGGAAGTCTGGCCGGCCTCGAGGGGAATGTCGTCGATATAGGTGATACCTTCGGCGGGGCGTCCGGTGTTCTTATGGGAGTAGTAGAGGGGCTGCTGTGCGGAAGCCCTGGGGAGGCAGACGGGGAGGTGGCCCGAGGGATTGACCTTACCGGAGATGAGATTCGCGATTGCAGGGCCGCCCATGGTTCCGGGGTGGAAGACGTAGAGGATGGCGTCGGAATTCTCGACGATGTCGTTGATTTCCATAGGCCGTCCGGTCATTACGACGGAAACGACGGGCTTGCCCGTAGCGCGGAGCTGACGGAGCATGTCTTTCTGACCGCCGGGGAGGGTGAGGTCGGTGCGGCAGTGGGCCTCGCCGGAGAGTACGGCCTCCTCGCCGCAGACGAAGAGGATGACGTCGGCCTGCCGGGCCTTCGCCACTGCGGCGGCGACAGCTGCGGGATTCTTCTCGCGGCTGAAAGAAAGGCCGGGAGCGGCGATGATCCGGTCGGGGCCGTACATTTCCCTCATGGCCTCGAGGACCGTGACGGTGCTGTCCTTCTCGAGGTCGAAGACCCATGTGCCGTTCTGGTCGTGCTTCGCGTCCATCAGTGGCCCGGTGACGGCGATTTTGAGATTATCGCGGAGGGGGAGGATGGAATTAGCGTTCTTGAGGAGGACTGCGCTCTCCTCAGCGGCCTTGCGGGCGGCCTCGAGGCTTGCGGGGGCGAAGAAACGGCGCGACGTGGGGATGTCGACGTAGGGATTGTCGAAGAGTCCGAGGCGGAATTTTGTGCGGAGGACGTTGCGGACAAGGCCGTCGATGGTCTTTTCGGAAACCTTTCCCTCCTGAACGAGCTCCTTGAGGTGGGCGATGTAAGCGAAGCCCTGCATGTCCATGTCGACACCGGCGTTGGCGGCGGCCTCTGCGGCATGCTTGAGGTCGGGGCTGTAGCCCTGGGGAATCATCTGCTGGATGGAGCTCCAGTCGGAGCACATGAGGCCGTCCCATCCCCATTCGTCGCGGAGGATATCGCGGAGGAGATGACGGTCGGCGTTGGTCGGCATGCCGTTGATGTCGTTGAAGGAGCACATGAAAGTGGCGGCTCCGGCGTCGGCGCAGGCCTTGAAGGGCGGGAGGTAGACGTCGCGGAGATGAGGCTCGGGAATCCATGTGGTGTTGTAGTCCTTGCCTGCCTCAGAGGCACCGTAGCCGACGAAGTGCTTAACGCATGCGGCCATAGTGTTGGGCTTGGCGAGGTCTTCGCCCTGATACCCCTTCACCATTGCGACACCGAGGACGGAAGCGAGATGAGGATCTTCGCCGAAGCTTTCGGCGATGCGGCCCCAGCGGGCGTCGCGGCTGACGTCGACCATAGGCGAGAAGGTCCAGCGGACACCGACGGAAGAAGCTTCGTCGGCGGCGATGCGGGCGCCTTCCTCGACGATGGCGGGGTTCCACGTGGCGGCCTGTCCGAGGGGAATGGGGAAAATAGTCTTGAAGCCGTGAATGACGTCACGGGCAATAATCAGTGGAATACCGAGGCGGCTGTTCTCGACGGCCTCGCGCTGGAGGGCGTTGACGGTGTCGGGGTCGATTTCGTTGAGAATCGAGCCTACGGCGCCGTTACGGATTTCCTCGAGACGGTCGGGCGCGCACCCGACGCCGGTGAGCTGGTTGAGCTGTCCGATTTTCTCATCCAGGGTCATTTTGGCGAGAAGCTCCTCGACCTGAACGTCGTATCGGGACTTGTCGGGGGCCTCGGCGGCGGAGGACGAGCAGGCGGAGACAGCGCCGACGGCAAGGAGAGCGCCGAGGAGACCGAAGGCAATCGCCGGGAAGAGTTTCTTATTCATAAAGCAGGGATTTATGGCTTAGGTATTTAGAAAAGGGATTATCTTGGGGATGAAAAGGCGGTGGCGGGCTGAAGGACGCGGACGTAGTCGACAATCATTTCGGCTTCCGAGCCCTCTTCGGGGAGGGCGGAGACCTGAGCGGGGTCGTGAAGGCCGGGGAAATCGCCACCGACAGCAAGGTTAAAGAGGATGAAATGGGGCTGGTGGAAGTACCGGCCGGGGGCCTTGATGTCGTCAGAGGGCCTGATGTCGACGCTGAGATAGGGCTCGGGGATAGAATCCACGAACATCTCGATGCGCTCGGGGGTCCAAACAGCGCGGAAGGTGTGGAAGCGGCCGTCCTGAAGGCTGTAGGGATTCGTGGAGGGCCCGACAACCTGATGATGGTCGGCATTGGAGCGGCCGAAGTGGAGAGCGCCGTTGAAGAGGCGGTCCTGAGTGCTGGCGGCGATTCCGTCGGCGTGACCCATCTCGAGGATGTCGATTTCGCCGCAGGCGGGCCAGCCAATTTCGCCGATGAGGTCGCCCATCATCCAGAAAGCGGGCCAGAGGCCGTCGGCGGTCTTAGGAAGCTTGATGGAAGCCTCGACGATGCCGTAAGTGAATGCTTTTTTGCCGTGGGTGTTCAGGCGGGCGGAGGTGAAGGCGTGTGTTCCGGCGTGGGGGGTGCGGCGGGCCTTGAGGACGAGGGCGCCGTCGCGGACGGAGAGGTTTGCTGCGGAGTCGACGTAAAACTCGAGTTCGTGGTTGCCGCATCCGGAGCCGTTGACCTCGACGTTCCATACGGAGCGGTCGAGTTCGGGGCCGTTGAAGTTGTCCTCCCAGACCGTGACGTAGGGCCCCTCGGGCACTGCGGCGAGCAATGCCTGGAGCGGAGCGACGGCTACGAGAGCGGCGGCAATGAAACGGAGAGGGCTCATGACGGTCAAAGGATTATCTTGGCTGTTTCGGAATTACCGGCGGCATCGAATACGCGGACAAGGTATACGCCCGGGCGGATGGAGGAGGTTTCGGCGGAGTCGGAGTCGACGGCGAGGACTGCGCGGCCGCTGGGGTCGAGGACTTCGATGCGCAGGGCACCGGGGCAGGCTATGCGCCCGGCGGATACGGAGATACGGAAGTCGGAGGTGAGGGCGGAAGCGAGACCGGAAGCGGGCTGAGGGTCGCCGGGCTCCATGAAGAACTGACTTTCGTCGGGGGTGCCTTTCTGATAGATTTTGACATAATTGACGTACATCGCCTGTTTATGGTCGTTTCCGTCATTTAAGGCCGTTACGCCGGAGGCGTTGTAAATACCGGGGAAGTGACCGCCGACGGCGAGGTTGAAGAGGATGAAGTTCTCCTTGTGGAAGTAGTTGCCGGGGTAGGACTTGTCGCCGGGCTTGTTGTCGGGGATGTCCATTTTATAATACGGCTGCTGGTCGGGGAAGCGGTCGAGGTCGCAGTACATAGCGATAGAATTCTCGTCCCAGATGCAGGTGTAGAGATGGAACTGACCGTCCTGAAGGCTGTAGGAGTGAGTGTGGGCGAGGGCATAGGAGGGGTTGGGCCAGCCTTCGCCCCAGTGGCAGGCGCCGTTGAAATAGCGGTCCTGGGTTCCGGCGCGGTAAGCGTCCTGATGTCCGAATTCCATGATGTCAGTCTCGGAGCAGCGCGGCCAGCCGACCATGTCGTAGTCGTTGCCCATCATCCAGAAAGCGGGCCAGAGGCCGTTAGCAGTAGAAGGGAGCTTGATTGAAGCCTCGATTTTGCCGTGCTTGAATGCGATGAGGTTCTTTGATGTGATTCGACCGGAAGTGAAATTCTTGCCAAGATAGTTTTCGCGGCGAGCGGTGAGGATGAGACAGCCGTTACCGAGGCCGTCGTCGCCGAGACGAACGTTTTCCTCGCGGTCGGTATAGTACTGGAGCTCGCTGTTGCCTCCGCCGTCGCCGTTTACTTCAATGTTCCAGCGTGCGGGATTGAGTTCGGCGGCATCGAAGAGGTCCTGCCAGACGAGCTTGTAGCCGTTTACTTCGCCGGAGCCGACCTGAGTGTCGGCTGCCCAAGCGGCAAGCGGAGAACAGGCGGCGATTGCCGCGGCTATGATGGTAAAGAGTTTCATTTTAGGCTTTGAAAAGAAAAAAGGAATGGTTTTAGATATTTAGAGCGGCGCGCGGGCCGTAAGTGGTGTGCGGATTAAAAGGGAGAGAGGGCTTTCCTGCAAACAAGTCTTTGCTATTTATTACCTGAGAAATTTCACCACTGCAAACAAAGTGGAAGGAAAGGGGCGCGGCGCGGGACTCACGCCTTTTTGCCGCGCCCCCTGTGCGGATAGAGAATTCGGGAGGATTACTTAACGACCACCTTTGCCACGGCGTTGTCGGCCTTGACGATGTAGAGGCCTGCGGGGATGTCGTTGAGACCGAGGACGGAAGCGTTGGCGGCCTTTACGGACTTGCCGGCGAGGTCGAAGATTTCGATGCGCTTGGCGCCGGAGGCGTTGACGGTCTTGCCGGTAACGACAATGTCGCTGTTGCCCATCTCGATGCTGGAGATGCCGCTCTCAGCCTTGGGCTGATAGAAGTAGAAAGCGTCGAAGCAGATGTTGGTGCCGGCTACAGCGCCGCCGAGGAAGGCCATGTAGTTGCCGGTCCATCCTTTGACAGCCTGAAGCTGGAAAGCGGGAAATAACTTCTTGAGGTCGCCGAAGGACATGTCGACAGCCTGCCATTCGTCGGTGGGAGCGGGAGCAACAGAGGGCCAGGTCTGGCCGTTGTCAACGAAAGCGCCGCCGATGGAGAAGTGGGCCGGAGTGTTGCCGGCATCATCCTTGTCGATTTTGTCCTTGTCGAGAAGAGTCATGCCGACGGACTTGATGGGGTTGGAGGAAGCCATGTAGGCGATGTGGAGACGTGTAGCGTCGCTGAGGCCGGAGAAGTCCATGCCTTCGGAGCCCTTGTTCTGGTTGAAGCCAGCGCCGGACCATGTGGCTCCGTTGGCTACGGTGAGGGAGGCGTAGCCGTCGGCCTGGAAGTCGACACCGGGAGCCGTGCCGTCACCTGCCACGAAGGTGCCTTCCCATACATAGAGGAAGCGGGTCACGTCGTCGGTGAAGTATTCGTGAACGGTCTTGCCGGCGTTCTTGAGCTGCTGGACGGTTGCGGCATCCAGAAGGAAAGCGTAGAATTCGGCGGCTTCAGCGCCTTTGTCGAGGACGGGCTGGATGCCGGCGTCGGTGGTGGAGTACTGGGCGTTAGCGCTCAGAACGGCGGCTGCCATGGCAGCGAGAAGAGTAAGTTTCTTCATGGGTTTTGGGAATTTTGAAATGGTTGGTATTTGCCGGGGCCGGAGCCCCGGCGTTAGTTGAATTGTGTTGAATGTTTCGGTTTAGTATCCGGGGTTCTGAGGAACGGGATTGAGGTTGATTTCCTCGGAGGGAATCGGGAAAATCTCGGACTGACCGGGGATGAAGTTGCCCATTTCGGCCTGAGCTTCGGCGCTTTCGGTGCGGGGATAAGAGCCGGTGGTCTTGTCGAAGATTTCCTTACCTATGCCCCAGCGTATGATGTCGAACCAGCGGTGGCCTTCGCCGCCGAGCTCGACGCGGCGCTCGTGGCGCAGGGCGAGGCGGAGGTCGTCGACACTGTCGCTGTAGCCGCGGTAGCCGGGGAATGCGGGGAGAACCGAGGGGTCGGATGCCATAGCGCGTGCACGGGCACGGACTTCCTCAAGGGCCCACTTGGCGTCGTCGATGCTGCGTCCGCTCTCGAGGGCTGCCTCGGCGAAGAGGAGAAGGACGTCGGAGGCGCGGATGAGGCGGTAGTTGAAGGGGGAGCGGGAGTCGTGGGCGAGCGTTGGGAAGTCGCCGTGTTCCCAGTAGCAGATTTTGACGTTATAGTAGTAGTTGCCGAGGTAGTTGACGTCGGCCACGTTCTGCTCGGAGGGGTCGGGAATGCCGATTGTGAGGGGGAGACGGGGGTCGCCGGGCTCGAACTCGTCGTAGAGGTTCTGTGTGGGATGTCCGAATCCCCAGCCGGCGTTGCCACCCATGCTCGGGAGACGGGGGCGGGAGAGGCGTGTGGAGAAGGTGCCGCGGGAGAAGCCGAATCCTTCGCCGTAGTCGCTGGTGGGCTCTTCCATGTACTGAATCTCGAAGACGCTCTCGGGGCCGTTCTCGCCGGCGAGGGTGAAGTTGAAGCCGTAGTCGGCGTTGAGGGAGTATTCGCCGGCGCGGTACTGGGTGTCGACGAAGGTCTTGCCCCAGTCGTAAGCCTTGGAATAGTCCTTGGTGTAGAGGTAAACCTTGCAGAGCATAGCCTGCGCGGCGCCCTTGGTGGCACGACCGAGGTCCTCGGGGGCGTACTTGCTCTTGTTCCAGAGCATTTTCTCGGCGGCGGTGAGGTCGGAGATGATGTGGGCGTAGACGTCCTCGACGGATGCTCGGGGCTGCTTCCACTTCTCGGAGGAGTCGATGACGAAGTCGACGAGGGGGACGCCGCCGAAAACGCGGACGAGCTGGAAGTAGTAGAAGGCGCGCATGAAGTAAGCTTCGCCGAGGAGGCAGTCCTTGCGGCTCTGGTCCATGATGTCGTCAGGCTCCATCTTTGCCACTTCCTGAAGGGCGAGGTTGCAGCGGGCGATGCCCTGGTACTTGGCGCGGTAGTAGTTGAGGAGGACGGGGTTGTTGGCGTTGACCTTGAAGTTGTCGATGTCGTAGACGTCGCCGCCGTCGGCAAGGTTCTGACCGCCCTTGAGGGCGTCATCGGAGGCGATGTCGCCTATGTACCACTCGGGGAAGTAGCAGGAGTTGTACTCCCATGCGAGAGGAGTGTAGCAGGCGTTGATGTTCTGTATGGCGACAGCACCGTTGAGGTAGAAGTCTTCGAACTTGATGTTGCCGGGAGCGTCGTCGTCAAGCCACTTGTTGCAGGAAGAGAGGCCCAAACCCAAGGCCACGGCGACAGCGGTATATATGAACTTTTTCATTTTGAGAAGTCGGTGAAAGGTATTAGTAAGTGATGTTCACGCCGAAGAGGAAGGTGCGGCTCTGGGGGTAGTTGCCCTTGTCGACACCGCCGTTGACCTCGGGGTCGAAGCCCTTGTACTTTGTGGCTGTGAAGAGGTTTGAGCCCTGGACGTAGAAGCGGCAGTTCTCGAATCCGGCGCGAGCGATGAGCTTGCGGGGGAGGGAGTAGCCGATCTGGAGGTTCTTGAGGCGGAAGTAGTCGCCGCTCTCGAGGAAACGCGAGCTCGGGAGGTAGTTGATGGAGTTGCGTGGGTTGGGGATGGAGCCGTCGGTATTGTCGGGGGTCCAGGCGTCGGCCATCACGGGTGAGAGAACGGAGGTGGCGCCGTTACTTTCGAGGTCGTGGCGCTTCTGGTTGTAGATTTTGTTACCGCCTACGCCCTGGAAGAAGAGCTGGAGGTCGAAGTCCTTCCAGTATGCTCCGAGGTTGATGCCGTAGTTGAGCCAGGGAATGGAGGAGCCGAGGTCTGTGCGGTCGCCGTCGCCGATGATTCCGTCGCCGTCGAGGTCGCGGTAGCGGGAGTCGCCGGCATGGTAGGGGATGTTGTCGGCGGTGTATCCGGGGAGGGCTGCGAGGGCCTCTTCGTCTGTGCGGTAGATGCCGTCGTACTGATAACCCCAGAAGTAGTATAGGGGATATCCCTCGTCGACCATCTGGACGCTCTGGAAGTTGGTGGGGATGCGCTCGCCGCCGTTGAGGGCCGTGAGCTTGTTGTCGATGAAGGAGACGTTGCCGCTGACGCTGTATGAGAAGTCGCGGGTGACGGTGTTGCGGTGCTCGAGGGAGATTTCGATGCCGCGGTTACGGACCTTGCCGACGTTGGCGGTTGCGCTGTAGCGGTTGCCGACGAAGGCGGGAGCGGTTACGGACATGAGCATGTCGTTGGTGTTTCGGATGAAGCCGTCGACGGAGCCGGTGAGCTTGTTGTTCCAGAATCCGAAGTCTACGCCGAGGCTCCACTGCTCGGTGTTCTCCCAGTGGCCGCCCCTGTTAATCCATGTGAGGACGGTTGCGCCGTTTGCAAGGGCCTGGTTGAGGCCGAAGACGTAGTCGACGAAGGTGGGGCCGTTGTTGAACATGGAGAGGGTGAAGGCATTGTTGCCGATATTGTCGTTGCCGACCTTACCCCATCCGAAGCGGAGCTTGAGGTTGGAGAGGTTGGAGAAGTCCTTCATGAAGTCCTCCTGGTCGATGCGCCAGGCGAGGGAGAATGAGGGGAAGTAGCCCCAGGAGTTCTCGGGGAACTTGCTGGAACCGTCGGCGCGGAAGTTGACGGTTGCGAGGTAGCGGTCGTCGAAGCTGTAGAAGAGGCGGCCGAGCCAGGAGAAGCGGCGGTTGCGGCTTACGGAGTCGGAGGGGCGTCCGAAGTCCTCGGTGACCTGGGAGAGGTACCAGTTCTTCTCGACGGGGTTGAGGATGGATGCGCCGGAGCCACCGATGGAGTAGTAGCTGTACTCCTCGACGGTCTGACCGGCCATAGCGGAGAAGGAGTGCTTTCCGATGGTGCGGGCGTAGGTAAGGATGTTGTCCACATTGTAATAGTAAGCACGGCTCATGGAGGAGGAGAGGAAGTTCTTCTCGCGCTGGTCGAATGCGCTGACCTCGTAAGCTTCCATGAAGCTCTTGTCGGTGGTGATGCGGTAGTCGAAGCTGTAGCTTGTGCGGAAGTTGAGGTGCTCGATGGGAGTGATTTCGGCGAAAACGTTACCTACCCAGCGCTCGTTGCGGACCTTGGGATGGGAGTAGGTGACCATGGAGAGGGGGTTGGTTACGTTCTTGAAGTTGGAGCCTGCGGAGATGCCGCCGGAGAGGTCCTTGCCCTTGCGGTTTACGGAGCCTTCGGGGTAATGTGTGGGGTCCCAGGGAGCCATTGCGAATGCTGCGGAGAGGATGTTTGCGCCGGCGCTCTCGGAGTTGTCGCCGCTCTCGTAGGCGTTCTTCGCCACGGAGGCCATGAAAGAGATGTTCTCACCGACCTTGAGCCAGGGGAGGGCCTGGTAGGATGTGTTGAGACGTCCGGTGAAGCGGCTGTAGTCGGAGCCGATGATGATGCCTTCCTGCTTGAACCAGCTTCCGCTCATGGAGTAGGTGAACTTCTCGCCGCCGCCGTCGACGGAGAGGTGGTAGTTCTGAATCATGCCGTCGCGGAAGACTACGTCCTGCCAGTCGGTGTCGACCTTCGAGTAGTCGAAGCCGGTGGGGTTTGTCTCCTCATTATATACGGTGGGGAAATAGGGAGAAGCGGCGACACCCTGGTAGAGGGACAGCCAGCGGTTGAAGCCCTGCTCGGCGTAGATTTTCTTCGCGGAGGCGTTGCCGTTGATGCCCACGTAGGTGTCGGCGAACTGCTTGGCGTTCATGACGTCGAGCTTCTTCCAGCGCTGCTGGACGCCGACGTAGGCGTCGAAGGTGATTCGGGCGCGCTGGTCGCGGGAGCCGGTCTTAGTTGTGACGAGAATCACGCCGTTAGCGCCGCGGGAGCCGTAGATGGCAGTCGCGGAGGCGTCCTTGAGGATTTCGGTGGAAGCGATGTCGTTGGGGGAGAGGAATGAGATGTCGTCGGTGATGACACCGTCAACCACATATATAGGATTGGAGTTGTTGACGGTTCCGACGCCACGGATGCGGACCTCAGCGGAAGCGCCCGGGCGTCCGGAAAGGGAGTTGACGGTCACACCGGCGGCCTGTCCCTGAAGGGCGTTTGCGAGGGAAGCGGCGGGAGTTTTCTGGAGCTTGTCGGCGCCGACGGTCGTTACGGAGCCTGTGAGGTCGCTCTTCTTCATCGTGCCGTAGCCGACTACGACCACCTCGTCGAGCTCGTTTGAGCCCTGCATTACGATGTCGATGGTGCCGGCGGCTGTAATGGTCTTTTCGACAGGGTCGCAGCCTACGTATGTAAACTGTATTTTCGAGCCGGGGGCGACGGAGATGACGTATTTGCCGTCGATATCCGTAGTCACGCCGTTGCGCTGGTTGCCAAGGTCTCGGACGGAAACGCCAATGAGCGGTTCACCGTCCTCGGCCGAAGTGACAGTACCCGTCACGCGAAGCGCCTGAGCGTACATAGGTGCGACACACAGGAGCAAGAGGAACAGAAGGGTGGTTAATCGAGCCATTGCAAATGGTTGTTGGTTGGTAAAGAATGGTTAAGGCTAAAAAAGGATTTTAAATATTTTTGTGCGGTTTGATGGCGCAAAGTTATATAGAATATGCGGCAATGGCACGCAAAAAAACTCAATAAAAACTCTACAATGGCTTTCAAACGCCCCTACAACGCTTCAACACAACAGCACTATTTCCTTGTATTTCAATCTATTTACAAAAATATGTTTTATAACATAGTTTTCACAGCACCACAACTGAGAAAAAATTCACAACTTTGCAGACGGAAAACGCAGCCCCATCTTCCGCCATGAGAAAAATACCCGAAATCCGACAACATCTATGGCTAATACTCCTCCTTTTCGCGGTCCTTTCCGCAGGGGAGGCGGCGGCATCGTACCCTCCGGTGCGGAATTTCACGCGCGCGGAATATGCATGGGGCTCCCAGAACTGGGCTTCGGATGAAGACGGCTCGGGCATCATGTATTTCGGAAACAAGTTCGGGCTGCTGACCTACGACGGGACCCGGTGGCGGAACTACATACTGCCGAACTTCTCGACGGTACGCGCCGTTCTTGTGGACGATTCCAGAGGGAGAGTCTACACGGCAGGCACGGAAGAATTCGGATATTTCACATTCAGCGCGTCGAAAAGGCGCATGGAATACGTCTCGCTCTCCAAGGACTTCCCCAACGCTCCGGCAAGCTACGGAGAAATATGGAAAATACACCGCGGGGAAAAATACATATGGTTCCAGGCGGACCACGCCGTTTTCGGCTACGGAGAAGACGGGGGCCGCTTCGTGACCTCCGTGCGCGAGAAAATCAACACCTCCGCATATATAGGAGGAGTGTTCTACGCGGCAGTCGGGGAAAAGGGCTTCTGCCAGCTGCGCGACGGCCAGTTCATCCCCCTCGACCAGCAGGGCATTCTGGACGGCAAACGCATCGCGGCAATCTGTCCCTTCGACAACGACATCCTGATAGTTACGCAGTTCGACGGCCTCTATCTCTACGGCACGTCGGGACTGAAGCGCATGCCCACGGAAGCCGACGCCTTTCTCCGGGAGGCCCAGGCCTTCTGCGCCGACACGCACGGCCCCGAGGTGGCCGTCGGGACGGTGAACGGGGGTCTGATTGTACTCAACCTCAACTCTAATGCCCCCGTGACTTATTCCGACACGGATTCCGGGCTGCAGAACAATACGGTGCTGTCGGTCCGATTCGACAAACAGCATAACATCTGGTGCGGGCTCGACAACGGCCTGGACTATGTGATATACGACGCGCCCTTCCGGACTCTCCTTTCGCGGACGGGCTCGTGCGGCGCGGGCTACTGCTCCTTCGTGAGAGGCGGGACGCTCTACCTCGGCACGAATCAGGGCCTCTACTCCACCCCGTACCGGCAGGACTTCGACTTCGCTCCGCCCCGCAGAGTCATTCCGGGGCAGGTGTGGAACATCCGGAGCCTCGGGGGGAGCGTAGCGGCATGCACCGACGGGGGCCTCTACATCGACCAGGGCACAGGCGGCTTCCACGCTCTGGAGGGCATATCGGGCGCGTGGGACGTGCATGTCCTCCCGGCCGACCCACGGTACGCCATCGCCTCGACCTACGACAATTTCATGCTCCTTGAGGACACCGGGGGCCGGTGGACCGTACTGGGCCGCATTGCGGGCTTCTCGGACATCAACGGCACCTTCATCATCGCGCGCGACGGCTCGATATGGATCAGCCACTGGATCAAGGGGGTGTACCGGCTGCACCTTGACCTGAACCGGCGGCGCTTCGACGTCGTCGACTTCTTCGACACGAACCACGGGCTCCCGTCCAACGAGTACACCTCCGTGGCGATGCACGGCGGGGAGCCGGTTGTGAGCACCGCCGCAGGCTACTACAGGCTCTCGGAGAAGGGCAACCGGCTCGTACCGCACGAGGCCCTGAACGCCTATTTCGGGTCGCAGAGCTCGCCGCACCTCTACCACAGCGAGGGCGGGACTCTCTGGAGCGTGACGAGCCGCGACATCTACGTGGCCCGCACGAAAGTCGACGGCTCGCACGAGGTGGACTCCGTGACCTTCTCCCCGATGACGGGGTCGCTCATCGCGGGCTTCGACTCCTTCAATTTCGTGGACGATTCGCGGGTGATAGCCTCCGTGCAGGACGGTTTCTACGAGCTTGACACGCGGCGGTCCTTCGGGAGCACCGAGCGCCCGAAGGGACACACGGCCATCGTGAGCGCCGTCTACGCCAACCAGGACTCGCTGGTGTTCCTTGCCTTCGGGGGAAAGACGGGAGCTGACCTGAAACTGAGCTACGAACTCAATTCGCTGCGCTTCGAATTCGCGGCGACGGACAAGGCCTCGACCGAGAGCGACATCACCTTCAGCCACTGCCTCGAGAACTACGACAAGGACTGGAGCACGCCGACGGATGCCTCGTCGAAGGAGTACACGCAGCTCCACGAGGGCGACTATACGCTGCGGCTGCGGGCGTACAACACGACGACGCACGCCGTGGACGAGCAGACGATACATTTCTCGATTCTGCCGCCGTGGTACAGGAGCACCTGGGCCAAGATATGCTACACGGCGCTCATCCTACTGATGTTATACGTGGGCTTCCGTGTGGTGACGAACATCAGCGCCCGCAATTCCCTGGCCGTGGCGCGGCGGAAGGAGGAGGAAATGGAACGCCTCCGGGCGAAGGCAGCCGAGGAGTCGCTTAGAAAGGAGAACGAGATTTCCGATCTCAAGAACCAGCAGCTCGAGCAGGACATACGACACAAGGCCGGTGAGCTGTCGAACATCACGATGAACGTGGTGAGGAAGAATGAAATACTGATGAACATCGCCACCCGACTGACCAAAATCCAGCGTGTGCTGGAAGTGTCGTCGCCGGCGGAGACCAACGCCCAGATAGCGAAAATCCAGACCCTCATCCAGGAAAACATCAGCCATGACGACGACTGGAAGAGCTTCACCGGGAGTTTCGACGCCGTGTACGAGGACTTCACCAAGCGTCTGCGGGAGCTGCACCCTGCGCTGACGCCCTCGGAGCTGCGGGTGTGCTGCTATCTGAAGATGGGACTCAGCTCGAAGGACATCGCTCCGCTGCTGAACATTTCCTACCGCAGCGTGGAGATGACTCGCTACCGCCTGCGCAAGAAACTGGACCTCGACCGCGAGGACAGACTGACCGACTATCTCAACGGCCTCTGAGGGGCCGGGGAGCTGATTTAGCTGATTTAGCTAAGTTAGCTACTTTAGCTAAAATAGCTAATCTATAAGCTTTTGAGGGGATGGACGGGATTTTTCTCTAAAAAAAATGCCGAAAAATTTGGTGGAGCGAAAAAAAGTGCGTAACTTTGCATCGCTTTCGGCAAGAAAGGGCGCTTAGCTCAGCTGGTTCAGAGCGTCTGCCTTACAAGCAGAGGGTCGGGGGTTCGAATCCCTCAGCGCCCA
>ERZ808037.190-NODE-190-length-66948-cov-13.052968_pt1 | contig 66948 bp, 51 predicted proteins | sample MGYA00380190_ERZ808037 | MGnify/ENA primary metagenome ERZ808037 (study PRJEB31490, sample SAMN06133399) | mouse gut metagenome | isolation source: J9 | host: mice | place: China: Chengdu | collected 2015-05 ... | reverse complement strand
ACCTTTGTCTGCTGGCGGTTATCTTCAATGTATTCCATCCACTCTAATAATTCATTCATGGCAAAATCCCCCTTTTTTCTTTTATTATACCAGAAAAAAAGAATTTGTTCACAATTTATTTACTCATGCGTTTGTCGTGCACATTTTACAGGCACTGATACAACGCCCGAAAAAAAGCCCCGTAATCCTGTCCGTCTGAGAGTCCAGACACGCTGCCGTCACCTGCCTCGATAATTTTCCAAGTCCCATCTTCGAGTTCTGCAAAATCCACTGTATAAAACACACTCGGCAGATTACGGTATTTCTCGACAAGCGTCTCTGGCGGCAAAGCTGCCGTCGAAAGCTGTCTAGAATTGCGCGACACCGCCGCAATCTCATGATTCAGATAGAACACTCTGTACTCATTCGTTCTGTCGCCATACTTTTTCAAATCCAAATATTCCTTGATGCAGATTCCTCCCGTGAGCAAATCGCCTCGATATTGGTAAAATACCTCCATCCACTGATTGAATGCGTCCTGTTCCGTCGAGCTGTCAAAGTACTTGGGAAACGACGTTCCCTTGACAGACTTCACATAGTCCTTGACCATAAACCGTGAAAATTCTGTCTTCACGCGCGCAAGCTCAATTTCCTCATGCAGCGGAAAAATCCTCATTCTGGCAGTGTCCTCCTCAACCAGCTTATAGACATTTGGAAAGACATGCATCGCCTCATACGCCTTCGGCTCTGTTATCAGACGAATGCCGCGCGCATACAGCGCACGATAAAACTCCTCATACTGCTCAGGCTTCATCATCCACCCGCGATAGACCGCATCTGCTTCTTCTGTCCATTTGCCCGCAAGTGTCAGCGCCCCCTCGCCAAACCACTTGTCATACCCAAAGAGCACCACGTCAAACAGCCCGGTTTCCAGCACCGCATCGTACTCCGCCTGCATATCCTCGTCAACCTTGCGAGTGTCAAAAAAGCTGGACGGAAACACAATTGTCTTGACCATTCTTTTCCCTCACTTTATCCTAAGAATTTTCGAAAATCAAACACATCTTCCCTGCCCAAAAGCTGCGACCACCGCGCGGAGATCAGCTTTGCATAACTCAGATGATACAGCCCATAGTTTCCAAGCGCATATCCATCATTCATTTCCAGAAAAATCGTCTGCTGCTTTCCGTCCTTGACTGTCACCGCAAAATCAATGCTGCATCCCATCGGTCGGTTTGGTATCGTGCAAAACGCTGCCGCCACGCAGCCAATCAAATCCCGTGGTCCATTTATGACCTTTCCCGTAAAAGCCTTGTCCCTGACCGGTTTCACAAACACGCCCCACTTCTTAGGATTTGCATTGATGGCATCAATGTAGTCCGTCCAGATGCGGCGTCCCATAAACGGCCTTAATGCCGCCGGATAATCCTCACACACTCGCTTTACATGAAATTTATCAAGAATTGTCTGCACTTGGTCAATGTAATCCAGCACAATATCCTCATCTGTCACAGCATCATAAATTTCATCAATCACCTCATACTTGACAATCTCTGCACCCATTTCCCGAAATCCAAAAACCGCGTGTGCGATATTCTGGGAGTGGTATTCTCCATGCTTTCTTACTTTTGCGTATACCTTCATTCTAACTCCCATCTGCCTGATTCAGCAGGCATATAAATTCGCGCTCTAATACGTCTCCGCCACACTCACCAGCTCCAGCCGCGCGTTCAAATCCGCCGCATTCGCAAAGCTTCCGCGCAGAATATCGCATTTTTCCAGCCTGACAGTCACTGGCTTTTCACTTGAAATCATCAAGAAATTATCACTAAAAATAACGTCCGCGTCCGCGAAATCCATCTCGACAAACGGCGCAAACACGTCGCTGCGCACCGTAATCTCAAAGCAGTCTTTTGTCTCCTGCACTTCTGTTGTAAAATGCGGCTTCGGCAGTTCCATATGCTTGTACGGCACGAAGGTATCAACGTCTGTCAGCACGGTTCCGTCAGAAAGTATGACCTCCGCCTCAAGAAACAAGCCGTCCTGACCGCCCGCCATGTTATTGGCAGATTTTAACCCGTCAGCCGGACTTTTCGCTTTGCCAGAGGGCATGTCATCCATTGCGCACCGCAGCAGCTCACATGCGCACAACGCCCCCGCCCGCACTTCTTTTTTCCACGCTGCCTGTACACGAAACGCGAAATCCCGCACACGCAGTGCCACACTGCACTGCTGTTCTGCAAACGTCTCATTTTCCAGAAAGACACTGACAAAATCCTCCGTTTTCTGAATGCTTACCGCAACAGGGGCATAAAATCTTGCCGCCATGTAGTGCAGCGCTTTCCACCGGCCATAGTAATCAATACTCGCCCATGACGCCACCGGCCAGTTGTCGTTGAGCTGCCAGTAGAGTGTCCCCATGCAGCGCCCTCTGCTGCGACGCCAGTGGTCAACGCCGCTCTTAATCGCCATTCCCTGCAAAACCTGCGTCACGTAGAGCAGGCTCTTAAAGTCTTTCGGATAGCGGAAATTCTCCGAGAGATAATAGAGCATCTTACCGTTGGCAGCATCATTTTTCTGATGGCTCTCCATGACTTTCGAAAAAATATTCCTGTCTGCTTCCACCGTAAAGGACTCGACTGTTTTCAGACATGGAAACGACTGAAACCCAAATTCCGAACAGAACCGGAAGAAATACTTCTGATAATCGCTAAACGGCTTTTGCCCATGCCACACGTCCCAGTAGTGCACGTCGCCGCGCCGGTCGGAATCGGGGTCGTCAAAACACCCGCCCGACGACGGTGAGGAATGCCAGTAAAAGGTCTCATCATCTGCCTCGCGCACCGCCTTTGGCAAAATATCCTCAAATAATTTGATATAATCCGCGCGCAGATACATGGACTCTTTTTGGAAATCTCCCCAGTGGTGCCACGCGGACTCAATCTCATTGTTGCCGCACCAAAGCCCAAGCGACGCATGGTGCCGCAGCCGCCGCACATTGTCGAGCGTCTCCTGCCTGACCGTGGCGGCAAAATCGTCCGTAACATCATATACATTGCAGGCGTACATCAAGTCCTGCCACACAATCAGACCATACCGGTCACACAGATCATAAAAAGCATCTGACGGGTAATACCCGCCGCCCCAGACACGGACACAGTTAAAATGCGCACGCACACAGCACTGTAACAAATAGTCGATCCGCTTTTCATCAATCCACGGATAAACAGCATCCTCCGGTATGTAATTTGCGCCCTTCGTGAAAATTTTCACACCATTGACAAAAAACGCAAACTCATTCCCCCACGCGTCCGCCTCCTGACTGACAGTCAGTGTGCGCAGACCGATGGTCTTTGTCACACATTGTATCTGCCCGCCATTCAAGTCAACAGATACCGCTAGTTCATACAGCGGCTGCTCTCCGTAACCGTTTGGCCACCAAAGCTTCGGATGCTGTACTGTAATCTCCGCCTCATAGACAAGCTTGGACGCCACTGCTTTTGCAGGCACCTTAGAAATCTCCATGCCCTCTTTTTCTGCCAATGCCACTGTCACCGCTATTTCCGCCTGCATGAAAGATCTCGTATCGGAAGATGTGACTGCCAAATTCTCCTGATTCGTGCAGTCACGCTCTGTTCCGGCACCAGATAACGTACTCCGATTCGTGCAGTCACGCTCTGTTCCGGCACCAGACAGTATATTCTGATTCGTATTGTCACGCTCTGTTCCGGTCCCAGACAGTGTACTCCATTTCGTGCAGTTACTTTCTATCTCATTGCCAGACAATGTTATTGTTGTTTTGACGCGGACACTGCCATCTTTTTCATGTATCTGCCTGATGCGCACGTCCTCGATGCCGGCCGACGCTGTTCCTTCTATATAAATAGGGCGCCAGATTCCCGCATCGACAAGCTGCGGCCCCCAGTCCCAGCCAAACATAGAATGTGCCTTGCGCACCAACTGGTTTCCTTTCATCGCACCGCAGGGGATATAGTGAATGGTTTTATTTTCCTGATAGGGATACTCTTCTATAAAATGCAGCACGGAGCGAAAGACAATGCAGATTTCATTCCCACCCAGACGCAGAAAGTCTTTTACCAAAAAACGGTACGTGCGGTGCATATTATCTGTGTCCGCAAGCACTTTTCCATTGATCAAAATCTGCGCCAACGTGTCGAGCCCTTCGCAGACCAGCGTGAGCGTGTTCTGTGCCATCAGCGCTTCATCTGCATCAAAGCTGCGCACGAACTGATACTCCTGCCAAAAAAGTTCCCGAACCGCATACTCATTTTCTCTGTCATACGGATGCGCAAGCTTTCCCGCCGCATATAAGCCCGAGATGACACTCCCCGGCACAGTTACCGGACAGAGCAGCTCTCCCGCCGCGTCCCTTAATTCCCAATTTCCGTTTAATTCTAATTTGACCATACCACGCTTCCTTTCACATGAATGCCAGCCAGCATTCGAGTTCATCACGCATTTTTATACATAGTGTATTTTCATTGTATTGAAAAAAATTTTCCCTGTCAATAACAGAACGGCATTCTGTATCTGAAATTCATAGAATCTGTTAACCTGTTAACCAAGCAAAGAATCTTCATCTTCTCCCTGCCCGCGCGCTGGACGCAGGCAGCTTTCGCCACACAGTTCCTATCCGCGTCCCTGTGCATATAAATAAAAACTGCATTTTCACCAAATACAAAACATTCGCTTGTATATTTATGCAAATAAATGCATTTTTGCTGTAAATTATGGTATTTTATACACTTCTAGTAAACAAAGCATTATTTCCAATAACTGAAAATTTTACTGGAAAACCATGGGAATCTGTTATATAATAATTCTAATTCACATTTGCAATAATGTGCATTTTTAAATTTATCATGTAAAATGATATTATTTTCAAAAAGGAAAGGACGTGATTGCTTCTTGTAACCATTGTTTTCAGTACCTACCAAGGAGACATTTTATTAAAGTAGAGGGATTTAAATGATGAAGAAAAAATTGTTATGCATGCTGCTATCCGTTGCAATGGTTTTTACCGCCATGGATACTCCGGCGTCGGCGTCGGAGATACAGACTACAGCCGAGACAAATGAAACTACTAGATCAGAAGCCTCCGATCAACAGAAAAACGACGCGTCAGAGGCTTCCACAAACCAAGATAACGAAGAAGTAAAAACTTCCGCAAATCTGGAAAGCGATGAAACAAAGACTTCCGGTGCGAACGACGCGCCTGCGCAGGCCGAAACAGCAGAGAACACCAATTCCGAAGCCGCACAGACCGAGACGGAAACCGATGACAATGCCGCAGACCAGACACAGACTGAAACAAAGGTTTCCGAAGAAACCACAGCCATTGAATCAGAAACTGCCGAAGCAGAGACGATCGAATCAGAAGCTACCGAGTCAGAGACGATCGAATCAGAAGCTACCGAATCAGAAACGATAGCGCCAGAAACTACCGAATCAGAAACCATCGAAGCTGCCGAGACGCTAACAGAAACTGAGGAAGCTGTCACCGCCGAAGCAGAGACCGAGGAGGCTGACACGAACACAAGCCTACAGGCAGCTTACCGCACCGCAGATGAAATCAAGGAATTTCTAGCGCAGGAAAAGGCGGCAAAGACTGACAAAACCACCTACCAAGCAGAGCCTGACCTGAATGCGCCCTACAGCGCGGGTGCCCTGTCCGACGCCACACTGGCTTCCGCGGCTGCCATGGTACGCCAAATCCGCTTTATCGCGGGCCTGCCCTCCGACGTGGCTGTAATAGAAAAATACAGCCAATTAAGCCAGTCGGCTGCACTGTTAAGCTATATTCATGGCGGACTGGGCGACGACCCCGCTAAGCCAGACGGCATGTCCGACGAGCTTTTCCAGCAGGCGCTTGAGGGCGCTGCGCACTCCAATATAACTGACACAGACGCTCAGACGCTCAACGCCGCCCTCCTCGACACATGGATGTCAGGAAACGGCAGCGAAAGCCTGTCTGACCTCACCAGCCGCCTTTGCCTTCTCACCCCGTCTTTAGCACAGCTTGGATTTGGTGTTGTAAAGGGTGAAAAAGGTGTGTACAGCGCGATGTATACAGCGGAAAACACGGAAAAAAATACGAATACAGATACGGAAAAGCCCCGCATAGCATGGCCGGCACAGACTATGCCCGTGGAGTATTTTGACAGCAGCGCCCCATGGTCCGTGTCAGCAGGCGCGTATACCGGCACATCAAAAATCTGTGTGACGCTCACCAGAGCCGCGGACAAAAAAGTGTGGACCTTCTCCACAGACAAGGCAGACGGCGCATTCTATGTGGACAATGACCGTGATGCACAGGAAAGCACTATCCTATTCCGTCCTGACATTTCCGGCTATGCGGACGGCGATTCGTTCCATGTAGAAATTACAAGAAACGAAAAACCATACATTGACTACACTGTCAACTTCTTTTCCATCACCACGGAACAGGAGAAACTAACCGCCCCCAAGGCAAGTATCGCAACCGGCGAGACTGTTGCAAAAGAATCCAAGCTGGTGCTCACAAGTGAGGAAAATGCTGCCATCTACTATACACTTGACGGCACGGCGCCCACCGCTGAAAGCACCTTGTACACAGAGCCAATCGTACTCGAGGCAGATACTACCGTGACGGCAGTTGCCATCAAAGAGGGTTTTGCAGACAGTGACACTGCTGCTTTTACCTACACGGTTGAGGAGGCACTGCCCCTACGGTATACTGTAACGTTCGTTTCTGATGATGAGAGCGTGCTGCTTGCGGCATCTGTTTTAGAAAACGAGAAAGTTGAACTGCCAGAAACACCTGTAAAAGAAGGCTTTGTTTTCGAGGACTGGTATCAAGAAGCAGCCTGCGAAAACAAGTGGGATTTTGAAAATAATACTGTGACAGAGGATATCACACTCTATGCAAAGTGGACGGCACAGTCCTATACCATAAACTTTGACATGCAGGGGCAAGGAACACCAGTTTCTCCCATCAGCGCAGCGCACGGGACACTCCTCACAGCACCCGACGCACCGACCGCCGAGGGCGTTGTATTCGAGGGCTGGTACAAAGAGCCTGCATGCACAAATGCATGGGACTTTGCAACAGATACCGTGTCCGCAGACCTGACCTTATATGCCAAGTGGACAGCGCAAGCCACGGCAGAATCAACGGATACATTTGTTGTCCGCTTTGATATGCAGGGTGTCGGCACACCAATTGAAGCCGTAACCGTAGCCAATGGAGAACTGCTCGCAGCGCCAAACACGCCAGCCGCCGAAGGATATACTTTCGCAGAATGGTACCGTGAGGCAGACTGTATCAATGCATGGAACTTTGAGAGCGATCTGGTCACAGAGGATACCGTACTGTATGCGAAGTGGGTGCAGGCCGAGGAAGCGAAAACCAGTATGGCTGCTTCACCAGAAGCAAGAGCAGAAGATACGCTGATTGACATCGGTTCTAAAGCAGCGGAGGCGATCGTCAAAGACATCAAATCCAGACGGTATAACGGCACCCCGTATGAACCCAGTGTCAATATTTCCATATTCAATGGCAAGAAACGGGTTACATTAAAAAAAGGCAGAGATTATACCCTGACATACAAAAATAATATCAATTTTGGTACAGCTTCTGCAATCATTACAGGCACTGGAAAATATAAAGGACGGGTAACAAAGAACTTTATCATAGATCCGCCCTTCTATTTAAATGATACCTCAACACAGACTCAAGTTAAAGATATCAAATCCAGACGGTACAACGGCACTCCCTATACCCCCAGTGTCAATGTTTCCATATTCAATGGCAAGAAACGGGTTACGCTAAAGAAAGATAAGGACTATACGCTCACCTACGCCAATAACACAAGCGCCAGCACCAATGATAAAAAAGCTTCGGTAACAATTACAGGTAAAGGGGAATATGCAGGAGAAGTAAAAAAGGAGTTTATCATAGAGCCGCCCATAGATTTAAATGCTGATTCCACACAGGTTAAGATCGGCAATATCAAATCAAGCGTTTACAGCGGTAAAGCCTATGAACCAAATGTAAGTCTTTCAGTAAATAATGGAAAAAAACGAGTTACACTAAAAAAAGACAGGGACTATACGCTCAAGTATGAAAATAATATTCATGCCAGCACCAACGATAAAAAAGCTTCGGTAACAATTACAGGTAAGGGGGAATACACCGGAAGTGTAAGCACAACCTTCACAATTACCCCTAAAAGTGTCAAGAAGTTAAAGATTTATACCGGAAGCAAACTGCCAAACGACAAAGGAGTAACAATTGCTATATATGATGGCACTACCCCGTTAAATAGTGGATGGTTTAATGCGGAATATATTGATGCACAGGACCCCAAGAAAGCGAAAGTTACGATAACCCCAAAGCCAACCACCACAGACTATACAGATTCTGTCACTGTAAAGCTCACGGTTTATGATGTCGAAAGTCAATACTATATTAATACCGCAAAGCTGGAAATGACCGGAGATACTTTATATACCGGAAAAGCTATTACACGGAATGTTAAACTTACAAAAGGAGAAACTGAACTAAGAAATAATAAGGACTACAAAGTGCAGTACCAGAATAATACAAATGCTGGCACAGCCGTAATGACCATTACGGGAAAGGGTCAGTATAAGGGGAAAATTATACGTACTTTTAACATTGGCAAAGTAGATGTCAATAAATATATAGCCCAAGAAAATTCCCCCCAGCATGTGACGATCGCGGAAATCTCTCCCAAAATTTATAGTGGAAACGCTCAAACACCTGCTATAACACTCAAAACAATGAGTGGCAAAAAACTGGCTTTAAACAAAGACTATACTGTGGCTTATTCAAATAATATCCATTCAGGAAAAGCATCCATTAGAATCACAGGAATCGGCAATAACTGTAATGGAAATACAACAATAAAATTTAACATTGAACCGCAGGAAATCCAAAAAACCACCATCAAGGTAACAAAAGCAACTGAAAAAGAACCAAGCAGAATTGTCCTGACTTATAACAAAAAGGAATTGAAAGAATACTCGGACTACGTAATTACAGATTATGGCACGCTGAACAACAAACAGGTTCCAGTTACCATACAGGGCTTGGGAGACTTTAAAGGCGAAGTGACAAAAACTTTAAATACAGAAGTCCCGGAAGAAGATGAAAATGTGAATGGCTCCTCCCCTGCGGTATCCACAAATATCAATGGCCACAACTATAGTGATTTTGAAGGCTCACACATAAACTCATACTTGTACCAGAATAATGATAATACCTTTGTGCGCGTAGAGTGCATCGGTAATAATAATGTCTGCGTGGAATCCTATACATCCGATTACCAGTTCAAATCGCAGAAAATTATTAAGATGGAGTTGTCGAAGTTCGGCGGCTTCTATGCAGGTAAAGATTATTATTTCCTTGCATTTGGCGAAAGAAATCCTAACAAAGATGATGCGCAGGAAGTATTGCGCGTGGTAAAATATGATAAGAACTGGAATCGCGTTGATGCAACCCGTCTATTTGGTGCAAATACTTTAGACCCATTCAAGAACGGAAGCCTTCGCATGACACAGTGTGATGACACATTGTATATTCGCACATGTCATCAAATGTACAACACGCATCAGGCGAATATTTCCTTAACGGTACAAATTTCCACCATGGAAGTCCAGCAGCAAATTACGGGTGTGTCTAATCTGAGCTATACCGGATATGTAAGCCACTCCTTTAATCAATATGTCTTAGTTGATGATGACAACACGCTGCTGACCGTCGATCAGGGAGATGCTTACCCGCGTTCTGTTGTCCTAGTAAAATACAATAAAAAAGCCCCTGATGCGAATGCGTTTGGCGGTAACCGGTATGTTCATGTACTGCCAATGGGCGGCTCTGGTGCATTCACGGGTGTATCTGTAGGTGCTTTTGAGGCATCTGATACCGCTTATCTGGTGGCTGGAAACTCTGTGGACCAGAAGGCCAATCCGTATTCTACAGGAACAATACGAAACATTTTTGTGACCAGTACACAAAAAGATAATTTCTCAGCAGCCGGAACAACGCAACATTGGATTACAAACCATAAATACATCGAATATACAGATGTGAAGGGCAATCCGCAAAAGGTGGCAGAGGCTGTAGTCACCACACCGCATCTGGTAAAATTAAATGGTAACGAGTTCATGCTGCTCTGGACAGAAACGGTTACAACGATAGAGGAAAACAAGCCCGTAAAATCAGTTGTTCAAAAGAGTATCCTGCTCAATGGAAACGGCGAACCTATCTCTGGCATATACAGCTTTGATGGGCCTTTGTCAGACTGCAAACCACTCGTCGTGAATGGAAATGTGGTTTGGTACTACACCAGCAAAAGTGCACCCGTTTTCTACACACTGAACCCAGACGAGGTCAGAAAAGTACCACGATAATTGACTGTGCACATAATACAGGGCTGCCGGAATTTGCCGGCAGCCCTTATTTTATATAATCCCACAAGATCTATTCTATGCAAACCCCATACGATGCATTTTTTTCATGGCTGCACGCATTCTTGTCCTCCATTTACGTTTCTTTCACTCTGCTATAATTGATGCCGCTTTTTTGTTCTGCTTCTCTGCCACCAGCTTCTCATGATAAAAATAGTTGATATACTTTACAGAGTGCTTCGAACAATACGCTTCGATCGCGCGCGACAAACTCTGCCAGTACGCCATATTTCCCTCTGTATAAATCTCATGATACAGTTGTTTGTACTGGGGATAGTGCGTTTTGACATACTCAAGTATGCGCGGCTTATAGCTTCCCCTCAAATTCAGGTTTTCAAACCAGTACTCCTCCACATAGTCCTTGCTCGCCTCAATGATTGCGCGAAAATCCGTGATTTCCGGAAAGATTGGCGACATAAACAATATCGTATAGATTCCATTTTCATGCAATTCTTCTAATGCCTTGAGCCGTTCTGAGATTGTGCTGGCATTGTCCATATCTTTTCGAAACTGCTCGTCCAGCGTATTGACAGACATCGACACTTTGAGCTTTTTGCACTTTTTGAGCAAATCCACATCTCTTCGTATCAGCTTCGACTTCGTAGCGATGCTCAGTTCACAGTCAATTGCTGTCAACTGTTCTAATATTTTCCGCGTGCATTCATATTTTTCCTCAAACGGGTTGTAACAGTCCGTCACCGATGAGAGAAAAACGGTTTTTCCCTGTAGTCTCTTTTTGCTGATTGCCCGGCTGCACTGCTTGATGTCAATAAATTGTCCCCACTCCTCACTGTGGTTTGTGAAGCGCTTCATAAAACAGGCATAGCAGTACTTGCAGCCATGCGGGCAGCCGACGTAGGGATTTATCACATAATCGCTTGCGGGCAGGTTGGATTTTGTCAGCAGGTCCTTTACTTGTACTGTTCGTTCCATGATTTTCATTGGGTGTCTCCTCCGTAAAATTTTTATTCTAATGCTGCTATGCGCTATACTACCGCCTCCACAATGCGCTTGCCGTCAATCGTAATCTCTTTTACACCAGTCTCTTTTTTCTGGTTAAAATTAAAGCTGAGCAGATATCCTTTCTCCTGATGGTAATCGTCAAGGTACGCTGCTAACTGTTTTTCCCCTCTCTCATTGTACTCATTTCCATGCCAGATTTTCAGCTCAATGATAAATTGTTCTCCCAGATAATCGACAATGACATCTGTACGCTTTTCATTTCTTGTGCGCGCCTCGATATAATAGTTTCCAGTTCCGTTAATAATGGGTTTGAGGTATAGCAGGAAAAGTCTGCGCCCGTTGTCCTCTATAAACTTTTCGCTGTTCTGTCCATAAATATCCTCAAACGTTGTCACAAATCTTCGCATGACAGTGTCCATGTCAAGCCTGCCGTCGTGAATAAAATAACTCTTATCCCGCTTTGCCTCCTGAACGATTGCGTTGGAAAGCTCCTCCTCTGCATAAAAATAATTGTAAAGGCGTGTCTCAAAGATGCGGTTTGCAATGTGTACCTTTCCCTTTTCATCAACGGCATAGCCAAACATACATGCCAGACTAATCTCCTTTACGTCTGGATTATATGAAAATTCGCTTCCCTGAAATAAGATTGCCTGAAACCTTTTCTTCATTTTCGGAAAGTCATCAAGATGGCGTACCATGCTCTCTAACAGCGGAATATTGTCAAACAATATCTTTCTGACAGCCTGCGCAACACCCCGCTTAGACCAGTATGGCTGCTGGCTGTCAAATTCCTCGTCATACGAGAGCTCTTCATCAATATATTTGCAGACCGCTGATACAAGCACCGGATAACCAGACGTGTATGCATAAATCTCCGCCGCCACAGCCTGTAGATCCATTCCCGTATGATAATCGGCTTCATACGCTTGCAGCATACCGACAATCTGTGTTTCGGAAAAACTCATCGGCAGCCTGAAAGCAGCGGCAATGTTCCATGGGCTGTTATATTGATGTTCTGATTCGGGGCGCAGTTTTAATTTCAGATTCTTGATGTTATAGACTCCCGCCAAGATGACAGAATGAAACGTTGGCGTCTTGTCGCGCTTGAGGTAATACGCCCGAAGCTGTGCCAGAAAGTCGATAAAAACCTGATTGTTCGACGCACTGTCAACTTCATCTATCATCAAGACCAGCGGGCGGGAACTGCACCCGCATATGCTGCTGATACAGTCAAACAATTCGTCCAGCCCGCCACGCGGGTGCTCTTTTCTAAAATTGTACAGCATGTTTTGAAGCTGCTCTTGGTCCTCGGCTTCAATATACTGAAATGCTGCGCCAAGCTTTCTCGCCAATGTCTGAGAAAATATGACACTGTCTGCAAAACTTTCAGTTCCAACCTCCTGAAAGTCGAGCGATAATACGATATAATCGTCTTTTAAGTACTCCTCTAATGCCCTCAGCGTCGTCGTCTTTCCATATTGCCGTCCCCTGTTGATGACAAAATATTTCTTTCGGTCAACAAATAATTTTTGAATCTGTTCCATTCTGTCGTCAAGCCGTACCATATAGTGTTCTTCAGGTCTGCATAAACCCTCCGTATTAAAATACCGCATTCTTTTTACCTCCAAGCCAAGTCTCTTAAAACCATTGTAACAGTGCACATAAAATTTGTAAATCCAATATTTCCTTTGGATAAAAACTTACGTTCGTGTGCACAAAAAGGAAGTGCCACACGTAAAAATTCGTGTGGCACTTCAAAATTGTCAACGTGACGTTTATTTAATTACAAAGACTTTGCGTATCGGTTCACTGGTATAATAATTTCCTTTTCCTGTTATTTGCAGGGTTGCTTTGCTGCCGCGTTTGACATTGTTGCTGTATGTCAGCAGATAATCCTTGCCTTCTTTCAAGGTCTTTCCATTGACCTTGACCGTAACTTTGGGCTTGATTGCCTTGCCAAGAAATGACTGGAATACCACGTCGCCGACATCTGCGCTGGTGATCTCCGCCTGTCCAATGACAAACTTTTTACTCCATGTCGTTGTCGCGGGGTCGTTCCTGTCCGTTTTCCATCCTCTGCCTTTCACCTTGAGGATTACCTCTGGCTGTTTATCTGGATTGGTGTTTACGACTGCTGTGTCCTTATTATTCTTATAGCTTACGGAGTATGCTGTGTTTAATTTCAAATCCACAAGCTTTCCGGTGTTCTTGTCGTAAAAGACTATGGACGGCTTCAATGCACTGCCATTGTACGTAGCAGGTGCAATATCAATATTGAAATCTTTGAGGCTCCTTGCTGTCAGTGTAAAGAGATTTTCAAACTTCACGCTGCCGCTGTAGTTGCCTTTTCCTTTGACAATGACTGTGACTGGCGCCTTGTCGTCCTTCCATGCCCCCACTTTGCATGAAACTGTGTAATCGCCGGAGGACAACTCCTTAGGCAGCAGTGCATCGCCATTCAGGTTATAATTTTCAGCGCTGAACCTGAAATCCGGGTTGATGGTATAGCCTGTGTATGGAACCTCCAGATAGCCTGTTTCGCCGGCTTTGCCATTGTCTGAATTTACGATGACGCCCTTTTCATTCTCCTTTGCCGGAATCCAGACTGCATCGAGCTTCTCGGCTGCGCCTTTTTCGGACAGCTTGGGTGTCTGAAGCACACCTTTTTGAAGTTTGTCCTGCTGTTTTGCCAGTGTGTTCACAAGCGTTCTCTTGTTAATTTGAAATGTGACAGTCTTTGTTCCGATATAGCTGCCTGTACCGGTAATGGTGACGGCCGCTTTTCCGGCATTGACATTGTTGGTGTACGTCACATAGTAACCGTCCTCTTCGGCTGCCCCATTCTGCGGCTTTTCACGCGCTGCCAGCAGCACTTTATTTTTTCCTGCTTTCACGACAAGGTTTGATGTTTCTGCTCCTGCTGTCAGTGTAATCTGTTCCCCTGTATAGTAGAATTTGCCATTTACTTTTACTGCTGCATAATCAATCAAATGGTCTTTGTCCACGACTCTGCATACCAGTTTATCCGTTGAATTTTTGTTGGTTTTATCCTTCACGCCTTCATAATTGGTTTTCGCCCTGCCCTCAATCGTAATCTCATAGGTGCCTGCGGACTGGACTTTCGGCGTTCCAGTTTCGACACTTCCTTCGAGCGCATAAATCTGCTCGGGTACAGGAAGCGGCTTTCTGTCCTGATCATGGGTCTTAACGATATTCTTAATTCTGTACTGGCTTGCAGGGAGAACTTTTGTTCCATCTTTCACTGTGATTTTCGGCGTCTGTGCGCTTGGCTTTTCCGCCAAGTCTCCCACGGTCACAACAGTGTCACCAATCTGTTTCGGGCGAATATCGAATGTAAGTTTTTCGCCGCTTGGTTTTCCGTCAGGTGTAACTTTTTCTGTCGTTCTGGCTCCTGTAAAGTTTCCTTTTCCTGTAATCTTGATGGCCGGCGCTTTGTTTGGCTTCACAGGAATATATGCACTTCCATCGTAATATACATTTGCATTTACGTTGTTGGTATATGCAATGGCATAATCTGTGCCTTTTGCCAAGGTAACTGTCTTTTTCTTGGCTTCCCCGCCAATCCACTCATGATAAGTGTATTTGACCGTGATGGAATGCTCTATCTTCTTTCCTGTATAATAGCTTGGCTTTTTGGAGACAATAACTTCCACATTCTCTTGGTTCAGCGGGCATTTTGCGATGGTGAAGGCCGTTGTGACAGAGCCTTCTTTATATCCGTTCGGGTCCTTCAATGCCTTGTCAGACGGAAGTACTACCAGTGCTGCCTTGCCCGTTTTCTTGTTATTCTGGTAATGTACTTCGTAGAGGCTATCGTCAATTGGTGTCGCAAGCGCTATATCCTCGGCGGCATACAACTTGATTTTCGGCTCTACTGCCTTTTGTTTGCCAAGATAATATACTGCGTCGGAAGGTTTTACTACCTTTTCATTTGTGGGAAATTTATCGGGTGTCACATACACCACCTGTATCGTTTTCTTGTCAAAGGTTTTTCTCGTATCCGCCACGATATCAAAGAGGATTTCCCTTGTGCCCTCGAACTTGCTGCCTTTTGCTGTCAGTGTCAGTTTTGCTTTAGCGGCATCTGTGGTGAGCGCTTTATTGTTATCGTATGTCACGCTGTAATCTGCCGTGGTCAGTTCATATCCCATGTAGGACAGGACGAGCGCTGGCTGGACTGCCTTGCCAGTATGGAACTGGTGTTCAATCGGGTTTTCGCCGTCTATGCCGTTTACCTGAACCAGATATCTTCCTTCTGCATCTTTTGCATTTAGTGAAATCTTGTTATTTCCATCAAAAATGCTCTTAAATACAGCACTCACGGTCACATTACCGTTCGGCATCATAAAGATTTCTGTCTTTTCTTCTGCGTTTTTGGTGTATGTCAGTACTGCCTGACTGCTGGTGCTTCCTTCTGCTGCCGGATTAAATACCACGGTGCCATTGCTGCTTGCCAGCGTATCTGCCTTGACACTTGCACCGGTCAGTGTCAGTGTTTCGGGGTAGTATCCGCTCTCGGGTGTCACGGTGATATAGATTCTTTCACCGCTGTTGGCTTTCACCACATTGGCTGTCACCGTGCCATGCTGAATTGAGTTCTCAACAGAAATGGTGTGCTCGCCATACAGGTAAAAATCGTCTATGGTTCCCCAAGCGCCGTCCTGTGTTGACTTCATCAGCAAGCCAACCTCCATCGAATCTCCTTCCTCTACGGAGATTCCTGTGATTTCTGGATTGCTCCAGTTCTTCCAGCCGTCGAGGGTAAAGGACGCCCTCAGATTGGATTTCACCTTGCCGTCTTTATCTCTTATTGTCACATATGCGTACTGGACATCTTCCCTGTCTGCGCCGCCGCCCTGAATGTAACCGCCAAATGTATAGATGCCTGCTTCCGGCTGTATTGTCTGCGATACGGTCATATCCAGTCCAATTGCAGACCAGAAGTGCAGTCCTTTGGCGCCGCTGTGCGGGTCCTCTCCTGTCACGCCCGCCACGGGGTCTGTCTCCGCTGAACCGTGGCCCAGTCTGGTGTCAATCACCCACAGGGTTTCCACGCCGCTCTCAAAATCTGGATTGAGCAAAATATTGTTCACCGCAGACCGTGTCACCTGAACTGTCAGTTTAATTTTGTATTCCTTGTCCTCTGTGGAGACAATACCATGAACGATATATGCTCCCGCCTTATAGATATTGACCAGCCTCTGTTCGTCCTCGTCCCATGTCACAGTTTTCTGCTCTGATGTTCCGTCATTATACTTCGCCGTTACGGTGACTGTACTCCAGTCAATTTTTTCTCCAACACCAAGCTTGAGGACGGGATTGCTGTCCACACTTGAAATCCTTCTCTCGGTCGAGGCGCCGGTTCTGACCAGACTGTATATTTGGGCTGTCGGAAGCGCCGTTCCATCAAAATCAAACCATGAGGAGTTATCCATCGCGCTGCCGCCAAACCACACGCCGGCATCATCTGGGTCGTACTCTGCCGCATAGCTGGACGCCCAGCCAGAACCGTATTTTTCCCATAAATCAAAATTCTGTTTGTATAAGCTGTCGTTGTCATTGCCGTCACCGTCCTTGATATAATACGGTGAAATCCATGCCGGCTCCCAGTAAAATACACCGATTGACTTGCCCGGATGGGTGTCATTGATCTCGTTTACCTTGCTGATTAATTCCTGCATCTCATCTGCCTGACCCTGAACAGACACGCCGTAATCCTGATCTTTATACATCTCTGGAATGGAGGGCGGTGTGGCAAAGCCGTAGCCGTCGCCGTCTGTCAATGTCGTGGGCCATGAAGTCTCTGCTGCCATGACCTTCTTTCCATAGGTCTCCACGATATATTCCAGCACGCTTTTCAGATTGGCGGCGTCACCGTGTCCAAATGGATAGTAAGAGCTTCCAAACACATCATAATCAATCTCTGAATCATTCAGGCGCTTTGCAATGTCAGCATATCCCTTCTGCGGGTCTGTAAAATGCACTGCGACCAGACAGTTTTTGTCAAATTCCCGCACTGCCCTGCTGCCTGCTTTAAAAAGTTTTGCCATGTTGTCCCATGCAGTCTCGCCGGCAATGCCGTTGTTTGTCTCATTGCCAACCTGTACCATGCCGACATCTACACCGGCACTTCTCAAAGCATTCAGGCTGTCCAGCGTAAACTGATAAACTGCCGTTTCTTTTTCCTCAATGCTGTAGCCAGCCCACGCTTTAGGCGCTTTCTGCTTTTTCGGGTCCGCCCAGAAATCAGAGTAGTGGAAGTCAATCAAAACCCGCATTCCTGCGTTTGTCACCATCTGTCCAAGCCGGATTGCTTTCTCAAGGTCATTGTTGCCGCCGCCGTATCCATTGCCGCTGCTGTTATAGGGGTCATTCCAGATACGGATACGCACCCAGTTCATGCCGCCGTCGCGCAGATAGCTGAAAAATTCTGAATCGCTCAAAGGCTTACCGTTCTCATCGCGGAACACAACGCCGCTGTCTTTGAGTGCGATGTAAGAGGAAAGGTCTGCGCCTGTGATGAAGTCCTCCGCGAGTGCAACCTTCTTTACATTAATCTCTGCGGTTCTCGAGTAGACAAGCGCGTCCATCGCCTCGTTCAAAGTGTTGTATGCGGTATCTATTTCAGCAGCGGACGGCTTTTCTTTGTCAATTACTGCCTTTGCCGCTGCAAGGGCTGTCTGGAACTGATCCCACTGTTCGCCCTTCAAGTAATCTTTTTCATCAAGTGCCGCCGCTTTCTCATAAAGCGCCAGCAATTTGTCGATTGTCACATTCTCCGCCTCATAGATGGAAGCGTATGTATTCGTCCCTTTGACCGCAATCGTCCCGCCATTCTCCAACGCTGACATGCTGTCATAGATGGCTTTATTTTCCCAAAAACTTATTTTGATCAGCCCAGTATCTGCCTCGAGTGCTGTGTGGGTTGTCGCACCGTCCGCAGTGACCGCTTTTCCTGTCTGGATTAAAAAGCCGTCTTTGTCGGCGCCATCGTTTGCTGCGATTAGCTTTACTGGGACAGAATACCAGTTGTCATATCCGTAGTTGATGGCTTCGTCGGTAACTTTATCAAATGCATACGCACTGTACGCCCATTCTCCTTGGGAGAGCTGGATTTCCTCTTTTGTCGAGCTTACTTTTTGATTGCTCCACACGGATAAATACAGACCGTACTTCTCGGTGTCGGTGTCTGCGTAGTCATTTAAGGCTTCTGAATAATAGTAGAGGTTGACTACTTTTCCAGTAGAAACCATGTTTTCCACAGCTTCTTTGAGTGCGCTGTACGCTGCTGTAGTCTCGGCATCCTTATATCCTTCTCCGTTTGCTTCGATTTTGGCAGCCAGCTCCTCTGCCTTTGTCTTGGCACTTTGAAATTTTTCCCACGACTCAGTGGTATACATACTCTCGCCGTTTTTGACAACGGCTGTGACTTCTTCTGATTCCAGATATTCCTTTAACTGCCTTAACGTGATGCCCGCTGCCTCTTCTTTTGATTTGTAGAGCTGTCCTTCTCTGTAGTACACATTTCCACCAAAAACAGGTGTGATGTTGACAGCACCCTCATCGTCCTTGTCTGCAAATTTTTTGTCTAAAGTGTAGGTTTCTTCTGCCAGTGTGTATAGGCCGGCATCTGTGTTTTCTTCCAAAACTGGCATAGAAAATGTCAGCTTGTACCAGTTGGCGCTTTCTTCTTTAGATGCCTCGGTGCTTGCCGCTTCCGGGGTCATATTGTAATAATGAATGCTGCCTTCGGTCTTAGATGCAGCCAGTTTTGACAGTTCTCCGGTGCTTTCATTAAGCGCTGAAAGTTCCACGGACGCCCCGACCGCCGGCGTGCCAGTCTCGCTGTATGCGTACAGGGTGATGCAGCGCATGGCGGTTTGTGCTGTGTCAAGACCTTCGTATAATTTTGCTGTCTTTGTGTCTCCTTCGCCAAATTCTCTTACTGCGTAGGTTGTTTGTTCACCTGAATAAAGCTTGTTGTATATGTCTACATTCCCACCATTATCTTTATTGCCTTCACTTCCGCATAGAAAAACGGGGGTATTCAGATCACTTTCTACAAATATCTGAAAATTAGCATCTTCAGACGGCGTTTCGGTTGCTTTGAGCTGAATACTGTACCAACCCGGATATTCACTTTTGGTCATTTTATATGCAGTTTCTTTCTCTGTCCCCCAAGGATGCCATGTAGCTACATCTGCATTAAATTCCATATTCCAGCGATACACACCTACTTCTTTGTTATCTGTATCACCAACATAATAGTAAAACTGAATGCTCGCCAATTCCAGTTTTTCTGCTGCCTCTTTCAATGCATTGTAGGCATTCTTGATATCTTCCAAAGCCGCCTCTTCTTTACGGTCAATTACTTCTTTTGCGGTATCAAGTGCTTCAGAAAGTACTTTCCAGCTCTCTTCTGTGTATTTGGCTGCATTGTAATCCTGATACTTCTTGTATTCATTCTCCAAATCCTGCATAGAAACACCTGTGGCCAGTGTCGGATCTGAGAAAAACTCCCCGTCATTATAATAAGTATTGGTGCCTCCCAAAACAGGGGTAAAATCTACTGTGCTTTCGTCACTTATTGTTCCGTCCGTAAACGATACATTTTTTGTATAGGTTCCGTCCTCACCTTTTATATATAATTCGCAGATTACTTTACTGCTGTCATCTGCAATTGGGGCTATAAATGTAAGCGAGTACCAATTGCTGTCATCTGCATCTTTTTTCATGTCATAGTAATACTTACTATTTGCTGAATCTTCTTTGCTTACTGAAAGCAGTTCTATTTTTTTCACTCCGTCGCCGTCAGCTACACAGGAAAGCGGGCTGCTGGTCGCGATGGCAGGTGTTCCACTTTCACTGTATACATGCAAGGTCACATTTCTGTCAATCTGGTCAATAGATGATATAATATCGTCTGTGCCTTGATATAAAGTACCCTCTTTGACTGCATAAAACTGTGCTTCACCGGATATTAACTTTGCATAATGTTCCGGTTTTTGATGTTCATCTCCACTCCAAGATGGGACGCATTGATACACATCTGTATAGTCCTCGTTGCCATTCTTTATAACAATTGCAAATCCTGTTCCATTTGTCTCAACAGGAAGTTCCAGATCTATACTATACCACCCTATATAGTCTGCAACGAGCGACATCAAATAAGCCGGTTTTCCCCAATACCAGCCCTCAGTTTTTTCTGTTAAAGTTGAAACATTTCCATAATTAACAACACCTACCTCCTTGCCATTTGTGTTGTCAATATAACAATAAAATGTTATTTTTGCTTCCACCGCCACCAGTTCGTTTATTGCCTTATCTAATGCATCATAAGCATCATTTATGTCTGTGCTTGTAAATGTATCTTCAGTACTACCACAATTTTTAACTGCATCATCTGCCTTTGTTTTAGCAGCATCAAACGCATTCCACGAAATTGTTGCGTAGTGGTCACTTCCCTTACTAATTGCATCATTTACCGCAGATGAAGCAAGTAAATCCTTTAACTCTTTTAGCGTTTTTGTATTTACTGTACAATCAAAAGAATCATAAAAAACACCATTCTTGTAATATGTATACCCATCAAGCATAGGTGTAAAATCAACTTGCCAATCTTCGCTAATATTGCCTTTAACAAAATCCTTTTCCCATGCATATGTGTCTGTTGTCTTTTGGTATAATTTATATGTATCTGGCATTAAGAATGTCAACTCATACCAATTTATTTTTTCATTGACGGGTGTCATATCATAAAAGTAATTATACCACGTACCATCACTAGTTGTTCCAGAATCAGTTTTACTTGAACTTAGAACAGTTTCACTGCTTTCTCCTTCCTTAATGTATGTAAGTTCTTTTTCTGCCATAATTGCTGGTATTGTATCTGCATTATCATTCCACACATATAGTGTAACATTTTGCCCAATATTGGTTTCTTCATTCAATACTTTTTCATCATTGTATTCCGTTTCTTCATCCGATTCCAACTCTTCCTTTACTAGTTCCTTATAATAATCAGCGTCTGAACTCTCTGTTCTCTCCTCAATCATCATACTTTCATTCGTTCTGTCTGTTTCCGTTGGTTCCACTGGTTCATTTTTCTCATCGTACCCTTCCGTCTCCTCTGATGGATTCATCACATCTGGCTCCACAGCCTCCTCCGATACCTTACTCTCACCAGATTCCACAATCTCATCTGCACCAGCACTCTCTTCCGACATCTCCGTTTCCTCGACCGCCAACACCTCCGCCGCCCGAACCGTATTGTCCGGCACGGACAGACTGGTCAGAAGCATAGCTGCACTCAAGATTCCGCACAGACTTTTTTTCAAATACTGCCTTACTTTCCTATGCATAGGTTACCTCCTTTTGTTTTATCAACCGCTGCAACTCCTTGTAGTTACAATTGCGCAAACGATTGCGCAAAACCATAATTCTATTTTACATTTTGTGCAAAAATTTTTCTATTGCTCTAATTGCTAATCTTTTTATAACTTTTTTATCCAATATTGCCAAAAAAGGTTTACACAAAAGCAGCTTTTGCTGACACTTTCCTTTCCGCGTCCGTGTGCATCAAAAAAACGGCTACAACCTAACACGTTGTAACCGCTTTTTGATATCAATAAAATATTTCCCGAATTTTGCGCATTTCCTGCCAGACATTATCGCCATAATTACTAACCAAAACCGATATCATGTCTTTTTCAATATTATATTCTGAAATAAAGCTGACGCCGGGGTCACAGCCCTGAAAATAGGCAAAATCACAGCCATTTGGATTTGCAATAATCCACAGCCCGTACCCGTAATACCCCTCCTCCGCATCTGCGCCGTCACCGCTCTGCCTGCGAAGCATCTCTGTGACGAGTGCCTTGTCGAACAGCTTTCCGCTCAGCAGGTTTGTCCAGAACCGCACAATGTCCTTCACGGTGATAAAAGTGACGGCAGCCTGTCCAGCTCAAAATAACCCGTTGAAGTCATGCCGCACACATCAAAAACCGCCGTTTTCAGGTACGCGTCAAACGCCATGCCCGTCACCTCCTCAAGAATCATGGCAAGCAGCACATACCCGGAATTGTTGTACTGGAACTTTTCACCGCGCGGATACATCATCGGTTTTTCGAGAAACAAGGGGAGTAAATCCCTGTTCTGCCTGATTTTATAGTTTGGAAACTCCCTCCACAAGTCCTCATAATTGTTCATCGTGCGCTCGTCAAAATAGTCCGGTACGCCGGAGGTGTGTGTCAAGAGCTGCCGAATTGTGACATCTCTGTCAATTTCGTGCCAGTCCAGCGCAAGATGTTTTCCAATCGTATCCTCAAACCCGATTTTTTCCTGTGCAATCAACTGCAAAATCCCTGACGCAACAAACACCTTTCCAGCAGACGCGCTCGCAAAACGGGTGTCCAGCGTATTTGGTATGCTGTTTTTGAGGTCGGCATAACCTGACACGTTTTCACAAACGGTCCTGCCTTTCTGCGTTATATAAACGACTCCTCGAATATTTTGCCCGCACAATATATCTTCCATTTTCATTCCTCTTTTCCCCAATAAGTCCACTGCACCGCAGGCTGATACCCGATTTTTTGATAAAATGGATTGGCGCCGCCTGTCATATGTGTTGCGCCGAGCGCTTTCGTGCGTCTGTACAATTCGGACAGCGCCGCCGCGGCAAGCCCCTTATGACGGTATTTGGGTATGGTGCAAAGCGGTTCCATGTACGCCAGATGATTTTCAGGCGTCCACCACATTCCCGCAAAACAGGCATATTCCCCATTTTCGTCTGCAATCACCACATCAAGCTCAGGCGTTGCGTGCGGCGCAGTGCTCAGCAGATAATTACTGTGCACCTGCGCAGGATTCCATGCCCCCTCGGTCTGTTCATGGTCAAACCCTTTCCAGCAGCACGCCCCCACCTTTGACAAATCTAAATCCTGCGGTTTTACAAAGTGAAATCCATTTGGTAACGGATAGTCCAGCGCATTTGCAAAATCATACTGCAAATTTTGATACTCCGACTGTTTGCGGTATCCTATCTGCTGTGCGGCGCGCATCAGTGCCTCCTGCCCGCCAAAAAGGACAAACTGTATCCTGTTTCCATTCACGGGCATATTCTGATCAGCGTACTCCGCCATCTCAGATGCCAGCTCCTCATAGCCGGGCTTTAGTGCAAAATAAATGTCGCTCACAGGATATTCGTAAAAACAAAATGCCACCATCTCTCCGTCACATTCCCAAATACGGTTCTTGTAGGAATAAGATATGTCCATCCAGCTAGCAAATGATGCATAGGCGTATTCAAAAAAGGGCGCCTGCACCCCATTTTTCCAGTCCCGCTCATAGATGCCAGTCAGAAACTGATAGACTTTGCCGCAGTCAGCCATGATATGAAATGGCCTTGTTGTGATATGTTTCATTGTGTTCTCCTTTCATACAGAGTTTTTGCAAGTTCCTAAATGTATTATAGAAAAAGAAAAACAACCGCACAAGTATTGAAAATAATTATAATGAATGTTGTAATCCTGCTGCAAAACAAGTACAATGAAACAGGAGGGAAGAAAATGTTTTCGAATATAGTATATCTGTTGCTTCTGACTGATCAGGAATTATCGTATGATGAATATTCACAGGATTTTTGTATTGGCTTCTTTCTGACCCAAAAACAGGCAGAGGAAACAGCGCGGTATTATCTGAAAAATATAGAGGGGTTTTGCGAGTATGACTGTACATACCGCATTGTGGAAAAAGTCATTGCCGACAATCCCAGCCAGATCACGCCTGAATGGATATGGATTGTACAGGGCTGGAATATCAACGAATATTTTGATGAGACAGACATTACTGAAAGCGATTGCTTTGTGTCGCACAGACGTGCCAAATCCGTACTTCACAGAATGCAGCGAACCTTTCAACGGACAGAGTGGGCATTAGACCATCACAAAATCGGCACCTTAAACTGGTGTGAAGGCTTTGTTAGAGTGTAAATAACGTACACGTTCTATCTCCGCAGCGCATGTGGACAATCCGTCCAATGCAATATTCTCCAACTTGCGTTATACTTTCAATATAGTTAACGATTATTTAACAATAAAACATCGCAAGGAGGAATGAGATGGGACAAACCGATTTGGCTTCCAACAGCCTTACCTCACACCCTGATGTCTTTGCAGACATCATCAATACCATCATTTACAAGGGGCGTACCGTCCTTGAGGCAGAGAATCTAAAACCTTTTTATGTCAACAGCACCATCACGAAAAGCGGCAGACTCAGAGGGCTCTACCGTGACAACTGCATGGAGGATCTGCGCGGCGGCATCCGTTATGTAATCTGGGGCCTAGAAAACCAGTACGTGCCCGACCGCACGACGCCTTTTAAAGTTATGGGCTACAACTTCACTGCATATGACAGGCAGATCGAAGCCTTCACAGCCTACAACAAGAAGAACAATATCAATCCTTATGTGGCGCATCTTCTGCCAGAACAAAAAGTAAAGCCAGTCATCACACTGGTATTGTATTATGGCAAAGAAGAAATACCCGGCAGCATCTGTGCCATGATGGATATCCCCGAGGATATAAGTATCAGAAAGTATATTCAGGACTACAAACTAAACCTTATCAAACTGCGCAAGCTTTCGAAAAGGCAGGCAAATTTATTTCGGTCAGATTTTCAGTATATTGCAAAATTTTTATCTGAGGGGTATAATAAAAAAGAATTATCTAAGGAACTTAAAACCAGCAGTCAGATATTGACGCATACGAAAGACACACTGCATACGTTAGCGTCCATCACTGGCGACCAGCGGTATCTGACTGCGCAGGAATCATATAAGGAGGGACTTGCTGTGTGTGAAGTTGCTGAAACATTATTTCAAATGGGCGTAGAGGAAAGCAAAAAAGAGCTCGAACAGCAAAAAGCCGCTTTAGCCCAAGCGCAAAGTACGATTGCAGAAAAAAATTCCGAAATCGAGCGGCTTCGTGCAGAAATCGAAAGATTAAAACAAACACAATAACCGATAACTCATATATTGATTGCAATCGAGCAGAGAAGTTTTATCTTCTCTGCTCGCGCAATCCGTGCAACGCTTTAGCGGCTTATTTTTCAGACAGCCTCCTTTTGCCCATTCTTGCGTACTGGCACCCACAATTCGCAGAACAGCCCTTTTTCACCGCGCTCAAAATAAATTTCATAGTCCGAGTCCTCTGTCTGCGTGTAGCCTGTCTGTGGTGCAAATTCTTTGAAAAATTTACGCCATGTCTCTCCCAGACAGTCTCCATCCTCGCCAAAGCACTTGAACACGACATAGTCTGCTGGTTCTGTTTCCCACATGGTAAACCCGTCTGCCAGCAGTGCATCGCAGCCCTCCGCATCTGTGTCTTCATCGCGCACAACGCCAATGCCATAATGAAAATGCGTTTCACTACTCCTTGCGGGACTGCACAGGCCATACAAATCCTTCTTGCCATCGGGGCGAAGCGCTTTCAACTGGCCGAGCAGATTTTTCTCAGTGCACTCTGTCCAGAAATCAGGGATACTGTGGTCGTGATCATCATTGATAATCTCATTGGGAAATGCCCTTACCACCGCGATAAACTGCTGACGTCCTCTGTGTTCCATTCTGTAATCCATAATACTACCACCTTCCACAATTAATTTGATCACTAAGGGGTTAAACAGATGAAGCTTTGCGCCCGGCTGCTTTGCCTGTTTCGGCGTAGAGCCATGAAAGCGTGAGAAGGCTTTGGAAAAGCTCTCCGGCGATTCATACCCATACTTATATGCAGCATCTATCACCGACAACTCGGTTGTCTGTAGCTCTTGCGCCGCCAGTGTCAGGCGCCTGCTGCGAATGTACTCATTGGCAGTCATTCCGGCAACGAAGCTGAAGGTACGGTGAAAATTATAACCCGACATATGGACACTCCTTGCGGCATCCACATAGTTAATATCTTCCAAAATATGCTCTTCCATATAAATGATGGCCTGCTGTAGCTGCTGTATTGACATCTTGTTTTCCCTCCTTGTAATGCTTATTATAGATGATGGCATCTCAAAAGTCCTGTCCGCGTTTGCACCAGTTTGTTCCGAAAAAAGAGGCTGCCACCTGCGTCACAACCTCCCCATAAACTATTGTTGATATATGATATTTTTTACCGTACTATACGCCAGACCATACTGTTTTGCCAGCATCTCCACAGAACAGCCCTCCTGAAAAAGTTTCCGAAGTGTCTGGTTGCGCTCTTGATAAAAAAGCTTAGAACCGCTGGAAGCGCCCCATTCTTTTTTGGCTGAAGCCTTTGGAATATAGAGCAACTCTCCGTCAGCGTATGTCTGAAGCTCTCTTAACAATTTTTCCGGCAGTATTTCTGCTGCATTGATATATTTCATCTTTCCCACTCCTTATTTATAGACTTTCCTATATAAATAAAGTGCAGAAACAGCAGAACATATAGTGTTGTCAATTCATTTTTGCCAGCCCATACAGAGTGCTATATGCCCGCTATTCTGCATGGGCAAAAGGGCCTCTGTCTCCGTTTTGTATGAACGCCTGTTTTTTCCATCTCATAAGACCGTCTCTCCTTCCAAATAAAATTATGCTAAAACGAATCAGCCAATCAGGCACTTCTTCCCCTGAAATGCAAACCCATATTTGCGAAGCTGCGCAGGCGCGAAGCCCTCTGCTGCCAACTCTGCCGCATACTGCTTTTCTTCAATCTGAGCGTGTGCATTTGCAAGTGTATCCTCGAGTGTCAGTTCGTCCTCGTCCGGGTCAAGCACTTTAAATTCAAATATAAATGCCTTCTCTCTTTTGTCAAGCGGCTTTAACAGCACATCATAGCGTCCGTAACCGCTCTCACGGTTCGAACACACCCTGTAGCGGTCCGCCAAATCAATCACCATACCAAGCACAAAACCGTGGTAAAAACGTTCTGGCTCTGCGCCCTGTGACGGTCTTGTGCCGCTGTCAAAGAAGCTAAAGGTGTTGAGCGCCACTTTGTTCATAAACGTGTTCATTTTCTTCACATTGTCGCTTAGCAGTGCCTTGATGAATTCATTGTAAACCTCGGTGGTGCTGCGAAACCAGCCGCGAATCATTTTGGCGAACATACTCTCGACCTCCATATTTGTAAGCCGCAATGTATATACCTTTTTAAGCAGCCTCCCCCTTCTTTTAAACTGTTCTGCTTTCAAGTACCCTGTCGCAAGCAGCAGGCTCCAGACAGCGTTTTCGTCCGTTTCAAGCTGGTCAAAGATTACTTGCTCATCAATCTCAGTCTCAAAACTGTTTCCCTGCATCAAAAGCTCCATCGTTTGTTTTATATTGATAGAGCCAGTTTGAAGCAACTGGCTAACAAGTCCATTCGAGCTGCTGTCTGCCCAGTATGTATCATACTGTCCATTTTTCCCGATAAAGTTTATAATCGACCACGGATTATACATACCCGTCACACTGCCAAAGGTAAACCCGTCATACCAGCGTTTCACACCCTCTTTTTCCTGCTCCAGCCCCATCTCCTCCAGCGCCTGAAAAACCTCCTGCTCTGTGAAGCCAAAATATGACGCATACTTGTCAGAAGTCGTCGTAATCACTTCGGGATTGTTAAAATCCGAGAAAATGCTCTCTTTGGATACCCTTGTTATCCCTGTAATCAGTGCCCGCTGCATATGAGGATTCGTCTTGAAGGAAGCGTTGAAAAAGTTTCGAAAAAACTGAACTGCCTCGTCCCAATAGCCAGATATCCACGCCTCCTGCATGGGCGTATCGTATTCATCGAGCAAAATTATGACACGCTTGTCATAATATCGGCACAAAAAATTAGATAAGGTATAAATGGCGTCCACGGCAATTTCCATTTCCATTCCCGGCTCTATGCTGTTAAAATACCGTTTTTCCGCCTCACTCAGAAAATCACCCTCGCAGAGAAAGCGGTTCTTCTGGTATGCCTCGAAAATAATGCTGGACATCGCATATTTCATGCCCTTTGAATCGGCTGCCTTTATCTTGGCAAAGCTCAAAAAAATCACAGGAAAGGTCCCCTGTATGTGCCTGTAATCCTTGTCCTCTGGATTTTGCGGCACTCTCCAGATGGAAAGCCCCTCAAACAAATCACTTCTGCCGGCGTACTGGTTTGAGAAAAAACACTCGACCATGCTCATGTTGAGCGTCTTTCCAAAACGGCGCGGGCGCGTAATCAGTGTCACGTCCGCGCCAGTTTCCCACCATTCTCTGAGAAATCCTGTCTTGTCAATATAAAATTTGTTCTCTTCAATTAATCTGTCGAACTGCTGTGCGCCGATATTTACCACTTTTCTGCTGGCCATAACCACCTCTCCATTCCCAGAGCGTGCCTGAAAAATACTTTCTGTCAGATTTCAAACACGCTCTAATGTATACTATACACAAAAATACATGGAAATACAAGCGTTTTCCCGACAGCGGAGCCTGTTTCAAATATTCCACACAAAACCGCCGCACAGAAGTTTTTCAATTTCTGTGCGGCGGCCTCATCATGATCGTTTTTTCTGTATAATTTGATGTTCTTCGAGCAGCTTTTCGATCACGGTGCCCTTGACTGCCCTTAGAAGCGGCAGCTTCAACGCATTTAAGGGGCCGGGCAGCTCGATATCCAGCGGCGATTTGCCGTCCATCAGCTTGACGGTACTGTCAAGCAGCTCGCGGATATCGTACACGCTTCCCCATACCTCGGGCACGCCGCGGTCTACCTTCAAGAGTCCGTACACAGCCTCCATCGCAGTACGCACAGAGTACTCCGTCGTGAAAATCGTATCCCGCGGCGTCTCTGCAAACTGGCCTAAAAATGCAAAGTTGACACAGCCGTCAGGAATGACATCGGGTCTGTCACCCTTTCTACGCGGCATAAAAAATGCGGTGATATAGGGCATCATGGTAGGCACTGTCACCACCTCCTCCTTCGCGAGCGCGGGGATATCCTCCACAGGGATTCCCAAGTGATACAGCCATTCCTGCGTAATCTCCTCGCCAGTACATTCCTTCATGGGCTTTTTCACATAATCGCCCTCAACATCAGTAAAGAGGCTGTACACCCAGATGCAGACTTCATCTTTCTTCTGCTCTTTGAACTGTCCCTGACGGTTGATTGTCCAGCTTAACAGCCATTTGGAATCCATACAGCTCACAATGCCGCCTGTGACAACATTGCCAGTGCGCGGGTCGCGCTTGCAGATTTTCTGGATTTGGTCGATAATCTGCTGGTTCGAGGTCGTGACAGTCGCAGACTCCCAGTTTGTCTTGTCGATATCCGAACAAAATTTCTCAGGGTGTCCAAAGGAAGCATCCTGCGCCGCGATATTTTTCCAGAGACTCCAGCAGCCACTTCTGCGAACCTCCGCATTGCCTGTGGGCGCATGGGTATGGTCGCCGTAGATGGTTCCCTCGGTACAGCTTCCATTGGTCACAAAGACAAGGTCATTTTCAGTGAGGTCAATCGTCGTTTCCTCGCCGTCCACCTTGCATTCAATTGTCCGCGCAATTTTTTTGCCGTCGTCTGTCTTTTCAAAGATAACATTTGTGACCTCTGTGTTGTACTGGAAAGTGACGCCTGCTGCCTCAAGGTATTTGATCATCGGCAGAATCAGGGATTCATACTGATTGTACTTCGTGAACTTCAAGGCGCTGAAATCAGGAAGTCCGCCAATGTGGTGAATAAACCGCTGGAAATAGAGCTTCATTTCAAGTGCGCTGTGCCAGTTCTCGAATGCAAACATTGTCCGCCAGTACAGCCAGAACGTCGAGTTGAACACCTCATCATCAAACACATCTTCGATGGTCTTATCATACAAATCCTCATCCTTTGTCATAAAGAGCTTCATAATCTCCATGCAGCCCTTCTGGCTCAGGTTGAACTTACCGTCGGTGCGGGCATCTTCCCCCTGCTTTACGGTCGCACGGCAGAGTGAATAGTTCGGGTCTTTTTTATTCAGCCAGTAATATTCATCTAACACAGACACGCCCGGTGTCTCGATTGATGGAATGCTTCGGAACAAATCCCACAGACACTCGAAATGGTTCTCCATCTCGCGCCCGCCGCGCATGATGTAGCCTCTCGACGGGTCAAAAATTCCGTCACATGCGCCGCCGGGCAGCTCCATCGCCTCGAGCACATGAATGCGTTCGCCCTTCATCTGCCCATCTCGCACTAAGAAACATGCCGCCGCAAGTGCGCCCAGCCCGCTTCCTACAATGTACGCGGACTTTTCGTCAACCCCTTCGGGCTTTAGAGGGCGGGCAAAGGCTTCGTAATTACCATTACTGTAGTATATTCCCTTGCTGTTGCGCTCGTACCGCCCGCGCTCGGTGTTGCGAAAGTTGCTTACCCTCTCGGCCACCTCCTTTTTGCGTGCCTGCTTTTTATTTTTTGATACAATTGCGGTCGCACCTGCTGCGACTGCTGCCGCCGCTGCGACACCTAGTTTTACATGATTTTTATTTGCCATTTTTTTCTCCTTTCACAGTGAAAACATTCTTGATAATTTTCATGACTTCGATGCTTGTTAGACTTAGTATAACACAAAATGACTATTGGTCAATATCTAAACAAGTTCCTTAATTCTTTTTTTAGGATCTGTTTAGATTTTTAAAAATATGCATGACAAAAGGGAATGGTCTGCTAAAACCATTCCCTTTGCCGGTTAAATCTAAACAAATGGAGTTGATGCTGTCTATTGATTTGTGGCTGGTGTGATGTCAAGGTTCTTGATTGACCTTGATCCCTTGTAAGCGCACTGTTTGCCCTTTACAGCCTTGATCGTCACTGTATATTTTCCAGTTTTCCGATCCTGTTTTATCTTCGTCACAGTGTAATCTATACCTTGTGTCAATGGCACACCATTGTATTCAAACGAAAATCCAGATGCACTGTCACTGGTCAGCACTGCTTTGTACTTTGCCGTCTTGCTTGCAAGATTGAGCTGTCCGAATTTAACCTTCACCACTCTCTTGCCATCTTCACCAGTTGTCAGGTAATTTCCGCCGTCGTGTGCATAAAGTGTCACATCATATTTCTGTCCTACTGTGATTTTGTCACTCAGTATCTGTCCATTTCCGTCATCTACGATATTGCTGTAATCTACCCAGTAATCCAGCCCTTCGGTGAGAATGCGCTTTCCATCTTTTACAGTGAGCGTGATGCTCTCAAGGCTTCCGCTCTTTGGAATCGCCGCCACGGAGGAAACGGATACCTTCTTGAAGGATTTCTGTTTGATTTCGAAATAAACGGGTTCGGACACGCCGTAATATCCAGTATTTTTCTTTTTATTGTATAAGCCTACGATCTGGACTTTTGCAAGACCCGCATTGACATTTCCGCTGTAAATTACCTTAAACTCACTTGATTTGAGCTTCTTTCCGTCTGCGCCCGTCACTGTCACTTTCGGCTTCTGGGTCTTTCCGTTGTAGGTATATCCCTTTGCCGGTATTTTGAGACAAGTCATGTCAAAGGTGATGTTTGCAATCGGTGTGGCGTTGATCTCGCTGCCTAAAATATTGAACTTCACCTTCTTAGAAGATTCTCCTGTATAGTTGCTTCCTTCTTTTGCACTGACTTTTAACTCAACCTTTTCAAGAATATCTTTGGGGCCGCATGTGACTTCGGATAACGGCTTAAAAGAACCTCTCTTTTCTGTCTTTACTATAATCTCATAATCATCTGGTGAAAGCTCATAATTTCCATCCATCACAACCAATGCCGGTGTGTCGCCAAGTTTGATGTCTCCTACCGCAGAAAGTGTAACCTTTTTCATCTCCTTTGGCGTAATGGTGAAATCTTTTGTAATGACGCCCGCATACTCCCCAATACCCTGCACGGTAATGGTCGCTGTACCAACATTGACGTTCTCAGAATAGCTCACCAAATAGTCTACATTAAGCTTGAGCTTCTGTGTCGCAGCCTTCCCCTTCTCATTGGTATAATTACATGTTACTGTCACAGTTGGACGAATCTGCTCTCCTGTATATTTCGCAGTGTATGTATCCTTCTTGCCAAACTTCACGCTGCTGATCACAGGCTTTCTTTCTGCCAGTACATTGACTGTAGCAGCCTCGCCGTATTTTATATCATAATTATTGCCCGCGTCTCCGCCTGCTGCCTGTACCTTATAAGTACCTGCTTTGTTAACATCGCCTTCCACCACCTTGACTGTCGGCTTCTTAATCCAGCTATCCTTCTCTCCTTCTATAAATCCAGTCGCTTCAATATTGCACTTGACAGGCTCTCCTGCATATGTCTCTGTGCTTACCGGCTTTGCTGTCGCTATCACAGTTGCTTTGTCAATTGTCAAATCAACGTCCACACTGCCTTCCCAGTCAGGATCAGAATCAGGAATACGGATTGTCATTTTATAGCTGCCTGCATCTTTTGGCGCCTTTCCGTCTGATGTTAACCAGATGTACTCAAATTCTCCTTCATACTCATAGTCACTGATCACTGCCTCTCTGGGAATCGGATTTTCAAATGCCTTGCCGTCATATATCTTTGAGGTCACAGTGCCCTCAGCCAGAGACAGCTTATTTATTGACTTTCCAGTCTCGGCATTCAACGCCGCAATCCGCAGTGTACCGCTTTCAGTCTTAATATCGTAATTGCCTTTCTTAGCTTCCTCTACTTCTGCGCTTACGATAATGTCATACGTCCCTGCCACTGTTGTATCTGTAATGCTATCCTTTAATTCAGCTTTTGGCTCGCCGCCCTCTGCCCACTGATCTTGGTAGCAGAGCTTTACCTCTTCTTCTAAATCAAATTTTTCAGGCAACTGTTTGCCGTTTGCAATCCCATAATTTTTCGCTTTGACAGTAATTTCACGCTTGGTAATGGTCAGTTTTACCATCTCAGATTCAGCTTCTTTATAAATGCCATCTCCCTCAAAAACTGCCTTTACCTGATAGCCATTCTCAGCGACATCAACCGGCGCTTCTGAAAGCGCTGTCCCTGCTGCGTCATAATATTTCAATACATATTTATCTGGTGCGAGTTCTACTGTGCCTTCCTTGTCTGACGCTGTGATGCCTGCTTTTACAGTATCCTCAACGCTGTCGCCATATACGACGCTGACATCTTCCAGCTTTACAGCCAATTCGTCCTTCTCCTCACCAGCCGGCTTCGCGATTGTCATGGTAGCAAATTCTGGAACGGTCAAATTATAATTTGCTTCTGGCAGTTTTGCTTCGAAAAGAATCTTATATTCGCCTTCTGCCGTCGTGTCAATATTCTCATCTTCAAAATATGCCCTCGGCGGGTTTTCCCATTCATCTTCATATGGAAGCTTTTCTTCGTCTCCCTCTTTTACCAAGCCAGTTATCGTCAGCTTTTTGTTCAGTTCTTCCTCTGTAGGAAGTTTTTCTCCATTGGGGATTTCAAAGCTGTCTAATTTGATCTCAATCTCTCTCTTCGTGATTTCGAATGAAAATGGGTCGCTCTCGCCAGCCTTCTGGTCCTTCTCATCATACGCATAGTCTGCCACCACAGCATATTTGCCTGCATTCTTAGGCAGTTCTGTAAGCTCATTACCCTCCGCATCATAGTATTTTAACGAAAGTCTTTCCTCATCAAGTTTTTCTTCCTCCTCCTGCGCATTGACTGCTGTCACCGCGGATTTAAGGAATTTAGAATCGTCAAACTCTCCATATTGAAATTCCTTGTCCCCTGTCACTTCCAGTTTGAGCATGTCTGCGGCGATCAGTTCTGCGTCCGCCACAGGCTCTATTCGATAGTTTTCTTTCTTCACATTCAGTCCAAAATCAACCGAGTCAGCCTCTACTTTTAAGATATATTTTCCTGCTTGCAGCGCATCGGCTGGGATTACTTCCCCGTCCTTCATGATCTGATAAGAAGCCTGCGGGTAACCTTCCTCAAATTTCTCATCATACGCCAGAGTACTGTCCTCTGCCAGTTTCAAGGGATATGTATCTGGCAGTTTTTCTTCTTTATTATTGATATCAATGCGCTGGTTTTCCAGCACCAGTCTGACTGGCTTCTGCGCAATCGCAAAAAGTACCTGCCCAGAGGCATCGCCTTTATATTTATCACTGTTTTCCCTGACAACTGCCTCGACATAATAGCTGCCGGCATTTTTGGGCTCATTTTCCAGAGCATTCTTCTCCTCGTCATAGTACTTTAGCTCATACTCTGTAAAATTCTCAACTTCCGTGCTGTTGCTCACATCTGTTGCGGTTACGGTAATCTTATCCGCCAGACTGTCCCCGTACACGATGTCCTCTGCCACCGCAACTGACAGCGCGACCTTTACTTCGCCAATACCAGTATTGGTACTTGTACCTGTCTTAGTGCCTGACTGTGTGTTTTTTCCCTCCTCTGTGCTGTCACTCTTGGGGTACGCGCTGCGAAACAGGCTGTTCCACAGGGATTTTCCTGCTTCGTTAGTGTCCTCGCCCACAGTCTCCGCCGGCGCTGGTTCTGCTGCCATGACAGTTCCCGCAGACGGCAGCGCCACCACGGCGGCGAGCAATACTGCCATAATCTTAGTACCCATCCGTTTATTGATCATACTTCTTCTCCTCCTCTACTGCATAATTCCTGTCAACCGCCAGACAGGAATCTGTCAGTCGATTGCTCTTTTTATGATTTCCTATTCTAACATATCAATTTAGCAATTGCAATCATTTTAGCAATTTTATTTTTAAAATTATCAAAAAAGCAATTTTTGAGTGGCTTCAATCAAAAAAAATTGTCTATTTTTATATTTTCTTCAACAAAAATATAAAAAAGGCAACTTTTTATTTTTCCTCTGTATTTTTCTTTATACTGAATATTCAAAGAATATCCATTTTCTGAGTGGATATCCTACTATTAAAACGTGTTTTGCAAACGCTCACTGCCTTACTGCATTTCAAAATGTACAGTACAAATTCAAGGTTTTCGCTACCGCCACTTTATGAAAGGTTTGATTATGTACATGGATACGATTGGTGAAAGAATTATTTTTTTGAGGGAAGAACGTGAGATAAGCCAGAAAGCCTTGGCGATTGAGATCGGCATTACTGCCACGACACTTTCCAGATATGAGAATGGCATCTACGAACCTAAAGCGGAGATCATACGCCGCCTTGCTGTGGCGCTGGATACGACCTCCGATTTTCTGATTGGCTTATGCACTGATTTCCGCAAACCAGACGAAGCCTCTCCCTACACAAATCTCTCAGCAGAAGAACACCGGCTGATTAAATATTACAGGGAATTGAGTGAATGCCACCGTGCAAGGGTAGATGAGCGGGTAATCACTCTGCATGAATTGGAGGAAAATCTGTAAACAGCACCGGTTTATACTGAAAAAGGAACAGGCGGCATTCCCTGTTCCTTTTCTGCATTCAAATAAAAAAAGCTCTAACTACGAATTTCTATCTCCCTCCTGCATCAACACAGTATCTTGTGCAAGCAGCACTGTCTCCTCGCCGTTTTCCAGCATACAGGTTTTGTCCTCCCTGCACATCTGCGCTTTGTCAGCCTTACGACTTGTATCATGCCGCCCGCCGGATACCATACGCAGGCATCTGGGGATATTCAGCGTGAAAAATAAGACTACCGCCACTGCCGCAAACACGCCTGCCGCTGTCAGAAGCAGGCCGGATAATGCCGTTATAACCATGTCAGAACAGACCTCCTTTTTCAATCTGATACGTCGAACGCACCATTTTATATGCCCCGTCTACAATCCACCGAATCGCCTCTAGCTCCTTTCGGGCACTGCTTGTCGCCTGCTGCTCCATCTGCGCCATGTCGCTCTCTAGCGCGTCGAGAATCGCAAGAAGCTCCTCTCCCTGTACGCCGTCCTCTCTGAAATACACTGCATACTCCACCACTCTCGATGCAATTTCCCGGTACATGTGCAGGGTGATATTGTCCCTGTCCGGCTCAACATCATTTAATTCTTTGAGCTCAACTAGACTGCGCCAGTACTCCCCATACATTCCTGCATCCGTGCCGTTAATCTGGGAGGCAAGAACCGACTTGTAAAAAGTCCCCAGCTCGACATACAGCCTGCACCTTCTGTACTCCATCGCCTTAGCACTGTCTGTCTGATAGTATTCCTGTGCTGCCTGAAACCAGCTAACCGCCCGCACTTGGCGGTTTTCCTCGCGCTCGTAATAATACCAGTATGCATTGCCCATCTCATAGCAGAAATCCGCATACGCATGTGGGTTCTTTTTGCGGAAATTCTGTAGATTCCGGTTCTTGCTGATGCCCAGTCTCAGAAATAACTCCTCCTCCTTCTCGCTGAACACGCCATCTTCGATCGCTCGCTCATAAAAACCATGATATGCCTCCTGCCTTTGATCGTCAATCGATACCGCCTCTAAGTACAGGCTGCAAGCCTCGACAGAATCTGTTGCAATCCCAGCCATGTGCACACAATTCTGGTATGCCTCCTCCTGTTGCTGCGCCGCGGCCGCCGAGAGCGCAATCCCGGCTGCTGCACACAGCAGGGAACACACAGCAGACGCGCCAAAAATCTTCAGCCGCCTGCGGTAACTGCGCTGTGCCTGTATTTCCAAATCTTTATAATGCATGATGTCATAGCGCAGCTCTTTGACGGTCTGGTAGCGGTCTGACGGATTTTTCTGCGTGCACTTTTGTAGAATGCACTCCAAGCCGGTAGACAGCTTGGGATTCCATTTCGTGATAGGATACAGCTCATAGGGCGGCTCTGACGGATTGTGCCCTGTCACCAGATGATACAGCGTTGTCCCCAGACAATAGATGTCTGTGCGCGCATCTGTCTGCCCCATGCCGCCAAACTGCTCCGGGGCGGCGTATCCATTTGTGCCAAGACAGCAGGTGTCCGCCGCATGGTGCTCTTTGAACTCGCGCGCAGTGCCAAAATCAATGAGCACAACACTTCCGTCTGACTTGAGCATAATATTCGACGGCTTCAAATCGCGGTAAATCACTGGCGCGCTGCGCGTGTGCAGATAGTCCAGCACGTCGCAGAGCTGTAGCGCCCAGTCCGCCACCCGCTCTTGTGGCTGCGCGCCCTCCTCTGCCAGAAGCGTCTCTAATGTATTCCCTTCTATATAGTCCATTACAATGAGAAAATTTTCGTCAGAATCTATGACATCTACGATACTTGGAAGATTGGGATGATGGAGTTTTTTTAATAGATCTGTCTCCCTGATCAGACTTTGCCTTAACAGATTAAAATCCCTGTTCAGGGATTTTCTTACTTCTTTAACCGCCCACGGCTTATTTGCCTTCTCATTGATGGCAAGGTACACATTGCTCATGCCGCCATGACCGATTTCATTCAATATTTTATATTTTCCGTCCACGACGGAACCAATTTTCAACATATGTTTATCCTGCTATTGTTATTCTATGGTATTCATGACCTTGACCAGCACTGCTGATATATTGTCGCGCTCTCCCAGCTCTTTGATGCTGTCGATAATGCCGCGGAGCCTTCCATTCATAAAATGTGAATTTTCCAGTCTCTTTGCCACCTGCCAGTCCATCTGCTCAAGCGTCGTATGGCAGTACTGGTAGATATCCGCCTCTGTCTGAAGGTGGCGGAAGCCGTCCGAGCACACCAAAAAACTGTCACCCGCATAAAAATCGCCCATCAAAAAATCAGGTTTCACGCAGTTTACCGTGCCGATACACTGCAACAATACATTTCTGCGCGCATCATTTAACGCCTGCTCCGGTGTCATATGCCCCAGCGCAACCTCTCTCGCCACATAGGTCTGGTCTGTTGTAAGCTGCTCCATTCCGTTGCCCATCACATAGACGCGGCAGTCTCCCACATGGGAGATATAATAGCGTCCCTCCAGCAAAAGCAGCGCTGTGAGCGTCGTGCCCATCGCTGTCTTTCCTCCGCCCATAGCCCTGATCTGGTCATTGCACTCATTTGCCAGACGATACCATACCTGTCTGAGACTGTCCTCTGATAAGCCTTTTGACAAAAGCTGGGGCAGCTCTCTCAAAAACCATTGTTCATAGGCGCGCACCACCATCGTGCTCGCCACCTCACCCTGCTCTAAGCCTCCCATGCCGTCACACATCACTGCAAAAGCAGCTTCCCCGTAAATGGTGTTTGCTACTTTCACGGTCAGACGATCCTGATTCACCGTTTTGGTTGTTCCCACATCCGTCTGCGCAGCCACTGTATAATGCCATCTCATAAGCGTCTCCTACTTATCAACCCTTTAACCCAAATTCAAAAACCTCATTTGCAAGCTGTACTAGGCAGCCATCTTCAAGTTTCCTGTATTCGTCCAATGCAAGTTTTTTCCCATTGACAAACGTGTGGTTCAAAGAACCTTTGTCCACCAGATAATACCCGTCTTTCTTTCTGAGAATATCCGCATGATTCCTGCTCACCGCCGGATTGTCCTTGATGCAGTAATCCACATAGGAGGCATCTTTTCCCAGCTTAAAAAGTGTGCGGTTAATGGCGATGCGCTCGCCCGTCCTCTTGCGCACCAGATAGGGAATTTTCTCTTTTTTGAGATTTTTGGTGCCCTCCTTTAACTCAAGGCTCTCCTTCGCACAGGTTTGCAGACGGTCAAACTCCTCTGTACTCCCATAGTCCTCCTGCGGCTCCGGAACCTGAAATTCTGCATTCTCAAATTCTGCACTCCGAAGCGCTGACTCCTCACAGTGCGAAGCCTCCGCTGCCTCGAGCAGTACACTGCACAACGCCTTGATTTCCTCAAGGCACTGCACCGCATTCTTCACCTCATCACTTTGAACTGGTATATATGGAATAAACACCTGCGCTGTCTGTGCATTCACATAGATTTCTCCTGCATCCAATAGCAGCCTGTCCATTGAGAGCATATACTCCTCAAGGCTGAGCGCAGTCGTAATCAGATCGGAAAAAAATGCCAGCAGCTTCTCCTTTCCCCGCGGGGCAGCGTTCTTGCCAAAATACTGATATAAACTCTCCATCCCTGTAATGCGCACTTTCAGCCTGCCATCATGGTACGTGGTCTGCGGCAGCCCCTGAATCCGGTTTCCGGCAAGCATCTTGACGGCAAGCCTGTCGAGCTGGCCCTCTGGAATCTGATATACTCTGTACGTCTCCCCGCCTTCTGTCACAGTCTCTGCCTGATATGGAAGCGCTTGCGGCTCAGCTTCCTCGATGGAGGCATTTTTTTCCTCGCATAAGCGCAGCATTCTTTTGTAAATCTTCTCCATGCTCTGATATTTATTAATGTGCTGTTCGCTGCTCTCGTCATTTTCCGTGAGGTATCCCACTGCGACCTCCTCCGGGAACAGTGCATCGTCCACTGGCACATCGTCGCCAAAAAACAGTGCATTGCACTGCGTGACCTCCATATCAAGCGCATCGAGATTCTCCACCACAGTGATCTCAAAACTTTCTCCATGATGTTCTTGCAGGAAAAGAATAAGCCGTTCACGGTATGCCTTGTCTTTATCCAATATCGCTATCCTGTACATGCTAACACCTTCTTCTGTAATCCTGTCAGTAAAAAATATGCCCGCCGATTCGGATTCCCTCAAGTCCCGGTATCGGCGTTCTGAAATACACACACTGCCCAACATTCGTCACGCCGCTCATCGCCTCGTCAGCCGCCTTGTAACAGCTTGCTGTTGCAGAGTCGTTTGCCAGCGCTAACGCCAGACGGCCGCTCGCCACCGGCGAGAACTGTTTGTTCTGGTAGACCACGCCGACGACCGTATTGGGATAAATCGAGCTGAGCACTCTGTTGATGACCACTGCGCCCACGGCAACCTGTCCAGAATACGGCTCTCCGCCCGCCTCACAGTATATGATGTTTGCCATGAGTTTACGGTCTCCCTCCTCAAACGTCACCTCGGAGATATCGCGCCACTTGGACTTCTGAGCCAGACGCGACTTCGCCAGCTCCTCCTCATACTTTTTCTGAAGCGCTGCAATGTCCTGCTCCTGTTCGTCAAGCATGGATTCCAGCGCGTCGATCGTAGCCTCCGCGTCGGCAATCTGGTTCGTGTAACTTGACACATTCGCAGAGGTTTTGCTGACAAGTCCGGCAACACGGCTCTTCTCCGCCTCCGCCTCCGCCCGCAGATCATTCAGTGCCAGCAGCTCGTCATTGAGCTGCGCCTTTGTCTCCTCCACCTGTTTGCGGGTGTTCTTAAACTGCTCAAGCATCTTGCGGTCATAGGCATGTATGCGGTCGATATAATCACTTTTGTTCAGAAAATCCGAAAAGCTGGTGGACGAAAACAAGATGCCCAGATAGCTGTCGGCACCGCCGCGCTCATACATCGCCTTGATGCGCACCTTCATATTTTCATACTGCTCATCTTGTATGCGGATTGCCTCCTCTAACGCCGCCTGCGTCTTTTCAATGTCCGCTTCCTTCTGCTTGATGTCCGCCTCAATCACTTCCAGATTCGTGCTGACCTGTGCGAGCTCATCATTGAGTGAACTCAACTGCCCTAATAAGGAGTTTTTCGTAATTTCCAGAGACTCCTTCCGGTCCTCTGTGTCCTCTTTTGCGTCCTCTGTCTTTTCTTTCTCAGCCTTTGCCTTTTGCAGCCGTTCCAGCGTTGTCTCGGCATAGACTGTCTTTGACACACTGCCAGCAAGTACCACTGCTACCACTGTAGCGAGCAGCATTGCCGCCGGCCGTTTATATGACACTTTCATGAATTTCTCTTTCCTTCCACACGAACTCCCATTTGCTCACATTCTTTTGGTGTGAAACTGACTAGCTCCCACCCTATTTTGTACCAAAGATTCTGTCTCCTGCATCGCCCAGCCCCGGAACAATATATCCATGCTCATTTAACCGCTCGTCGAGCGCGCCAATATAGAGATCGACATCGGGGTGGTCTTTTTTCATGCGCTCTACCCCCTCAGGCGCAGCAATAATACACATAAAATGAATGTTCTTACAGCCCCTGTCCTTGAGCATACGAATCGCCGCAGAGGAGGATCCGCCGGTAGCAAGCATCGGGTCCACCACAAAAACTTCCCGCTGGCTGCAATCCTCGGGCAGCTTGCAGTAATACTCTACAGGCTCTAACGTGTCCGGGTCTCGGTAAAGCCCGATATGCCCTACCTTCGCAGCCGGTATGAGCTGCAACATTCCGTCCACCATGCCAAGCCCTGCGCGCAGGATTGGCACCACCGCAAGTTTTTTGCCCGCCAGCTCCTTCACCGTTGTCTTGCAGATGGGTGTCTCGATCTCCACATCTGCAAGCTTTAACTCTCTGGTAGCCTCATAGCAGATCAGATTTGCAATCTCGCTGATTGTTTGCCTGAAATCCTTTGTACCAGTCTCTGTCCTTCTGATTACGCCTATTTTGTGCTGAATCAGCGGGTGGTCCATCACTACGATTTTTGCCATGCTGCTGCCCTCCTGTTTTTTCTTATGATTTATTCTCTTATGTTTTATTTTTTACTTCATAGACTCCTCTTCGATCGCCTGTATCGCTGCCACGCGCCTGCTGTGCTTTTCCTCGCCCGGAAACGCAGTGTTCAGAAATGTGTCAACAATGCTCAGCGCGAGATTCGGTCCGACGATACCAGCGCCAAGCGCCAGCACATTGGCATTGTTGTGCTCTCTTGTCAGCTTTGCAGAAACGGTGTCGGCACAGAGTGCGCAGCGGATACCCTTTACCTTGTTCGCCGCGATGGAGATGCCGATTCCAGTCGTACAGATAACGATTCCTCTGTCGCAGGTTCCCGAAGCCACCGCCTTTGCCACTGCCTGCCCAAACGCTGGATAATCGCAGGAAGCCTTGTCGTAACAGCCAAAATCCTTATATTCAATCTGGTGCTCGGCGAGGTATTTTATAACCTCCTGTTTCAACTCATATCCACCGTGATCACTTCCAATTGCTAACATCTTGTCATCCTCCTTTTTTCTATTAAAATATATATAATTAAAAATTTTTATACATGGATTACCTTGTGGCCTGCCGCCTTCAGCAAGCGGTTCATCACTGCCTGCCCAAAGCCCTGATCCAGCGTGTCCGCAAAGGACTCCGCATAGATGCAGTCGATCTTTTCATCGTCAAATTCCCGCAAAAAAGTATACAGTTTCTTCGCCGCCTCATGCGCGTCACACCTGCTGCCCGCATTTTTGACACTCGTAGCCTGATATTGCGCAAACTGTTCGAGCGTAGCGATCACGCCGGTGCGCAGTCCTGCTGCCTCATGCGCTGCCGCCTGCTCATTAATGTAGCGCGCCACACGCTGCGGCTCGCCCTCCACAATCACCAGTTCTCCTTTTGGCGCGTAATGCCGGTATTTCATTCCCGGGGCTTTCGGTGCCTGTGCGGTGTCACTGTCGTATATCGTGATATCCAGCTCTGTCTCACCGACCACCTCGGACAACATCTTCTGCGTGATATAACCGGGCCTTAATATCACTGGTATCTCCCCTGTCAAATCTACGATTGTGGATTCAAGTCCAATCTCAACACCATCTGCCGCCAGAATCATATCAATCCTGCCGTCCAAGTCCTGCACCACATACTTTGCAAGCGTAGGACTGGGTTTTCCAGACAGATTTGCACTCGGCGCTGCCACATACCCGCCCGCCTTTTTGATCAAAAGCGCCGCAAGCGGATGACTTGGCATACGCACCGCCACCGTGTCAAGCCCTCCTGTCGTCTGGTCTGGCACGATTGCTGACTTTTTGAAAATCATGGTGAGCGGCCCGGGCCAGAAAACCTCTGCAAGCTTTACTGCCTTCTTGGGAATCTCACACACAATGCGCTCTAGCGCTGCCATCTCTGCAATGTGTATAATCAGCGGGTTATCGCTCGGTCTTCCCTTCGCCGCATAAATCTTTCCCGACGACGCCGGACTCAGTGCATCGCCTCCTAGTCCATAGACCGTTTCCGTGGGAAACGCGACCAGACCGCCGCGCCTGATGATGTCTCCTGCCACAGACAGCTTTTCATCAATACTCTCCGCCGTATCTCCATCTCCTATGGCAACGATTGTTGTTTGCATTTTATTATCTCCGTATTTTCCTATAAATTTCAGTCACGCTCATTTTTGTGCTCTAATTCTTATCTATTCTAGCACATTCCTGCACTTAAATAAAGGTATTGTGTAAAATTTTTGTAACATTTCGTCTAAGACAGGCGAAAATTTTTATTCAATGACTGTAATATCTATGGGCTTCACACGTTCAATGACCTCTGTTTCCTCTCCCTCCAATATATAGGTAATCTTGAAGTCACTGCCCGCATGTTCCCTCACATACGCTGCAAGCGCTGGTGCTTCTGCCAGATCTGCATAGACAAAATGCCCGTAGTTCAGCGCCTCCTCGGAATATCTATATTCAAATGCAAATACACACTGCTCTTCATACATTGTATCCGTTCCATAAAAGACATATGTTTTCCCCCGCAGTTCCTCCCATGAATCCACAATCACCTTTGACGAGATTGAAGCCACACTATACCCGTCAAAACAGCTATAGGGATTCTCTACCAGCTCGACAGTAAGTTCACGATGCCGCACAAAATCCGTTCCATCATATACGATTTCAAAGTCAGCCGTGACGATCACCCCATTGTCCACAGGCTCATACTCATATCCGGTTATCGTGCCATCACTCAGTCCGCTTGCCGCATCATATCTGTTCAGGCCATCTGTGAAAGAGGAAAAGTCCAACTCAATGCCTGTGAGGGAATACTGGATATAATTGATCTCCTCCACACTGATCTCTCCATGATTTTTCTCGGAAAGCATCTCCAGATAATCAAAAGATACCCTTGAATTCTGAATAAATCTGGCGACAAAGAGTTCTTCCCAGTATTCATTGAATACGATATCCTGATCAAACTGGTCAAAGCTGAGCGCCAACTGGGTGATTGCAGTTTTCAAATTATCCCCCATAGAAAACGCCTTTCCCCTGCACGATATCAGAACTGCCGCACAGCATAATGCCATACATACAAGAATTATCCTTTTCATAAAATCACTACCCGCTTTGTTTTCCCCCGCCTTCTGGCAGGATAACACAAATTATCCAATCAGGCACTCTTTGCCCTTAAATGCAAACCCGTACTTGCGAATCTGCTCTGGCGCGCAGCCAGACGATACCAGCTCTGTCTCATACCGCTTCTCCTCAATCTGGGCGCGGGCATTTGCAAGGGTATCCTCAAGCGTTTTCTCGTCCTCGTCGGGGTCTAACACTTTAAATTCGAGGATAAAAGCTTTCTTGGTTTTATCAAGCGGCTCTATCATCACATCATAGCGCCCAAATCCGCTCTCCCTGTTGGAACGGACTTTGTAGGCATCGGAAAGATTGACCACTAAGCCGAGCACAAAACCATGGTAAAACCGCTCTGGCTCTGCCTGCTCGGAGGGCTTGTTGCCACTGTCAAAAGAGCTGAATGTATTCAGTGCAACTTTGTTCATAAATGTATTCATCTTTTTGACATTATCGTTCAAAAGTGCTTTGAGAAACTCATTATAGTATACTTCTGTGTCCTTCTTAAACCAGCCTTTGACCAGTTTGCGGAACATTCGTTTTGTTTCAAGGTTCGTGATGGTAAGCGTATACCAGACATCGCCTTCCTCGCCTACGCCCTCCTCATCTGTATCCAGAATCCTAACATGTAATACTTTCAAATATCCAGTGGCAAGCAAAAGACTCCACACTGCGTCTGTGCTGCCGTTTAACTGGTCAAATACAATCTTTTCGTCAATTTCCGCCTCAAAGCTTTTACCTTGCAGAAGATCTTCCATAATCTGTTTGATGTGCGGGTTTCCTTTCTGAATCAACTGATTGACAAGTCCGTTCCCGCTTGTGTTAGACCAGTATGTGTCGTATTTCCCTTTTTCGTTTAAAAAGGACACAATTGACCACGGATTGTAGATATCAGCGCAGGTACCGAAGATAAATCCGTCATACCACCTCTTTACTTTCTGTTTCTGTTCTCCTAATCCAGCATTATCAAGCGCCAGAAAGACTTCTTTTTCTGTAAAGCCAAATGCCGTCATATATTTATCAGAAGTTGTTGTGATGACATTTAAGTGATTCATGCCAGTAAAAATGCTCTCTTTTGCCACTCTTGTGATTCCTGTGATCAGCCCGCGCTCAAGGTATTCGTTTGTCTTGAAGGTGGCGTTAAACAGGCCGCTAAAAAATCTGACTGTCTCCTCCCAGTATCCTGAAACCCAAGCATCTTGCATGGGCGTATCATATTCATCTAAGATAATGATTACCTTCTGCCCGTAATAGCGCTGCATAAAGCCTGCCATTGTATTGATGGCATCAGTAGCCTGACTGCTACTCATGCCAAGTTCTATTTCCTGATAATATTTCTTCTCTCCTTCATTGAGCAGGTCTCCCTCTAACAGATAGGCATTTTTATTATACAAATCAGTGATTACTTTTGTGATCTTGAACAGCATCTCCTCGTATGCCGCCGCCTTCACATTGGCAAAGCTCAAGAAAATTACCGGAAAAGTGCCCTGCAATTTTCTGTACGGATAGTCCCCGTCAGGAGCCTGTTTTTCCCAGATAGACAAGCCTTCAAACAAATCACTCCTGCCGGCGTATTTATTCGAGAAAAAACACTCCGTCATGCTCATGTTGAGTGTCTTTCCAAATCTGCGCGGCCGTGTAATCAGCGTAACTTTGTCTGCGCATTCCCACCATTCCCTGATAAAATCAGTCTTATCAATATAAAATATATGCTGCGTTCTCACTTCCTCGAAATTCTGATATCCGAGTGCTGCTTTGTTCTCATGCATGTGACACCCTCCTCTGACTGCACTGTATTCTTTCCAAGTCCAGTATACACGATACCAGAATATTGCACAACAGGATAATAAGAATGCAGCCTCCGCCCTGCCGAATCAAAGATTGTCTCTTTTTATCATATATTGTCTGATATTGTCATTCTCCTCCGCGCTCCTTGTCACCTCCTGCATTCACTGCTATACTAATACCAAAACCATTCACACCAACCATCAAAGGAGGATTTATGAACATTATCAAAACAGACGACTACAACGCGATGAGCCGCATGGCGGCAAACTACATAGCCGCACAAGTTACCTTAAAGCCCAATTGTGTGCTGGGGCTTGCCACTGGTTCTTCCCCTGTTGGCACCTATCAGGAGTTAATCCGCCGTTATCAGGCAGGAGACCTTGACTTTTCAAGAGTAACCAGCATAAACCTAGACGAATACAAGGGACTTTCCCCGGAAAATGACCAGAGTTACCGCTATTTTATGAACACGAACCTCTTTGACCATATCAATATTGACAAGAACTGTACTTATGTGCCAAATGGACTGGAGGAGAATGCCGAGAAAGCCTGTGCAGACTACGATGCAGTGATTGAACGCTGCGGCGGCATCGACCTACAGCTTCTAGGGCTTGGAAACAATGGGCATATCGGGTTTAATGAGCCAGATGCGTTCTTTGCCAAGAAAACCCACTGCGTAGACCTGACCCCAAGCACCATCGAAGCCAATGCCCGTTTCTTTGCCTCTTTAGATGACGTTCCCAAGCAGGCATATACGATGGGCATCCAGTCGATCATGATGGCAAAAAAGATTTTGGTCATTGTCAGCGGCGAGGGAAAGGCTCAAATCGTCAAAGACGCTTTTACAGGTCCTGTTACATCGCAGGTTCCGGCTTCTATCTTACAGATGCACCCGGACGTGACGCTAATCGCAGACAAAGATGCGCTGAAACAATTGTAGTTTTGTATATTCTGATTTCACAAACTAGGGGCTGTCTTGCGACAGCCCCTTACATTTTAGAAACGTTATTTCTCACTTTTCATCTGATTGCGAAACTCATTTGCTGATAAGCCCGTATATTTCTTAAATACGCGTGAAAAGTGCGCCATATCCAAAAACCCTACCTTCTCCGCAATATCTCCGATGCGCAGAGAAGGCTCCCACAAGAGTTCCTTTGCCTTTTCAATTCTGACATGATTTAAGATATCCGAAAAACTCTTCTCCACATGCTGATTTAAGACCTTGCTCAAATGCCACTGGCTCACATACACATGGTCAGCAACATCGGAGAGTTTTAATTTTTCCGCGTAATTTTCTTCAATGTACTTTACTGCATTTTGCGCAATAAAGCTTCCTGCCGCAGCCTCCTCCGGCTCTTCCGCAGTTTTGTCCTCCGCCGTACTTTCCTTTTTCTCCCAAGGGACTGCCTTGGACAGCCCCTCCACAATAATAGGTTCATCGTCAATAATTACAACTTTGTACATCTTTACCCCTTTACAGCACCTGCCGTCATACCTTTAATAATATACTTTTGCAAGAAAATATATACAATCATTACAGGAACCACTACAAGGGAAACCGCCGCCATCAGCCCGTAGTCCGTTCTGCAGTGTGGTTTACCACCACACAGGTATCCTCCACCCCTAAGTAATTGGTCCAAGATGTCGGCAAATCCACCTTCTCAATGACATATTCCTTGTTATCATTATCAAAATACCCATAACGCATCAAAAGCACCTCCCTGTTATATGATTGATCTGTGTTGATATCATTATAGGGGACGGTGCTTTTTATTTGTATTGTCAGTTCTGTCATCTTTTGTATAATTTTGGGCATGTGCTTTGTGCAGGCTCAGGTATTGATAATCTGCATGATGCCCATATAGATTGCCCAAGCAACCCGCTCTTGGTAGCTGTCCTGTGTCAGCAGCTCCGCCTCTGTTGGGTTGCTCATGAAGGCGCACTCCACGATCACAATCGGCACCGATGTCTTTTTGAGCAGGTAATAACTCCCATTCTCCTTTGCCACGCGCTCCTTCGACGGCTTGAGCGTTTGAATCATCTGCGCCTGCATGGTCTCTGCCGCCTCTTTGCTCTTGACAGAATCCTTATAATAAAATACCTGAACCCCGCTCACGGAGGGGTCTGGATAACTGTTTTGATGAATGCTGACCGCCAGCGTCGGCTTTGCCTCCTCGATAATTTCCAGACGGTTTTTCATGTCGCGCACCTTCTTGTTGCTGTCGTTTGCCTTGTACAAACCATTGTCATCTGTTCTGGTCATCACGACGCGGATTCCATTTTCCTTGAGATTGCGCTCGAGCTTCAAGGCAATTGCCAGATTGATATCCTTTTCGAGTGCATTGTTTACGCCAATCTTTCCGGGATCGATACCACCATGCCCAGCGTCCACCACAATTGTGATCTCCTCACCGTTTTTATGAAATGTTCTTCTCGCATTCTCCTCCAGCGTACTCACAAACTGCGCCGATTCCCTCGCCACCATGACCATTGCCAGCACCAGCAGAACTGTCAGGATTTTTGTCGTGACATTTCCATATTTCGCATTCATAGCTTCTCTCCACATAGATAGGACTCTATAAATATTATGTCAAAAGTAATTTTTCCATGACTCCTTCTTCTTTTTAGAAGTAATTCTCAACTATTTACGAATAAAAATAAACAAAGTTTTATATAAATCACCTAAAATTTGAATATAAATATATATTTTAGAAAGTACTGGGAACTTGTTTTATAATAAATGTTGTAATTTTTGCGCAAATATGCTAAAATAATGTCAAAAGAATACAGATTGGAGGTATAAAGAAATGTACGAGGCTCTTGACTTAATCCTCACTATTGCCTTTGTCGTAGTGGCCGGCTTTAGTATTTTCAAGATTATCAAAAATAAAAAGAAATAATTTGATCAGCGGCGGTTATAGTCGCTGATTTTTTTGTGCATTAATGCCGATATAATTCAAAAAATGTCACTATATTAAGAAGAAATTGACAAATAAGGTAAAAAAAGGTATTATAGTAATGTCATCAATATGTTACAACTAGTGCACTTGCCATTAGTTTCGGGAAATGCTTTTTTCCCCGCTTGATTGTACATATTTTTTTAGAGAGAGGTGTTTATATGAATCTAGCAGTATTAAAAAATGAGGAAAAACAGATGAACCTCATCATGTTCATATTTATGGACATCATACCAGTTGTCGCTTTTGTGTATGTGCTGTTATTCAACGGCGGGCAGGCGCGCGATGCCTTTGCCCTGTCCATGGTCGGGTGCAGCCTGCTCGTCAAGTTATTTGAGAAGGTACTTGGTAAATACGCCAAATACCTCTATATTTCCATTCTGCCCGTCATGGGCGCCGCGACCATCGTCGTCGGCACACCTGCCGTATTCGGTGCGATGGTAGAAGCCTATTTTCTGATTTTATTTATGGCAGTGCCATATTATAATCTGTCGGTCATCAAAGTCTGTGCCGCCTCCACCCTCATTGCGAATATACTTGCAATGATTTTGTTTCCCAAGGCATATTTTGCCATGTACACGCTTTCAATCTGGATTTTTATCTGGATGGTCTATGCGCTCGCGATCGTAGTCGCAGTGTTTATCGTCGTGCGGGCACATGCACTGTTCTCCGCCGTGGAGAAAAAAGAAGCGGAAGAGCAGGCATTGTTGCAGAATGTCAAAACGGCAGTGGGCGAACTACAGCAGTCCTCCACCAGAATCTATGATGCGCTGCATGATTTTGAGCAGAGTACCTCGGGCATCGCCGCCTCCACCGCAGAGATTTCTACTAGCGCAAACCTACAGATCGACCAAGTCAAGGGCAGCCTTGAGATATTTAACGACCTGAACGACAAGATTGTCAACTCTGAGGACCGCGTTATACAGACCATGGAGAATATCAAACAATTAAAAGAAAAGAATGATGAAGGCATCAATGCCATTCGTGAGCTCTCCAAGAAGTTTGAGGAAAATATCTCCTCCACGAAGACAGCGTCTGAGGGCGTGACACTGCTGGCGCAGAAATCCAGCTCAATCGTAGAGATTATCGAGAGCATCGGCCAGATTGCCAAACAGACAAATCTCCTTGCCCTCAATGCAGCCATTGAGGCAGCAAGAGCCGGTGAAGCCGGCAAAGGGTTTGCGGTGGTGGCAGACGAGATCAACTCCCTGTCCTCAGAATCCGCGTCAGCTACGCACAAGATTGACACCATCTTAAAGGACGTTATTTCGAGCGTGGCGGAGATTCACAAGGTCATTGACAACAACACAGTCATTGCCATGGAATCCAATGAGAAGCTCGATCATACCATTGAAATCTTTAGGAATATGCTGACCTCCTCCGAGGAAGTGATTGCTGTCACCGACCTTTTAAAACAAGAGCTTGAAAACATTGTCACCATCAAAGACCGCTTGCAGCAGGCAATGCAGAGCGTCGAGGACATCTCACAGGAATCTGTGCAGAACACAACAGACATCAGCGCCTCCACCGAGGAGCAGGCAGCAGGCGTCGAAAATATCCTTAAATACATGGAGGATGTCAACAGCGGCATCAACCAGCTCTCCTCCGTGCTCAACGACCAGTAATCTTCTGCTCTTAAAATCCTATCTTGCCAGCTTTCCGATCAGACAGTTGGCAAAAAAGACAACGATCTGTGCCGCCACAATGGTTGCGCCGACAGGGGTTGAGAAAAGAATGGACAGCACAATTCCTGCCAGCGCACACCCTATGGACAATACGGCGGCATAGATTACTACTCCCTTAAAATTCCGAAGTACGCGCATCGCAGACAATGCCGGAAAAATAACCAGCGCTGAAATCAAAAGCGAGCCCACCAGATTCATCGCAAGCACGATAATCACCGCCGTAATCACCGCGATTAAATTATTGTAGAACCCCGCCTTGAGCCCCGTCGCCCGCGCAAAATTCTCATCAAACGTCACTGCAAAAATACGGTTGTACAAAAAGATAAACACTGCCACCACAACCACAGACATCACCACACACAGCCACACCTCCGCTTTGGTCAGTGTCAGAATCGAGGTCGAGCCAAACAGCGTGCTGCACACATCGCCGGAGATATTCGCTGACGTCGAAAACAGGTTCATCACCAGATAGCCGACTGCAAGCGAACCGACTGAGAGCATGGCAATCGCCGCGTCGCCGTGAAGCTTTGGATTCTGCCCCGTCCGAAGAATCAGGACTGCCGCAAGCACTGTCACCGGCATCACCACGACAGAAGTGCTGCCCAGATCAAAAACTGTCGCCACCGCAAGCGCACCAAATGCCACGTGGGACAGGCCGTCCCCAATATAAGAAAACCGCTTGAGCACCAGCGTCACGCCCAGCAGTGCCGCGCAGAGTGCGATCAGCGTCCCGACAATGAGCGCATACCGCACAAACGGATACACCAAATAAAATTGCAGTGTCTCTAGGATTCCCATTGCTTCCTTCACACGCCTTCCCCTCCCAATTCTCTCCAAAATTCACTTTTCCTGTATTTTGCAGTCGTGCCGATAAAAGATTTCTCCTTCTCCATATGCAGAATATGGCTGGCGTACTTGACCGCAGCCTGAATGTCATGCGACACCATAATGATCGTCAGCCCCTCCTGATTCAGCGTTCTGATCAGTTGGTAAAACTCCACTGTCACTCTGGGGTCCAGCCCTGTCACCGGCTCATCAAGCACCAGCAGCTTCGAGGAGGCGCAGAGTGCCCTTGCCAGCAGTACGCGCTGCTGCTGGCCTCCTGAGAGATTGCGGTAGCACTCCTTTTTCAAATCCCAGATATCCATACGCCGCATGTTTTCCTCGGCAAGCTGCTTTTGCGCCCTCTGAAAAAAGGGTCTGCGCCCGCACTGTGAGAGCGTGCCAGACAGCACAATCTCCCACACAGACGCCGGAAAATCCTTCTGCACAAAAGTCTGCTGGGGCAGGTATCCCACCGCATGTCTCTCCAGCCCGTCCTCATATACAATCCGCCCGCCCATCAGCGGCGTCAGTCCAAGCAGCGTTTTCATCAGCGTGCTCTTGCCCGCGCCATTTTCGCCTACGATGCACAGGTAATCCCCTTTCTCGACCGAAAAGCTGATATGCTCTGCGACGGGTGTCCCCTCATAGCCTAATACCAGATTTTCACATTGAATATATGCCATCTTTCCGTCCTCCCCTCATGCCAGCAGCCTTCTTAACACCTTTAGATTTTCCTCCATCGCATTCAGATAGCTAAAGCCCGCTCTCAACTCCCTGCGCGTGACAGACTGCATGGAATTTAGCACATAGGCCTGCTGCTTCCCAGACCGCGTATTTTCTATCACAACACGCGCCAGCCGGTCATCTGACCCGTCCAGCACCACGACCGCGCCAAGCTCTAACGCCTCCAGCTTATGAATCAAGTACGCCACCGTGCCAAACCCTGCCTCTGTCTCTGCGCTGCATCCGTCAAAGGCTGCATAGTACTTTAAGCCATAATCCTCGACAAAATACCGGAATGGAAAACGGTCTGCAAAGAGTAGCGTATCCTTTGTTCCAGCGCGCACCGCCTGTTCGAACTGAATGTCGAGCGCGCGCAGCGCAGCGGTGTAACGCGCACAGTTTCGTTGATATAATGCAGCATTGGGACTGTCCAGCGCTACCAGCTCTGCGGCAATCTCCTCCACAATGTACTCAGCATTCCGCAGAGACAGCCAGACATGCTCGTCATACACCTGTTCATGGCCGTGCGCATCATTTTCATGCAAGCCAGACATGTGCGCACTGTGCCCGTCTGCATCTGTCTCCTTTGCAGCTTCCTCCTCTATAAGATTCTCCTTTATATAATCGTTCTCTATATGTTCCTCCTCGACAAGCCGCCCCGAAATGGCTTCCATCATATTCAGGGCGCGCAGCGCTGGATTGACGGCCTCCTTCAAGGCATCTTCTACCCAGACGTCCGACTCGCCGCCCACGTAGATAAACAGATCACATGCCGATACCCGCGCGATATCCAGCGCCGATGGCTGGAAGTTGTGCAAGTCGCTGCCTTTGTCCATCAGCAGTGTCAGGGAGAACTGCGCCTCATTGCCCTGAATCAGCGCAGACACCCAGTCATACTGCGGAAAAGTCGTGCACACGATATGCAGACGGCCGTCCTCCGTGTCCGGCATGGCGCCGTCCGCGCAGCCAGACAGAAGCCCGGTACACAAAACCAGTGTCACAACTGCTGCCAAAAACTTATTGATCATATTCTCTCTAGGCTTCATAACCCTCTCCAAATATCTTAATTCAATATATTCTCTAACTATATTCTCTGAATACATTTTTATGATTTGCAAATCATTTGCATTTTTCAATTATATCTGCTTGCGTTTAAGTTGTCAAGGGAGATTTTTGCCTTTACACTCCCCTCCAAATCATTTATACTGAATACATAATATCGAATAGAACGCTGAATATACAGAACTGGTAAAAACCAAAATTCAAAAAAAGGAGTGATCTGATGACCATGACTGATGTTAAAATTCGTGTGCCTGACGGCATGGCTTCCTACGTGGTTACAAAGGACGCCCAGTCCGAAATGATGCGCAATGCCTTATTATTATATCCTTATATAAAGAACCTCACAATTTCACACGGAAGAGCAGCAGAAATTTTAGGGCTTCGAAAATATGAACTCATTGATCTCTACGATAGTCTGGGACTCCCCTATCTTGATCAGAATATACAGGAAATTGAGGAGGAAGTACAGTATTGGAAAAACCTAAAAGAAACCATCAGATAACTGTAGTTTCAGACACTACGCCCATCATTTCTTTGATGAAAATTGAACGGCTTTACCTCATGAAACAGTTATTTGATGAAGTGAAGCTTCCAGAAGCTGTTTACATGGAACTGGTTTCTAACCGCCAGTTTGAAAAAGAAAGACGCCAAATAGAGGAAAGTTCATTTATCAAAATAGTCTGTGTAGAAAATAACGAAGCGGTAGACTTGCTAAGAAAAACAACAGGATTAGATAAGGGTGAAAGCGAAGCCATCATTTTATCGGCTTCCTGCGGGGCTGATTTATTATTGATGGACGAGGTAAAGGGACGTCTGGTTGCCAAACAAAGAGGATTACATTTAATGGGAACTGTAGGTATGCTACAGGCTGCATATCAAGAAAAACTGATGTCCCGTAAAGATATTGAAGCTTGTATCAATGTCTTAAAAGCAAATGGCAGACATATCAGTGACAAACTTTTTCAGCAGCTTCTTGATACAATCCAGCAATAACACCAAAAAAGCTGCCTATTCCAGACAGCCTTTTTTATGCACAGACCCGTTTTTCTCCTACGCCTGTCCCATATATTCTGCGATCGCATCCCAAACAGCCGGTGTCTCCAGCCCCAGTTTCCAGCTTGCCACACCCTTGATGCCCTGATTTTGCATCACTTGCAGCTTCACACGGACTGACTCCACATCCTCCAGCCAGCACTGGTACAAGGTATCGTTCACCTGATACTCTGCGTAATTCTGGCAGCTCTCCTCCACCCATGACGGCGTCACGCCATTTCTAGCAATCCAGTCCGCTTGGGCATTCATCGTGAGCGTTGACGCCTTGAGCCCATTCGGCCCAGACTCCCACACCCTTGTATAGAACGGAATGGCATTGATGATTTTCTCCGCGGGCACCACCTGTTTGGTGTTGACGATACCGTCCTCGACAAACGTAATCGACGCGTTGGAGCCTGCCGCCCCGCCGCCCACATAGTGCTCATCATAGCCCATAATAATAATGTAGTCTGCAATGATGCCCTGTTCCTTGCGGTTGTAATGTGCCGTGTACTCCGACGGGACATAGTTGTCTACCGAGAGAACCACACCGCGCTTTCTGGTCTCAACCGAGAGCTCGCGCAAAAATTGTACAAAGTGAATGCCAGAGTCACTGCGCACCTTCTCAAAGTCAATGTTGATGCCGTCGAGCCCGTAACTTTCCACCTGTGCCATCAGCCCTTCGATCAAATGCCTGCGGTTGGCAGACGATGAGAGCAGCTCGACAAAGTCGATTTCCACACCGAACTGGTCCATGCTGTCCACATCTGTCACCAGCGCCCAGACCTCGATGCCAAGCTCATGCGCCTTCGACACATAGGACGCATTGGCAAGGCTGGCAAAATCTCCGCTGTTGTTGTTCAGACGAAACCATGTCGGGGACACGACATTGACCCCCTTGGTTACGCTGAGCGCCTTGGCAAGATACTCGCCTCCGACTTCCTCAAACACCTGATGAAACGTGAGGTTGATCATGCCCTCCTTCTGGACATTGTTGTACACAAGCTCTTGAAATCCCGTATTGCATGTCCGCTCAGCCTGCTTTTCCCCCTTCAAAAATTTATTTTCCACATAGCCGATATAGGCATCCGCTGTCTTGACCTTCGACCAGTTTTCCATCTTCTCAAGCACCGTCACCAGATCGCCTGCTGCCAGATGCACCAAAATATCACTCTTGATGCCGCCCTGATAGCGCAGCGCCGTCTTTTTGGAGACCGCTGCCTCCGTGTAAGCGCCCCACTCCGTATAGACCTGCATGTGCAGCGGCTCATCGTACACCAGATAGTCAAAATTGGCGTACTTCTTCACATAGTCCGCAGCGATATAGAGCGTGTCGCCCTCATAGAACGCCGCCTGATAGTCAAGCGCCTGCCCCGCACCGGACACATACATCACATTGCTGTCCTCCCCAATGTGAATCTGTATGACATCGGTGTCTGTCGTAAACAGCAGCACCTGCTCGATCGTATTGACATAAAAACGGTCTGTAAAGTACTTCTCGACCGTTGAGAGCGCAAAATAAACGACACCGTCCCGAAGAAGCGCCTTCTCCTCGGCAAGCGTGTCCTGCACCACCATCGCCACCTCGTCCGGCTGCGCAAGGTGAAAATATTCAGTTAAATCTGCCTGATTCTTTGAATAAGAAAACCGTTCAAAGAGCTGGCTTGCAAGTGCCACTGCAATCACAAGAAAAATGAGAACAATCGGCACGAGCACCGTCATTATGCGTTTTTTCATACGGATACCTCCCAATCGTTCTCATTATAACAAAATTTTGACATGAAGTACACAAAAAAATTCAATATACTTCCAAAAAAAGTCCCTATCATTTTTGTGCTGCATATGATAAACTATAATTGTCTTGTTAGCAATGCCATTTCTGCCAAAAAGGCATGTGCTGAGACAGTCTGTGCGGCGTGCACAGAGGGGTCCGTTCATCAAGCCGCCACAGACCAGACTGACAGCGTTTACCACATACATGCAAAAGACCAAAAGTTTTATTTGCGATATATAAACTTATAAAGCTGCCAGAACATTATGTACACAATATCGGATTGTATTGTGAAAAGATTGGAAAAATATTTTTGCGTTATCAGCACAAGCTAATAAGACAATGAGAAGATTTAACAGGGCCTCCCTTCTGTTTAAAATTTGTTCTCAACACACTTTATACAAGCATTATTAACACATTTCAAAAAATTATGCAAATTGAAATGTAAAAATTCGTCCGAAATGTAAAAATTAATACAAGTTTTTCACAAAAACATCTGTTATTTTCACTTTTCAGACGATATAAAGAATAAGTTCACCTTTCTGCATTTTTATGGTTCTAAATATATTTTATGATATAAAATAAATTTTTTAAAAACTGTTGTCCTCCCCTATTGACTAAAGTATCTCTTCATTATAATATATGTGAGAAGGTCTGTGGCCCAGCAAGAACTTCACAGACCGATTTAGACAATACGCGGACACTATGGAAAAGTGCAGGGATTTGTCTATCCCGCGCCAAAGCCCGCAGAGGCGGGTTTTGAACACAAGGTATTATTAAATAGTGAGGATGTGAAAATATGAAAATCGAAAAAGTTAATGACCATCAAATTCGCTGCACCCTGACGAAAGCAGATTTGGCTGACCGCGAACTCAAGATCAGCGAGCTTGCCTATGGCACCGAAAAGGCAAAGAACCTCTTCCGCGACATGATGCAGCAGGCTTCCTATGAATTTGGATTTGATGCTGATGATATTCCACTTATGATAGAAGCAATACCACTCAATTCAGAATGTATTGTTTTAGTGATCACCAAAGTCGAGGACCCAGAGGAGCTTGACACCCGCTTCTCAAAGTTCGCACCCTCTGTTCATGACGAATACGAGGAGGAGGACCTTGGAAACACGCTTGACAGTATGCTTCAGAGCCTCTCTGAAGGCGCTGATGATGTGCTTGACCTCTTTAAGAAGATTCATGACGGCCACCTCGCAGAAGCGACTGCTGAGACGTTAAACGGCGCTGAGAAGTCAAAACTCAAGTCCCCCGCCACTGCAAAACAGGCAGCTGGCATTGATCTGACACGCATTTACGGTTTTGAGTCACTCAATCAGGTGACACGCCTTGCCCATATCTTAGCACAGCACTACAATGGCAAGAACTCACTCTACAAAAACGAAAAATCCTCTGGCTATCTGCTGGTTGTCACACAGTCAGACCACACCCCGGAGGAGTTCAACAAGATCTGCAACATGCTCTCCGAGTATGGAAATCCAGAGAAGCTTGCCTCAGCGAACGAAGCCTATATGGAAGAACATTTCGAACCTGTCATCAAGGACAAAGCAGTTCAGGCATTGTCCCTTGTATAACCAATACGGCATGAGACATCAAAAAAGTCCACGACCCTCGTCGCAGACTTTTTTTGATGCCTATGCACCTCTTATGCGAGCGCTGCAATCTTGTCCATCAGCGCATCAATATCCATGCCGTGAACCATTGCTGCCTCCTCTAAGGACTCGCCCTGTGCGGACGGGCAGCCCAGACAGTGCATACCAGCCTCCATGAGCACTGGCGCCACCTCCGGCTTTGTCCTCAAGATCTCACCGATTGTCATGTTCTTCGTGATCTCTGCCATTCTGATTTCCTCCTGTCATGTCATTTGTTTATACCTGACACTTTTTTCTTATTGTGCCTGAAATTCGGTAATTTATTCGCTGTTACCACAACTACTATAATATATTTCTTAGATTTTATCAAGAGGTTTCATTCAATACGCATTCTTCCTGTGTTTGCTCTAATTTGACGGTTCTCTTTGCATCATCTGTCACAGTCTTTATTTTCTTTTTGGCTGCCTGCTCCACGATTGCCTGTCCCATGCCTCTCATATAGTCCTGCACGGCAGCTTGATTCTGCCTCTGATTCTGCCCTTTCTCAGAAACCTTTGCCGCCGTCTGCACCCCGGTATCGGACAGCGCCTTGATCTGTAAGTCTGTCACCGCGCGGAAATCATACATCTTCTGGTACTCTGCGATTTCCCTGTTCACCGCAAGTTCTTTGGATTCCTCTATAAAATTCTGATATGCTCCGACCCGCTCGCGAAGATCAAAATCATCATTTTCAAACACCAGCATGGTCTGCTGGTAGCTGTCGTCCAGCATCCGGCTGTAATCCCTCTGCTCATCGGATTCATCAAGCCGCTGGCTGTCAATCTCATCTAAGTTTCCTTTATTTTTGGCATCGTACCGCAGCACCTTTCTCCGCGCAGCAGCTTTTTGTTCATCGGGAACTACAGCCTCCTCCGTGCCGTCTGACACGTTCCCTTTGACAAGCTCCTGCGTCTCTTCGCTGATCTCCTGCTGATAACTGTCCAGACTGTCCAGACTGTCCTCGATCATCTCCGCCTCAGCGGCTTTGTTTGCCACAGTGTCTGCATTCTGCGCATCCTCTGCGTCCTGTCTGGCAGCCTCCTCCTGCTGCTTCTTCTCTATTGCCTGCTTCATATCTTTCAATGCGTTCTGATGCATGAGCATATTATTTTTCATTTCCTCTTCCAGCAGTTTCTCATGCTTTTCGCTCTCTGATTCATTCCGCTCGTCCTGTAAACGAAACTGATACATCTCAGCATAGCGTCTCTGAATCAAATTCGGCAGCGCTTCATTCAGACGCTGCTCCTCCTCTGCGCTCACTTCCCCGCCGCCGAGAACAGTCTCTACCAACTTCTCAATCGACCGCGCTGTCACCGTCGTTCCCTCTCCCGTTCTCTCAATTGGCGCTTGCTCCTCTGCCTGTGCCTGTTCCTCTAACTGCGCAGCAGCGGCAGTCCTGCGCGCAGATGCCATGCCCTCCGGTGATATCTCGACGACCGCAGCCTCCTCCTGCTGCAAACCAAAATCTGCTGCCACAGATGTGCCTTGTTTCATTTCGCACTGTTCTGCGTAGCTTTGTGTCCATTTGTACGGTGTTTGTACCCTTATCATGATGTTTTTCCCCCTTATATTATAAATAACACACAAGGTACTTTCAGATGTATGTCGAGTAGATGTGGGGATTACTCCCCACACCCCTCTACGGAACCGAACGTGCGGCTTTCCCGCATTCGGCTCTTTGCAAAGTTAATTGTTCCTCAACTGTCATAGATACTGACATAGATTTTTGCTGGTTCCAACGGATATACTTTCTGCATTTCCCCGAACTCCTCCCATGTATAGCTCCGTTTCTGGCTCCTGTGGTTTAGCCAGTAGAACAGGCTCTTCTCCACTTCGTACCGGAATCTCCCTATACTGTTTATGTTGTCAGTTATCCCATAATAATGAAAATATCCCGCAAGTATCTGGTTCACACGCTTTATGATGTCTGCCAGCTTCCATGTCATCATTCCCTTTATTTTCCTGTGCACCTCTTTACACTTCTTTGTGTATTTCTTCCTGCTGGTTTTCCTCTTCACCCTGAATTTCCCGTTCCTACTCCTTGAACAGTAGTGTGTAAATCCCAGAAATGTGAAGGTCTCTGGTTTCCCTTCTCCCCTTCTCTGCCTGTTTTCCTCTGCAAACCTCCCAAATTCTATCAGGCGGCTCTTTTCTTCCTCCAGGCTTAATCCAAAGTGTTTCATTCTGCGTTTCAGCAGTTCATAAAATTTCTCTGCGTCGTCTTTGTATTGGAAGCATACTACAAAATCATCTGCATATACCACCAGTCCACTGTATCCCCGCAGCAACGGCTTCACCTTCTCCTCATACCACCATACCAGCACATAATGCATGTAGATGTTTGCTATTACTGGCTAACTCACACTTCCCTGTCCTGAACTTTCCTCTGTTTCCTCATAATGATAGTCCTCTATGATTCCTGACTTTAATGTCCTTTTTACCAGACGTATGATATTCGGGTCTTTTATCCTTGCTTCTATGAACTTTACTATCCATTCATGGCTCAGATGGTTAAAGAATCCTTTTATGTCTGCGTCTAATACATAGCTCGTCTTGTTTCCTTCTATCATCTGATTTAACTTTCTGAGTGCCTGGTGACAGCTTCTTCCCGGCCGAAATCCCATCATCTCTTCATAGAACACCGGCTCATATACTGCTTCCAGTATTTTCTTTAATGATGCCTGTACCAGCTTATCTAGCAGTATATACTTAGCGGTCTTGTCTTTCCATCGTCTTTTGGGATTTCCACCCGTCTTGCTGGCTGTGGCCTGTATGCTTTTCTTAAAATTTTGACGCAATTGACATTGAATACATAAGTCCTCATCATGGATGGTCATATATAATAAACGGCTTCAAAATTTGAGCGGTAATTTTTCTACAGTTCCAAACGAGAGCTGACAGCCGCAGCCGCGAAGCGGCCTATTTCCTTATGTGGCTGTGTGTATCATTTTATACTGGTGGTCAGTCTTTTCGACCGTCAGCATATCTCTCAATTCCTCATATAATGGAAGGTTTTTTGTAGAATTTTTAAAACGTCGCTGCTGGTATTATCATCTTCCTAAAGAACCTATATGATAAACTTCATCACATATTTGTGAAACTGAATCATCATGTGTAGTCAAAACAATTGTTGTCCCTTGATCCTTTAGAGCTTTAAATAATTCCAATACTAATTGCTCATTTTCCTCATCTAATGATCCGGTTGGTTCATCTGCAAACAGTATTTCTGGTATTTTTACTATCGACCTGCAAATAGCAACCCTTTGCTTTTCACCTCGCGATAGCGTCTGAGGCGCTTTGCCTAGCAGAAATATTATATCGAACCACTTCGCAACTTCTTCCACTTTTTTTCTTATTCTTTCTTTTTTCTCACCAGAATACTGTAATGGTAATGCAATATTCATAAACACGTTCCTGTCATCTAATAAGTATAGATTTTGAGGTATATACCCGACTTTTTCTCTGCGATACCTTGCCCGCTCAGCATTTGACAATTTTAGCAGATCTATATCTCCATAAAGCACTTCTCCAGAATCCGCCCTCATGGTAGCTGCTAGAATATTTAGTAATGTGGATTTTCCGTTTCCGCTTTTTCCTCTTATTGCTGTCATCTTTCCTTTATATATCTGTAAGTTCATTTTATTCAAGACCGTTTGGGTTCCGCCGGGATGTCTGAAGCTCTTGCAAAGGTCTTTCGTTTCCAATATCATATCTTTCATTGCAAATTATCCTCCTGATTTAACATCAGCATCAACTCGGAATTTTTTAGTTTATAAATCGAATTTAAAGTGATTCCAATCATTAATATAATTGCTATTATTAAAAATATCAACATAATTACTATATTGGATATTTTCAAGCGCACGAGTACATTCCACCCCAAGAGTGCTGCTAAACCAATAACCAATAACATCTCCATAATGATTTGTTTTATGAGTGACTGAAGTGTCGCACCGTTAAGATAATGAATGGCCATTATATGCAGTCTGCTCTGCTGCATCATATACATCTGAACACCGAGTGTGACCATATTGATCAAGAAAGATAGCATCAGCAGACTTAGAATCAGATCATAATTTCTATTTAGTATATTTATCAACCCCCGATACTGCTGCAAATTGGGATTTGAACCTATAAAAACATAATTATAGAATCCGGTCTTTTCAGCAATAGCCTCCAGCTCTGTCATCATATCCTGAGCAAAGGCATCACCAGACGATATTGAAATATATCCATTGATCATAGCAAAATACACTACTTCCTGAAACCATTCATCAAACTCTGTTTCCGGTGCATCATAATGAATATATGGAAGTATAAGATATTGATCCAAATAGAATTCAGAATTCCCATTATAATAGACTATCGTATTTTCCCGTAAGAAACCAATAACTTCAAGCTCAACTTCTTTCTGATAATATGTCGCTGGCAGCCTGTCTCCAACTTCAAAAATATTCATATAGCTGCTTCCCATAAGCACTGGCATCACATTGCCATTATCATTAAAATCGCTCTGTTGAAATGTTCTCCCCTTGATAACGTTCAATGCAAAATATTTACATGCCTGCTCATTCAGTTGAAATGCCTCTACATTTTTTAATTGCTCACTATCGTCATTCGCAATGGTTCGTTCTTTCGGAAAAACTCCATTCATATCATTGATTGTAATACTTTGATCAAACATTGCCAAATATTGAAAACTAGCCGCATTAATTAACGCATGATAATAGTTTTTGAGAATATTCAAGGCATTCGGCTCATCCCTGAAAGCCGTAAATTCATCGGGATCATAATATCCGTCAATTAGCTGATAAATAGCTTTGTCTTTATAAGCTCTTTCTATACTGCTTTTTCCATAATGTGCTTCACTCGTAAATGCAAAAAAAGTTCCCATCAAAATAAAGAAAACTGTAATTTGGTAGACAAACACGATATTTTCAACTTTGTGGCTACGATAATAAAGTATAACTTCTCTCATTATCACTTTCATCACAACCTTTCGCTACGGATTTTTGCGCCGCATTTCCTGAGCCTTCGATTACAGACATTTAGCTTTATTAATTTTTGCCAAAAGAAACCTGCCTCCAATATGGCAGACAGTGTTGTTATACCCATCGAGATCCAGATTACATTTTGTAACTGACTTTTTGTCAACAGTCCACCAAAATATCCCACACCGCTTACAACAAACAGTGAAATAATATTTATAACCAGAATTTCCAAATCTCTCTTAATCAAAATGAAAATGAGTGGTAATCCGTATATTTGATAAACTTTATAATTCATATCATATTTTTCATGCATGAGCCTACCAGATATGTAAATAGAAAAAAATGTAATAAACAACAATTCAATAATTAATAATCTGTAAAAATATGAGCTTTTCGTAAGCCGGGCTGTTCCCTTTATTGCGCCGTGCTGGATTTGTATTTCAGGATATCTGGCAATTAAAGATTTGGCCATCTTTTGAGCTCCCGTTTGTGTCTTTACATCCACAATATATATTATATGCTCCAGATCACTTTCGTTAAATCGGGCTCCAAACAGTATTATCAAATCGTCACATGATGTAGCGTACTCTGCCCCCACAACTCCAGTGACACGAAACTCCTGTCCAATAAGATAAATCCATTGAACGCCGTTGACAGCCGGGTAAATCTCTTTTTCTACATTTTGTCCAATAACAGCGACTGCTCCCATTTCTTCTTTGGGATAATAACCTGTCAACATAGGCGGCGTCCATTTTGATGTGTCTTTTATCAGTGCCCTGCAATTTGGATTAACCTCAACGTATACTCTATACTGTTCTGAATCTCCTACATCAGTCCAATCAATATTTCCCCCATTATAAATCAACAAAATGTTGTCATAATATAATTGGTTAGAAAGCAGATCATAGTCTGTCTGCTTCTCAAAATATAGAAGAAATCCTGTCAAAAGTATATATATAGCAATATTAATGAAGAAATAAAATACTAGTGATTTTCTGATTACTCTCATATCATCTCCAATTTTTGCTGCTTTGTCTCCGCACAAAATTGCGGTGTAGTGCATAATTTTGCTACACCGCATAATCCTGACATCAATTAAGTTAAAGCCGCCTTTAACTTCCCCAATATGTTCTAGCCTCTGTATTCTCATACCATGCAGGGAGATAATATGGTGATTCCGCCCTGGTTGCATTAACATTCCACCGGCGGCCGCTTGTTGTCTTCACCGTCCCATCGATCAGTTCCATTCGTGCTGTTGTATAGTGACGCTTGTAATACCACACAGTCTCTCCCAACGCTGCGCTTTCTACTAGTTCTGCACTATTCATTCTTTTTAATCGCTTTCCGGTATGTTTGTCTGGTGTCGGGGATGGTACACCAGACAAAGTTGAAGCCACCTTTAAGCCTGGCACAACCGGAGTTCCGGATGTATATGTATCTGTCATTCCCGGCACCCCATCAATATAGTATCCACCAGATTCAGTCCATCCTCCAGATACGCTGCCCTGATCCGCATCTGCCGCAAATGTAAATATTCCTGTTGCAGGCACAATCAGAGCTACTGCTGTTAATATTGCTACAATTCTTCTTTTCATATGTTTTTCCCCTTTCATTAGTAATAATATTCTGATTAAATTTTAACTACATATCTCATAAAATTATTCTACTAACAATTGTCTTCTTAATCAAGGGACAGAACCAGCAAATTGATTTGCCAATTCTGTCCCTTGCAATCATTCTTCAGTTTTTTTACAGTTAAAGTATCAAAGAAAAAAATATGGAGGTATTAACCAATGAAAATAATTAATTTAAAGAAACTATTGTTAACACTTATTCTACTATTTTTGATACAAAATAGTACTATCACTCTTTATCAGATACAAAAGAAAGAACTCTGTTCCGAAGAAGAATTGATTGCTCCATATAATAACTCTCATTCTTCCAATACTGGTGAAAATTGATTTATTGTATCCATATAAAATCGTTCATAATACCTTCTTTTACAAAAGTGACTGATGATAACGCATTGTATCAAATCATTGGTCATTTTTTCTTTTTCTTGCCTTGTTACAGACTTTTGTTGCATATCCATCCACCATAGATCATAGAGAAACTCATTGATCACCCAAAGCCGTCTGCATCTCAACACCTCTCTCAATCCTTTTTTATCTAACGCTGCCGCAAGCTGATATTCCCCTAAACTGCTAAGCTCATTTGTAACGCTTACCATGACAAACTCATACATAGAAATATATTCAGACAATAAATCTTTATTCTTAAATTTTTCAAAAAAACCTAGCATAAAGTCAATTAACTCCCTTTTTTCAGTCTCATCAGCCTCCTTAGCTTTATTACAGATACAGGACATCTCTGTCTCGGTCAGATACACCTCATCCACATCGTAGATTTTTTCTGCTTTCAAAGTACATCGAAGCGCTTCATCCACTCTCTCAACAAATTCACTTCCCGTAATCCTGCTCTCCATCAGATCAAGCGACGCCTCACATTCTTTCACAAACTGCATATTTTCTGGTATTTCCAGACAGAGTTTATTTTTCATTTGCCCCAACAGCGCTCTGGCTTTTTCAGGTTCACGATTGTTACGGCAGACATCCAGTTCATGATGAAGATGCAATACACTTCTATCATTGGTCACGAGCGCTGTCTTTTGGATTTCTTTGGACAAACCTAACCGCATTAAAATTTTTCCCAGCGGCTCGCGCTGCATATTTGCCTGTTTTTTCTCCGCCCTGCGCAGTGATTTGACTGAGCATATTCCCACACACACCTGCTCCTGAGTCAGCCCCAGCATATTCCTGCGGATGCGCAGAACATCCCCAATGGCAAACACCCACCGCTGCCGGTATAGATAGGTACAATCCTGCATATATACTGGCACATCATAGGCGGTATATAGATTTTTGAGCAGTTTTTCCAGCGCCGTGCTTTCCTGTAAAAGCCGTTCATATCGCTCCGCCTCTCTCCGTTTTCCGCCTGCCATCAGTTTATGTATCATCGCTTTTAATATCTGTTTCCTACACTCAAGCAGCTCTGTCAGATAATATGCCCTTCCTGTATCCCGCAGCAGTTCGACTGCCTGTTCACACACCTGCAAAGCATCGTACAGTCCTGTCAAGTCTAGCGCTTTGTATTCAGATAGCATTTCTCTGATATAATACCAGACGATCTTGGGATAGATTTTCGCTTTTGACAACACATCAAAAAGAGAATCCTCCACATATGCCATCCAATACCTGCATTTTGCTGTAAAGGTATTATCCGCCAATTCACGATAATATTCATATTCCAATATGGCATTCACCTCTAAAACAGACAATAGCTTCTCTGGCGCCCCCTCCTGATACGTCTGCTCTACATGCGGGACTGTCAAACACACTGCCATTTCATAGAAACTGCCCAGCACTGACCTGTCTGCCCCCTGCTGCTTCATCATCTCCGCATTCATCATGATGCAAAATTGCTGTTTTGTTTTATCATGTAACGGCTCCTGTTTCTTATACTCCCCAAGCAACTGTTCTGCCTGCTGAATTGCTTTCTGATCAATGGCACACAAGATTTGATGCTGCCACACCCATTCTGCATAATCCTCGTTATCCAACAGATTCTCATACAAATCTGGCGCAACGCCAAGCCGTCCCAACAGACAGTTGCGCATAGTCTTGCAGACTGTTCTCTCTCCGCTCTCAATTCTCGATAACTGGCTGACATTCATCAATCCTTCTGCCAATACTTCTTCGGGTACACCTGATTCCATACGCACGCGTTTTAAAAATAAAGAAAAATCCTGTTCAGATTGCAGCGGAACCTTTAATACATTTTTTTGTTTTATCCATCTTTTTATTTTGCCACGTACCTCCTCACAATAACCTACAACCATCGTATCACACTATACATCCCTTTTCAACTATCCATTCAATACGGATAGCGTAAGTTTATTGTAGGAATAGGGCAGACAGAATAGTCCCTTGATCTGGTCAGACTGATCGACCTTCTTTACTATACCTGATTCTTTCTCTTCCTACAAGC
>ERZ808037.189-NODE-189-length-67490-cov-5.285776_pt1 | contig 67490 bp, 58 predicted proteins | sample MGYA00380190_ERZ808037 | MGnify/ENA primary metagenome ERZ808037 (study PRJEB31490, sample SAMN06133399) | mouse gut metagenome | isolation source: J9 | host: mice | place: China: Chengdu | collected 2015-05 ... | reverse complement strand
GCCTTCGTTTCGCGGGATTCACATCTAACGCAGACATCAGGCACCTATTCACCGTTATTTACGCAACACAGTACTAGTACTGCATCGTTTTTGCTGGTGAATGTTTGGCCATGATGTAAGGCGAATGAAAAAAAACAAAGATAAGGGGGCCGCCATGGGGAATCCGTCGATTAAAGAAACGATCTATGCGTCAGTATTAAAGGATATCCTGGACGGAGCATATCCGCAGGATGCAGTGATTAATGAAAAAACCTTGATGGAAGAGTTCGGCGTCAGCAAAGCACCGGTAAGAGAGGCCCTGGTGCAGCTTTGCAGCGAAGGTTTCATTAAAAATATTCCCCGCTTTGGCTACCAGCTTGTTTCCATTACCCCCAGTGAAATTGTGGAGATGGTGGAATACCGCAAGGTTATTGAACTGGGGGCGTTAGAAAGGGCAGCAGAGCGGATAACGAAGGAAGATCTTGAGGAATTAAAGGCATTAAACCGGCAGGTGGAACTGGTGGATAAAAAGCACGAGGTAAAGCTTCACTGGGAGATGAATCAAAATTTTCACAAGAAACTGTGCAGCTTCTGCGGCAACCGCTATCTGGACAAGGCACTGGATGCCTCGCTTAAAGTCTGCGCCCGGATTTCCAATCAGTATTACGTAAAGGTCTGGGAACATAAGCATGAGGGAGCTTATAAGCACCGGCTGATTGTCCAGGCCATGGAAGAGGGAGATATTGAGCGGGCAAAGGTGATTCTGGCGGAAGATATCGAAGAACTTTTAAAAAACAGGGTATGGTAAAGCATTAAGAAGGATGGGACAAAGTGAAAAAAATCGTAGTGATTGACGGCCAGGGCGGCCGGATGGGAAAGTCGATTATCGAGCAGCTGAAAAAAAACTGTCCGGAAGAACTGGATTTTCGGATTTATGCTCTGGGGACGAACAGTGCAGCAACCCAGGCGATGATCAAGGGCGGAGCAGATTTTGGCGCTACCGGAGAAAACCCGATGATAGTCAACTGTAAGGATGCCGATATGATTATCGGACCGATTGGGATACTGATTGCAGATTCCCTTCTGGGTGAGATAACACCGGCGATGGCTGTTGCTGTCGGTTCCAGTTCTGCCTATAAGATTTTAATTCCGGTAAACCGCTGCAATCATCATATCGTCGGATGTCAGGAAGCCCCTTTAGGCGAATACCTCCAGCAGGTGTGCCAGGAAGCCGTAAAACAGATGAAAAATAGATAGTTGTTATCCGGCTGCTGTGAATATGTGAACAGCAATCATTATCCGTATTCCCGGAACCTTAAATTCTGTGCATTTTGCATAGTGTTAAGGGTTTCGGGATTTTTTGTTTCATTTTTTGATTCTTTTCTTTTACTGGACAGTTGGGAAAAAAAACGTTATAATGTAGCTGATATGGAAAGTCATGGTTATTGTTTAGGCAAACAGTAACAATCGTACCATAAAAAGTACACACCACAAGCATCAACGATTATAAAGAAAGCAGAGGGCAAAATAATGAAACAGTTTTTTGGGATGAGCCGAAGCGGAGATTTAAGGGAAGCAACCCGCGGTTTATCTAACCCGCAGTTGATTTTACTTATGTCCAACAGCCAGCAATTTGAAACCCATGTTCATGAGTTGGAAAAACTTTACCCCCATGTGCCGAGTATTGGTTGTATTGGTATGAGTTATGATACGAATATTGTCGAAAATGGAGTCGGTGTTGCGGCTTTTTCGGATGGAGTGAATGCCGCGGCAAATGTTTTGGAACATGTTTCTACGGTTCCGGTAAAATATATCCGGCGCATGGAAGAGGATCTTACCCGAGTCAATGCATCGCAGAAGGATACGGTGTGCATTGATTTCTGTGCGGGAAATGATGCCTGTGTACTGACGACGATACATAGCGCACTGCGCCGCAGGGGAATTTCTCTGGTTGGCGGAACCGGGGACGGAGGAAAGATTTCTGCAAACGGCAGGATCTATGAAGATTCTGTGGCTTACGCCCTGGTGAAAAACCTGCATGGGCGTGTTAAGGCTTATAAAGAAAATATCTATCATCCTATGGGAAATTATCGTTTTATTGCTTCCAATACTGATAAGGCAAAGTATATGATTGGTTCGCTGAACGGTCAGCCGGCAAAACAGGTGTACCAGAGCATCTTAAAAGTAACCGAACAGGAGATTTTAACGCAGACCTTTAAGAATCCTTTTGGAAAACTGAACGGGAATGAAACCTGCATTATTTCGATAAAAGAAGTCAACGGCAATTCCCTGGCCTGCTTCCGCCAGGTAAATGACTCCGATGTTCTTCTTCTTCTGGAACTTGGAGATTATCAGGAAACCGTGCGCCAGACCATCCAGAAAATTCAGCATGATTTTCAGCACCGCTCGGCTGTATTTTCGGTCAACTGCCTGTTCCGGTATAAATTATTCAGCAAGGACGGCTATATGCAGAAGTATCTGCAGGATATGAGCGCCCTGGGCAGCCATGCCGGTTTAGTGGGCTACGGAGAACATTACAATAATCAGTTTATTAACCAGTCAATGAGCTGCGTTGTATTTGAATAGGGAGGGACAGCATGTTTTTTCATAAAAACGGAAAGAATGAAGCAGGACATCCGGAGGAGGGCGACGGACTTTATCCTGTCTTGTTTGTTATGAACAGTTTAAAGGATTATCACACGGCATTAGTCAATAAAGAAGTAGACTCTTTAAAAGAACTGGGGATGATCAGCAGCAGTTTTGACAGCGTACTTTCAGAGGCCGGGAGTTTCCAGAACAAATTGCAGGAGTTTGGACAGAATTTTTCAAGTATCGAGCAGGTTTCCGGTGAATTTGGGCAGGTCAGAAGTGAGATTTCCCAGTCCGTAAAGCAGGCGCAGGAAGGCGTGGAAGAATTAAGAGATGACTCCATGCGTGTACAGCAGTATTTCCAGGAGATGGAAACAACATTTCAGGAACTTCTTGCCGCGATTAAAAGAATTCAGCAGTATATGAGCAAGATTGTTTCCATCGCTGACCAGACGAACATCCTTGCCATTAATGCCTCGATTGAAGCCGCCAGAGCCGGGGCTGAGGGAAAGGGATTTGCTGTGGTTGCCAGTGAGGTAAAGAAGCTGGCGACGGAGATCAAGGATCTGGCCGGTGAGGTAGATTCCGGAATCCTGGATGTGGAAAAAGGGACGGACGAACTGAACTCCCGCATCAGTGTATCCCAGCAGGCACTTGGTGAAAGCATAGAGAAGGTTGGGGAAACCAGTGCAATGTTTGACCAGATTACCGCAGCATCTGACGGGGCAACCCAGGTACAGTCCGAAATTTCCGGGGTGATCGACGGTTCACATCAGGAACTGCAGGTGCTCTGCGGGTATTTTGACAAGATCCGCGATCAGTACCAGGAGGTTGTGCGCCATATCAGTGCCGCCAGCTATCTTGGCACGACAAAGAGTGCGATGTTTGAAGATATCGATAATTTAATGTCACAGATTCCTCCGATACTTCGGGAGAACGGGTTAAATCGATAGCTGGTTTTATGCCGCAGTAAATATGCATATACCGCAATGGTTTGAAAAAAGCATCTGTCAGGAGATAGGTGCTTTTTTGGAAGGCTAATGCCGATGGCTGTAAACGCTTGTGGCAGGAAGCGGTCAGATGGCAGTCATAGAAAGGAAGCAGAGAAACATGGACAAAAACAAAGGAAAGACAACCGATTACAGTTTCCAGGTGGATTTAAAGGGACTTATCCGTCTTTTAAGTGAAAATCTGTATTCCAGCAATGATGTATTCCTGCGGGAATTGCTGCAAAACTGCGTGGATGCCATAGAGGCAAGGCGTATTGCAGAGCCGGAATTTAGTGCAGGAAAGATTCAGATAAGTTATTTGCCGAAAACAGCAAAAGAGGCTAGGCTGGTATTTTCCGATAATGGAATCGGCCTTACGCAGGCGGAAATCCATACATTTTTGTCAGTGATTGGTCAGTCTTCAAAACGGGGAGAGATGAAGCGGGGCAGTTTTATCGGTCAGTTTGGGATTGGCCTGTTGTCCTGTTTTCTGGTGACGGATGAGATTCTGGTTCGCAGCCGTTCGATCCGCGAGGAACAGGGTTGGCGGTGGTTAGGGCGAAGTGACGGCACTTATCAGGTAATGCCGGAAACAGAAACCATGGAGCCGGGATGCGAAGTTATCCTGCTGCTGAAAGGAAGAAATGCTTCCTGTTACGGCGAAGAGCGGGTAGTGGAACGGTTAAAGGACTATGGCTTCCTTTTGCAGATCCCGGTGGAGTTTTCGGGGCAGGGGGGAAGACAGAAAATCAATGATGCCTTCATCCCCTGGAGGCAGACGTTTTGCAGTAACGAAGAGATTCTGGCTTTTGGGGAACTGCTGTTTGAGGAAAAGTTTTTCGGTGTTGTGCCGGTTTCGGGGGAAGGACTTCAGGGCTATGCGTTTATTTCCAGCCGGCAGACCAGTGCAGCAGCGACAGGGAAGCACAAGATTTTTTTAAAGGATATGCTGATTACCGAAGACGGGAAAGATTTGATTCCCAAATGGGCATTCTTTACCCGCTGCATCCTGAATGCCCAAAATCTTACCCCAATAGCTTCCCGGGAAGGATTTGTGCTGGATCATCATCTGGCCCGGGCACGCAATACTATTGAAAAATGTATTTTTGACTATTTTGTCGCCTTGTCCCAGTACGATGTTGACCGCCTAAAGCAGATTACCATTGTCCATAACGTGGCAGTAAAGTCCCTTGCCGTGGAAAATGAGAAGATTTATCATCTGTTTTTTCCGTTCTTAACCTTTTTTACCAATAAAGGAAATCTGACTGGGTTTCAGCTTGTGGAGGCGGCGAAAAAAACTGCGGTGTATTATTGCACGGAAGTGGATGATTACCGCCGAATACGTCCGTTTTTGAGCAATGGAAGACGTATTTTGGTGAATGCAGGCTATATTTACGATACAAAGCTTTTACAGATGTTAAAGCGCTATCACCGGGGAATCCGCATAGAATTATTTGATGAAAATGTCTATGGAGAATTGCTGGAAGACCCGGATGAGGAGATGAAAGAAAAACTTTCTGCTCTGATAAAAGAAGCCGGATTCACCCTGGCTGCGCTTCGGTGCGGGGCTGTATTAAAACAGTTTGACCCGCCGGAAGTTCCGGCTCTGTATGTGGGCACAAGCGATGATTTTCTGGACAATGCCTTCGACCAGGATTTTGCCGACAAAGGCTATTCGGGTTTCCTGGAAGGTTTTGATTTCGGGACATGGGGAAGGGATAATAAGGGAGAGGACGAACATCAATTCAGTACGAAGCTGTACTTTAACGGCCGCAGTCCGATGATTCGGCGTCTGGCACAGACTGCAGACCGGGAAGCTGTTGAAAACATGGTGCGGGTGCTCTACGTCCATGCAATGCTTGCAGGGCATTATACCCTTGGAGAACGGGAGATGGAAATTTTAAACACAGGACTGATTAAGCTGCTGGAGTATGGACTGGGGGGAAAGCAATGATTCTGGAAGCCTTAAAAAGAAATCATGTTGAGGATGATAAACTCTGGGAAATGGTCAGCCGGGCAAATCAACTGACCTGCGGCGATTATAAAAGCTATGATGATAATGCTGCCGCGCTGGTGCCGCTGATGGATAGGATACTCCTTCGTTCCCGGGAAAAGGGGGATTCGCGGGTTTATTTCTACGCCATGGCAAAATTTTTCTGGCTGCTTGAACGGGTGGCAATTAATGATATCCGCCGCAGATTTCAGATTTCCGAAATGTTTCACCGGGATATTCGCCAGTGGGATGTGAAAAATGTCGGCAGATTTGAAGGGGAATGGCGGGTCAGTATTGCAGCAAGAATCCTGAACTTTTATCTGGATTATCCCCAGGTCAATGAGGACAAGCTGGAACAGATGCTGGAGATATTTTTGGACCTTGAACAGCGCTATGGCAGTGACTGGAATTGCGGGGATTATTATGTGGTAATGGTTTTAGCGGCATCAAAACAGGATAAAAAACTGGCAGAAACCGCAAGAAAAAAGCTTTCCAAAGGGGATTTTAAACTCTGGTGCTACACCTGCTATTATATCGTGCCAATGCTCTGCTATTATGTACTGTTTGAAGATTTTGAAGGCATTGAAGAATTGATTTCCTCTGTTGTCAGGCGCAGTATCCCGGCAAAATACCAGTGGTGTTTTGAAAAATGTGAAAGTTCCAGCGAAAAAGGTCTGATAACGACCACACTCAAGTATTGCTTAAACTACGGAACTACAAAACTGTTTGCGAAAGTTTTTGCCCGGTGGAAAAGCTTGTATCAAGAGCCGCAAAAAGAGGACTTAAGTACCCATGAGATTCTTTTTCACGTTCTGGCAGGAGAGCTTAGCTGCAGCAAAGAGCGTCTGCACACTGCCGAAAAAGACGACCAGGATAAAAGAGAGCACAGAGAATCTCCCACAGACTCGATGTACTGGGCTCTTTGCTGGTATGTATATTTCCTGATTTTGGAAAAATGCGGAGTAAAAACGGTAAAGCTGAATTTAGGCGATGGGAGCGGTGAAGATAGAGCAGGGGAAGAAAATCCTTCGGAATGGACGTGCCGGGATGCCGCCATTTACTTTGAACATCAAGCCGACGAAATCGGTGAACAGATGGAACAGGGACGGAGATGGTTTTCTTACGGAGCAATAAAGCAGAGATATCGGGAATGTTTTCTTGAAAAGGGATGAAATTCCCCCGTTGCGTGGAAACGGGGGAGAGAATGAAGGTTAGTGTTTGTATATTGGATACATTTTACATTTACTTCTCCTCCGTCTTATATACCCGCTGCCATTCCTTGGTGTCGGGTATTTTTTGGGTCAGACACTGGTTCTGGCGGAGAAATTTTACCAGTTCGTAGCAGCTGATCCAGATTTCGTTATTGCCTTCTTTCTGGGATTCGTCGAAAATCAGCTGGATACCAAAGTGGAGGTGAGGTTCGTCGATATTATTGGTATTTTCCTTGCTGCTGTAACCGGTTCGCCCCATATAACCGATAACGTCCCCAGCCTGCACCCTACTTCCAACCTCAAGATTTGACTGGTAGGGGTAGTTTTTCCGCAGGTGGGCATAGTAGTAATAGCGTTTATTATCTAAGGAACGAATTCCAATCCTCCATCCCCCATACTGATTCCATCCAAGGGCTTCAACAATGCCGGATTCTACGGCGATGATGGGAGTTCCAACCTGCCCCATCATATCATGCCCTAAATGCTGCCGTTTAAAGCCGTAACTTCTTGCTGTGCCAAAATCATCAAAATCCGAATAAGGGAAACCGCTGGCGATGGGAGAGAAGGCTTTCAGCCCGTATTTGGTTACCCATACGGTATCCTGCGTATTTTGTGTATCTGGTGAATTTTCAGCATCCGACATATTTTCAGCATCCAAACCATTCTCCGCACCCTGTGTATTTCCCGTATTACCTGATTCCGGTGCCTGTTCTGCGGGGATTTCTTCGCGGAACGGGCCGACCATGCCGCCGAGTACAGCCGTGTAAGCTTCAAGATAATAGGGATAATATTTCATTTCTTTTGTCAGGTTTTCCATAGATTCACCCTGCAGCAGTTTTTCTGCCAGGCTATCCATATCGGAAGCTTTATAACGTGAAAAATCCCCGCCATACCGCGCACCAAGATAGGCGAGCAGTTCAATCCAGTTTAAATGCGGGGTGGAAAGGCAGGTGTCTAAATCAAAGCGGAAGGCTTTGTCGAGGGCGTCTGCGGTTATGGTAAAATCCACCCATCGGATAAATTTCTTTTCCTGTGTATTTTCGGCGGAATCGGATATTTTTGGTTTGCTTTCGGACGGCATCTTACTTGGTTCTTTTCCTGCATTTTCTCCCTGATCTTCTTTTAATTCATAGAGGGAACTGTCGGCCTGGTTAAATAACGGATAGCGTTTGGTATAGGAGGAGAGAAGTGAAAGGCTTAAAAGTAAAAGCAGGGCAGCTTCAAGATAAAGAAAAAACCTGGGCGGGCCAGGTGGGGATGAAGCAGGGCGGCGGAATAAAAACATAAGGTACTCCTTTCTTACAATCGCTGGAAATTGTATAAAACCTATCAAAATACTTATCCTATGTATATGAAAGGGATACCGATAATTATTCATTTGGGTTCTTGTGATATGCAATTCCCGGTTCCGTCTATAATGTCCGGTTCGGTCTATTCTTCTCCTATGATCCATACAAACATCAGATTCGGCAGACAGGTGATGGAATCGCCGTCCATAGATTGTTTGCCCTGATGTACACAGACTTTATCCGGGCAGGAAGCATCGGAACACCAGATTTCTCCGTTTTTAACAACCAGGTGGTTTGTTCCGTAACGTGCACCCTGGATGGTTACTTCCTGATCACGGGATAAATCCAGCACCTGTACGATTTCTCCGTCAATACTAACTTCTGCACGAAGCGCAGGTGTGCGGTGGGTGAAATAATAGCCTGCACCCGATACGGCGCAGATCAACAGTAAAATGATCAGCAGAATAAGATCATTTTTCTTCGTTTTCTGATGAAATAAACGGTCTTTTTTCGTCATAAGAATCTCCTTTAACCTTATAAAGCAGGGTGAATTTACTATGCAATAAAACATTGGATGAAAAAGGATGAATAAGGATAAATAAACAGCAGCTTAAGGTAACATTATAGCGCCAAAGGCCAGGTAAAGCAAGGGCTATCATGATAATTGCAGAAATTTTGCATAGGAAATCCGGTAAAATTAACAAAAAAATCAGAAATTTCCTTTTTTTATTGACAGAAAAATAGCAAAGAGATAAAATAGTAAACAAATACAAGAAAAGCCTAGACAAATATTAAGAAAAGGGAGGAAGATTGTGAAAGCAGATAATCAAAAAACAAAGCTTTATACCGGTCTTGGTGTTATGGTTCTGGCTTCAATAGCGGTTGTTGCCTGCACGGAACCGGTGTATAATGCTCTGAATAAAGCCGGGAGAGTCGAGAAAACGGAGCATATTTACACACCAGGTACCTATGAGGGCGAGGCACAGGGCTTTGGCGGTGCAGTAAAGGCTTCAGTTACCGTGGATGAGGTGTACATAACCGAACTGAAACTTACCGGTGAAGGGGAAACCCCGGATATCGGCGGCGCTGCCCTTACGACACTGGAAACCGAAATTTATAAGCAGCAGACCGCAGAAGTGGACGGCGTATCCGGTGCAACGATCACCAGCGATGCGGTAAAAGAAGCGGTAGGAAAAGCCCTTAAGGCGGCAATGGGTGAGGAAGTGGCTGAAGAACCTTCAGAAGAACCGACGACCGAAGCAGCAGCCGTTGTTACTGAGGGAACTTATGCTCCGGGAACCTATACGGCAGAGGTTCGGGGCATGAAGGCGATGACGATTACGACGACTTTTGATCAGGACAGCATTACCGATATTCAGGTTGAACATGAGGAAACGGAGGGTATTGGCGCACCTGTTGTTGACTCCATGAAGGCGACTATTTTGGAAATTCAGGGTCTTGGCATCGATGCCGTATCCGGTGCGACCTTAACCAGCAATGCGATGATCGACGGCGTTGCCGAGTGTGCAAGGCAGGCAGGTGCCGATGTGGACGCATTGAAGGCAATCAAGCCTGCGGCGAAGGAAAAGGAAGCCGATCAGGAACTGGAAACCGATGTTTTGGTTCTGGGTGCAGGCGGCGCAGGTATGGCAGCAGCCGTTACTGCAAATCAGAACGGAAAAGCGGTTATCGTTATTGAAAAAACCGGACAGATGGGTGGAAATACCATTATGGCAGGCGGTGCATTAAATGCTGTGGATGACGGCAGCGAAACCGCACTGGCAAATGAGGACAGTGTAGACTTCCACTACCAGCAGACTTTTGAAGGCGGTGACAAGCAGGGCGATCCGGAGTTGGTTCGTATCCTGGTCGAAAATGCATGGGACGGCGTAGAGTGGTTAAAGAGCCTTGGCATGGAATTTCAGCCCGGAACCTTTACCGTAACCGGCGGTATGTGGCAGAGGGCACATAAGCCCGTAGAACCGGAGGGTATCGGTTTCTTTAAGACCTATCAGGCTTATATGGATTCCCATGAAGGCATTACGATGATGTATAATACCAAAGCCGAAGAACTGATCGTTGAAGACGGTACCGTTGTCGGCGCGGTATGTACCGGAGAAACCGGAAATAAAGTAACAGTAAAAGCAAAGAACGGTGTCGTTCTGGCAACCGGCGGTTTTGGTCAGAATGTTGAAATGCGCATGGCAGCCAACGAAGAAACCAAACTGTGGCCGACCCTGGATGAATCCATCCCATCGACCAATACCTCCGCCATCACCGGCGACGGTATCCGCATGGCAGAAGCCGTAGGTGCCGATCTGGTGCAGATGGGAAATATCCAGCTTCTTCCGTTAGGCGATCCCAATACCGGTTCACTGAGCGGAAACATTGAACATGCCGTAGAATCCCGTATCTTTGTCAACTTAAACGGTGATCGTTTTGTCAATGAAGGCGGACGCCGCGACGAGATGACCCTGGGCCTGTTCGACCAGCCGGAAACTACAATGTTTATTATTATGGACAGCGACGGCTATCCGACCGGCGAAGAACTGAATAACTTCGGCGAAACCATGAACAGCCTGGTAGCCGACGGCCGCGCTTATAAGGCAGATACCTTAGAAGAACTGGCAGAAAAGATTGGTGTTCCCGCAGAGAACCTGACAGCCGCAGTGGAAGAGTACAATCGTCACTGTCTGGGCGGCGATCTGGAAGGGCAGGAAGATGAATTCGGCAGAACCTTATTCACCGATTCCGGCAAAGAAAACGACGGTATAAATGACCCGCCATACTTTGCAGCCGAGCGTGTTCCAACTGTACATCACACCATGGGCGGCGTTAAGATTAACGCACAGACCCAGGTCATCAACAAAGAAGGCGAAGCAATCCCGAACCTCTTTGCCGCAGGTGAAGTCACCGGAGGAATCCATGGAAGCAACCGTCTGGGCGGAAATGCACTGACCGATACCGTAGTCTTCGGACGCATTGCCGGACAGAGCGCTTCGGAAAGTGAATCCGGTATTGGAGCGGAATAAGGAAATGCATTATTCCAAACCGAAGAAGAATAAAAAAACACATTATCCCAAATAAAAGCAGAATAAAAAGGGATAAGATAAGAGAATAATGAATAAGCAGAGCATCCTGGAAGATAACCCAGGGTGCTCTGTTTCTATCCATCAGGGTTTCACCCCATGTAATCCGGAAAACAAACGACAAACGAGAAAGGAATGACAAAAAATATGGCCAATATAGGAATCTTACTGCCCCGGCAGACGATTTTAGAACATGCAAAGAAGGTAGTTGATGAACAGGATATTCATAAACAGGTTAAAGTTCTTAAAGTTATCCGCGATGAAGAGGCTCAGGAAGAGGCGAAACTGGCGGTTTCTCAGGGTGTGGAGTTGATTATTGCCAGGGGATTTCAGGCATTTTCTATTAAAAAAGCGGTTTTGGTTCCTGTAATTGATATGTCATTGACTACACAGGAGATCGGACTGGTGCTGTTAAAGGCAAAAAAACAGCTAAATAAGGAAATGCCGAAAATAGCTATTATTGGCTGGAGAAATATGTTTCGGAATATGGAAGATTTTGAGGAATTGTTTCAAATCGATTTGCGTGTATATTATCTCGACCATATGGAAGATCAGGAAAAAATAGTAGAACAGGCGATTGCAGAGGGGGCAGAACTCATTATTGGCGGTATCCGCACAAACCAAATTGCATTTGAACGGAATTTTCCGGCGCTGTTTTTAGAAGGCAAGGAAGATTCCGTAAGAGAAGCGCTGCTGGTTGCCAAACAGGTAGGTGCAGTGATTGATCTGGAAAAGCAGAATAATGCTCAGCTGGAAACAATATTTGACACTTCGTTTAATGGAATTATCAAGCTTAATGTTTTTCAGGAAGTGGTCAGCATTAATCGGTACATGGAAGAGATTTTGGGGAAAAGCAGCAGAGAAGTTGCTGGTTTTCCTGTGGAGAAAATTCTTCCGGCAATTAATGTGACAGAAATCAATACGTTATTGGCCGGAGGAAGGGAAATGTATTCAACTTCGGTAATGTTTAAACAGCATTTATTTATGGTCTTGGGGGCACCGATTCGGCTGGATTCGGGCAGGATTATCGGGGTGATTTTAACCTGCCGCCGTATTCTCCAGATGGACCAGACGGAAAAATGGAAAAATCAGGAAAGCTATGTTAAAGGGTATATTGCAAAACGTGATTTTAACTGTATTATCCGTAAATCTCCATCTATGTGCCAGTGCATAGAACAGGCAAAAATCTATGCGCTCTCTGAAAAACCCATTTTAATCTGTGGGGAAACCGGAACAGAAAAAGAAATCCTTGCCGAATGTATTCATAATAACAGCAATTCCCGAGGCGGTCCCTATATCCATGTCAACTGCAGTGCAATACCTTCCGGGGAACAGATGAAACTGTTGTTTGGCAGAGAGAAAGAAAGTACAGGAAGGCAGAAACGGGGCGATGACTGGGCTAGAGGGATGGTATTAGGGGCAGTAAATGGTACGATTTTTCTGGAAGATGTGGAAGCCCTTTCGGTTGAAGCGCAGTATTTTTTATATAAGGCCATCAGGGAAAGAATGTATTTTTTGGAAAATGCCTGGATAAGGGAACAAAAGCCAGTGAGGATGATTGCATCAACAACAAAGGAACTTCTTTTGTTGGTCAGTTCAGGGCAATTCAGGGCCGATCTGTACAGTTGTTTTAGTAGCTGGAGATTGGATATTCCTGCAATAAGAGAAGATACAAAAGAGTTGATGAAACTGGCAAAAGCCTATATTCAAAAATATTCTTTAAAGTATTCCCGGCCAATAAAAGCAGACGATGAAGCCTGTAAAGTATTTGCCGAATATTCTTGGGAAGGAAACCTGGTTCAGCTTGAGGATTTCTGTGAAAAGTTAGTGCTTTTTAACCACAGAAAAAATTTAGATGCAGGCTTTATCCGTACACTTTTGCTGGAAACTTATGGTAATGTCAGTATTCAAAATAAAAAAGAAAAGATTGTTATGGTAAAACATCCTGAGGCAGTAAAAATCTCCAGGTTAATGGAAAAGTATAACGGCAACCGGTCACAGGTAGCAAATGAACTGGGAATCAGCACAACAACACTGTGGCGGAGAATAAAAAAATACGGAATTTTTCAAAATTATGAATTATAGATGGATTGATGAAAATAAATAAAGACAGAAGTCAAGGAAAGTGAAAAATAACGATAAAATGAAATAAATGAAAGCATAGATGAAATCAATATTGCATAAAATGCAGGAAACACAGCTTTGTCGAAAATGGATACGAAACCCTGTTCTTTTTGTCAATGGATATTTAAATGACAAAAAGTTATACTATGGACATCAAAGAAAGGAGAATGTATTATGAAAAAACAATTATTGATGGCCGTTTTAACAGGGGTAATTGGGTTAAGCTTTACCGGGTGCGGAAAAAATGAACCGGCACCGACAACTGCAGCACCGGAAATGCAGACACAGAGTGAAGCCGCAGGAGCAGAAGAAAGCCAAGCCGGTGAAAGTAAAGAAAGTCCTGAGGATAGTGCAGGAGAAAACCAAAGCAAATGGGAGCCAAATTCTACAGTATCTATTGTTGTGCCGGCAGGGGCCGGAGGAGATACCGATCTTTCCGCAAGAGTTTTTGCTCAGTATGCCAAGGAGATTACGGGGAATGATTTCATTGTTGTAAATTCCAATGGTGCTGCTGGTTCCGTGGCAGCAAATCAGGTTTTGGCTTCTGCACCAGATGGGCATACATTTTTGTACGGGCATAATTTGGTCAATGTAGCCAATATTGCTGGAGTAACGGATTATAATTACAGTGCGTTTAAAATCGGACCTACCTTTGTTTTGGAACCGGCGCAGCAGCTGTATGTGTATGCCGATCAATATGCCAATCTGGATGAATTTATTGCGGCAGCCAAAGCTGCGCCAGGCGAGTTAAAGGCATGTACGGAGGTCGGCGCTTATACGTATTATGAACTTCTGGCTTTTGAGAAGGCAGCGGGGATTGATTTGGAACTGGTTGATGCCGGTTCAACCTCGGACAAGATTGCAGCAATGTTATCCGGACAGATTGATTTAATGCCTGGCCCGTATATTAACTGTAAGGATTATCTGGAATCCGGCCAATTTGTTGCTATTGGCGTTCCAACCGAAGAACGCTATGATGTAATCAGCCAGATTCCGACCTTAAAAGAACAAGGTATTGATTTTGTCTATCCTAATCAAGAGTTTTCCTTTTATTTTCCCAAGGAAACACCGGACGAAATTATCTCCTGGTATGAAGACCTGGTTAAACAGATCGTAGATTCTCCGGATGCACAGGAGAGTATTGCTAATGTGGAAATGATGCCTTACTTCTTAAGTGCTAATGACACTGAACAGAAGGAAGAGGAAATCTTTACAACGATAAAAAACATTGCAGATGAACTGGCAGAATAAAAGAATGATGAAATGACGAAATGGAGGAAAAGAGAAGAAAGATGAGCAGTGTTACTTCTCGCCTGGTCGAGCAGGTTCCTATTCCCAGAATGTTTCAGGTTCGGCAGTTGTTTTCGGCAGATAAGATTGATCCGGCAACGATCCCTGCACAAATCCGTGCTTATTTAATGCAGGAAGAGTATGCATTAAAAATTCAGCCGGGAATGAATATTGCTATTACTGCCGGCAGCCGCCAGATTGCCAATGTTGTAGCAATTACCCGAACGATTGTCGATTTTGTGCGGGAGAGAGGGGCCCATCCTTTTGTTGTAGCTGCAATGGGAAGTCATGGTGGGGCAACAAAAGAAGGGCAGAGGGAAATTCTGACCAGTTTGGGAATTACCGAAGAATCCGTGGGATGTCCGATAAAGTGCAGCATGGAAGTAGTAAAAATCGGATTAAATGAGGAAGGCAGGGATGTTTTTATCGGAAAGGATGCTGCGGAAGCAGACGGAATTATTATTAGCTGCCGTATTAAGCCGCACACCTGTTTTCGAGGTCCATTTGAAAGCGGGATAATGAAGATGATAACGATTGGACTTGGAAAGCAGGCAGGGGCACAAATATGCCATGAAGCCGGATTTGGGCAGATGGCAAAGTACATACCCATGTTTGGCAGGGCTATTTTAAAACATACCCATATCCTGTTTGCTGTAGCTGTGTTGGAAAATGCATACGATGAAACAGCAAAAATTGTTGTAGTCCCCGCCGATAAAATTGAAGAACAGGAGCCGCTGCTTTTAAATGAGGCAAAAGCCCTTATGCCGAAAATTCTGGTTCCTTCCTGTGATGTGCTGGTCTGTGATGTTATTGGAAAGAATTTTAGCGGAAGCGGCATGGACCCCAATATTACCGGAACCTTTGCGACCCCCTATGCTTCCGGCGGGCTGAAATCGCAGAGAGTGGCTGTACTTGACATCAGCAGGGAAAGCCACCACAGCGGCTGCGGAATGGGAATGGCACATGCCACAACGCGGCGTTTTTTTGAAAAGCTGGATTTTGACCTGACCTATCCGAACCTGATTACTTCTACGGTAATTGAAAATGCAAGAATTCCCATGGTGATGAAAAATGACCGGGAAGCAATTCAGGTCTGTATCCGCACCTGTACCGGAATTGATAAAAACAATGTACACATCGTCCGAATTGCCAACAGCCTGAAGATTGAACACATCCTGCTCTCGGAAGCCTACTGGGAGGAAGCAAAGAAAAATCCCGGTCTGGTCATTGAATCCGAACCGCAGGAGATGATCTTTGATGAAGATGGAGCCTTGCTGGATTTGGGAAAAATCGGATAATTAAGCAGATAGTCTTACTTTTTTTTTTTTTTTTATAGAGATGGAAGCTGTTCTTTGAACAAATGTTTGGTTTCAAAGGACAGCTTCTATTCTATATATACTTACCATCGATTATACTTACCACTTTTGCAGCAATGCCTTTACAACACCCTCCGCCGTTTTTTCCTCCACCGGAAGAGTAAGCCCCGGTTCGTGGATGTGTTCTAAGTAGTGGGCATCGGAATTACTGATAATCCTGCACTCTTCCAGATAGGGATGATCCTTTTTAAGGCCGTGGAGTTTCTTCAAATCCTTCACCTCCGCCGTGACAAACTGGCTGTCCGGCGGAATAAACCCCAGGTTGGCAATCAGGCTGTTTGCCGTCTTATCTACATGTGCCGGAAACATCACCCCGTCAAACGTCCGCACCAGTTCCCAGAGCCTGTCAAAGGAAATCTCCGTTGCATTGATTAATAAATTCGGGAATTTTCCGCAGATATGATCGTCTAAATCATAAATCAGCTGCTGTCCGAAAATCTCTTCCTTATTTGGAAACGCCATTAGTTTTTCTTCAACCAGCCGATCAAAATCCATCGCCGCTTCCAGCCGCGGAAACAGGCAGACGGCGTGAACCTCCTCGGAAGTATTAATCTCCATCCCCGGCACCGCCAAGACGCCGTACTCTTTCGCCGCCGCCAAAACCGCCGGGCAGTTTTTGCAGGAATTATGATCGGTCACGGCAATGGCATCCAGCCCCAACAGTGCTGCCATTCCCACAATGTTTGCCGGTGTCATATCATTATCCCCGCAGGGGGAAAGGCAGGAATGAAGGTGAAGATCATAGCTGAGATTGATCATACTCCGAGCCTCTCATACACCGCCAGGGCGGCTTCAAAAATCGGAAGTTCTGTCTTAAAGACCGTAATCCCCTGCATTTTCGCCTTATTTGCCGCTACAGCATCTAAAGGAACTCCCTCCGCCATAATGACACAGGCCGCGTCCGCCAAAGAAGCTACCGCCAAGGTATTCATATTTCCCATCACCGTTACCCAGGCACAGCCCGCAGGTGCTCTGCCCATAGCTACACTCAGTAAATCACAGCAAAAACATTTTGTGATTTCCCGCTCCATCGTATCTCCCTCATTTTCCAGCGCAAATAAGCCGCTGTCTGCCAGTTCCTGAACCGTCATTGTGTTTCCTCCTCGAACGATTAAAAATGTTTTTTGAACTATTTATTCCGGTTTTGTCTATTCATCGTCTTTTCGATCTAAAACACTCATCTCGCTGGATATCCTCTGAATATATTCTTTCAGCAGACGCAGTGTTTCTTTTCCGTCCGTATCCCCGCTGGCTAAATCATCCGCCAGTATTGATACTTCCTCCGATAATTTATGAAGATTTTCTCGGAGGTAATATACGCAGTCTGTTTCCTGTGCATCCCCCCGCACGATATCTTCCGCCAATGCCTTGCAGGTGGGCGCACCGCACGATCCGCAGTCCAGCCCGGGAAGCTTCTTGCACAGCCGTTCGACCTGATTTAAGCGTGAAAAGCTTTCCATCATCGTCGTGCCCAGACGGAACACCGGTTCAAACTGCACGCCGGTCGTCCAGGGGATGACCTGCTCTGCGTCCTGGCTCATATGGGTTCGGGCTACCGGCATATATCTGCGCAGCCGTTTTAACTTTACTTCCGCCACATAGGGATTTTCCACCGCTAAGATGCCGCCCACACATCCCCCGTTGCAGGCATTTAATTCGACAAATTCCAGGTTGGAAAATTTCTGGTCTTCCAGGTCTTCCAGTACCCGGATTACATTCTCTATTCCGTCGGCTGCAAGATAGCTTTCGGAGAGCAGACCGCTCGATTCTCCGCCGCTCCTTCCCCAGCTGATGCCGATTTTCCCGGATGTCCCAATTTCAGGGTAGTCATTTCCCACCGCCTTCATGCGGGAGAGAAGCTGGGGATAAACGTCCTTTATGGCAAGCACGGCGTCTACTTCGCTGTGTTCATTGCCCAGAGGGGCGCGCACATAAGTGACCTTGGACGGGCAGGGGGAGATGAAGAAGATGCCGATTTTCTCCCTGGGAAGCCCGGTTTTTTTCAGTGCCTTTTTTGCTGCCAGTATGGCAGCAATCTCTATCGGCGGGTTTAGGGGAAGCATGTGGGAAATCAGGTTGGGGAAGCGCACGCGGATTAAGCGGACGACGGAGGGGCAGGCGGTGCTGATAATCGGGAACTGATCTTTGTGCTCCGTCATATAGGCCCTTGTCGCCTCCGAGGCCAGTTCTGCGCCGGCGCTTACTTCAAATACATCGTCAAACCCCATAAGCAGCAGGGCGTTTAAGACGATGTTGACATCCTCAAGGTTATTAAACTGGCTGTACAGGCTGGGGGCGGGGAGGGCTACGGTGTAGTCGTATTTTTTCATCTCCTCCAGCTTATCATAAATTGCATATTTGGCATGGTGCGGGCAGACCCGGATACATTCTCCGCAGTCGATGCAGAATTTGCTGTTAATCAGGGCTTTTTTGTTCCGCACCCGGATTGCCTCCGTCGGACAGCGCTTGATGCAGTTGATGCAGCCCTTGCACAAGTCGGGGTTCAGACGGACAGAATGATAAAATTTATCCATTAAATATTCACCACCATCGTTATTTTTGTACCTACGCCGAGATGGGTTTCAACCTTCATTTCGTCGGTATATTTTTTCATATTGGGAAGGCCCATGCCTGCGCCGAAGCCTAAGGAACGGACTTCGTCGGGGGCGGTGGAGTAGCCGGCCTGCATGGCCAGATCCACATCGGGGATTCCGGGACCCACGTCATCTAAGATCATGACGATTTTTTCGGGTGTGATTTCCACCCGGATTTCACCGCCATTGGCATGAATGACCATGTTGATTTCGCCTTCGTACATGGCGATAGCGACCTTGCGGATAGCTTCGGGGCCTACGCCCATCTGCTTCAGCTTCTTTTTTACGTCGCTGCTGGCTTCACCGGCACGGGTAAAATCGTCCGGGGAAATGTCATAGGTTAAACAAATGGCTTCCATATTTAAATGGCACCTCCTCTCAGCCCGGCAGAATAGAGCATACCGCAGGCGGAAAACATGCGGTGTCCTGTTGCCAGAACAACGAGATCGCGATCCTTTGCCATTTCGATAATGGAATCATCCGGTTTTTTTCCGCGGACGAAGATCAGGCAGACGATATCTAACATTTCCGCGGTTCGGATAACCTGGGGATTACACAGTCCGGTGAGAAGTACCGAGTGATCTTTGGAAAATGCCAGGACATCGCTCATCATATCGGAACCACAGGCAGAACGAACCTCCTGATCTAATAAATCTTCTCCAGTAAGCACACGGGCTTTTAATACATCCTTTACATCCTTTACGGTCATAACTCGTTCTCCTTCCTCAATCTAATGCATTGTATAGTATAAAGATACCATTGAAATTGTTAATAATCAACAAGAATTTTGCGTTAGTTTTTTCACAAATGGATAAATTCAATAAAAAAATCAGGAAGAGAAAAAAATGCAGCAAAAATGGATAAATCCGGTAGCTTGTTCATATTCTTCTAAAAATAGTTTTTATTTTTTGTGCAAATTTTGAAAATATGTAGCTTTTTTTGACGTTCCATGTTAGAATGTAGATACATTGCACAAAGAATAGCCGCCGACGGCTTTTTTCTAATGTCAATTCACTTAAGGAGGTTTTATTAATGGCTTGCAAAAAACAAACAGTTCCGTTTTCCGGGACGAAGGAGCAGGAGGAGGCTTTAAAAAAAGTTATTCTTGAGCTCAAGGACACACAGGGCGCCCTGATGCCGATTATGCAGAAGGCCCAGGATATTTACGGGTATCTGCCGATAGAGGTGCAGACCATGATTTCCAATGAAACGGGAATCCCCCTGGAGAAAATCTATGGTGTTGCAACTTTTTATGCACAGTTTGCCCTTCAGCCAAAAGGAAAGTATAAGATTTCCGTCTGTCTGGGCACGGCATGTTATGTTAAGGGCTCTGGAAATATTTTCTCCAAGCTGGAAGAGTTACTGGGAATTACAAACGGGGAATGTACGCCGGATGGTAAGTTTTCCCTGGATTCCTGCCGGTGTGTGGGTGCCTGCGGGCTTGCTCCGGTTATGATGATTAACGGAGAAGTGTATGGTCGTCTGGTGCCGGAAGATATTCCCGGGATTCTGGCAAAGTATAATTAAGGATGATGCCGGAACTTTCCCTGAATGTATTGGATGTAACGGAAAATTCCACACGGGCAGGGGCAAAGCTGGTATATATCCGGGTGACGGCAGATCACGAGTCCGATACCCTGACGATTCAGATTGAGGATGACGGGTGCGGGATGACGAAAGAGCAGGTCGAACAGGTGACGGATCCGTTTTTTACCACGAGGACGACGAGAAAGGTCGGACTTGGGATTCCTTTTTACAAGTATGCGGCGGAGAGCACAGGGGGAAGTTTCTCCATTGCTTCCGAAGTGGGAAAAGGGACGACGGTGACGGCGGTGTTTGGGCTGTCCCATATTGACCGGATGCCCTTGGGCGATATCAGCAGTACCATACATACCTTAGTTGTTTACCATCCGGAAACGGACTTTGTGTATACTTACCAGGTGGATGACCGGGAATTTACATTGGATACCAGGGAATTAAGGGAGATACTGGAAGGGGTTCCTTTTTCGGAGCCGGAAGTTTCCCAGTACATTATGGAGTTTTTGACAGAAAATAAAAGTGAAGTGGATCAAGGCGTGGTGCTGTGATTTTTTCTGTGCTGTAGAAGATTTACGGCAGTATTGAAAAAAGCGTGCAGACATACGCGCACAGATTGGAGGAAAAACATGAAAAGTCTTGCTGAATTAAAGGCAATTCGGGAAAAGATGCAGAACCAGGTTGGTCTGCGGGCGGAGGATCACAACCATACCAGAGTTGTTGTGGGTATGGCTACCTGTGGAATCGCTGCGGGCGCAAGGCCGGTTCTGACCAAGCTTTCTCAGGAAGTACAGGAAAGAGGTCTGACAGACAAGGTAGCCGTTACCCAGACGGGCTGCATCGGCTTATGCCAGTTTGAGCCCATCGTTGAGGTTATGGTTCCGGGCGAGCCAAAGGTGACTTATATCCGTATGGACGCAGAGAAGGCTGTTGAAGTAGTAAACCGTCATCTGATCGGCGGACACGTGGTAGAAGAGTATACTCTTAGTTCTACCGATATGAAATAAGGAGGAAGACTATTATGTATCGTTCACATGTATTGGTCTGCGGCGGAACCGGATGTACTTCCTCTGGAAGCCCACAGATTATTGAAAGATTAAATGATGAGATTGTAAAGCAGGGCCTGCAGGACGAGGTGGCGGTTATCCAGACCGGATGCCACGGTCTTTGTGCACTTGGCCCGATTATGATTGTTTACCCGGATGCAAGCTTTTACTCCATGGTTAAGGTGGAGGATATTCCGGAGATCGTTTCCGAGCATTTGTTAAAGGGGCGTGTGGTTACCCGGCTTCTCTATGATGAAACCGTAACCAGCGGCGGCGTTAAGGCGCTGATCGATACCGATTTCTATAAAAAGCAGCACCGTGTAGCGTTAAGAAACTGCGGTGTGATTAACCCGGAAGTGATTGACGAGTACATAGGAACCGGCGGCTACGAGGCTCTGGGTAAGGTTTTAACCGAGATGACCCCGGACGATGTTATTCAGATTCTTCTGGATTCCGGCCTGCGCGGAAGAGGGGGCGGTGGCTTCCCGACCGGCTTAAAGTGGAAGCTGGCAAAGCAGAACGACGCGGATCAGAAGTATGTCTGCTGTAATGCCGATGAGGGCGACCCGGGTGCATTTATGGACCGTTCCGTACTGGAAGGCGATCCCCACGTTGTGCTGGAAGCGATGGCGATTGCCGGCTATGCGATTGGCGCAAGCCAGGGCTATATCTACGTTCGTGCAGAGTACCCGATTGCCGTTGACCGCTTAAAGATTGCGATTGAGCAGGCAAGAGAGTATAACTTATTAGGAAAAGATATTTTCGGAACCGGTTTTGATTTTGATATTGACCTGCGTCTTGGTGCCGGTGCGTTTGTGTGCGGTGAGGAAACAGCGCTGATGACCTCCATCGAAGGCAAGAGAGGCGAGCCTCGTCCCCGTCCTCCGTTCCCGGCACAGAAAGGTTTGTTTGGCAAGCCTACGATTTTAAATAATGTAGAAACCTATGCCAATATTCCCCAGATTATCTTAAACGGACCGGAGTGGTTTGCCGGTATGGGTACAGAGAAGTCCAAGGGGACGAAGGTATTTGCTCTGGGCGGAAAGATCCATAATACCGGTTTGGTGGAGATTCCTATGGGAACTACCCTTAGGGAAGTTATCGAGGAAATCGGCGGCGGTATTCCCAACGGTAAAAAGTTTAAGGCAGCACAGACGGGCGGTCCGTCCGGCGGATGTATCCCGGCAGAGCATTTTGATATCCCGATTGACTATGATAACCTGATTTCCATCGGTTCCATGATGGGTTCCGGCGGTCTGATTGTTATGGACGAAGATGACTGTATGGTTGATATCGCCAAGTTCTTCTTGGAGTTTACGGTGGAAGAGTCCTGCGGCAAGTGTACGCCATGTCGTGTCGGCACGCGCCGTATGCTGGAGATTTTAACGAAGATCACCAAGGGTCAGGCGACGATGGAAGATTTGGATAAGCTGGAAGAGCTTTGCTACTATATTAAGAACAATTCCCTCTGCGGTCTTGGCCAGACAGCGCCGAACCCCGTGCTTTCCACGCTTCGCTATTTCCGCGACGAGTATGAGGCACATATTAAAGAGAAGAGATGTCCGGCTGGTGTTTGTAAGTCCCTTCTTTCTTATGTTATTGATCGGGATAAGTGCCGCGGCTGTACATTGTGTGCAAGGAATTGTCCGGCAGGCGCAATTATCGGTTCAGTGAAGAACCCGCATATTATCGATGCTGAGAAGTGCGTGAAGTGCGGCGCTTGTATGGAAAAATGTAAGTTTGGCGCTATCGTGAAGAAATAAGGGAGGAAAGAACAAATGGAAAATGTTACATTAAAAATCAACGGCATGGAAGTTTCTGCGCCGAAGGGTTCTACGATCCTCGAAGCAGCAAGACTTGCCCACATTGAAATTCCTACCCTGTGCTTTTTAAAGGAAATCAATGAAATCGGTGCCTGCCGTATCTGTGTAGTTGAGGTTAAGGGGGCAAGAAGCCTGGTGGCCTCCTGCGTATACCCGGTTGCTGAGGGTATGGAAGTCTGGACGAATACACCAAAGGTACTCGATTCCCGCAAGAAAACCCTTCAGCTTTTACTGTCAAATCATGATCGGAAATGTTTATCCTGCGTAAGAAGCGGAAACTGTGAACTGCAGCAGCTTGCAAAAGAACTGGGTGTGGAGGATGAAAGCTATTACGACGGCGATAAGACCCCGTCCTGTATCGACGATTCCGCGGCACACATGCTGCGCGACAACTCCAAGTGTATCCTCTGCCGCCGCTGCGTAGCGGTTTGTGAGAACGTACAGGGCATCGGTGTTATCGGGGCAAACGAGCGCGGATTCCATACGAATATCGGTTCTGCGTTTGAGATGGGTCTGGGTGAAACCTCCTGCGTATCCTGCGGACAGTGTATCGCTGTATGTCCTACCGGGGCATTGACCGAAAAATCCTGCATCGATGATGTACTGGCAGCCATCCACGATCCGTCTAAGCATGTGATCGTACAGACGGCACCGGCAGTTCGTGCAGGCTTAGGCGAAGAGTTTGGCTATCCGATCGGAACGGATGTCGAGGGCAAGATGGCAGCCGCCCTGCGCCGGATTGGATTTGATAAGGTATTTGACACGGATTTCAGTGCAGACCTCACCATTATGGAAGAGGCACATGAGTTTATCCACCGTGTACAGAATAACGGCGTACTTCCGCTGATTACCTCCTGTTCTCCGGGCTGGGTAAAATACTGTGAGCATTACTTCCCGGATATGACCGAAAACCTTTCTTCCTGCAAGTCGCCGCAGCAGATGTTCGGCGCGATTGCAAAGAGCTATTATGCGGAGAAGGCCGGCATTGACCCGAAGGATATCGTATCCGTATCGGTAATGCCGTGTACGGCGAAGAAGTTTGAGATTGGTCGTGCAGACGAGGACGGCGCAGGCTATCCCGACGTGGATTATTCCATGACGACCAGAGAACTGGCGCGGATGATTAAGAAGGTTGGCCTTAAGTTCAGAGAACTGCCGGAAGAGAAGTTTGACGAGCCGTTAGGACTGGCAACGGGCGCCGGCGTAATCTTTGGCGCAACGGGCGGCGTTATGGAAGCAGCGCTTAGAACCGCAGTGGAAACGCTGACCGGTGAAGAACTTGCCGATGTTGATTTTGTCGATGTCAGAGGTACAGAAGGAATTAAGGAGGCAACCTACAAGGTAGCGGGAATGGACGTTAAGGTTGCCGTAGCTTCCGGTCTTGGCAATGCGAGAAAGCTTTTGAATATGGTGAAGAACGGGGAAGCCGATTATCACTTTATTGAAATTATGGGATGTCCGGGCGGATGTGTCAACGGCGGCGGGCAGCCGCAGCAGCCAGGGCATGTAAGAAATACCGAAGATATCCGTGCACTGCGGGCAAAAGTGCTTTACGATCTGGATAAGAATAACCCGATCCGTAAATCGCATGAGAACCCGGCGATCAAGGAACTGTATGCAACCTACCTGGGCGAGCCGGGAAGCAAGAAGGCGCATCATCTGCTGCATACGACGTATGTGAAGAGAAGTGTAAACTAAACATTTTCCTGGAAAACAGGGGAATTGCTGAATAAAGAATACAGGCTTTCCATGCATGGTTTGGAAAGCCTGTATTTCTTTTGGGGATTTTCAGAACGTAGGTAGTTACTGTTCACGTAGGTCTGTGCACTACATTTGTAAATGGTTAGATGGAAAGAATAAGAGCAACAAATAGCCTGGCGGGTGCTTTGCCGCTGCAACAAGAAAAGAAGAATCCCCCAACTGTGCGGCAACACGGCTGGGAGATTTTGTTTTTGTCCTCATGGACTTGCTATTTCGTTTGTGTGCTGGAATTATAGCATATGCAAGAACGATTGACAATATACATTTTTTATTTTAGCGGAAATGGGATGGGTTAAAAAATTCCAGAAATATTGAATTTTCTAGGATTTAGGGCATTTATTGCATTACTTTTTCCTTTAAAACTGTAAAAGTCAGGTCAGCATTGCATGGACAAGTTTACAATTTTTATGTTATAATTGATACAATTTTGGAAAGAGGACGGGATGAAATGATGAAACGGGAGAGGATAGGCTTTCTCTGCTTTTTTTTGCTTCTGGCAGTTATGCTTGTCTGTTCATCGTGCGCAAATCCAAGGCTGGCGACCACGATTGCATTGACCAGAACACAGGGAGAGGTTGAGATTATTGACCGCAGAGGGAAGGATGTTTCGCTGAAAGAAAATCTGCGCATATTTGACGGCTATATTATGGGCACACACACGTCGAGCTATGCATGGATGGATTTGGATCAGGCGCGGCTGGTGAAGCTGGATCAGGATAGCCAGATTGGAATTCAAAAGGAAAAAAAGAAGCTGGAGATTGTGGTACAGTCCGGCAGCCTGTTCTTCCATGTGGCAAGACCGTTAGAGGAGGATGAAAGCCTGGATATTCGTACCTCGTCGATGATGGTGGGCATCCGGGGTACGTGCGGCTGGGTGGAAGTTTCCACAGACGGGGAGATTATGCGGGTGTATCTCCTGGAAGGCAGGGTGGAATGCCGTGCTGGAGAGGGTGAGGAAATGGCAGCGGTTGAGGCAGGCGAGATGGCAAGTATGAGCAGGGACGGAGAGATTACCGTGTCAACGTTTACGCTCCAGGATATTCCGGGCTTTGTGCTTGAAGAAATTCAGGAAAATGAAGAACTGGGTTCTGATGTGCAGGATGCACTGCATTTATCCGACGAGGAATTACAGGATTTGCTTAATCGGGACAGTTCGGATAATTTGAACGCGGCTGGTAATCTGCAGCAGGATGCTTCCAATCCGCCGGAAATTTTAGAAGCTTTGGAACAATACCGGGCAGTTCTCTATGAAGGGGATATTTCCCGTTATTTTCCAGACAGTGAGCCTTCCGGCGTTTATTGGTATGCACTGGTAAAACTGCAGACGGACGATAAGGTGCCAACCCTTCTTTTATCGCAGGAAGATATAAATTATATGGAAGATATTCGTGTTTTCCAATATGATCCGGTCAGCAGGATTCTGCATCAGCCCGAAGAAACTTTGCGGGTGGGAGCGGCTCCTGTTGGCGGTTATCGGGGCTTTCTTAGTCTGCAGAGGGATGGAAATGGTTTGGAACTTGAAACCAGATCTTCCGGAACCGGAGATGTTTGGGTTTACCGTGTAACGCTGGAGGGAGATGCTCTTAACCATGAGCTACTGTGGGAAGGTTATGTGCTGGAGCGGGAAAGTCTTGTCAATGATGAAGTTTCGGACAGTTTTTTAGCAGAAGAAATTCCATGGTATGATATTGCCGACAGCCGTGCGCTTGATAACTGGAGAGCCGACGGAGGAAACCGTCAGGGTGTGCCGGATTCCGGCGGGGCATCGGCGGAGGGAACGACCTTGCCTGCATCCCAAGCGGGGAACGCTGAAACGGAAGATTCCGAAACAATGCCATCCGAAATAACATTGCCGGAAACATCGGCAGCAGAAACAATATCAGCGATGCCTTGGGTCGGATATGGAGTTACAGGAACCTTTAATTTTTATACACATGATCAGGTTGTTGCCCTTCAGGGAATGCCAGATCCAAACGGATCGGGAGGTTCGGAAATTTATCGGCTGATTGTGCTGGATACGCCGCAGATGATGACGTTTCCTTCAGCAGATGCAACATCGGAACTCCGTGCAGGTCTGGTGAAATTTATTAGTGTGGAGAGCGATGCATTGGATGCATATGCCGGACAGCATTTATCATTCTGCATTTATTCGGATGCTAGTTATTGGCGTTCGGATACTTCGCTTCCCATTGGAGCGCCTTATACAACCCATGTATCTCTTGTTGATTAGATTGTTACATGCAAAATGTGCCGGAAAGCTGCAGAGATGCGTTTGAAGGCACATTTTTTATAGGAATGCAGGTGCTTGGTAAAAGTGTATAAAAAATAAGAGTAAAATTGGTTGTTTTGCTGACTTAAAAAACACAGAAAGATGAATATGATATTAATATGAGAACGATACCATAAAATTTTTACCTTTCCTCACAAACCTGGAAAATATAAAATTTCAAATAATAAGAAGATTCCTCCCTTGACCATAAAATCGGATGATCGGCGGCCTGGGTGCGGTATTCGACCTGGCGCAGGCGTTTATGTACCCCGGATGCCGCTTCCTGGATGGTTTTGGCAAAGAGTTCGGGATTCATAAAATGGCTGCATGAGCAGGTTGCCAGAAATCCGCCGTCCTTCACCAGCTTCATTCCGCGCAGGTTGATTTCCCGGTAGCCCTTTACGGCATTTTTAATGGAATTTCTGGATTTGGTAAAAGCGGGCGGATCGAGGATCACCAGGTCGAATCTTTCTTTCGCGGCTTCTAACTGGGGAAGGAGTTCAAAGACATCTGCGCACTGAAAATGCACCCGGTCGGAAAGCCCGTTTAATTCGGCATTTTCCCTTGCCTGGTTGATAGCAAGAGCGGAGGCGTCCACGCCCAGAACCGAGGCCGCCCCGGCAATCCCTGCATTTAAGGCAAAAGAACCGGTGTGGGTAAAGCAGTCCAGCACCCGCTTTCCCGGACATAGGCGGTGAATCGCTAGGCGGTTGTATTTCTGATCCAGGAAAAACCCGGTTTTCTGTCCATCTTCTACATCCACCAGGTAGCGAACCCCGTTTTCCGTGATTTCTACCTTGGTATCGAAGGGGGCACCGATAAATCCCTTATGGCGTTTTAACCCTTCCTGAAGACGGACTTTGGCATCGCTTCGCTCATAAATTCCGCGGATGGAGATGCCATCCTCGTTAAGTACAGCCTGAAGCTTTTCCAAAATAACCATCTTCCAGCGCTCAATGCCAAGAGCCAGGGACTCCACCACTAAAACATCCGAAAACTTATCGATGACAATTCCGGGGAGAAAGTCGGCCTCCCCAAAGATAATGCGGCAGCTTGATGTATCCACCACCGCTTTCCGGTATTCCCAGGCGTTGCGCACGCGCTGTTCAATCAGGCTGTCATCGACCAAAACCCCCTTTTTTCGGGTCATCATGCGGATGGTGATGGTGGAGTTTGTATTGATAAAGCCCTGTCCTAAAGGATAGCCGTCAAAATCCTCCACATAGACCATATCTCCGTTTTGATAGCTGCCGGAAATACTGTCAATTTCATTATCATAAATCCAGGCCCCGCCGGCTTTTAATGAGCGCCCGGTGCCTTTTTTAAGTTGAACCGTTGCCATATGCACTGTATTTTCCTTTCTTCAGGTCGGTATGTTTTTCAAAGTACATCCATTCCTGTAAGTTTTTATATTTTTTAAATTACATCCATTATAACCCATAGGTACAGAAGTTTACAAGATAAAGCTGGAAAAGAATAATGGAAATTAAAAGGTATTGTTCATACGTTCAAAGCAAGAATATATTTCCATTTTTGCTTTTCCTGTGTTATAATTTTCACCAGGGGATGAGTAATGCATAAACCACAAGGATGCATGTGCAGATGAAGGCTGTTTTCATAGATACAGATTTAAATATGGGGGAAAGCTTACATGATGAAAACGGATATAACAGGTAAACCGGAAAGAAAGCTTTTTTGCTGTCTTTTTCTGCTGCTGGCAGTTATTTTTGCGTGTGGGGCATGCAGTAATCCAAGGGGTTCAGCGGAACCGGGGAAGCGACCATTGAACGGGTGACCATGGTGGGAAATGAACTCCGATATACTACGGAGTGGGAGGGCCATATGGATGAGCTTGAAGGTCTGGAAGAATATGATACTAAAATGATTGAATGGCACGATATTGACAGCCTGGAATGGATGGACAGCTGGAAATTTGATACCGATCCTTATGACGGGGGCACAGATTCCCGTGAAACAGATGTGCCGCAGACGTGGGAAGAACCCACTTACAGCCCCGGAAATTGGCCTTATACAACGGAGGAAGAAACAACAGCTTTGCAAACTGCGGAAGAATCTTCATCTTCTCCGGCGCTTCCTGTAAACGGAAATGAGAGTGCATTTTCGGGAACTTTTAATAAATAGGAGGAAAAAGAAGTGGAAGAAAAAACGAATGTTATGCGGATTCTGGAACAGAAAAAAGTTCCTTATCAGGCGCATTTCTATGGAGGTACGCAGGCTGTAAGCGGAACAGAAGTAGCGGCAATTCTTGGAGAAAATCCGGCGCAGGTGTTTAAGACGCTGGTGACGGTGGGAAAGACCGGGCAGCATTATGTCTTTGTGATTCCTGTAGAAAAGGAACTGGATTTAAAGAAGGGGGCAAAGGCAGTGGGCGAAAAGTCCATTGCCATGATTAAAGAAAAGGAACTTCTTCCCCTTACCGGCTATGTTCATGGGGGATGCTCGCCCATTGGGATGAAGAAGTTTTTTAGGACAACGATTGATGAAACGGTGAGCGGCTGGGACAGTTTTTTATTCAGTGCAGGGAAAATCGGTTATCAGATTGAGATGTCGCCGGAGGATTTGCGCAAGGTGATTGTGTACCAGACGGCGGATCTGACGGCAGAGTAAGATGCTGGAAAATTAGAGATAAGGTTTGATGGAAAATGCAGGTGAAGGGAAATCATGGTGATTTTGGGACGGAAATTATCCGGACAGTCCTGCGTCTACCAGGATGATTTCCGTGCGGCAAAGGAGATGGCAGGACGGCTTTTGCAGTATTGCCGCTTTACAAAAAACAGATAGTAGAATATCATATGGATATGAGAACGATACCATATTAGCAATGCGTATAGAGAGCAGTTTGGAAAAGCTAAAGGATACCTGCATACCGTTTGGCAGTGTTAAGGTAAAGAAGGAGGAAAAGATGGGAAAGAAGCTTATCTTTTTGGATATTGACGGCACATTGACCAGGGCCGGAAGCAATGAGCCGCCGGCGTCTGCATTAGAAGCGGTTCGCCGTGCACAGAAGAAGGGGCATTATGTTTTTTTGTGTACAGGAAGAAATTATGCTATGCTGTCGCCCCTCTTGCAGTTTGGATTTGATGGGGCAATCGCAAGTTCCGGCGGGTATATTTTCTGTGGGGATAAGGTGATTTACGACTGCCCGATGACCGAAGCCCAGAGAAAAACGGTTATGGAAGTTTTCCATAAAAACGGGGTGTTTCGGACAATTGAGTGTAAAGACGGCTCTTATACTGATGAAGGATTTAAGATATTTCTGCGGGAAAATGCAAAGCAGGGAGCAAACAGTGAGCTGCTGCGCTGGCGGGAGCAGATAGAGCATGACTTAAATATCCTGCCCATGAAGCAGTACCGGGGACAGGATGTCTATAAGCTGGTGTTTATGAGTTCTTCCTTAGAGCAGCTGGAAGAACCAAAACGGGTATTGCAGGGAAATTTTGATTTTTGTATCCAGGATGCAGACGGATATGGAATGATTAACGGAGAACTTGTGAACCGGAAATTTAATAAGGGAAAAGGAATCGAGAGAGTCTGCGAATATCTGAATTTATCTGTGAACGATACCATAGGGTTTGGGGACAGTATGAATGACTGGGAGATGTTGGAAACCGTAGGTTTAAGTTTCTGTATGGAAAACGGGAGCAAGAAGTTAAAAGAACTTGCGGATGAGATTTGTCCTTCCGTGGAAAATGATGGCTTGTATCAGGGATTTTTAAAATATGGGCTGGCATAGAGGGAAAAAATCAAGGCAGCAGGCTGCAGCACTACCACAGTTGTTCTTGTGGCAAACAGCTTTATGTTCCCGGAGTTTATCATGCTGAAAACAGGGAAAAGTGAGTTAATGAAGAAGCTTATTGCGGCAGGGAAGCAGGGAGAATAATATTGCCATAGGAACAGTAACGTAAAAACGCAGCAGGGGAGTGTTTTTTATAAAGAAATTAGTGATACCGGGTTCTATGGCAGTGAATAGAAAGACTGAAAAGTCAGCAGGTGAATCGTTTGCCTGCTGACTTTTCATGCTGCTTTTTTGATGATTTTCCTATGTCCGAAAAAAACATTGGTTATCCCAAAAAGTTAAACAACATAATCGCCGCTCCCAAAATCACCAACACAATACCGGTTGCCTGGTTTAAGGTTTTGGGTTCTGCTTTATTGGCAAAGAGGGCGGCGATTCTTGCCCAGATAAAGGTGAAGATTATGCACAGGGCAAAAATCCCCCAGTCCGGCGCTCCGCCGATGGTAAAGTGGGAAACCGCTCCGGTCAGCGCCGTAAAGGTCATAATAAATACGCTTGTGCCAACCGCCGTTTTTAATTCATAGCCAAGGACAGAAGTGAGAATAAGAAGCATCATCATTCCGCCGCCGGCACCGATAAAACCGCAGATAAAGCCAATTATTGCGCCGCAGATAACCGACTGTACGGCACGTTTTTTTGCGGAAACACCAGCCATGGTTTCTTTTGTGGTCATTACCGGCTTAACGATGAATTTAATGCCGAGCAAAAAGGTCATAAAGACTGAAAAATTTCCCATGGCTGCCGGGGGAACTAATGCAGCAATAAAGCTTCCAACCACGGTAAAGACCAGGACGCTGCCCATCATAATGATTCCGTTTTTAATATCTAAGTTCTTATTTTTTCCGTAAATATAGGCAGACAGGGCGCTCGCCAAAACATCCGAGGAGAGGGCAATGCCGACGGCCATGTAAGGTTCCATGTGCAGGAAGGTAATCAGCATCGGGCTTATCACAGCCGCGGCACTCATCCCTGCAAATCCGGTCCCAAGTCCGGCACCCATTCCGGCGAAAAAGGTTACGATGATAACAAGAAAAATATTCATGAAAACATTCCTTCTTTCTATTATGATATGATAAAAGCGTCAAAAGGTCTTTTGCCGCTATTTTTCAATAGTTTTTGCCGACGCAGGTTTCATCATCTTATCCAGATTTTTATCAATCGCACAGAAAACACGGTGAAAGGTATTCAGCTCGTCCGGATCAATCGTCTGAAGCAGTTCCTGAAAAAATACAGCCTGGATTTTGTGTCCCCTTTCGATGAGCGGGGATGCTTTTTTCGTGCAGGTAAGATAGGTTTTCCTGCGGTCGCCGGGAACGGCAGCTCTTTCGATGTAGCCTTCATGGACCAGCTTATCGACATTAACGGATACCAGATTGGCTTTAATTCCGCGGATTTCTACGATATCCCTGGCTGTGTTGTGCGCAGGGTTATTGGCAAGGAACATCAGGATATCAAAGGCCGTCTGCGGCAATTTTATCTCCTGGCAGAGCGGGCGGCAGTAGGCGGTATAAGCCTGGAGCAGTTTGTAAGGGAATTGAAGATTCATCTGCATCATGTCTTTCCTCCTTGTTCAAAAAAAGAATGGTTCAAAAATGAACTAATCAAATATGAAACATATCTTACCGCGAAAAATAATAAATGTCAACCGTTTTTTGTATCTGCGATGTGATTTTTATGGAATTTTGTCCGTTGCTGTGAACCTGTGAAATAACGCTTTTTTGAATCCATTGGGTAAGTTTACAAATCGGGTTGAAGCCGGCAACAGCCTGTGATACAATCAAGTGGAAAATAGAAAGCAGAGGGTATAGTAAGCGGCAACAAAGATAAGGAGATAAGGGAAATTATGGAAAACAAGCAGGATAAAATGAAATACCGCCTGGCGGATTCCATAAAGGAGTGTATGAAAACAATTCCTGTAGATAAGATTACCGTTAAAAATATCGTTGAAGGCTGCGGCACGACCAGGCAGACTTTTTACCGGCATTTTCTGGATAAATATGATTTAATTAACTGGTATTTTGATAAACTGGTACTGGCATCGTTTGCGCAGATGGGGCAGGGGACTACGGTGTATGAAGGGTTAGTGAAGAAGTTTCATTTTATCCGGCAGGAGAGGGTGTTTTTTGCCGAGGCATTTCGATCTGACGACAGAAATTCATTAAAGGAACATGATTTTGATCTGATTTTGCAGTTTTACCTGGATAAGATGATGGAAAAAACCGGATATCTGCCCGATGAGGAGATCCGTTTCCTGTTGGAGATGTATTGCCGGGGATCGGTGTATATGACGGTGAAATGGGTATTAACCGGGATGAAATCGACGCCGGAGGAGATAGCAAAGTCCCTGGTGGATGCCATGCCCGAGAAGCTGGGACGGGAATTTCGGGTGTTGGGGCTGATTGGGGTATAGCCATTTTTTCTGGAAGAGTTACAAATCCTGGGATCTGTAACTTCCTTTTCCTGGAAGAGTTTGTTATACTATTAACAGATGGAATTTGGTGGTTTATGGTGGTTTAAAACTGTCGGAACAGTAAAAGAAAAAAGGCCAAGACGGTAAAAGAAAAATTACCAAAACCGTAAAAGAAAAAATAACCAAATAACAAAATAACAAAACAAGAAAAGGAGAAAAACGATGGCAAACCGAATTGTATTGAATGAAACTTCTTATCATGGCGCGGGGGCGATTAAGGAGATTGCCGCAGAGGCAAAGGCAAGGGGGTTTAAGAAAGCCTTTGTCTGCTCGGACCCGGATTTAATTAAGTTCAATGTGACGAAAAAGGTAACGGATGTGCTGGATGAGGCAGGTCTGGTTTATGAGATATATTCCAATATCAAGGCAAATCCTACGATTGAGAATGTACAGACCGGTGTTGCAGCATTTAAAGCATCGGGAGCGGACTATCTTATCGCTATCGGCGGCGGATCTTCCATGGATACGGCGAAGGCGATTGGTGTTATTATTGCCAATCCGGAATTTGAAGATGTAAGAAGCTTAGAAGGCGTGGCACCGACGAAGAATAAGTGCGTGCCGATTATTGCTGTTCCAACGACGGCAGGTACAGCGGCAGAGGTTACCATTAATTATGTAATTACCGATGCAGAGAAAAACCGCAAGATGGTCTGTGTGGACGTTCATGATATTCCGGTCGTAGCCGTAGTTGACCCGGAGATGATGGCTTCTATGCCCAAGGGACTGACCGCGGCAACCGGTATGGATGCCCTGACCCATGCCATTGAAGGCTATATCACCAAGGGCGCGTGGGAGATGACGGATATGTTCCACTTAAAGGCAATTGAAATCATCAGCAAATATCTGCGCGATGCGGTGAATAATACCCTCGAAGGGCGCACACAGATGGCACTGGGCCAGTACATTGCCGGCATGGGCTTTTCCAATGTAGGGCTTGGCATTGTTCATTCCATGGCACATCCGCTGGGCGCTTTATACGATACCCCGCACGGCGTGGCCAATGCAATTATCCTTCCTACGGTTATGGAGTATAATGCTTCCGCTACCGGCGACAAATATAAATATATTGCACAGGCTATGGGTGTAGAAGGAACGGAGAAGATGAGTCAGGAAGAATACCGAAAGGCGGCTGTTGACGCGGTGAAGAAGCTGTCGGAGGATGTGGGAATTCCTGCGGATTTGAAAGAGATTGTGAAGCCGGAGGATGTACAGTTCTTAGCAGAGTCTGCATTTGCTGACGCCTGCCGCCCCGGAAATCCAAGAGATACGTCCGTGGAAGAAATTAAGGCGCTGTATGAATCGCTGATGTAAAACTGTAAAAGATGAATTTGTGAAGATTTAACGGTGATAGAGAAGCTATTATCAGATAAGTTCTGGTATTGTATTCACAGTATCAAACGGCAGCAAAATTTATAATAAAAGCTAGAAAAAAAGCGGCGGTCAGGGCAGAGTTGTGTCGGGCAGCCGCTTTTTTATCAGTCCTATTATTTTTTAAATTAAAGGATCATCTAAAAGATTTTACATCTAAAGCAATCTAAAGGATTTTTACCTTTTTAACTTGCAGTCCCCATCAATCGGGTTTATAATGGAAGCGATATACAGGGGATGTTTTATCATTTGCAAAGTTAGGAGGATCTGTGCCCATGTTTTTTCTGTTTTTTTTTGTATGGATCATTCTCAATGGCAGGATAACTGTGGAAATTGTTATCTTTGGTCTGATCTTATCGGCAGTTTTATTTTATTTTATCTGCCGTTTTATGGATTACAGCATGAAAAAAGAATTGATGCTGTTCCATCTTATTCCTCTTTTTTTCCAGTATTTTTATGTTTTAATTCAAGAAATTGTTAAAGCCAATCTTTGTGTCCTGAAAATAATTATTTCGCCGGAGATTCAGCCGGAGCCTGCTCTGGTGTATTTCGGTACAGATCTTCAAAGTGAACTGTCCAAGGTGATTCTGGCAAATTCCATCACACTTACGCCGGGAACCATTACGGTTTCCCTGGAAGATAACCGTTTCTGCGTACATTGCCTGGATCGTGAACTGGCAGAGGGCATGGAGAACTCGGTATTTGTGGAACTGTTAAAGAAAATGGAGGCAGAGGAAAGAAAATGGAGATAATCGGACAGGCTTACCAGGGGCTTTTTGTGGCAGCGATCCTGCTTTTGGCGTTTCTTATCCTAATCAGTATCCTTCGCTCAGTGATAGGGCCAAGGATTGCCGATCGGATTATTGCTATCAATATGATTGGAACGATGATTATTATGATCATCGCTGTACTGTCCGTAATGCTTGACCAGAATTATTTAGTGGATATTTGTCTGATTTATGCGATGATAAGCTTCCTTGGCGTTGTTGTGCTCTGTAAAATTTATACCGGTGTTTATCTGCAGAAAAAGGGCAGGAAGGCAACCCTGGAGGCTGTTATGGAAAATATTCGTATCCAGCAGCAAAATGACTGTACCTGTCAGCATGACGATAATACCAGGCAGCATGACGATAATACCAGGCAGCAGGGCAGTTCAGACAGTTCTGCTATTGCTGCTTTAACACAAAATCAAAGCGAAAAGGAGGGCGAATAGGGATGTTTTTTGCATGGTGTAAATTTGCGGCTGCGGCGCTCTGCCTTTGCATGGGCCTTATCTTTATGGTACTGGCGGTGTTTGGTGTAAACCGCTTTCACCAGGCATTAAACCGGATGCACGCGGCGGCTATGGGGGATACACTGGGAATTTTATTTATCTTTGCCGGGTTAATGATTATCCGCGGCTTTTCTTTGGACTCTCTAAAGCTTTTTCTGGTCATTCTCTTTTTCTGGATGGCAAGCCCCGTTTCCGGTCATATGATTAGCCGCTTAGAGGCAATGACGGATGAGCATTTAGGAGAAATACAGATTATTGACGGCATGGACAGAGAAAATGAAGAAGCGCAGAATGAGGCGGCAGAGGGGGATGGTAAAGGATGAAAATTTTTGAAGTGATTTTGCTGTTAGGCTTGATTGCCTGTTCGGTTGCCGTTGGGCTGACGAAGGATTTGCTGACTTCGATTGTTATTTTTATGTCCTACAGTCTGATCATGTGTGTGATCTGGGTGCTTCTGCAATCGCCGGATCTTGCCATCACCGAGGCAGCGGTGGGTGCGGGAGTGACCAGTATTTTGTTTTTTATTACACTGAAAAAAATCAGGGCAATCCAGAAGGAGGGTCAGGATGAGCAGAACTAAGGATAACTATAACCGCAGCCGCTGGCTGAAATTTAAGCGCTGGGTCGGCGGTGAGATTGACCCTTTGGCGCACGGGATGGAAACGGTCAAGCCGGATCCGGTATTTTTGGAGAAGGAAGCAAAAAGGGAGGCTGTAAGGCAGGAACAGGAAGCCAAGGCAGCGAAGGAGCAGAAGATTCAGGATTTGCGTCTGGTGCTGGAAAAGCAGGAGCTTTCCCAGTACCAGAAATTTTACCGGATACTCTCAATTATCTTATGCCTTTCAATCAGCCTGGTTCTGCTCTGGACGATCACCTATCTTCCGGAAATCGGTGATGCGGGGAATCCGGATAATAATGAGGTTTCTGCCCGCTATATTGAACAGGGCTTAAAAGAAACCGGGGCAGTAAACATCGTAACCGGGATGATTTTGGACTATCGGGCATTTGACACGTTCGGGGAGTCCTGTGTGCTGTTTATTGCGTCCTGCTGTGTGCTGGTGCTTCTGCGGATTGACCAGGGCAGGGACGTTGCCGGAACGGTTCAGGACAGGAATAATGCCAAAACAGACAAGCACAGGGACATTGCCGTAAAGGACCCGCACAGCCTGGAGAACCTAAAACGCCTGGAAGCGGCAAATGATCGTCTGTACGAGCCGAAAAATGATGTGATCCTCCAGAAATGCTCCTGTGTGCTGGTTCCGCTGATTTTTGTCTTCGGCGTGTACATTGTTCTTAACGGGCATCTTTCGCCGGGCGGAGGGTTTTCTGGCGGTGCGGTGCTGGGGTCGGGGCTGATTTTATACTTAAATGCTTTTGGATTCCAGAAAATGGAAAAGATTTTTAATGAAAAAAGTTACCGTCGGGTGACGTTAAGTGCCCTGACGTTTTACTGTCTTGCCAAGAGCTATTCCTTCTTTACCGGGGCAAATCATTTGGAAAGCGGGATTCCTCTGGGCACGCCGGGGGCGATTTTAAGCAGCGGGCTGATCCTGCCCTTAAATATCTGTGTGGGGCTGGTGGTGGCCTGCACCATGTATGCGTTTTATGCCCTGTTCAGAAAGGGGGGAATGTAGGATGGAGCATTTGTTTTTCCATCTGGAAGAGGCAGCAGCCATGATTTTATTCGGCATTGGATTTACCATGCTCTTGCTTCACCGGAACCTGATAAAAAAGATAATGGGAATGAATATCATGGATACGGCAGTCTACCTGTTTTTAGCGGTAAAGGGCTATATCCGGGGGCGTATGGTGCCCATCGTAACCGACGGGATTTTGGACGCCTCGGCCTATATCAATCCCGTACCCAGCGGCCTGGTGCTGACCGGAATCGTCGTGTCCGTCAGCACCACAGCACTGATGCTGGCATTGACCATACGGCTTTATGAGCGCTATCATTCCCTGGATTTAGACGAAATTTTAATGGGTGTAAAAAGGGAGGAACACGTATGAGTCTGGTACAGAATTTCCCTTTTTTTTCGATTATTATTGCTATGTTTTCCGGGATTTTATCTTCGGTGCTGACCGGAAAACAGGCAAGGAATGTAAGCTTAACGGCAATCTCTGTCACTACGGCCATGTCCGCAGCCGTGCTTTTTTTCTGTTTAAAGACGGGGGAAAGCTATACCTATATGATGGGGCATTTTCCTGCGCCCTGGGGCAATGAGATCCGCGCCGGGGTTTTGGAGGGATTAACGGCCCTGATGTTCGGCCTGGTTATGCTGTTCTCGGTTATCGGCGGTATGGAGCACACCTTTTTGGATGTGGAGGAGTCAAAGACCAATCTGTTTTTTATTATGATTGACTTAATGCTCAGTTCCCTTCTGGCGCTGATTTATACCAACGATTTATTTACTGCCTATGTTTTTGTGGAGATTAACACGATTGCCGGCTGCGGTCTGATTATGATTCGTCAGGTGGGAAGGAGTTTTACCTCGGCGATCTGGTACATGGTGATGAGTCAGCTTGGCTCCGGTCTGTTTTTAATCGGTCTGACACTTTTGTACGATGTGACCGGGCATCTTCTGATGACTCCGGCAAAGGAAGCCGTGGCTGTTCTTGAGGCAGCAGGCAGCTATGAGATTCCTCTTCTGGTTATCTTGGCGGTGATCAGTGTGGGGCTGGCGATTAAAAGCGGACTTTTCCCTTTCCACTCCTGGATTCCCTACACTTACGGTTATGCCACGCCCACGGCAAGCGCCGTGCTCTCGGGTTTGGTATCTAAAGGCTATATCTTCCTGCTGATTAAGATCTTTTACCGGGTACTGGGGCGGGAAAATGTTATTGCCACCCGCATGGTGAATGTCCTGTTTATTTTTGGTCTGGCGGGAATGATTATGGGTTCGGTTCTGGCAATTCTTGAAAAGGATACCCGGCGGATGATTGCCTATTCTTCCGTGGCGCAGATTGGCTATATCTATATGGGTATCGGCCTGGGAACCGGCGGCGGGATGATTGCAGCGGTATTTCATATGTTCACCCACTCGGCGACCAAGGCGCTTTTATTTATCAGCGCCGTAGGGCTTTATGAAGTTTCCGGGGATAAAAAGGACTTTGCAAGTCTTCGGGGTGCAGGCTACCGTAATCCCCTGGCCGGAATCGGCTTTACCGTAGGAGCGCTTTCCATGGTCGGCTTTCCCATGCTCTCCGGATTTATCTCCAAGCTGCTGTTTGCAACCTCGGCTCTTGACAGCCCGCATAAGATGATGCCTACGCTGATTGGCCTGGCTGTAAGTACAGTGTTAAATGCTATTTATTTCCTGCGGCTGGTGATTACGCTCTACCGTGGAGGAGAGGAAACTGAAAAAACCGATCAGGGAAGAGAAACGGCACTTTTGTATCATCCGGGTATGCTTCGCCTGGCAATCTGCGGTTTTATTATGCTGAATTTATTTTTAGGACTGAACTCTCAGCCAATCGTCGGCAGTATTGCCGCAGGACTGGCGATGTTTGATTAGAGGATAAACTGGGCTGTGCAAACAGTAACGATAAACTTTTTATACAAGGAGAATGGCAATGGTGGGAAATATACAATTACTTCTTCCCGTGCTCTTTCCTATTATCATGGGGATTGTGGTACTGACCGGGAAAGTTTTTCGCAAAAACCGAAAGCAGCTTTGCCTGATGGTGGCTGCAGGGTTGATTGGAAGCTGGATTTTTACGCTTTGGGCATTAGTTCAGGGCAAAGCGGGGCTTAAGCTGTGGCAGTTCACCGATGTGGTGGAAATTGCATTCAAGGTGGATGAAATCAGTTGTCTGTTTGCCGGGCTGACGGCAACGGTCTGGCTTTTGGTGGGAATTTATTCCTTTTCCTATATGACCCACGAGGAGCGGGAACATGAGTTTTTCGGATGTTATCTGATCGTCCTTGGCGTGCTGATTGGGCTTGACTTTTCGGCAAATTTAATTAGCTTTTATCTGTTTTATGAGGCAATGACGCTGACCTCCCTTCCCCTGGTTCTTCATGAGCGGACGAAGGAAGCGGTGATGGCGGGCTTAAAGTATTTATTTTATTCGGTAGCCGGAGCCTTTCTTGCTCTGTTTGGGATCTTTTTCCTTACCGTGACAGCCGGGGATTTAAGCTTTGTCCCGGGCGGTGTTTTAACTGCTGAAAGCCTTGCTGGAAGGGAAGCGGTGTTTCGGGCGGCGCTCTTTTGTATGCTTATTGGTTTTGGGACAAAAGCAGGTATGTTTCCGCTGCATGGATGGCTTCCCACAGCTCATCCGGTGGCCCCTGCGCCTGCCAGCGCCGTGCTCTCCGGTGTGATTACCAAGTCCGGCGTACTGGGAATTATCCGTGTTGTTTATTATATTGTGGGACCCGAACTTATCCGCGGAAGCTGGGTACAGACTGTGTGGATGGTTTTAACCCTGCTGACCGTGTTTATGGGCTCCATGCTGGCCTATAAGGAACCTGTGCTGAAAAAGCGTCTGGCCTATTCTACCGTAAGCCAGGTTTCCTATATCTTATTTGGATTAAGCCTCTTAGAACCTCTGGGGTTTGTGGGTGCCCTGTCCCATGTGATTTTCCATTCTCTGGTGAAAAATGCCCTGTTCTTATCCGCCGGGGCCGTGATCTTTACTACTGGCTGGACAAGGGTGGAAAAGATGAAAGGACTGGGACAGATCATGCCCAAAATGCTTGTCTGCTACACCCTGGTATCGCTGACTTTGGTGGGCATACCGCCGACCAGCGGCTTTATCAGCAAATGGTTTCTGGCGCAGGGAGCATTAGCTTCCGGCTGCGGGGTATTTAGCTGGCTGGGTCCTGTAGTGCTGTTAGTAAGTGCGCTGCTCACGGCAGGCTATCTGCTTCCCTTAACCATTCAGGGCTTTTTTCCGGGGGCAGATGCAAAAAAACAGGAAAACCATGAACCGTCCAGGCTCATGCTTTTTCCCGTGCTGCTTCTGACCTTCGGGGCTGTAGTTTTTGGGTGCTTTCCCATGCCTCTGCTTTCGTTTCTGCAGAATGTGGCAAAGTCTGTGATTGGCTGAAGAAGGGAGAAACAGAAAATGTATGGATTATATATTATACCGGCGCTTCTTCCTATTTTTGGGGGGCTGGTGCTGCTCTGTGTAAACCACTTCGGTTCGGCGGGAAAAGATTTCGGCAAAAAAAAGAGTCTGGGGCTGGAAGCCTATGTTCTGGGTCTTACCCTGATAAACAGTTTGGTGCTGGCCTGGCTGATCCTGCACTTCGGTCATGGGCAGCGCCTGGTTTTGTTCCGGCTCTTCGGCAACCTTACGGTAATGTTCTGTCTGGACGGGATGGGAAAGGTTTTTGCCGGAATTATCGCCTTCCTCTGGCCGCTGGCTGTCCTTTATTCTTTTGAATATATGAGGAATGAAACCCGAAAAGCAAACTTTTTTTCCTATTATTTAATGACTTATGGGGTGACGGCAGGCATTGCCATGGCAGGGAATATGACCACCCTGTATTTATTCTATGAACTCCTTACCCTGGTTACCTTCCCTCTGGTGCTCTATCCTATGACCAGAGAAGCGGCACAGGCCAGCCGCAGATACCTGTATTATTCTATCGGCGGTGCAGCCTTTGCCTTTATCGGTCTGGTCTTTATTATGAGTTTTTCCCGCAGCAAAACCACAGAGTTTATCGCAGGCGGTGCCTTAGACCTTACCCGGGCTTTAGCGCAGAAGAATATGCTGCTCTTTGTCTATGTGCTGGCCTTCTTCGGTTTTGGCGTAAAAGCCGCCCTGTTTCCCTGCCATGGATGGCTTCCCAGGGCAACCGTAGCCCCCACCCCGGTAACCGCCCTTCTCCATGCGGTAGCCGTGGTAAAATCCGGGGCCTTTGCCATCCTGCGCCTGACCTATTTCAGCTTTGGAACCACCTTCCTTCGGGGAACCTGGGCGCAGTGGGTGGTTCTGTGTGCGGCAATGCTTACCATTGTCTACGGCTCGACCATGGCCGTAAAGGAAGCGCACTGGAAGCGCAGGCTTGCCTACTCCACCATCAGCAATCTTTCCTATATTCTGATGGGCGCGGCGATGATGAGTCCCCTGGGGCTGGCTGCTGCCTTAAGCCATATGGTCTTCCATGCCCTGATGAAGATCTGTTCCTTCTTCTGCGCAGGTGCAGTAATGCACCAGACCGGAAAAACCCATATCTACGAGCTGGACGGCCTGGCCAAACAGATGCCCTTAACCTTTGTCTGCCTTACCGCGGCAAGCCTGTCCTTAGTGGGAATCCCCGGTTTTGCCGGATTTATCAGCAAGTGGAACATTGCCCGGGCAGCCTTTGGACTGGGACTGGATAAAGCGCTTGCCAAAGGAGAAAAAAGCCTGTCCTGGCTCGGCTTTATCGCTGCGGCGGTGCTGCTGTATTCGGCGCTGATGACTGCCGTCTATATGCTCACCGTGGTTGTCCGTGCCTGTTTCCCGCAGATCTGCCCGGAAAACGAAAATCTGTCAAAAAAGGAAAAGCTGCAAAAAAATGAATATCTGTCCCAAAACAATAATTTATCCAAAAAAGAAACACGTTCCGCGAAAAAATCCTTAGACCCCAACCTATTTATGCTTGCCCCGCTGGTCATTTTTGCGGTGCTGATTCTTGCCTTTGGCATACATTCGCAGCCATTGATGAAACTGCTGCTTGAGATAGGAGGTGAAGCCGGATGATGGAAGGATGGGAAATGATGATTCCTGGAGTGTGCGGCTTTGGACTGCACTTTGTACTTGACGGTTTTCGTCTGATCTACACCCTGATTGCCGTGCTGATGTGGACGGTCAGTGCGGTCTTTTCGCATGAATACATGGTACACTATGAAAACCGGCGCAGATACTATAGCTTCCTCTGGATTACCTTTTTTGCTACCGTCGGCGTATTTTTATCCGCCGATCTTATGACCACCTTTATCTTCTTTGAGATCATGTCGCTGACCTCCTATGTATGGGTGGCCTTCGACGAAAAAAAGGAATCCCTCCGGGCTGCCGAAACCTATCTGGCTGTAGCCGTTATCGGCGGCATGGTTATGCTTATGGGTCTTTTCCTGTTGGCATCCTGTCTGGAAACCCTGGAAATCGCCAAACTTTCTTCCGCAGTAAAAGCAGCGGCAGAAAGAGGAGAAAAGGGAAGACTTTATGTGGCAGGTCTGCTTCTGCTCTTTGGTTTTGGGGCCAAAGCAGGTGCATTTCCCCTGCATATCTGGCTGCCCAAGGCCCATCCGGTAGCCCCTGCTCCTGCCAGTGCCCTGCTCTCCGGAATACTGACCAAAACAGGAATCTTCGGGATTATCATTATCTCCCTGCGAATCTTTGCCGCAGATGGTCTGTGGGTCATCCTTATCGTGGCACTCGGGCTGATAACCATGTTTCTGGGTGCTTTTTTAGCCCTGTTTTCAGTAAACCTAAAGCGAACCCTGGCCTGCTCCTCCGTTTCCCAGATTGGCTTCATCCTGGTAGGCGTAGGCATGGCCTGTGCCCTTTCCTTTGCGGGAGAAAACCCGGCAATAGCCGTGAGAGGAACATTCCTGCACATGATCAACCACTCTCTGTTCAAGCTGGTTCTCTTTTTGTGTGCCGGAGCCGTATACATGAAGCTTCACCAGCTCGACTTAAACGAAATCCGCGGCTACGGCCGAAATAAACCCGTACTTTGTTTTTGCTTTCTTATGGGAGCAATGGGAATCAGCGGTATCCCCGCCTTCAGCGGTTATATCAGCAAAACCCTTCTCCATGAAAGCATCGTCGAGTACCAGAAACTCCTGGCAGAAGGAGAAGTCCTTGTGCATTCTCTGACCAAAGACGCCCCCTCCTTATCCGCCATAGAACCCTTTATCACCCAGTGCCTAAAAAGCCCCGGATTCTGGAAAGGAGCAGAGTGGATATTTATCATTACCGGCGGAATGACTTTTGCCTATATGCTGAAGCTTTTTATCGCAATCTTCATCGAAAAACACCCCACACGTCAGGAAGAATTTGACCTCCTGGGAAAAACCGCGATGAAGCCATCCAGCAAAGCCGTACTCCTGGTTCCGGCAATTTTCCTCCCCCTGATGGGCCTGTTCCCTGCTCTTACCATGGATAAACTTGCCGATCTTGGGCAGGGCTTCTTCACTGAAGAAAGTTTAGCCCACGCTGTCCATTACTTCTCCTGGGAAAACCTAAAAGGCGGCCTGATGTCATTAGCCATAGGATTATTCCTATACGTTATTATTATCCGCCATCTGCTTATGGCCTTACCCCAGGAAACCACACCAAACGCAAGTACCCAGAAAACCTACATCAATCGCTGGCCTAACCAACTGGATCTGGAAAACCTTCTCTACCGTCCGCTTTTGCAAAAAGCATTCCCGGGAATCTTCGGCGCAGTGTGCAGCTTTATTGACCGCTGCGTCATTGACATCCCCCTAATTATTTTCCTGACCCTCTCCTCTGTTATCTGCCGAGGCATGGATCACCTGGCGGATGCAGCTATCCTGCTGGCCAGAAAAACCAGCCACCGGCAGCTAAGCGAAAAAATCATTGTATCCGAAAGATACTGGCTTGCCCGGAAACTTGGTGCCCTGTCGGATTTCCGGACAAATTTAAAACACCGTACTTCTAAAGAAAAAGAAAAACATACAGCAGAAACGCAGCCCCAGGTATCCACAAAGGTACTGGAACTTATCGAATGGGAAGCGAGCTGGAAAAAAACCGGCCGTCTGATTCAGGAAAGCTTCTCCTTTGGCCTGATGCTTTTCTGTATAGGACTCTGCCTGACCCTGGCTTATCTTTTCTATGTATTTTTGCGCTAAAATGCAGACAAACTAAACAAAGAAGGCTATCCGCAACAATAACCAAAAAAGAAAGAAGCCCCCGCCGAATACCTGCTCCCAAAAACATCAAAATTAAAATCGGAGCAAACCCTTTCACCCGATTTTAGTAGAAAAAAATTTTCTTTTATGATACACTAAGTAAACACAATACTTTATCCCCACAAAACGCAGTAAAAAACAACGCAGTGAAAAACAAGAATTAAAAAAAGAAAGAAAAAGAAAGAAAAAGAAAGGCCCGCCCTCATGAAAACAACCCAACTCCTGAAACGCTTTACTCCCTATTATAAAAAATACACCGCCATCATGATCATGGATCTATTCTGCGCCGCGCTGACGACAATCTGTGAGATGATCCTCCCCCTCATCCTCCGCTACCTGACCAACACCGGTATGACCAACCTCTCCGCCCTGACCATCCGCACTGTCCTGAGCATAGGCACCCTCTATTTCGTCCTGCGCATTATTGACGGTCTGGCCAGCTACTACATGGCCTACACCGGTCACGTTATGGGTGCCGCCATAGAAACCGATATGCGTGAAGATGCCTTCGCCCACCTGCAAAAACTCTCCGACAACTATTTCAACAACACAAAAGTCGGACAAATCATGGCGCGGATCACCAGCGACTTATTCGATGTCACCGAATTTGCCCACCATTGTCCGGAAGAGTTTTTCATCGCCTTTTTAAAAGCCGTGGTATCCTTCATCATCCTTTCCCGGATTAACCTTCTGCTGACGGTCATTATCTTCGTCCTGATCCCCATAATGGCCATATCCTGCACCTATTTTAACCTGCAGGTCAGAAAAGCCTTCAAGCGCCAGAGAAACCATATCGGTGAATTAAACGCCCGGATAGAGGACAGTCTTCTAGGAAACAAGGTCGTCCGCGCCTTTGCCAATGAACAGGTAGAGATTGATAAATTCAACCAGAACAACCAGGAATTTTTTGCCATCAAGCGTCACACCTACCGCTATATGGCGGCCTTTCAGAACACCATCCGCATGTTCGACGGCCTGATGTACGTGGTAGTTATTGTTGCCGGAGGTTGCTTTATGATTAAAGGTCTGGTTGCCCCCGCCGATTTGGTTGCCTACACCCTTTACGTAACGACCCTTCTTGCCACTATCCGCCGGATTATCGAATTTGCCGAACAGTTCCAGCGGGGAATGACCGGCGTGGAACGCTTTATGGAACTGATGGATGCCAACATAGATATCTTTAATGAAGAAGGAGCGGCACCCATTAAGGAAGTTCAGGGAGAAATCACCTTCAACGATGTTTCCTTTGAATATCCGGACGATCACACCCCCGTTCTTGCCCATATCAACCTGACGATAAAACCGGGTGAAAAAGTAGCCCTGGTCGGCCCTTCCGGCGGCGGAAAGACGACCATGTGCAACCTGATTCCCCGTTTCTATGACCCCACGGAGGGAGAAATCCTCCTGGACGGAAAAAATATCCGCCATCTTACCTTGCAGAGCCTGCGCAGCAGCATCGGTGTGGTACAGCAGGATGTGTATCTGTTTTCCGGCACGGTGTATGAAAATATTGCCTACGGAAAACCCGGAGCCGATCGCGAAGAAGTTATCCGGGCGGCAAAGCTTGCAGGGGCACATGAATTTATCGAGGAACTTAAAGACGGCTACGATACCTATGTGGGCGAGCGCGGCGTGAAGCTTTCGGGCGGGCAGAAGCAGAGGATCAGCATTGCCCGGGTATTCTTAAAAGCGCCCAGGGTGCTTCTTTTGGACGAGGCCACGGCCGCCTTAGATAATGAAAGCGAACACCTGGTATCGGAATCCTTAGATAAGCTGGCAGCAGGCAGGACGACCTTAACCATTGCCCACCGTCTTACCACGATCCACGGAGCTGACCGGATTCTGGTTCTCTCCGGCAATCAGATTGTGGAGGAAGGAAACCATCGGGAGTTAATGGCGAAAAAAGGAATCTATTACCAGTTATATACCTCGGCAAATGGTATGGAAGAAACCGGGAAATAAAACGAGAAGCGGCAAAAGATTTATGGATGTCGCCTATGGCGATGGACTTTTAAAGTATTTAGAGGAGAAAAGGAAATGAGCATTGCATTTGTTACCGACAGCAACAGCGGTATTACCCAGAAGGAAGGAGAAAAACTTGGGATTTCGGTGATTCCCATGCCTTTTATGGTTGATGGGAAAACCTATCTGGAGGATATTGATTTAACCCAGGCACAGTTCTATGAAATGCTGGCTTCGGGAGCAGATATTTCGACCTCCCAGCCTTCGCCGGAAACCGTGACGGATCTTTGGGATGAGTTATTAAAGGAGCATGAGAGCATTGTCCACATCCCCATGTCCAGCGGTTTAAGCGGTTCCTGTCAGACGGCGGCGATGCTGGCACAGGATTATGAGGGAAGGGTTTTTGTGGTCAATAACCAGCGGATCTCCGTTACCCAGAGGCTGTCTGTACTGGAAGGGATGAAACTTGCGCAGGAGGGAATGCGTGCCGGGCAGATTAAGGACGAACTGGAACGGACGAGGTTTGACAGCATTATTTATATCTGCGTGGATACCCTGAAATATCTGAAAAAGGGCGGGCGGATTACACCGGCAGCGGCGGCACTGGGAACGCTTCTGCGCATTAAGCCGGTGCTGATTATCGAAGGGGAAAAGCTGGACGCCTTTTCCAAGGCGCGGACGATGAAGCAGGCCAAGGCGACGATGCTTGCTGCTGTGCAGAAAGATATGGAAGTTCGTTTTCACCATCTTGCGCCGGAAGATGCACACATCCATTTTGCCCATACACAGAATGAAGAGGCGGCAAAGGAGTGGATGGAGGAGGTGCGGATGATGTTTCCGGGGGCGTCATTCCATGCCGATCCATTGTCCCTGAGCATTGCCTGCCATATCGGGCCAGGAGCACTGGCGATTACCTGTACGAAGAAGCTTTGACCATCGCCTGTTCCTATAGATTTAGAACAGCGGATAAATAAAAAAGGTGACAGGGGGAAGAGCCATGGCAGTGCTTTGGAAAAAAATACAGGGCTTTTTAAGGCAGGAGAAGCCTTTGACAATCCGGGTCCCGCTGGTTCTTCTTTTATTTGTGGTGGGCCTGGTTCCGGTTGGGATCTACAGTCAGATTTTTCTGGCTTCTGCAGAAAACAGCCAGGTGAGCAGCCGCCAGGTGGATGTGCAGAACCAGTGCCTGATCTTAAGCAGCAAGATGACAAGGGCCGGATTTATCTCCGATGCGGTAAAGGATGCTTCCTTTATTACAGAGATGAATGTCACGGCAGATTTATTCCACGGACGGATTATGATTGTGGATAAAAATTATCGGATTATCAAGGATACCTTTGGTCTGGCCGAGGGAAAAATCGTTGTTTCGGAGGAGGTTATCCGCTGCTTTCAGGGAGAGAACAGCAACATGAACAACAGCGATAAAAACTATTTTGTCCAGACCATTCCTATCTATGAAAATACGCCGGACAAGGCCATCCAGGGTGTTTTGGTGGCGGCGGCATCTACGGAATACATCCGTCGTCTGTCAGCTTCCGGTGAAGATGAATCCCGGTTCTTTTTAATGATTATGGCGATTTTGCTTCTGCTCTTATCGGTCAGCGCCGCCGAACTGTTAATCCGCCCGTTTATCCGCCTGGAACGTATGCTGACCCAGGCAGCGGACGGGAACCTTTCCAGCGATATTCATGAATTTACTTACCGGGAAACAAAGGAAATTTCCGAAACGGTCAGCAGTATGCTTTCCAAGCTTAAAGAGGTGGATCAGTCCCGTCAGGAGTTTGTTTCCAATGTATCCCATGAACTGAAAACACCGATTACTTCGATAAGAGTTCTGGCGGATTCTCTGATGAGTATGGACGGGGTTTCCGTGGAACTTTACCAGGAATTTATGCGGGATATTTCGGATGAAATTGACCGGGAGAGCAAGATTATCGACGATCTTCTGTCGCTGGTGAAGATGGATAAGGCAGGAGAGGCTCAGATGAAGGTCAGTCCGATTTCCATTAATCAACTGATGGAAATGATCTTAAAGCGCCTTCGCCCCATTGCCGGAAAGCGCAATGTAGAACTGATTTATGAGAGCATCCGGGAGGTAAGTGCGGATGTGGATGAGGTAAAACTCTCCCTGGCATTTAATAATCTGGTGGAAAATGCCATTAAGTATAATGTGGATGACGGCTGGGTCAAGGTAAAACTCGATGCCGATCACAAAGCGTTTTATGTCACGGTTGCCGACTCCGGAATAGGTATCCCGGAGGAATTCCAGCGCTATATCTTTGAACGTTTTTACCGTGTAGATAAGGCCAGATCCCGGGAAACCGGAGGAACCGGCCTGGGTCTTGCTATCACAAAAAGCGTTATCCTGATGCACCATGGAACCGTAAAAGTGGAGAGCATGGAAGGTGAGGGAACCGTATTTACCGTGCGTATTCCGCTGAATTATGTACCTTCCGGAGTCGGAAAAAACGGTGCAAATCCTGCCGGGACAGTGAAGAATTCCCCGGCACTCAAGAGCTTTTGGATAGGCTATCCCAAAAAGGAAAAGGACAGCAAAAAGCAGAAGAATACACGGGGAGAAACTCCCAGACCAAAGGAGGCAGGGGATGGAAAAAGGTAGAACAAAGACAGGCTTTTTTCGGACGATAACCTTCCTTTTATTCCTGGTTTTCCTGCTGCTTTGCGGCTGTCAGCGGGGAAACGGCGGGGAGGATGCATCCAGCGAGGCAAAGGAAAATACCTATACGATATATTATCTGAATACGAATATGACAAAGATGTCCGAGGTTTCCTATGAGGCTTTGGGGGAGGATCTGAGCAGCCTGGTCTGGGAATTATACGATCAGCTTCTTAATGTCCCGACGGATGTGGATGTAAAATCACCGCTTCCGGCTAGATCGGAACTTCAGCGGATTCAGTGGGAATCCAATGTTTTATACCTGTATTTTGATATCAATTATACGATGATGAATTCCAGCCATGAGATCCTGTGCAGGGCTGCGCTGACCAAGACATTGACACAGATTAGCGGGGTGGAGTACATCAATATATATACCGGGGATCAGCCGCTGATGGACAGCCAGGGAAATCCGGTGGGTATGCTGAGTGCGGGGGATTTTGTGGACAGTATCAGCGATGTTAATGCGTTTGAGAAATCGGAATTAACCTTGTATTTTGCCGATGAAACCGGGGAATATCTGGTGGAAGAGCGCCGGGAAGTGATGCACAGCATGAATACCTCGATGGAACGGCTTGTTGTGGAACAGCTTTTAGAAGGACCGGAATATGCGGGCTATAAGGCCACGCTTCCCGCAGAAGCAAAGCTTCTTAATATTTCCGTGACCGATAATGTCTGTTACCTGAATTTTGATTCGGCATTCTTGTACAGCGGACTGGATGTCAAGGAGGAAATCTCCCTGTATTCGGTGATTGACTCTTTAACCCAGCTAACCACCGTAAACCGGGTGCAGTTTTCCGTCAACGGATCGCCGGCAGTGATGTTTCGGGATACGATTTCGTTAAATACTTTGTTTGAACAAAATATGGATTATGTGAGAGGAGAATAAATTGAATCAACGACCGCTTTTTGTCGCGGCAACAGGCTTCGTACTTGGAGAGGTATGCGCTTTGCTGGCAGAGGGCGGAATGAATGATTTAAGGGCAGAGTCTGTCCGATATTTGCTTTTAGGTGTTCTGGCATCGGGTGCTTTGCTTTTTGGCGTTTTGGATTTTTTTGCAAAAAATAAAAAAAGGGGCAGAAGTATGCATGGAAAACGGTGGATACTTCTGCTTTTATGCGTTTTTTTCGTCGGTTATGGACGGATGGCATGGGAAATCCGGGAATGGGAGAGAATCGAAGAAAGGATTTGGGAAGATGAAGAAGTTGTTTACCTGACCGGAAAGGTGGTTAAAATCCGGGAAAAGGAGAAAAACACCGTGCTTACCATAAACACCGGAGAGTTTGGAAAGGTTTTGGTTTACCTAGAAAAGGAAGATATGGAAAAGAAAGAAGAACACCCCGCAGAAAAACTGCGCATAGGAGGCACGGTAAAGGTAAAGGGAGAAGTCAGCCGTTTCCAAAAAGCAGGAAATCCGGGAGAGTTTGATCTTAAAGCATACTATACTTCTCTGGGGATATCGGCGGCAGTATTTGCCTGGGAGGTGCGGTGGGAGGAGGAAAAAGGCTATTCGCCCTATCTGGATGCCCTGTACCGCTTTCAGTGTTTTTGCGGCGGGGTATTTGAAAGGATTTGTACACCGGAGGACGAGGGGATTTTTCGGGCGGCAATCCTTGGGGATAAGGATAAAATGGAGCAGGAAATCAAGGATTTATACCAGAAAAACGGCATTGCCCATCTTCTGGCCATCAGCGGGCTGCATCTGTCCCTGATTGGTGCGGGTCTGCACAGGATTTTGCGCAGATGCGGTCTGGGCTACGGCCTTTCGGGGCTTCTTGCGGCTGCTGTGATCGTCAGCTACGGAATACTCACCGGCGCTTCCGGTTCTGCTCTGCGTGCGGTAATTATGCTGGCTGTGTCGTTTCTTGCCGCCTTTCTTGGACGAACCTATGATTTGCTGTCGGCCCTTTCCTTTGCTTTACTGCTTTTGAGCGGGGCAAGTCCGTTTTCTATTACCCAGAGCGGGTTTCAGCTATCCTTTGGGGCCGTGCTTGGAATTGGTATTTTGGGTAAGGCTTTGGAGAACTGCCAAAAAATCCTGAAGGATAGCTGTACGCTATGCGGCAGGAATAAAAAAACAGAAAGAAGGTGGATGCAGGGCTTGAAAATCAGTGCAGCCGTTCAGATGGCAACTGCGCCGATCGTGCTCTGGCATTATTTTCAGATTCCGGTTTACGGTGTGGTTTTAAACCTTTTTGTGGTTCCCCTGATGGGTTATGTGGTGATTTCAGGGCTTTTGGGACTTTTGACCGGAGCATTTTTTTACGATGCAGGGGTGATGGCTGTGGGAAGCGGACATTATATTCTGCAGTTTTATCAGTATTTATGTGAATGGACCTCCCGGCTTCCTGCCAGCCTTCTTATCTGGGGAAGGCCAAAAGGGTTTCAGATTTTTTTGTATTACCTGTTTCTTGGGGGAATGATTTTGGGGCTGCATGGATTAAAGAGGAAAGAAAAGGAATGGACAGGGGATGAAGGCTTAAAAAAGATAAGGATGCAGCGATGGGGGATTGTGTTTACAGGAAGTTTGCTGTGTCTGTTATGTATGAAACCGCGGCCGCAGTCCGGGCTGGATATTGCCGTGCTGGATGTCGGTCAGGGGGACGGAATTGTCCTGCAGTGTGAGGGAGGAAGAATAGAAACCATGGGGATATTATGGCAGGGGGAAAGGGATGAGAATAAGGAGGGTGCAAATAAGTTTTTACAGCAGGCAGTTATCTTAATCGACGGGGGAAGTTCAAGCGAGAAGCGGCTGGGAGAAAACCGGCTGGAACCCTATCTGAAATCCGAAGGGCTCTCCCGGATTGATTTTGCTGTGGTCAGCCATGGCGATGCCGATCATACCAGCGGGCTTTTGTATCTGCTTAAAGAATGTACGGAGATAGAGATAGGGTGTCTGATTCTGCCGGAGGCGGGGAGAGAAGATTCGGGCTATGAAAAACTTATTTATGCGGCTAAGAAGCGGGGGATTGGCGTGGGCTACATGGATGCCGGCGATAAAATCCAGGCAGGAAGCTGTATTCTTACCTGTTTTTATCCGGGAGAGGGGATGGATATTGATTTTTCGGACAGGAATCAGCAGTCTTTGGTTATCCGGGTTGATTATCAGGATTTTCACATGCTCTTTACCGGAGATGTAGGACAGGAAGGGGAGAAGATGGCTTTGGACTACGCGGGAGAGGAGGCGCTTTCGATGGTTCAGGTATTAAAGGCAGCACACCACGGATCGCGGTTTTCCAATGGAGAAGATTTTCTGGCAGCTGTTCATCCGGCCTGGACGGTGATATCCTATGGCGAGGGAAATTCCTATGGACATCCCCATGAAGAAACTATTGAGCGGCTGGGAAAAGAAGGGAGTACCGTGCTGGAAACCGGAAAAATGGGGGCGGTTCTTCTGCATGTCGAAGAGGGAATGGTCAGATGCCGCGGCTATAAAACATATGAGGCGAATGCCAAACCGCAACGATGAACACGAACCTTCCGCCGCCGGGTTCTTGATGAAAATAAGGGGATTTGGTTGCTTTTTCGCCGGAAATTGGATATAGTAAACAGGGAAATGCATGGAGTGCAGGCAGTAATCATCAATGCTTAAAAGGGGAAAAAGAATGCAGACATTAAATCAGCACATCAAAGAGAGAAATTTTAAACGGGCTTATCTAATCTTTGGCGAGGAAAATTTTCTAAAACGCAGTTATAAAAACAGACTCCGTGCGTCCATTCTCGGGGATGATACCATGAACTACCATTATTTTGAAGGGAAGGGGATTAATCTTTCGGAGGTCATCAGTCTGGCGGATACGATGCCCTTTTTTGCCGATCACCGCTTAATCCTTATTGAAGGAAGCGGCTTGTTTAAGGGAAATGCGGATGAACTGGTGGAATACCTTCCGAACCTTCCGGAAACCACCTGTATGGTTTTTGTCGAGGATGAGGTGGATAAGAGAAGCCGGATGTATAAGGCAGTGAAAAAGTACGGTTATGCCGCAGAGATGGAAAGGCAGTCTTCGGGGCAGCTGGCAAAATGGGCAGCCGGGCTTTTGGCAAAGGAAGGAAAAAAAATCACAGCTTCGACCATGGAGGTTTTTCTGGGAAGAGTGGGAGAGGATATGGAAAATATCCATTCAGAACTGGATAAACTGATAAGCTATACCCTGGGCAGGGATGTGATTACGGTGCAGGATGTGGAGGCAGTCTGCACGATACAGGTGACGAACCAGATTTTTGAGATGGTGGGGGCGATTTCCGGAAGAATGCCGGCAAAGGCGATGAAGCTCTATGAGGATCTCTTAATCTTAAAGGAACCGCCGATGCGGATTTTGTTTTTAATTGCCCGGCAGTTTAACCAGCTTCTTCAGGTGCGGGAGATGAGCAAAAAGGGGCTTAGCCGTGCAGAGATAGCCTCAAAGCTTAAGATTCCCCCCTTTGCCGTGGGAAAACTCACGACCCAGGCCAGGGCATTTTCCAGAGAACAGATTTTTTCCTATGTGCAGGAATGTGCGGACATGGAGGAAGCCGTAAAGCAGGGACGTCTTTCGGACAGGATGGCTGTGGAACTTTTAATTTGCAGAAATTATTCCTGAAAACCTTTATGCGCCCGCAAGTGCGTGCACTATCCTAATTGAAAGAAAAAAATAATATAAAAAACACCCGGATCGCCACACCTGCGGTTCGGGAGTTTTCTTTTGGGTTAATTTGTAATGGATTCATGTCAATCCATAATTCTTGTTGTTATCTATAAATTAAGCAATTGCATTTACAGCTTTGGCTAAACGGGATACTTTGCGGGAAGCCGTATTCTTGTGGTATACGCCTTTGCTGGTAGCCTTGTCAATTTCCGTTGTAGCAGCTAATAATGCAGCCTGTGCAGCAGCCTTGTCACCGGCAGCAATAGCAGCGTCTACCTTCTTAATTGAAGTTTTAACCTTGGAGCGAATTGCTTTGTTTCTCGCAGCCTTTGTCTGGTTTACTAAGATTCTCTTCTTAGCGGACTTAATATTTGCCATTTCGTGCACCTCCATTCCTATCTTAATCTTTGTGTTTTCCATCAAAGTCTGGACACGGACAGTTCAATGTGAAACATACATCTACCATAATACTCAAAAGAAGGGAAGATGTCAATACATAATTCAAGGTTTTTTGCGAAAAATAGGGATGAATGTTATTGGTTACTGTTCACGTAGGTCTGCGCACTTGCTGCGCTGACCGTAGGTTAAACGGAGCCATAAAATGAATGATGCCGGAAAGGGATGAATGAAGCGATGGAAGGAATAAGATGTATTTTTGCGGGAAAGAAGCGCAGAGGAAGGCGGATAAGATTTAGAAAATCGAATTTCAGAAAAATGAAATCAGGACGAAAAAATATCCTGCAAAGGGGAAGAAGTCGGGAAGGGCTAGAACTGCGGACGGACCTGGCTCTGGAAGAGAAGGAGAGATTTCAGGGAAATGGCGGGGAGGTCAGGGGAGTTTCCCTGCGGGAATGGGATTATTCGGAAGAAAAAATCAAGGTTACGGAGGTAAAGGTTCTCAATGAACAGGGGGCAAAGGCTATGGGCAAGGAGATGGGAACCTACCTTACCATTGAAGCCCGGGGACTGGAAGAACAGGAAAAGGAGTTTGATGAGGTGCTAGCAAAAAAGACAGCAGGTCAGCTTAAGAAGCTGGTTTGCGGGCTTAAAGAGGGCGGGAAGAGCGGAATGGAAACGAAAAGATTAAAAGTTTTGGTGGTGGGTCTTGGAAACCTCTATGTGACGCCGGATTCCCTTGGCCCAAGGGTTTTGCAGCATCTTCCCATGACCAGACATTTTGATGTGCAGTACGGCAGAGGGTTTTTAAAGGAGCACCAGATGGCATCCGTCAGCGGGATTGCGCCGGGAGTGATGGCACAGACGGGGATGGAAACGGCGGAAATTTTAAAGGGTGTGGTCGAAGAAACCAAGCCGGAACTGGTTATTGCCATCGATGCATTGGCAGCCAGGAGCGTACATCGCCTGGGCTGTACCATTCAGCTTACGGATACGGGAATCCGCCCGGGTTCCGGTGTCGGCAATCACCGGAGCGGACTGACAAAAGAGAGTCTGGGTGTGCCGGTTCTGGCAGTGGGCGTTCCTACCGTGGTCGGTGCGGCGGCTATCGTGCAGGATACGATTGGGGCGCTGGTAAAAGCGCTGGAAGGCGGAAACGGCACCAGGGGAGCGGGACAGTATCTGGGCAGTCTGGAGCCGGAAGAACAGTATGCCCTGATTCGTGAACTGCTGGAGCCGGAGTTTGGCCCGATGTTTGTGACGCCGCCGGATATTGAGGAGCGGGTGGAGAAACTGGGAGAGGTGATTTCCCGGGCGATTGAGCTTGCACTGATGTGAATGTATATTGTCTGCACAGGAAAGCAAGATTATGGTTCAGGGACAGGATTTTTTGCATAGGATAGTAAATAGAAAAATGGTTGCTGTGAATATGTGAACAGCAGCGAAAAAGGAAACAGGGCAGGTGACGGCAGGCGGATGAGGTGGAATAAAAGGATGGTTTTTAGGCGAGGATTACGGGATAAAGGCGTAAAGAAGCTGTGGAGGATGATCGCTGCCCTGGGGATTTTTTTGGTGCTGGGAAAGGCTTTGACCATGGCATCGGCGTTAAAGGCTGAAGGAGAATGGTTTGGAAAAGAGCAGGAGAGGGCATTGTTTTCTTATTTATGGAATCATTTTTATCCGACACCGGCCTGGGAGGGGGAATCCGGGAAGGAGGATTATCGGGGGGAGGGGGGATTAACTTATGTGGAGCAGGTGCGGACGTTGACCCGGGACGAGGAGGATCCGGCCTACCGTACCGCAAAAGCTGCCGAAGCTTTTTTTCAGGAGCATCAGTATCTGGAAATTTATGGGGGAGAAGAAAGCGGAGGTCTGCCTGGAGAGGACATGGCTGCCGGGCAGAAACGGATTTTGGGAAAAGGTACTTCTGAAGGTTCAGATAGTGCGGCAGAAAGCAGTGGGCTAAAAAGGGCAGAAGAGGGCACGGGACAGGAAGCACGAACAGGGACAGCAGACGGGGAAGAATCGGGAAATACACTGGCAGCCTCCGGACCGGCTTATCCGGGCCGGCAGTATTCCTTGGCACAGCTTGAAGATTATGATTTTTTAATGAAAACTTTTTACAGTGTACATACATCCACAACCGCAGATCGGGAAGTTATGGACGTAAAGAAGCTTTTAAGCCGTGATTTCCGGTTAAATAAGGAGGGGCAGGCGGTTGGTGAAAACATGCCGCCGCAGATTTTAATTTATCACACCCACTCTCAGGAGGCGTTTGCCGATTCTAAGGAGGGGGAAACGATTGTAGCCGTGGGTGATTATCTGGCAGAATGCTTGACAGAACGCGGGTTTTCGGTGTATCATGATTCATCAGCATATGATGTCCGTGATGGAAAGCTGGATCGCAATAAAGCTTACACGTATGCACTGGAGGGCTTGACCGAAATTCTGGAAAAACATCCGTCGATTCAGGTGGTTATCGATCTGCACAGGGACGGTGTCGGGGCGAATACGCATCTGGTAACGGAGATTAACCAGAAGCCGACCGCCCAGATTATGTTTTTTAACGGGATGAGCCAGACGCCGGACGGCCCGATTCCCTATCTGGAAAATCCGTATCGGGAAGACAACCTGTCGTTCAGCCTGCAGCTTCAGCTCAAGGCTTCGGCCTGGTATCCGGGGCTGACCCGTAAAATTTACCTAAAGGGGCTTCGCTATAACCAGCACCTTCGGCCCTGTTCCTGCCTGGTTGAAGTCGGAGCGCAGACGAACACCTATCAGGAAGCGAAAAATGCCATGGAGCCTTTGGCGGATATTTTTTCCATGGTGCTTTTAGGAAAGTAAATACTTTAAGGGCTGCGGCGGGCGAAGCCTTTTCCGTAACCATAAATAAATTCTGAATAAATTCTGAAAGAAATCTTCTTTAAAAACAGACGAAACAGTGTTACAATAAAGAAGACTATCGATTGTTTTTGGGATTGCAGGAGTTCAACATGCAGAGCAATCTTTAACGATGTACAGATTGGAGGAAATTATGCTGAATGTTTTTACGGATTTAAAAGATTTTGATTTGGGGATTGAAGATTTTGATCTGCCCGGGAGCAGAGAGATTAATATTTATGTGCTGGATGAAAAGATGAGTGCCCTGTCGCTGATGGAAGCCTTCCGTGCCTGTCGGTTTAATCCATTAAGGACGTATTACTATATTCCGGATACGGAGAGCAATTTTGCAGCCTATGCCAGGGATTCGATTTCCCGTGGTACAGTGAACCTGTTTTCGGATTTGAATGAACTGCGCGAGGCGCTCCAGGGTGAGGTGGAGGACTGGAAAACCTACTCGATTCCGGACTGCATTTCCAAGACGGCGCAGAATTTTAAGGTGTTTGTCAATCCGAGCACTACAACGGATTTAAGTGTGGAGGTGAGCGCTGCCCTGCGCAAAAACAGCTGTTATACCGTGGCTACGGCGCTTCTGCACATGTTCCAGGAAAAGGAGCCGCTTCTGGGAACACAGTTTAAGGAGGAACTTGAACATACATTGGCGGTGAGCAAGACGGCCAGGAAGGCGAATGAGGAATTTAAGCTTCGCGGTTCTCAGTTTTTATCCGTGCTGGCGGCGGAGAATAAGGAGATTGATATTTCACGGCACACGGACGAATACAACAGCATGGCCCTCCATGTTATGTTCCAGCCCCTGGACCCGGAACAGAAGAATTTAAAAAGCCGCTTAAGGATTATTACCCAGCTGCGGAAAGAAAAACGAGGATAAAAGTAAGAGAGGTAAATTATGGCGAATATTGATCAAAAAAATATCCGCAATTTCTGCATTATTGCCCATATCGATCATGGAAAGTCAACCCTGGCAGACCGGATTATCGAAAAGACCGGACTGCTGACGCAGAGGGAGATGCAGGATCAGATTTTAGATAATATGGATATCGAGCGGGAGAGAGGGATTACCATTAAGGCCCAGACCGTGCGGATTGTCTATACCGCAAAGGACGGGCAGGAATATATTTTCAATCTGATTGATACCCCCGGGCATGTTGATTTTAATTATGAAGTTTCCCGTGCCCTGGCTGCCTGCGACGGGGCAATCCTGGTGGTCGATGCGGCCCAGGGAATCGAGGCCCAGACGCTGGCCAATGTCTATATGGCCTTAGATCACGATCTGGATGTATTTCCGGTAATTAATAAGATAGACCTGCCCAGTGCCGAACCGGATCGGGTGGTGGAAGAGATCGAGGACATTATCGGTATTGAGGCTCAGGATGCCCCGAGGATTTCCGCAAAGACGGGGCTGAATATTGATGATGTTTTAGAAGCCATTGTCGAAAAGATTCCCGCACCAGAAGGAGATGCAGATGCACCGCTTCAGGCATTGATTTTTGATTCGATTTACGATTCTTATAAAGGGGTTATTATTTTCTGCCGGATCAAGGAAGGCAGGGTAAGAAAGGGTACGCCGATACGCATGATGGCTACGGGAGCCGAGGCGGATGTGGTGGAAGTCGGGTACTTTGGCGCAGGGCAGTTTCATCCCTGTGAGGAGCTGTCGGCGGGCATGGTAGGCTATATAACGGCCAGCATTAAGAACGTCAAGGATACGCAGGTCGGCGATACCGTGACAGATCGGAAGAATCCCTGCAGGGAACCGCTTCCCGGTTATAAGAAAGTGACATCCATGGTTTACTGCGGCCTGTATCCGGCAGACGGGGCGAAATACCCGGATCTTCGGGATGCTTTGGAAAAACTTCAGCTCAATGACGCTTCGCTTTTTTACGAGCCGGAAACCTCGATTGCCTTAGGTTTTGGCTTCCGCTGCGGCTTTTTGGGACTTCTGCACTTAGAGATTATTCAGGAGCGGTTAGAGCGGGAATATAATCTGGATCTGGTCACGACGGCACCCGGGGTTATCTACCATGTATACAAGAAAAACGGAGAGATGATTACCCTGACCAATCCTTCGAACCTTCCGGACCCGACCGAGATTGAATATATGGAAGAGCCGATTGTCCGTGCGGAGATTATGGTAACGACGGAGTTTTTAGGTGCGATTATGAAACTCTGCCAGGAGCGCCGGGGCGTATATCTGGGCATGGAATATATGGAAGAAACCCGTGCACTCTTAAAATACGATCTGCCCTTAAATGAGATTATTTATGATTTCTTTGACGCATTAAAATCCCGTTCCCGGGGCTATGCTTCGTTTGACTATGAGTTAAAGGGCTATGAGCGCTCGGAACTGGTGAAGCTGGATATCCTGGTGAACCGGGAAGAAGTGGACGCTTTGTCCTTTATCGTTCATGCGGCTTCGGCTTATGAGCGCGGTCGGAAGATGTGTGAGAAATTAAAAGAGGAGATTCCCAGACATTTGTTTGAGATTCCCATTCAGGCGGCGGTGGGCGGAAAGATTATTGCTCGGGAAACGGTGAAGGCCGTCCGCAAGGACGTGCTTGCCAAGTGTTACGGCGGCGATATCTCCCGTAAGCGTAAGCTTTTGGAGAAGCAGAAGGAAGGAAAGAAGCGTATGCGCCAGATTGGCAGTGTGGAAATTCCGCAGAAGGCGTTTATGAGTGTGCTGAAGCTGGATGACGAATAGGTTTATGGACAGGCAGGGATTATGGGATGAACAGAAAGAAAGAACTGGAAATATATATTCATATTCCTTTTTGCATAAGAAAATGCCTTTACTGTGATTTTTTATCCTTTCCGGCAAACCGGAAGATGCAGGCAGAATACATGGATCAGCTCCGCTGTGAAATCACCAGCCAGGGCCCCTGGTATGCGGATTATCTGGTCACGACGGTGTTTATCGGCGGAGGGACGCCCTCGGCGCTTGACGGAGAGCAGATAACTCTGCTGATGCAGGCCGTGAAGAAAAGCTTTGTCCTGGCAGAGGAAGCGGAGATTACGATTGAAGCAAACCCGGGAACCCAGCTTTCGCAGAAGCTTCCCTTATACCGGCAGGCGGGGATTAACCGCTTAAGCCTGGGGCTGCAGTCCGCGGTAAATGCAGAACTCAGGCTCTTGGGGCGGGTGCACAGCTTTGAGGATTTCCTGATGGGGTTTCAGAAGGCGAGAATGGCCGGTTTTTCCAATATCAACGTGGATTTAATGAGCGGTATACCCGGACAGACTGCGGAGAGCTTTAAGAATACCCTGCGCCGGGTGATTATGTTAAAGCCCGAGCACATCTCTGCCTACAGCCTGATTGTCGAAGAAGGGACACCTTACGGCGACTACTACGGTTCATCGTCTCTGACTGGTGAGGCGGGGACAGGGGGGGCGGCAGCACAAAATGCGAATGCTTTAGCGATGGCCGGCTGGCCTGCACTGATGGATGAGGAAGAAGACCGGAAGATTTATCACCAGACCAAAGCCTTCCTGGAAGAGTCCGGCTATCAGCGCTATGAAATCTCCAACTACGCCCGCCCGGGCTTTGCCTGTGCGCACAATCTTGGTTACTGGACGGGAAAAGACTATCTTGGCTTTGGCCTTGGCGCTTCTTCCTATGTGGACGGCTGCCGCTTTGCCAATGAAACGGATATCAACCGCTACCTTCTTCTGGATTTTTCTGCCGGGGATTTAGAAAGCCTTCACGGAAGGCTTCACCGGCTAAGCCGCAGGGAGCAGATGGAGGAGTTTATGTTTCTGGGACTGCGCATGACGTGCGGCGTGTCCAATGTTCGGTTTGTACAGGAGTTTGGGGTACATATCGAGAGTATTTACGGGGAGATTATCCGAAAACTTTCCGAAGAGGGCCTGCTGCTCCAGGATGGAGCAGCTATTCGGCTCTCGGACTGGGGTATGGATGTGAGTAATTATGTGATGAGCAAGTTTCTGCTCGACGTGCCGGATGCGTGAACGTTTATTCTGTGCGGCTGGCAGCAGAACTATTGGTTACTGTTCGTGCAGATCCGCACACGAGCGAACAGTAACATTATTGTACCAGAAAGACCTCGGCATACTGGACACCCTGGAGCCGGGCTTCGCCGTGGGTGTTATAGTAAATATCCAGGTGTTTTCCGTTTACGCCGCTTCCCATATCCTCTGCGGTGTAAACAACGCCGTTGACCATTAACCGGGTTCCGTAGGGAATCACCCTGGGGTCTACGGCAACGGTGTGGTTTGCTCTGGCAATGGCTCCGGAACTGGTTCGTCCGCCCCAACCGGAAGAGCAGCGGCGGCACGGGCAGTAGCCGGTTGTCTTAAATACGCCCAGGGAGCGCAGCTTTGGCTGCTCGCCCTTATAAAACTGCTGCTTTCCGCCAATAACCTGATTATCGGCAACGACGTGGACGGTGTAGGCACCGTCCGGAAGATTTGACCAGTCCATGGCAAGAGAGAAACCGCAGTTTCCGTTCCCATAGCTGCTTGCGGGGATATCTGTCCGCGGTTTATCGGCAACCGTAATGGTTTTCTGCAAAATATTTCCCTGGCTGTCGGCGACAAAGACGGCCGCAGTAACAGGAGTATCCGGTGTCTGGGCATCCCAGACCCATCCGGAGATCGTATTATCTTGAATCGTGTCTACATTTCCCTGAACCTGCCCTCCCATAACGGTAAGGCTGCTGCCCAGAACTAACGCTGCAGTGAGAAGAAATTTGACCAGGTTTTTTTTCGATGCTTTTCTATTCATGTTCATCCTTCCTTTCCCTTGGAGCTGAATTTTCCTCTAACTCTTTTTTTATTCCCTTTATTGTTTAAAGCTAAAAAGAAGCTGTGTCCGGTTCGCCGGGCTTTTTAGGTATGACAGAGTTGTGACAAAAATTCACCTCATTTTCAAAAATATGACATAGATTAGAAATATAAGTTAATATAAAAATAAAATATGTAATACTTTTGTAACAATCACTGACAGTTTTTTATTTTACACCTTTTTCTGGCAATGTCAAGAGAATTTGGAAAAAAACACGAAAAAATGTTCGGTAAGGTTCGCCAATATACGGCAAAACAAGAAAAACGGGGAAAAATAAGAGGAAAAAGCATAAAAAAACCGCCCCAGATAATGCATAGAGTTATCTGCAGCGGTTTCAAACAAGGAAAAAAGAAATGTTTGTTCTTATGAATAGATCGTTATAAACGGATCTTACTGAAGTAAAAATACTTCCATCTGCTGGAGTCCGTGATTCTCCGCAGAGGCATGATCCGCATAATAGATATCAAGCCTGTTTCCTATAATCGAAGAACCTGTATCTTCTACGGTATAAATCGTATTCCCGATGCGGATACGGGTTCCTATGGGAAGAACGGTTAAGTCAGCAGCGATGGTGTGGTTAGCTTTGGGAACCGTACCGGAGTAAGTCAGGCCAAATCCGCTGCTGCACTGACTGCAGTTGCAGTAGCCGCTGACCTGGAACAGACCAAGGGAGCGTTCATTCCCGGAATAGGCGGATGCCTGTACCGTTCCTTTGGAAGAGGCCGGCTGTCCGACGGGTTCTACAAAATGAACCGTGGAATTATCCGTGGAGGATGCAGCCTGGGCAGGCGCTTTCGCGGCTTTGCTGTAATTTATAGTACTTCCCAGGGTATAATACTTGTCCCCCTTAACGGCATAAGCTTTAACTTTAAAATCATTCCCCTTAAGCTGCGACCAGTCAACGGAAACGGAAAATCCGTGCCATCCGTCGTTAAGCTTGGAAACCAAATCGTCCCGGTAGTCGTCAGCTTCGACATGGAGATACTTTACCGGATTCGGGTCGTCCGCCCGACAAATATGTACTTCCACTTTCTGGACATCATTCGTATCTTCCTTATTCCATGCCCATCCGGAAATCGTACTGGAACCGACATTCGTAAGCTCTCCCTGAATGTTCGCCGCCCACCCGGTAAAAGCAAAGCTGATGCTTGCCGCCGCGGTAAATACCAGTGTTTTTGTTATCAATAATAAATTTCTCTTCATCTTAAAAGCACCTCACAATAAAAGATTATCGAATATTTCTCAAATTAAAATTGTTGTGGTACATTTACTATTATATTACAAATCTATTAAAAGTCAAGTCCTAAGTATTAACTGGGAAACAATGGAAGGAAAATTTGTAAAAAAACTTTTTATAAAAACCCTATTGACAAATAATAAGGATTGTAATATCATAGCATATGAAGAAATTAGCACTCGATGATGTTGAGTGCTAACAAGAGCAAAAAAGCCAAGGCACAAGGATAAACCAAAAAAGAAAGGCGGAGATAGAATGGACTTGGACGGAAGGAAGGTTACCATATTAAAGGCGATTATTAAAACCTACTTGGAAACCGGAGAGCCAGTTGGTTCCAGAACTATTTCCAAATACTCCGATTTAAAATTAAGTTCTGCGACCATCCGCAATGAAATGTCGGATCTGGAGGAGATGGGTTATATTTTACAGCCCCATACCTCGGCAGGAAGAATTCCTTCGGATAAGGGCTATCGGTTTTATGTAGATCAGCTGATGGAGGAAAAGGATCAGGAGATGAATCAGGTTCAGGAACTGATGTTTCAGCGCGTGGATCGTCTGGAACTGGTGCTGAAGCGGCTGGTGCAGATGCTTGCATCGAATACAAACTACGCGGCGATGATCAGCGGACCCCGTTATCAGCAGGGGAAGCTTAAGTTTATCCAGCTCTCCAAGATGGACGAAGAAAAGCTGCTTTTAGTGGTTGTTATGGAAGGAAACCGGATTAAAAACAATGTGCTCCCCCATAACGGGCTTCTTCGGGATGAGGATATTCTGAATTTGAATATCTTGTTAAACAGCACTTTAAATGGTCTGTCGATTGATGAAATTAATCTTGGCGTTATTTCCCGGATGAAAGAGCAGGCCGGACCGCACAGCGGGGTGGTGGAACTGGTTTTAGAGCAGATTGCCGAGGCGGTGAAAGCCGATACCGAGGAACTTCCGATTTATACCAGCGGAGCAACGAATATTTTTAAGTATCCCGAACTCAGCGACGGGGAGAAGGCCAGCCGGCTTCTCAGTACCTTTGAACAAAAGGACGAACTTCAGGAATTAATTGACGAGGTGAATTCCCAGGAAGAAGGCGCAGGAACAGGGATTCAGGTGTATATCGGCGATGAAACGCCGGTACAGGCCATGAAGGACTGCAGCGTGGTAACCGCAAACTATGTGCTGGGTGACGGTATGCGGGGAACCATAGGAATTATCGGGCCAAAGCGGATGGACTATGATAAAGTGGTCAGCACGCTGCGCAATGTAATGAGTCAGCTTGATTCTGCTTTTAATCATTCATCGGAATAAGCAGACAGAAAATAAAAAGAAACCAAAAGAATGAATAAAATGAGCAAAAACAGGAGGAAAAAACATGACCAGTCAGAAAACAGGCGGGCAGGAAGACTTTTTCCGGGATACAGAGATGGAAAAGGATGATTCCAGCCTGAACAGGGGTCCGGATGTTGATGACCAGGAAAGGGAAGGAAAGCAGGCTGCCGAACAGGGAGAAGCCGAAAGGCAGGCATTTTCGGAAGACAGAGAAGGTGACGATGCCTGCGCAGAGGATGGCCAGGACAGCCAGGAAAAAGAGAAAAAAGGTTTTTTCCATAAAAAAGAAAAGAAAGACCCTAAAGATGAGAAGATAGAAGAACTGACCGACCGGCTGATGCGGACGATGGCTGAATTTGACAATTACCGCAAGCGCACGGATAAGGAAAAATCCGCGATGTATGAAATCGGGGCAAAGGATATTATTGAAAAGATGCTTCCGGTGGTGGATAATTTCGAACGCGGATTAGCAGCGGTTTCTGAGGCCGAAAAGGGAACCCCGCTTGTCGAGGGCATGGAAAAAATCTATAAGCAGATGATGAAAACCTTAGAAGATATCGGCGTCACGGTGATTGAAGCTGCCGGAAAGGAATTTGACCCGAACTTTCACAATGCGGTAATGCATATTGAGGATGAGAATTTTGGAGAAAACATCATTTCCATGGAACTTCAAAAGGGTTATATGTACCGGGACAGCGTTGTGCGCCATAGTATGGTTCAGGTAGCAAATTAGCTGCTTCACATGCACGCTGGTGAGTGATGCCGCTTATTCGGCGGCGGACATTTAAAATAAGGTAAACATGTTGATTTAGTAAGTTGATTGCATAGATGCAGGAGGAAAAGATCATGAGCAAGATTATCGGTATTGATTTAGGTACAACCAATAGCTGTGTAGCTGTTATGGAAGGCGGAAAGCCAACCGTTATCGCTAATGCAGAAGGTGTGAGAACCACACCGTCCATCGTAGCATTTACCAAGACCGGAGAGCGTCTGGTCGGTGAGCCGGCAAAGCGTCAGGCTGTAACGAATGCAGACCGCACCGTTTCTTCGATTAAGCGCCATATGGGTACAGATTATAAAGTAGCCATTGACGATAAGAAGTACACCCCGCAGGAAATTTCCGCGATGATTTTACAGAAGTTAAAAGCGGATGCCGAGAGCTATCTGGGCGAGAAAGTAACCGAAGCGGTTATTACGGTTCCCGCTTACTTTAACGACGCACAGCGCCAGGCAACCAAGGACGCAGGAAAGATTGCCGGTCTTGAGGTAAAACGTATTATCAACGAGCCGACCGCTGCCGCCTTAGCCTACGGTCTGGACAATGAAACCGAGCAGAAGATTATGGTTTACGACTTGGGCGGCGGTACCTTCGATGTGTCCATTATTGAAATCGGCGACGGTGTAATCGAAGTACTTTCCACCAACGGCGACACCCACTTAGGCGGCGATGATTTTGACAATGCCATTACCGATTGGTTAATCAGCGAGTTCCAGAAGGCCGAGGGCGTGGATCTTTCCAAGGATAAGATGGCTCTTCAGCGACTGAAAGAAGCCGCAGAAAAGGCAAAGAAAGAATTGTCCACGGCAACCACGACCAATATCAACCTGCCGTTTATTACCGCAACCCCGGAAGGCCCCAAGCATCTGGATATGAACCTGACCCGGGCAAAATTTGACGAACTGACCCACAGTCTGATTGAGAGAACGGCTATTCCGGTACAGAATGCGTTAAGAGATGCCGGGATCAATGCTTCCGAACTGGGCAAGGTGCTTTTAGTCGGCGGTTCCACCCGTATGATTTCCGCACAGGAAAAGGTGAAGCAATTAACCGGTAAGGAGCCGAGCAAGTCCCTTAACCCTGACGAGTGTGTAGCCATCGGTGCAGGTATCCAGGGCGGAAAGCTTGCAGGCGATGCAGGTGCAGGCGAGATTCAGCTTCTGGATGTAACCCCATTGTCCTTATCCATTGAAACCATGGGCGGTGTAGCTACCCGTCTGGTTGAGAGAAATACAACCATTCCGGTATCGAGAAGCCAGGTATTCTCCACCGCAGACGATAACCAGACTGCCGTTGATATTCATGTTGTTCAGGGCGAGCGTCCGCTTGCCAGAGATAACAAGACCCTGGGGCAGTTCCGTCTGGATGGGATTCCGCCGGCAAGAAGAGGTGTTCCGCAGATTGAAGTAACCTTTAACATCGATGCCAACGGTATTGTAAACGTATCGGCAAAGGATCTGGGCACAGGCAGAGAGCAGCACATCACCATTACCTCCGGCTCGAATATGTCCGATGACGATATTCAGAAGGCGGTAAAGGAAGCCGCAGAGTACGAGGCACAGGATAAGAAGAGAAAAGAAGCCATTGATGCAAGAAACGACGCAGATTCCATGGTATTCCAGACCGAAAAGGCTCTTGAAGAAGTCGGCGATAAGTTAGACGGCGCAGATAAGGCAGAGGTTGAAGCCGACTTAAATGCCTTAAAGGACGCTATCAACAAGGCTCCGGCGGATCAGCTCACCGACGCACAGGTAGCCGATATCAAAGCCGGCAAAGAAAAACTGATGAACAGCGCACAGAAGTTGTTTGCCAAGGTTTACGAGCAGGCGCAGGCAGCAGGCCAGGCCGGTCAGGCAGGCCCGGGACCGGATATGGGCGCAGGCGCAGGAAGCCAGGGCGGTCAGGCGTATAACGACGATGTAATTGACGGCGACTTTAAAGAGGTGTAAGATTATCGTTACTGTTCACATAGGTCTGCGCACTTGCTGCGCTGACCGTAGGTTAAACTGGGCCAGTGAGCAAAAATCCCATCG
>ERZ808037.188-NODE-188-length-67618-cov-8.830607_pt1 | contig 67618 bp, 61 predicted proteins | sample MGYA00380190_ERZ808037 | MGnify/ENA primary metagenome ERZ808037 (study PRJEB31490, sample SAMN06133399) | mouse gut metagenome | isolation source: J9 | host: mice | place: China: Chengdu | collected 2015-05 ... | reverse complement strand
TCCTGGGTATGTTTGACCTCATCCCGGACTTCCTTTAGATAATCATGCCAGTCCTGTGTAAAGCGCTCATAGCTTTTTAGATCCGGGATATCGAGCCATTTTTTGACCTTTATCTTCGTCCGCCTCTGCCGGCGCGCCGGTTATGAAGTCATATTCCCCAAAGGCCTCCCCTCTCTGTGCTGCGGAATGATATGGTCCAGCAAAGGCATGCCCGACATCGCCGAATCCAAGGTCCGCGAGCTCGAGGCCGCCCTCGCCGAGGCCTCGCAGGGCGGACGTTTCCCCGTAGTCTGCGACCAGAGCCCCTGCCTCCACCGCATGCGCAAGTGCATCACCTCCATGAAGCTCTTCGAGCCCGCGGAGTTCATCCACGACTTCCTCGCCCCATCGCTCACCTTCCGCCCCGTCGACCGCCCCGTGGCCGTCCACATCACCTGCTCTTCCCGCATGATGGGCATCGGCGACAAGATTGTGGCCCTCGCTTCCATGTGCTCCACTAACGTCACCGTACCACCCGAGGTGGGTTGCTGCGGCTTCGCAGGCGACAAAGGCTTCACCATCCCCGAGCTCAACAGCTGGGGCCTCCGGAAGCTCCGCAAGTCCGTCGGGGAAGCCGGCGCCAAAGAAGGATACTCCAACTCCCGCACCTGCGAAATCGGCCTCACCACCAACAGCGGCATCCCATACCAGTCTATAGTCTACCTCGTCGACGAAGTCACCCGACCCTGACCTCCCACCCCTCCGATTTTCCTATCATAAATAAACCAATCCATAACCACTCTCTTATGAGCACCGCAGCTCACACGGCCCCCAAAGGCCGTCTTCTCGCACTTGACATCCTCCGCGGTATCACCATCGCGGGGATGATTCTCGTGAACAACCCCGGCTCCTGGGGCCACATCTACGCCCCCCTCGAACATGCCTCCTGGAACGGTCTCACACCCACCGACCTCGTCTTCCCCTTCTTCATGTTCATAATGGGCGTCAGCACCTACATGTCCCTCCGAAAGTACAACTTCGCCTGGAGCGGTCCTGCGGCATGGAAAATCCTCAGGCGCACAGTCGTTATCTGGCTCATCGGCCTCGCAATCGCATGGTTCGGCCTCTTCCTCCGTGGTGTTCTCAACGAGAAGACGCTCCTCGACGCCATGTGGAACTTCGACCATATCCGCATCCTCGGCGTAATGCCACGACTCGCCATCTGCTATGGTGTAGGCTCCCTTCTCGCGATAACCCTGAAGCAGCGGGCCCTCCCCTATGTCATTGCCGGAATACTTATTACCTATGCCATTATCCTCCTCTGCGGCAACGGCTTCGAGTTCTCCGACCGTAATGTCCTCTACATCGTCGACAACAAAATCATCGGTCCCGACCACCTCTACGCCGACACTATCGACGGCGTCCGACTCAAGTTCGACCCCGAAGGCCTCCTCAGCACCCTGCCGTCCATCGCCCATATGCTCATAGGCTTCATGTGCGGCTCCCTCATCATGGCAACAAAGGACAACAACATCCGCATCAACCGCCTCTTCATCGTCGGAACAATCCTCACTTTCGCCGGATTCCTCCTCGACTTCGGTCTCCCCATCAACAAGAAAGTCTGGTCCCCCTCATTCGTCCTCACCACCTGCGGCCTCGCTTCCTCTTTCCTCGGTCTCCTTATCTGGATTATCGACATCAGGGGGTATAAGAAATGGTGCCGCTTCTTCGAGGCCTTCGGAATCAACCCTCTCTTCATGTACTGCCTCGGTGCCGTGCTCAGCATCGTCATCGGAGCCGTGAAGATTGGCGACACTTCTGTCAAGGGCCACGTCTACGAGGATTTCCTCATGCCCCTCTGCTGCGGCGACGCTACCCTTGCATCACTCCTCTTCGCACTCCTCTTCGTCGCTGTAAACTGGTGCGTGGGATATGTTTTGTATAAGAAGAAAATTTACATCAAGATATGATACTGATAGCCGACTGCGGGAGCACCAAAATCGACTGGTGCGTGCTCTCGTCCGAAAAGAAAGTAGCAAAACAAGTATTCACCATGGGCATGAACGCCGTCATGCTCACCGAGGAGGAGATGCGCTCTCGCATCGCCGCCGAGCTGATGCCCGAACTCGCCGACCTCGCCCCCGAAATAACGGAAATATATTTCTACGGCGCCGGATGCCTCGCCCCGGAGGTCTGCGCCAATGTCGCCGCTGCTCTCCGCGCCAACATCCCCTCCGCCTCCGTCGTCGAGGTCTACACCGACCTCCTCGCCGCCGCGCGCGCGCTCTGCGGACATGAGACCGGTATTGCATGCATCCTCGGCACCGGCTCGAATTCCTGCCTCTACGACGGCAACGAAATCGTCCGCAACGTTTCACCCCTCGGCTTCATTCTCGGCGACGAAGGGTCCGGAGCCGTCATCGGAAAGCTCTTCCTCGGCGACCTCCTCAAGAACCAGCTCCCCAGGGCCGTTGCCGACGAATTCATGGCCGAATACCGCCTCACATACCTCGACATCATCCGCCGAGTATACAAGGAGCCCCTTCCCAACCGCTTCCTTGCGTCCGTAACTCCTTTCCTCTCCGCCCATCTCGACGTCCCCGAAATCCGGGCCATCGTCCTCTCCACTTTCCGCGCATTCTTCCGCAGGAACGTCCGCCAGTACGCCGGCTCCGGCGAGCGCACCGCGAATTTCGTCGGCTCTATCGCATACTACTTCCGGCCCGTCCTTGAAGAGGCCGCACGCGAGGAAGGCTTCGCCGTCGGCAAGATTCTCAAGAGCCCCATGGAGGGCCTTGTAAAGTTCCATTCTTAATTCCCTGTCAATATGAGCTTTGTTAAGATAAGCGAGCAGTCCTCGCTCTACAACGACCTCGAAAAGAAAAGCGTCGGTGAAATTCTACATGACATAAACACCGAAGACAAGAAAGTAGCCCTCGCCGTCGAGAAGGCCATCCCTCAGATTGAGAAGCTCGTCGAGCAGATTGTCCCCCGTATGCGTCAGGGCGGCCGTATTTTCTATATGGGCGCCGGCACCTCCGGACGCCTCGGTGTCCTCGACGCTTCCGAGATTCCTCCAACTTTCGGTATGGACCCCTCCTGGGTCATCGGACTCATCGCCGGAGGCGACACCGCGCTCCGCAACCCCGTCGAGAACGCCGAGGACGACACCGAACAGGGTTGGAAAGACCTCGAAAAGTTCAATATCAACTCTAAGGACACCGTAATCGGCATCGCCGCTTCCGGCACGACCCCCTACGTCATAGGAGCCCTGAAGGCCTGCCGCGAGCACGGTATCCTCACCGCAGCCATCACCTCAAACCCCGACGCTCCCGTCTCCGAAGCCGCAGACATCGCCATAGAGATGATTGTCGGTCCCGAGTACGTCACCGGAAGCTCCCGCATGAAGAGCGGCACGGGGCAGAAGATGATATGCAACATGATTACCACTTCCGTCATGATCAAGATGGGCCGCGTAAAGGGCAACAAGATGGTCAACATGCAGCTCTCCAACGCCAAGCTCGTCGACCGTGGCACCCGCATGCTCGTCGAGGAGCTCGGACTCCCCTACGACGAAGCCCGGCGTCTCCTCCTCTTCCACGGCTCCGTAAAGAAAGCCTCCGATTACTACAAAGGCACCCACGAACAATGACCCCCTTCCGCAAAATCATCCTCATGGCCGCCCTCTCCCTCGCCGGGGCTTTAGCTTTCGCTTCCGCTCCCGGCGAGATGCCCAAGGGGCAGTCCACCCCCGACGCCGGGCGCGACTCCGTCACCTCCGAGTCCATCGTTTTCCTCGGAAACAGCCTCACCTACGGCGGTAAGTGGAACGAACTCTTCGGCATCTCCAACGCCGTTAACCGGGGAATTATCGGAAACACTGCCGCCGACATCGACGCCCGTCTCGCCGAAGTCACAGCCGGACATCCCGCCAAGATTTTCCTCATGTGCGGCGTCAACGACGTCAGCCACGACCTCTCCGCCGACTCCGTGGCCCGCGCCGTCATAGGCCTCGTCGACCGCATCCGGCGCGAAAGCCCCTCCACCCGGCTCTACCTTCAGTCCCTCCTGCCCATCAACAACAGCTTCGGGCGCTACAGGCGCGTAATCGGTAAGGAACAGACCATCCGCGACATCAATGCCCTCCTCGAGCCTATGGCGCGGGAGCGTGGCGTCACATGGATTATGCTCTATCCCTACTTCTGCGACGCCGACAGCAACCTCCGCAAGGAAATCACCACCGACGGCCTGCACCTCACCGCTCCCGGCTACGAAATCTGGCGCGACCGTCTCAAGGAATACGTGGCGGAATAATACTCCCCGTTTCATCTCTTGGCGCTCGACAACTTCCAGCGGGAAATTTGCGACATCCGCGACCGCACGGCCCTCGTTCTGGCAGGGCCCGGTTGCGGCAAGACCCACATCCTCGCCCTCCGCATTTTCCGCGCCAACGCGGAGCTCGGAATCCCCTTCTCCGACATGCTCTGCCTCACCTTCACCAACCGCGCCGCTCGAGAGATGAACGAGCGTATCGCCGGGCTAATGGGATATGTGCCTCCCGACCTTTTCGTCGGGAACATGCACCGCTTCTGCTTCCGCTTCCTCTTCGCAAACAGCCTCATCCCGCCCGACACCGGCATCCTCGACGAGACAGACCGTCTCGAATACCTCGAATCCGCCTTCAACATCACCCGCGCCTCCGACGTCGCCGACTTCGCAAAGGCCGTGGTTCGCGTCTGGCAGGACGACCACGACTTCCCCGACGACCGCAGGCAGCGACTCCGCTTCTCCCTCTCCGACCGCGACTACGACCGCGTCCGCGAGTACATGGAGTACAAGGAACGGAACATGCTCGTCGACTTCGACGAAATGATTCTCCGCACATACTCCGCCCTCACATCCGCCCGCGGGGACACCCTCGCCATGAGCGCCTTCCCTTGGATTCAGGTCGACGAGGTCCAGGACATGACCCCTATCCAGCTCGACATCGCCGCCATTCTCCTCCGCAACGCCCCGGGGCGCCGCACTTGCCTGTACCTCGGCGACGAACAGCAGGCCATTTTCAGCTTCACCGGTGCCGGAGGCGCGGCCCTCGAAAAACTCAAGCTCAGCTGCCGCGACAGCATTTTCCGCCTCCGGCGCAACTACCGCTCCCCCTCTCCACTCGTCGCCCTCTGCAACGACCTCGCCGCCACTTGGCTCGACACCGACCCTCGCTACCTCCCCGCAGCCGAAAGCCGCGCCGACGACTCCGACTGCGTCGTGCGCCTCGTCCTCACCCCCGAGCCCGGTGCCGGGATGGTCCGCCGCGTCCGCTCGCTCCTCAACTACTGCCCCGGCGAGTCCGTCGCCGTTCTCGTACAGACCAACGCTCAGGGCGACGAAGCTTCCGACTTCCTCTCTCTCGCCGGAATTGAGCACATTCACCTCAGCCGCAACGACCTCTTCAGGCGCCCGGCCTTCAAGACCCTCTTCAGCCACATCGCCGTCACGGTCAACCCCTCCCGCATCGGCGAATGGGCGCGTCTCCTGTTCCAGACCCGATGCCTCCGCACCATGCGCTCCGCCAGGCATCTCTGCGCCCGACTCCTCGACGCTGCCGTCAGCCCCGGAGAGCTCCTCGACATCGACGCCCCGACCCACACCGAACGCTTCGCCGCACTCCTCGCCCCGGGCGCCGGAAAGCGTGTCGTGGTCTTAGACACCGAGACTACCGGCCTCGACATCTTCGCCGACGACGTGGTCCAGATTGCCGCCGTCACAATCGCCGACGGCCGAATCCTCGAAGGCAGCGAATTCTCCGTCCTTATCCGCACAGAGCGCCCCATACCCCGGGAGTTCGGCGACGGAATCCCCAACCCCCTCCTCGACCTCTACGCCGAGGGGCCCCTGCTCGAAGCTCCTGAAGCCTTCACTCTCTTCGCCCGATACCTCGACGGCGCAGACGCCGTCTGCGGCCACAACCTCGACTTCGACCTCCCAGCCCTGCGCTTCAACTTCTCCCGTCGGGCGCCCGGCCTTCCCCTCCCCGCTGTCCTCGACGACTCCCTGCCCTTCATCGACACCCTGCGCGCATCCCGCCTCCTCTTCCCACGCCTCCGCCGCTACCGCCTCGCCGACATGACCGCCACTCTCGGCCTCCCCGCGCGCACTTTCCACCTCGCACTCGACGACGTCCTCGCAACCGCCGACCTCGCCATAGCGCTTCAGCCCCGCGCCGCATCCCGTGTCCACGGCATCGCCGAAATCCGCGCCGACAGGCGTCTGCGCCACGTCTGCGCCCGCTTCGAAAGCATCTACGGCACCCATTACCGTCGCTCCCGCGCTCTCCTCACGGACCCGGCCCCCGGGCCCTTCAACTCCCTCTCCGCAGAAATGACTCGCCTCCACGACTCCTTCGCCCTCGAGGGATTCATCGAGCCGATTGAACATTACAACTACGTGCGCCGTCTCGTCGACGAAGTCGTTGTCGACCCCGCCGCCGAGCCCCGTTTTCGCGAGCAGGCGATGCGCCGCTACGCCGAACTCCTCACCTTCAACGAAGGCGACCTCTTCACCAACGGCATCATCCGCGAGAACGTCTCCGTAATGACGGTCCACAAGGCTAAGGGCCTCGAGATGGAAAACGTCCTCGTATATTCCGCCGACCGCGCTTTCGGCTCCGTTACAGACCGCGCGCGACTCTTCTACGTGGCTTTTTCCCGCGCCCGTAAGCGTCTCTACGTCCATACCTCAGGTAATCTCGACCCAGTCGTCGATGCCATCCGAAACAGGTTTTCATACACCTGTCGATAATTTTTCCTCCAAAAATTTTGTATTTTCACATTTAAGTGTTAATTTTGGACCGAAATGTTAATTCCGCCCCTAAAGTCGTGACTTTCTCCAAACAATGGCGGCTCAGATTTGTTAACAAATAAAGGTTAATTTTAAAATTCCCTCCCCGCAAGGCACACTCGTCCCCTTATGAAGAAGCAGACAATCTGGATACTCGCTATACTGATGGCCATTACTTTCATTGGCCTTCTGTGCATACAGATTTTCTATATGAGGAACATCGTGAGCATCCGCTACGAACAGTTCTCTCAGGGCGTTCGCCAGGCCCTTATCGCGACAGCCGTTCACCTCGAGCAGGACGAGACCCGCCACTTCCTCGAGGACGATGTCCGCCAGATCGAGTCCTCTTCGATAATCTCCCAGTACATCGGCGAGTCGGTCCCCCGCGTCGGAGGAATTAAGTACTCGTTCACCACTTCCACCGGTATCGAGGCCGACCTCACAATCAAGGGCGACGTCAGCGCCCTCTCAAAGCTCCAGTCCCCCGACGAGCGCGGTCCCAAGGCCCACATCCGCAACATGCAGGACGCATACCGCAGCAAGTACCTCTACCAGCAGGGTGTCCTCGACGACGTCATCCTCAACATAATCTCCAAAGCCTCCGCTCGCCCCATCACCGAGCGCGCAGACTCCACCGTCGTCGGCGAATACCTCCGTCAGGAGCTCGACACCCTCGGCCTCAAAGTCCCCGTGGAGTACGCCCTCGTCAACCACTACGGCCTCATATTCTACAAAAGCCCCGGATACGTCCCCGGACAGATCGACGGCGACGCAATGTTCGCCCAGGCACTCTTCCCCAACGACGCATCTGGCACCCGCAACTACCTCAAGGTATATTTCCCCACCAAGAAGGACTACATCTTCAAGAGCATTTCCTTCATGGTCCCGGCCTTCGCCTTCACGCTCATCCTGTTGATTATCTTCGTCTACACCATCATCGTGGCCTTCCGCCAGAAGAAGCTCACCGAGATGAAGAACGACTTCATCAACAACATGACCCACGAGTTCAAGACTCCCATATCATCCATCTCCCTGGCCGCGCAGATGCTCAACGACCCAACCGTCCGCAAGTCCCCCGAGATGATGCAGAAAGTCTCAACCGTAATCACCGACGAGACCAAGCGGCTCCGCTTCCAGGTCGAGAAAGTCCTCCAGATGTCCATGTTCGACCGCCAGAAAGCAACCCTCCGTATCGAGGAAGTCGACGCCAACGTGATAATCTACAACGTCGTGAACACCTTCAAGCTCAAGGTCGAGCAGTACGGAGGCTCGCTAACCGCCAACCTCGACGCGATGGACGCAATCGTAAACGTCGACGAGATGCACTTCACAAACGTCATCTTCAACCTCCTCGACAACGCCGTCAAGTACCGCTCCGACGAACGCCCCCTCGACCTCACTGTCTCAACCGACGACCAGGGCGAGGATAACCTCCGCATCACAATCGCAGACAACGGCATAGGCATCCGAAAGGACGACCTCAAGAAAATATTCGAGAAATTCTACCGCGTTTCCACCGGCAACCGCCACGACGTCAAAGGCTTCGGACTTGGCCTCGCATACGTCCACAAGCTCATCGGCGACATGGGCGGCTCTATCAGCGTGGAAAGCGAATTCAACCACGGAACAAAATTTATAATAACTCTACCACTCTCTAAAAATTGAAAATTATGGAAGACCGCATGCGCATCCTACTGTGCGAGGACGACGAGAACCTCGGTATGCTCCTCCGCGAATACCTCCAGGCTAAGGGCTACAACGCCGACCTTTACGTCGACGGAGAAGCCGGCTACAAAGCCTTCCTCAAAGGTAAGTACGACATCTGCGTCCTCGACGTAATGATGCCAAAAAAAGACGGATTCACCCTCGCCCAGGAAATCCGCACCGTCAACTCCGAAGTGCCCATCATCTTCCTGACGGCCAAGTCCCTCAAGGACGACATCCTCGAAGGATTCAAGATCGGCGCCGACGACTACATCACAAAGCCCTTCTCCATGGAAGAGCTCGTCCTCCGCATCGAGGCCATCCTCCGCCGCGTAAAAGGCAAGAAAGGCAAGGAAATCACAATGTACAAGATCGGAAAGTTCACTTTCGACACACAGAAGCAGGTGCTCATGATTGGCGACAAGATGACCAAGCTCACAACCAAGGAGTCCGAACTCCTCAGCCTCCTCTGCGCCCACGTCAACGAAATCCTCGAACGCAACTACGCCCTCAAGACAATCTGGATTGACGACAACTACTTCAACGCCCGTTCAATGGACGTCTACATCACCAAGCTCCGCAAGCACCTCAAGGCCGACCCCTCCATCGAAATCATCAACATCCACGGCAAAGGCTACAAACTAATAGCCCCCGAAACCGACCAGAAATAACCCACCGAAAACCAACAAAAAGGGCGCCCAAAGCGCCCTTTTTTCATATCCCCCGGCCTCAGTTCTCCGGATGGAGGTTCAGCGCCGCGTCGGGCATTCTCCCCCTCCGGAGGGCAGTTGTGTGTTTCCCCGTTCCTCAATTCTAAATTTTTTCGTACCTTTGCAGAATGAAATCCGGAGTTTTGCGGGCTTGGGTCGAGGCCATGCGCCTTCGCACCCTCCCCGTCAGCATTGCAGGCGTGCTCTGCGCCTTCGCCTACGCCATCCTCGACGGCGCCTCAATCACCTGGCCCGGATGGGTTTGCCTCGCCTTCGCCCTACTCTGCCAGATTGCCTCAAACTTCGCCAACGAATACTTCGACTGGCGCGCCGGGCGCGACGCCCCCGGACGCGAAGGCCCCCGTCGGGGCGTCACCGAGGGCGACATCTCCCCCCACGCGATGCTCACGGCCACCGGCGCACTCGTCGCCGCCGCCTGCCTCCTCGGCCTCACCCTCGTCCTACGCGGCGGATGGTGGATGATTCCCGTCGGACTCGCCGTCGTAGCCGGACTCTACGCCTACAGCGCCGGCCCCTGGCCCCTCAGCACCCACGGCCTCGGCGAAGTCGCCGTCCTCCTCTTCTTCGGCGTAGTCCCCGTGTGCCTCACCTACTGGCTCCTAACCCTCTCTCTCTCCCCCAAGGTCGTCGCCGCCTCCGTGGCCATCGGATGCCTCGGCGCCAACGTCCTCGTGGTCAACAACTACCGCGACATCCCCGACGACCGCGCCGTAGGAAAGCACACCCTCGCAGTCCGCTTCGGTCCCCGCGCCATGCGCATCCTCTACCGCTTCAACGCCCTTGTCGCCGCCGCCGCTCTCTACCCCGGCTTCGCCTCCGTCATGGGCCGCTGGGCATGGACCGCCTCCGCCGCAATCTTCGGCTTCGGGCTCCTCGCCTCAGCCGCCATGCGCCGCCACACAGGCCGCGCCCTCACCCCCTGGCTCGGCAAGACCGCCATGTTCATGGTCCTCGTCTCTCTCGTCCTCCTCGCTCTTGCATTAACTTCAACCACACATAATTCTTAACACATATGTCCACGGGTTTCGACAACGACAAATACATCCGCATCCAGTCCGAACACATCAAAGAACGCATCGACCATTTCAAGGGCAAGCTCTACCTCGAGCTCGGCGGAAAGCTATTCGACGACTACCACGCCTCCCGCGTCCTCCCCGGCTTCCGTCCCGACTCCAAGCTCTCGATGCTCGCACAGCTCTCCGACCAGATTGAAATCGTCATCGTAATCTCCGCCGAGGACATCGTAAAGAACAAAGTCCGCGCCGACCTCGGAATCACATACGACGAGGACGTCCTCCGTCTCCGCGACGCATTCACCGCCCGCGGCTTCATGGTCGGCTCCGTAGTCATCACCCACTACAACGGCCAGAGCGCCGCCGACGACTTCCGCAAACGCCTCCAACGCCTCGGAATACCCTCCTACGTCCACTACCTCATCGACGGCTACCCCCTCAACGTCGAGCTCATCGCCAGCGACGAAGGCTTCGGAAAGAACGACTACGTCGAGACCTCCCGCCCCCTCGTAATCGTCACCGCCCCCGGCCCCGGCTCCGGAAAGATGGCCGTCTGCCTCTCCCAGCTCTACAACGAGCACAAGCGCGGAATCGACGCCGGTTACGCCAAGTTCGAGACCTTCCCCGTCTGGAACCTCCCCCTCAAACACCCCGTCAACATCGCCTACGAGGCCGCCACAGCCGACCTCAACGACGTGAACATGATTGACCCCTTCCACCTCGAGGCATACGGAAAAATCGCAGTAAACTACAACCGCGACATCGAGATTTTCCCCGTCCTAAACGCCCTCTTCGAACAGATCTACGGCGCCAACCCCTACAAGTCCCCGACCGACATGGGCGTGAACATGGTCGGTTTCTGCATGAGCGACGAGGACGCCTGCTCCCGCGCCTCCAACAACGAAATCATCCGCCGCTACTTCGACGCCACCAACAAATATGCCCTCGGAGCCAACAACGACGCCGAAATCCAGAAGATAAAGCTCCTGCTCAACCAGGCCAAAATCACCACCGACTACCGCCGCGTAACCGTCGCCGCTCGCGCACGCCGCGACGCCTCCGGCCACAACTGCGCCGCTATCGAGCTCGCTGACGGCACTATCATCACCTCCGAGACCTCTCCCCTCCTCGGCCCCAGCGCGGCCCTAATCCTCAACGCCACAAAGCACCTCGCCGGCATCGACCACGCCGTCAAGCTCATCCCCCAGAACATGATCGAGCCCATACAGACCACAAAAATCGACTACCTCGGAAGCAAGAACCCCCGCCTCCACACCGACGAAGTCCTCGTCGCCCTCTCAGTCGTTTCCCAGGCCGACGAAAACTGCCGCCGCGCTCTCGCCGAGCTCCCCCGCCTCCGTGGCTGTCAGGTCCACTCCACGGTGATGCTTTCCGAAGTCGACCGCAAAATCTTCCGCAAACTCGGCGTCGACCTCACCTGCGACCCCGTCCGCAAAAAATAATCCCCCGCGAAGAATCCCGTATCCGGATGGAGGTTGAGTGCCGCCGCAAAGTAACTTCCGCGTCCGGAGGGCAGTCGTGTGCCCTGTGCCCGTAAATATTTCCCCTCTCCCCTGCCTGAGGTTCCGATTATTATTCGTATCTTTACCGCCGGAAAATCATACCCCCTCTCTCCTCCCCCAATGTATAGAAAAGGAAAACTTTATTTCAGATACGGCACAATGGGCTCCGCCAAGACCGCCCTCCTCCTCACCACTGCTTACAACTTCGAGGAGCGCGGAATGGCATACAAATGCCTCAAGCCCGTCGTCGACACCCGCGAGGCACGGAACGTCATCCGCTCCCGAATCGGCATCGAGCGCGAGTGCTCATGGATTTACGCCAACACAAACCTCTACGACTTCGTCCGCGAAATCTGCCGCGAGAACCACCGCGTCGTCGAATGGCTCCTCGTCGACGAAGCCCAGTTCCTCTCCCGCGCTCAGGTCGACCAGCTCTCCCGCGTCGTCGACGACTTCGGAATCAACGTAATCTGCTACGGCCTCCGAACCGACTTCCAGAGCAACCTCTTCGAAGGCTCCCGGCGCCTCTTTGAAATCGCCGACACCATCGACGAAATCAAATCCACCTGCAACTGCGGCCGGAAGACCATCATCAACGCCCGCATCGACGCCAACGGCAACCTTGTCGAGCAGGGCGCCCAGGTCGAAATCGGTGGCGACGACCGCTACGTCGCCGTCTGCCGCAAATGCTGGCGAAACAAACGCATCGAGCAGAGCCGCCGCGCATCCCTCCCCTTCCTCGACGAAGAACTCGACCCCGAGCCCGCAGCCGCCCCCGTGGAGGAGGGTGCCTTATGATTTTCAGCGCAATCCCCGAGCTCGCCCGCTACCGCGCCGTCGCTCCCGAGGCCCTCGGCCACGCCATCGACTGGCTCATTGCCCACGCCGCCGACGCATTCACCCCCGGCGAAACACGCGTCGAGTTTCCAGGCGGTTCCTTCACCGTCAAGTGCGAGGAGCCCGCAATGCTCCCCCGCGAGCGCGTTAGCCTCGAGGCCCACCGCCGCTTCATCGACATCCACGTTCCCCTCAAGAACGTCGAGACCATCGGCTGGGCCCCCGTCGCCAACCTCCGACATCCCCACGGCGAATACGACCCCGAACGCGACATCCGCTTCTGGGGCGACGCCGCCGTAAGCCTCCTCCACGTCCATCCCGGAGTCGCCGCTATATTCTTCCCCGAGGATGCCCATGCACCCAATATCGGCCTCGGCAACCATCGCAAACTCTGCATTAAAATCCCTGTCTGATGTCTCTCTTCCGAAAATTCCTTATACTCGCTGCATTCCTCATCGCGGGAGCCCTCTCCGCCCTCGCAGCCGACACAACCTACAAGCCCGACGGCCGTGAATCCCTCACTTACAGGGTCATGTTCAAGTGGGGCCTTATCAACAAGAAAGCCGGCTCCGCTACTCTTACCCTCCGTCCCACCGGCGACGGCGGTTTCGTCACAACCCTCACCGCCAGGTCTGCACCCTGGGCCGACAAGTTCTACGCCGTCCGCGACACCCTCCGAGGTCACCTCTCCCCCGGAGAGTGGAAACCCACATTCTACGAGAAAATCGCCCACGAAGGCGACGAGCACAAGCACGACAAAGTCACATACCGCCGCGAGGGCGCGAAAGTCAAGGCCGACTGCGTCCGAAAAGTCTGGGACAAGAAAGGAAACCTCAAAATCGACGAAACTCGCGAGCTCGAAGCTTACGGAACCACCGTCGACATGCTCACGAGCTTCTTCTACATGCGCTCCCTCCCCTTCCAGACTTGGAAGCCCGGCCATCGTACCACTATTAACATCTTCTCAGGCAAGCAGAAGGAACTCCTCACCATCAAATACCTCGGCGTCGAGCCCGTCAATCTCGACGGAAAGAGCCACGACTGCTACCACATCACCTTCATCTTCACCTCCAAGGGTGGAAAGAAAACTTCCGACGACATGGACGCCTGGATCAGTGCCGACCCCTCCCGCATCCCCCTAAGGATGGAAGGCAAGCTACCCGTAGGAAAAGTCCATTGCCTCTACGAGCCGTGACCCGCCGCGAAATCGAGCTCCCCGCCGCCGAATACATCGACCGCTTCCGCACCCCCGACGCCTTCGCCGACGCCTGCCGCGCCTGCCCGGCCTACGGGCGGACATGGGCTTGCCACCCCTTTGACTTCGATATCGAGGCACGCCTCCGCCGCTTCCACACCGTCCGCATCATAGCCTGCACCTTCCCCCTCCCGCCCGGCGCCGAAGCCGATTTCGACTCCATAGCCCCCGTCCGCGAGAAGCTCAACGCCGACATCCTCGCCATCGAGAGCGAGCTCGGAGGCCTCGCCTGCGCCTTCGGAGGCTCCTGCCGCATCTGCCCCCGTTGCACACGCCCCGACGCGCACCCCTGCCGCCACCCCGACCGCATGCGCCCCTCCCTCGAAGCCTACGGCTTCGACATCACCCGCACCCTCGACGACCTCCTCGGAATAACCCTCCGATGGGGCCCGCGCCTCAAGGAAATAACCCTCGTAGGAGCTGTATTCTACGGATAAGGGTATAAGTCTTATAAATCTCATAAGTCTTATAAGTCTTATAAGTCTTATACGCCCGTCAAAAGCCGCCCCCGCGGCTCCGGGCTCGGAGTCGCGGGGGCGAATAGCTTGTCGGCAAGCGGCGAGGGGCCTCAGCGGTAGTCCGCGAAACGCTCCTGAAGGCGCTTGCGGGCAGCGAAGATGCGGCTCTTCACCGTCCCCAGCGGCAGATTCATTTCCTTGGCGATTTCCTCGTACTTGTAGCCAGCTACGTGCATCGAGAACGGAATGCGGTACTCATCGGCGAATGAATTGATTTCCGCCGTAATTTCATTGGCCGTCAGCGTGCCCTCCGGAGTCTCGTAGGCGCTTTCTGCCGGCAGATTGATAAGATACTGGTTATCTGTCGTGTCAACAATCGTAGCGGCGCGTGACACGCGGCGGTAGTTGTTGATAAACAGATTGCGCATGATGGTGAAAACCCATCCTTTAAGATTCGTACCCTCTGTGTACTTGTCTTCATTGTCAAGAGCCTTGAGCGTCGTTTCCTGCAGAAGATCGTAGGCATCGTCCCGGTTAGAAGTCAGCATATAGGCGAAATTGAGCATATTCGACTGAAGACTCATAAGATTGGATTGAAATTTTGCGCTTGCCATAATCGTGAAGTTTTTAGGTGGTCAGTTTTTTCGAGGTCTCAGGTGTGTCATTTTTTTGTTTGACACCCAAAATTAGCCCCAAAAATCCCCCTCCACAATTTTTTGATGTTAATAAGTCTTGATTTCAGAAACAAATTAGCCAAACCAGCTATATCAGCTAATAATCAGCGCTTTAAAATCCGCAATAATTGTTACAACTTTGTTACACCTATAAAAACCACACCCATCCGTCTCCATTCCGCAATTGCTTTGTAACAAAAATCAACAAAAAAACGGGGCCAAAAAGCCCCGCAAAAAGGCGCCAGCGAAGCGCCCGCGCCTCCCCCGGCGTCAATTCTCCGGATGGAGGTTCAGTGCCGCCGTCAGTTCTCCGCAGGGCAGTTGCGTGCAAGCCCCGCCGAAGGCCCCGCCTCTAAAGCCTGTTGCTCCTGTAGAACTCCAGAATCCGGGTCCGCAGAAGATACTCGTAATGCGCCTGGATGCGGCTCACCTCCGTGCGGAAAAGATTGTTCTTCGCCTGCTCGAAGTCCTGAGGCGTCGCGCGCCCGAGATTGTACTTCTCCCTCGTGGCCTCGAAGGAAAGACGCGTCTTCTCCAGCGTCTCCCCCGAAGTCAGCCAGCGCTCCTGCGCCCCGAGAGCCTGATAATAGGCAAGCTGGATATTCGTGTAAAGCTCCGTCTCACGCTCCTCGAGCCGGAGCTGCGCATTCAGCCGGTTCACCTTTGCCGCCCGCACGTTGTTCCGCGTCGAGAATGCATCGAAGAGGGGAATGCGCAGCGAGAATCCGAGATACGTCGAGTAGTTGTGGCGTATCTGGTCGCCGAAACTGTCGTTCTGAAGCCCCTTGAGGTAATAATAGCTCGAACCCAGACCCGCGTTGAAACTCAGCGTGGGAATATAGCCCGACTTCGCCACGGCCACACCCTCGTCCGCCACCGTCACGGCCTGACGCGCCCCGAGAATGCCGTGGTTCACACTCATGGCCTCCGAGAACACCATCTCGGGCCGCGGAAGCACAGGCTCCGCATCCGGAAGAGCCTCCACGTCGAAGCCGTCCACACCCTTGAGCTGAAGAAGGTTCGCGAGGTTCACCAGCGCCATCTGCGTGTCGTTCTGCGCCGTCACGAGCTGAAGCCGGTCCTGCGCAGCCTGCGCCTCCGCGTCGTAGAGGTCAGCTTCCGCCACCTTACCCTCGGCCACGAGAGCCCGCTGGCGCTCCACCTCATAGGCCGAGAAGTCAACCTGCGAGGCCGCGCTCGCCTCAACCTCCCGGCTGTATAACACCTGAAGGTACTGCGAGATGACGTTCAGCGCCACATTGTCCTTCGCCGCCTCGTGCTCGTAAAGCAGCTGCCTGAGCGTCGAGCGCTGCATCTTCAGCCGCCGCACGTCCGCCAGCCCCTGGAAGAGAGGCAGATTGAAGTTCACCCCCCACTGGAAGCCCGACGTATTGCGGTTGGCGTAGATATTCTCCGCCGTCAGGCCGCGCCCGAAGTTGAAGGTCTGCGACGCCGAGGCGTCAAGCGTCGGAAGGAAGGCGTCCTTCGCGGCGTCGACATTGTCGCGGCCCGACTGCACCTGCAGTTCCGCCGAGCGGACAGATATATTGTGCTCTATCGCATAATCCACACAGCGCTCGAGGCTCCACCGCTCGGCGCCGGCGAAGGGTGCGGCCCCGAGGGCCGCGGAGAGTAGGAGAATGGTCTTTTTCATCTTATTTCTGATTGCCGCGGAGAGCGCTTGACGTGCTGAGTTTCGACTCCTTGATTTCCACCTTGATGCCGTCGGAGATGCCCGTCGTCACCTGTGTGCGCGTAAAGTTCTGCTTCCCGACGGAGTCAGCCAAAACATAGACGAAGGCCGAGTCCCCGGCGTACTCGATTACGCTCTCGGGGATGGTCAGCGCGTTCTCCGCCTTCTCCAATATCACCGTGGCGTTCGCGCTGTAGCCCGCGCGGAGCTTCGAGAGCTCGCCCTCGCCGAGCGCAGCCTTCACCTCGAAGGTGTTCGTCCCGTTGTCGTCCGAGGCCATCGGCGCGATTTTCTCGACCGTGGCCGGGAAGTCGCTCCCGGGGATGGCGCCGATGGAGATGCGCGCAGGCATGCCCTCGCGGAGAAGGTCTACCTCCGTCTCGTCAATTTTGCCCTTGAATATCAGGTCTGTCATGTCGGCCACCTTGGCTATCGTCGTGCCGTCGTTGAAGGTATTGGCCTGGATTACCGACGAACCCACCTTAACGGGCACCTCGAGCACCACGCCCGTCACCGTCGAGCGCACAAGCGTGTTCGACCCCTGGGCATTCGCCGCCGACACGCCGTCGCGCACGATAGTCAGCTGGTCGCGGGCCTGCTCAAGGTCCTGGACGGCATTCTGCCAGGCCGCCCTGTCGCTCTCGTACTTCTCCCGGCTCTCGTACTTCTTGTCGTACAGAGCCTTCGTGCGCTCGTAGGTCAGACGCGCCTGCTCCAGGTTGATTTCAGCTACCTTCACGCGGCTTTCCGCGCTCGAAAGCTGGGCTTCCTCCGGGATTATCTTGATTTTGGCGATGATGTCGCCGTTGTTCACGTGGTCTCCCGCCTCGACGAGTATCTCGCTGATGATGCCCGAAATCTGGGGCTTGATTTCGATTTCGTCGCGGGGTTCGATTTTGCCCGTAAGCACCGTTGTGCGTTCAACCGTGCCGACTTCGGGCTTCACCGTCTCGTAGCTCGTCTCCTTGGGCCGCGAGTTGAGGAAGAGATAGACGAATGTGCCGGCAAATATCAGCCCCACAAGCGTCCAGAGTAGGATTTTGAAGAATTTTTTCATATGATGTAGAATGTTATTTGTCGTTTAGCGCCTCGATAGGCTTGATTTTCATGGCTTTCAGCGAAGGAACGAGGCCTGCGAGGATGCCCAGCACCATGAAGGTGGCGAGTATGGCCATCGACGAGCCGAAGCTCATCTGCAGGCTCGTCGTTCCGGTGCTGCCCTTGCTTATCGCATAATTGGCTATGCCGAGAACCGCCGCCGAGAAGAATATCCCGGCCACACCGGCAACCAGCGTCAGCACCGCACCTTCGGAAAGAACCTGAGCCACGATGTCGCGCGGCTTCGCCCCGATGGCACGCCGGATGCCTATCTCCAGCGTCCGCTCCTTCACGATAACCCACATGATGTTGCCGATGCCTATTATTCCCGCGAGCAGAGTCGACGCTCCGATGAACAGAGCCAGAAAGTTCACGCCCGCGAAAAGAGAGTCCACGTTCTCGAACATCTCAGAGATGTCCATCATCCACAGCGCGCTCTCGTCGGCAGGATTGATATTGTGACGCCTGTAAAGAGTCGAGCGGATGCGCGGCATAAAGTCGCGGATTTTCACCCCGTCGCGCGCCACAAAGGTGATGAGGTCAACCTTGTCGGCCCGCGCGAAGGCCTTGCGGAAGGTAGCCGAAGGCATCACCACGGTCTCGTCGATTCTGCCGTTCAGGTTCACCTCTCCCTGGTCGACGGCTACTCCTATGACGGAGTAAGTCACGCCGTTCACAAGCACGCTCCGCCCCACGGGGTCCGGAGTGCCCGGGAAGATTTCGTTGACGATTTTCTTGCCGAGTACGACCACCTTGCGCGCCATGGCCTCGTCGGCCTCATTGATGAAGCGCCCGGAGAGTATCAGCGGCGCATTGATTTCCACATATTCGGGTACCGCCCCCAACGCCGACCCCGCGTAGGAGTAGCGCCCGTTGCGGCACGAGGCCTGCCCCCAGCTCTGGAACACCGGCACTACCGCCTTCAGCTCCGGAACGGTCTGCCGTATGCGCTCCACGTCCGTCAGGTCCATGCGCCAGGTGCGTCCTTTCGCAAGGCCCTTGTAGGGCATCGTGGTCGTGTTGGCGAACATACCTCCTGAATTCGTGGCGAAACCCCGGAAATTGCTGCTAAGAGCGGTCTGGGTCGCCCTCGCGCCGCCCATCAGCAGCGCAAGCATGGCCACACCCCAGAAAATGCCGAACCCCGTGAGGAAGGTCCGCGTCTTGTTCCGCGCGAGCGTCGCGCCGATTTCCTTCCAGTTGTCGATGTCGAATATTGTCAGTTTCATTCGTCTCTCAGGGCTTCTACGGGTTTAACTTTCAGGGCGCGCATAGCCGGGAAGAGTCCCGCCAGCGCACCGGCGATGACAAGCACCACCGTCACCTCCACAGCTATCGAAAGGCTCACCGTCGGATTCTTCAGGAACTCCACCGACGAAAGAACCATCGCCAGCAGCTGGCTCACGGCCGTTCCGAAAACTATGCCTATATAGCCGAACAGCACCGTTATCGCCACACTCTCGGCTATCACCTGCGTAAGTATCGCACGAGGCTTCGCGCCGATGGCCCGCCGGATGCCTATCTCGTGCGTGCGCTCGCGCACACTCACGAACATTATATTGCTTATCCCCACGACGCCCGTCAGCAGCGTCAGCATCCCGAGAATCCACACCGCCGTGTTCAGTATCCCCATGGCCGTCTGGCTCTGGAGGCTGTTGTTGAAGCGGTTGGCAATCCATACGGCGCTCTCGTCCGCGGGGTCGAAGTTGTGGGTCTGCGCGAGGGTCTGACGTATCCCCTCCTCGGCCCGGCTCCCGTCCTCCGCCGTCCTGACGTTCCGGAGATTCACGGTCAGAGCCCCCACGTCGTCCTTCTCCTTGCTCATCATCTGAGCCGTGGTGAAGGGTATGAAAATCGAGCGCATCCAGCGCCCCTCGTACACCCCGACAACCTTGAACGACAGGCCTTCAAGGCTCACTCGCTCGCCCACGGCCCCCGCCGGATTATCCGGAAAAAGCTGTGTGGCGTATTCCTGGGGAAGAATCATCACCTTCGCCCGCGAACTTAGGTCGTGGGCGCTGAAATTGCGCCCCGAGGTCATCTTCTTGAAGCCCATGTTCCTCAGATACTCCGGGAAGACACCCGAGTAGGACGACTGCACGCTCTGCCGCCCCGAGGATATCATCACCGTCGGGCCGTTGATTTCCGAACTCACGCTCGCCGTGAAGTCCGGATGCTCCGACTGAAGTGTGCTCATATCCTTGTCCTTGAAGTCTATCGAACGCCCCTCGCGGTTCCCCTTGTAGGGCTTCGAGGTCATGCCGCCCCAGATGGTAATGCGCGCGCTCGACGTCCCCGCCATGTTCTCCTCGAAGCTGTTCGTCACTCCGCGGGCCATGCTCAGGAGCACGATGAGCATGAAAATGCCCCAGCTCACCGACAGACCAGTCAGTGCCGTCCTCAGCTTGTTGTGCCCGAGGGCCTGACGTATTTCCGCTAACAAGTCTAACATTTTCAGGCCTCCGTCACGATTTTGGGACTGTCAGGGACTATCACGCCGTCGGATATGCGTATCAGCCTGTCCGTCTGGGCGCCCACTCCCGGGTCGTGCGTCACGATTACTATCGTCATGCCCTCCTCCCGGTTCAGGTCCTTGAATATCTGCATCACGTCCGCCGACGTCCGCCAGGATTATCGAAGGCTTCGTTATCAGCGCGCGGGCTATCGCCACCCTCTGCTTCTGGCCGCCGGACAGCTCCCCGGGAAGGTGATGCGACCTGTCCGCAAGACCCATCCGCTCAAGCTGCTCCATCGCCAGGGCGTTGCGCTTGCTCCGCGACACCCCCTGGTAGAACAGCGGAAGCGCCACATTCTCAAGCGCGTTCTTGTAGTTGATGAGATTGAAGCTCTGGAACACGAAGCCTATCATTCGGTTGCGGTATTCCGCCGCACGGTTCTCGCTCAGATCGCGGATAAGCGTGCCGTCAAGACGGTACTCCCCCGAATCGTAGTTGTCGAGAATCCCGAGAATGTTCAGAAGTGTGGATTTCCCCGAACCCGAAGCGCCCATGATGCTCACAAGCTCCCCTTTCGCGATTTCAAGGTCGATGCCCTTGAGAACATGGAGCGGAACAGCGCCCGGGTAGGTCTTGTTTACGTCCCGTAGGCTTATCATTGTTGACATAGCTGTTGAATACGTGGCAATTACGCGTAATAGATGTAGATTTTTACTTTTTTCATCATATATGACGCACCTCGGCGCCCCAAAATTACACGTTTAAGATTTTTTTTATCGCTTTTTCCGAATGTTTTTATTATCTTTGAACCGTAATGCCAGAAATGCCCGTTCCTTCCGACGAGCTCGTCGGCCGCCTGAGAGACCCAAAAACCGTCCGTCAGGCATTCACTGAGGTGATTAATCTCTTCAGTGAGCCCCTCTATTGGCAGATCCGTCGTATGGTCCAGAACCACGACGACGCAAACGACCTCCTCCAGAACACCTTTATCAAGGCATGGAGCTCCATCGAGAACTTCCGGGGCGACGCCAAACTCTCGACTTGGCTCTACAAAATCGCAATCAACGAGAGCATTACCTTCCTCGCGCGTGAACGCAAGCGCGCGAACCTATCTCTTGACGACCAGGAAGCCGCACTCATAAACACCATCGAAGCCGACAAAGACATCGACGGCGACAGCCTCGCCCTCCGCCTCCGCCAAGCCGTGGCAACACTCCCCGAGAAACAGCGCCTCGTCTTCAACATGAAGTACTACGACGACATGAAATACGAGGCAATCTCCGAAATCCTCGGCACAACCGTCGGCGCCCTCAAAGCCTCCTACCACCTCGCCGTAAAAAAAATCGAGCAATTCTTCTCCGGCGAAGACTAAAAAAAGCAAAAAGCTCCCCGCCTTTCCCCAAGGCGCCAGCGAAGCGCCCGCGCCTCCCCCGCCGTCAGTTATCCGGAGGGCCGTTGCGAGGAAGCCCCGCCAAAACCATTTAACGGATTTTAACTTATATCCTCTTAAACCATCCTCCCCTTTCCGAGTCTTAAAAGTAAAACGGAGCCAAAAGGCTCCCATTCTCCTCTCTCTTAAGCAATCGAACAATGAAGCAAAGCACAGACATCCTCGACAAAGCCCGGCGCCGCGACGGCATGACAGTGCCCGAGGGCTATTTCGCCGATTTCTCCCGGCGAATGGCCGCTTCGTTGCCCGAGCGCCCCGAGCTCGAAAGCCCCGATTCCATCGCTGTTGCCGGCGCTCAGCGCTCTCTCTGGCAGAGAGTCCGCCCCTACATCTACCTCGCCGCAATGTTCGCCGGTATCTGGCTGATGCTCCAGCTCTTCACCCTGATCTCCCATCCAGGCGACCTCCGCCCAATGGACGCAAACCCCGTCATGGCCGAAGCCTTCAGCGACGACCGCTTCATGCTCGACTACATCGTCGAGGACGCCGGCGTCGACCAGTGGGACCTTATCGACGAAATGACCCAGGACGGCCTCATCGACAGCCTCGACTTCTCCGGCTTCATCGACCCCTCCACCCAGTCCATCAGTTTTGAAGAAGAAGAATGAAACAGAGGATTCTTATTTTCATCATAGCTCTTTTCGCCTTCTCGGCTCAGGCCCAGCCCCCCCAGCCGGACATCTCCGACGCAAGGCGCGAGAAATTCGTAGGCGAGATTCGGCAGTACAAGCACGACTACATCGCCAAGGAGCTTGACCTTTCACGCGAGCAGCAGAGAGATTTCTTCCCCGTCTACGACGAGATGGAGGACAAAATCATGAAGCTCAACAGCGAGACCCGCGACCTCGAGCGAAAGATCATCGACAAACAGGACGCTTCCGACACCGAGATGGAAGCCGCCGCCCAGGCAATCTTCTCCCAGCGCCTCCGCGAAGGCGAAATCGAGCAGTCCTACTACGACAAATTCACCAAGATTCTGACTAACCGACAGATACTACGCCTCAAAAACACCGAACGAAAGTTCACCCAAAAACTGATGAAGCATCACCGGCGCTTCAACAAGCAGAAAGCCCGGTCGGATGCACAGACCCAACAAAAGTAATAAAGCAGCTCCCGGACCACGCTTCGCGGCACACTCCTCAACCATGAGGCCCTGCCGCAGCGTGGCCCGATTATGTTTTTGGACCTCACCCTATCCTTCATCCAGTCATGCCTGTCCGCACCCCCGACGAAACCCTCAAGGCCGGATTCGACGCCGGTTCCCGCAAGGCCGCCCTCTCCGCTCCCGGCTCATTCGGCCGCTTCGCTCTCCTCTCTCTCCTCGCCGGCGCATATATAGCCCTCGGAGGCACCCTCTCCCTGATCGTCGGCTTCGGTTTCCCGGAGGCCACAGCCGCCAACCCCTCCCTCCAGCGCCTCCTCAGCGGCCTCGTATTCCCCATAGGACTAATGCTCGTCGTCATCCTCGGCGCTGAGCTATTCACAGGCAACAACGCCCTCCTCATGCCTCCCCTCTTCCAACGGAAAGTCTCCTTCGCCGACGTCGCCCGGAACTGGACCCTCGTCTGGCTCGGAAACTTCGCCGGTGCCCTCGCCGTGGCATATTTCATGGTCTACCTCTGCGGCCTCACAACCCCCGAGCCATACCACGGCGCCATCTGCCGCATGGCCGAGGCCAAAGTTTCGGCATCTCCATGGGTCATCTTCCTCAAAGGCATAGGCGCAAACTGGTGCGTCTGCCTCGCCGTCTGGCTCGCAATGTCCGGACGACACCTCGGCGAAAAGCTCATCGCCTGCCAGATTCCCGTTATGGCTTTCGTAATCCTCGGCTACGAGCACTGCGTGGCTAATATGTTCTTCATTCCCCTCGGCATGATGGAAGGCGCCCGCGTGGGCATCCTCGAAATGTTTACAGCCAACCTCCTCCCCGCCACCGTCGGCAACATCATCGGAGGCGCCGTATTCGTCGGATGCGTCCACTATTACCTCTATTACAAAAAACTCGACGCCTGATGGACACGCCCCGCTTCGACTTTGAAATCAGCCCCGAGCTCCGCACAGCCGCCCCCGACTACACCCTCATCGCCATCGAGGCAGACGGCATCGTCAACGCCCCCACCTCCGACGCCCTCTGGGACCTCATCTGCGCCGAAATGAAGGCCATCGCCACCTCCACAAAAATGGAGGAAGTCCGCCTCCGCCCCGCTATCGACGCCACGCGCCGCGCTTACAAGGCCCTCGGAAAAGAGCCCAACCGCTACCGCCCCTCCGCCGAGGCCCTCGCCCGGCGTGCCGTCAAAGGAATGGACCTATACCGCACCCTGACGGTCATAGACCTCGTTAACCTCGTCTCCCTCCGCACCGGCATTAGCATCGGAGGCTTCGACGCCGACAAAATCGCCGGAACCCGCCTCGTATACGGTCGCGGACAGGCCGGCGAGCCATACGAAGCCATCGGACGCGGCCCCCTCAACATCGAGGGCCTCCCAGTCTGGCGCGACGCCCTCGGCGGCATCGGCACACCCACCTCCGACAACGAGCGCACCAAACTCACCCCCGACACCACCCGCGTCCTCCTCACCGTAAACCTTTACCACAAAACCACCGAAACCGAAATCCAAGCCCTCTCGGCAGATATAAGCGCCCTCCTCAGCCTCCACGCCGGCGCAAAAACCCTCCGCCGGATAATAATTTAACCCGGGGGTGCCTCAGCCCCGCCGCCCCCAAAGGCGCCGGCGAAGTGCCAGCGCCTCCCGCGGCGTCAGTTTGCCGGATGGAGCTTCAGTGTCGCGGCAAAAAAAAAGCCTATGAGGCCCCTCGGCCCCATAAGCCTCAATAAGCTTGCAAAGCAAGACCTTCTGACTTCAGAATTTCTCCTTCAGCATGTGCAGCGCGGCGGCGTAGTCCGGCTCCATCGTAATCTCATTCACCAGGTCGCGGTAGATAATCCTGCGGTCCTCGTCGATAATCAGCACGCAGCGAGCCAGAAGCCCTGCAAGCGGACCGTCGACAATCTGCAGACCGTACTCCTGCGCGAAAGCCGGCGAGCGGAAAGCCGAAGCCACAACCACATTGTCGAGCCCCTCCGCCGTGCAGAAGCGGCTCATCGCAAACGGAAGGTCCATCGACACGCAGATTACCACCGTGTCCTTCAGCTCCGAAGCCTCCTTGTTGAAGCGGCGCACCGAAGCCGCGCACACCGGTGTGTCAAGGCTCGGAAAAACGTTGAGCACTATCTTTTTACCCTTGAAGTCAGCTGAGCTGACCTCATTCAGGTCCTTCCCGGCCAGATTGAACGCCGGAGCCTTCGACCCTACCACGGGCACCTCGCCATAAGTGTGGCACGGCTGCCCCTTGAAATAAATAGTTTCCATATATTGTCAGTGTGTTTGATTATTTCTCTGAATAATAAACACCCCAGCCGCCCCATTGTTCATCCCGTGCCCTCCTGTTTCTACTGTTCTCCTGTCCTGAACTCCACCCGCAGCGTGGTCTCCCCGCAATCCGTCCTCAGCCCGAACCTCGCCTTGTGCTTCCTCAGCACATCCCCGATCAGCATAAGCCCGAGACCCCGGTCCGCACGCTTCGTCGAGAAAAACGGAGTGAACACCCGCGCCGAGGCCTCAGCGCTCAGCCCAGGACCGTTATCGACAATCTCCAGGGTCCGCCCGTGTGCGCGCACAACTATCTCCCCGGCCCGCTCGCCTATGCTCTCCACCGCGTTCTTCACCCCGTTCACCATCACCCGCTCCATCAGCATCGGGTCAAGCCCGACAGTCTCCGCATCCCTCACCTCGACCCTGAAGCTCACGTTCTCCGGACACATCGCCCCGAGAAATCCCGCGCACCCGCGCGCGAACTCTCCGAGGTCCGTCGCCAGCAGTTCCGGCTCCGGAAGCTTCACCACGTCCGAATAAGCCTTCACAAAGCCCGTCAGCGCAAGACACGAACTCCGGCACGACCCTATCGCCTCCTCGACAAAAGAGTCCCCCGCGTGCATCGTCTCCAGCGACTCGAGCACGCTCACAACGCCCCCGAGCGTATTGTTCACCTCGTGCCCCATCGTCCTGACTATCTTATGGAAAAGTTCCGTCTCCGACCGCACTATCTCGTCCGTGATCCGCTCCACAAGATAGAAGCTCCGCCGGAACCCGCGGTCCATGAAGTGCATCCTCGTGCACCTAAGCACCTGCGTCCCGTTTGGCCTAACCGTCCGCTGCTCCCCGTAACCTAGCTCCGCGAGCGTCTGGGCCACAGAGCCGTCAACAAGCATCCTGAACGACGGATTGGTCTCCACTATCTCCCCGTCCAGACTGCACAGCGCCACACCCATCGGCGACGCCTCGATAAGCTTCGACAGGAAGGCGTTCTGCTCCTCGTTCTTCAGCCGCTCCGCCTTCATCGTACCCATCAGCGCGTTGAACAGGTCTACGACATCGTCCGCATCCTTGATGCCCACATGGCAGAGCCGGCTCGCGAAGTCCTGACTCCTGAGAAGGTCCATCCCGTTGCGGATGGCCCGCAGAGTCCCCGCAGTCGACCTCCGGTACAGAAGCAGCGCCCCAAGCGCCACCCCCGCGAAGGCCCAGACCCCCGCAGGCTTCCCCAGATAAAGCATCACCGTCAGGCCCGCAAGGCCCAGAACCGAAATCAGAAAATATAGACTGCTCCGCGACATTGATTTTTTTATTTCAATCCGAACTTCTCCATCCGCCTGTACAGCGACTGGCGCGTGATTCCGAGCAGCTTCGCCGCCTCCGAGAGGTTCCCGTCCGCCGTCCGCAGAGCCTTCGCTATCGCCTCGCGCTCCGTCTCGTCAAGTGTCCCCGGACGCGAGGCCTCCGCTGCGTCGGCAGCCCTCTTCAGCGCCGACCGTATCTTCGACATGAAGTCCCGGTTGCTCCACGGCTTCGTCACGAAGTCCACAGCCCCGAGCCCCATCCCCTCGACTGCCAGCGGAACCGTGGCCCACGCCGAAAGCATAATCACCGGAACCTCCGGCGCCAGAATCCGGATGCCCTGAAGCATCTCTATTCCCTGCCGCCCTGTCGTACTGATGGTCAGGTTCATGTCCAGTATCACCAGCTCCAGGTCCGCCCGGCGCACTGCCGCCATGGCCTCCTCTTCCGTGGAGACGGCCTCGAATTCCATCCCTGCCTGCTTCAGCATCAGACCTATCGACAGACGGATGGCACGGTCGTCGTCAACTATCAGAATCATGGCGCAAAGTTACTGAATTTTTACCAGTTTGTCAAAATCCGCGTTGATGTCGTGCGCCGACGAATAGTCGTACAGCGTCAGCGACCTCAGCTGGTACCAGTAGTTCCAGAACTTGTACAGCTGATTGATGTATTCCCGGCGCGAGCTGTCCTTGCTCGTCCGCGAGTCGTTCAGTTCCAGCGGCGAAAGCATCCCCACCATATACGTCTGCACGTTGGTGTCGTAGCGCCGCGCCGCGATGTCCTGCGCCCGCACCGCTAAGTCGAGCTGCTCCTGCTGGTTCGTGAAACGCTCCACAAGTATGAAAAGCTCCTGGTTGAAGTTCATCGTCTCCAGGCGTATCCGGCTCTCCGCAACCCTCCGCTTGCTCTCCGCCACCTTCACCTTCCCACGTCGCTTGCCCCAGTCCAGAAGGGGAATAGAGAACCCGATGGAAGCCACCTGGTTCGACCGCAGGCGCGAGTAAGCCCCGCCTATCTCCGGGTCCGTCCCCGAGTAGCCCAATTGCGCGAAAAGCTTGATTTCCCGAAGGTCACCCTTCGCCCGCGCTACCTCGTAGTCCGCCTCCAGTTGCGTCCTCAGCATCGTCTTCACGAATTTATTGTTCGCCATCGCACGCTCGAGCGCGTCCCCGTAGGCTATCTCCGCCTCCGGAACCTCCTCCGGCACCTCGGCCACGATTTCCACGTTCTCCCCGAGGTCCAGGAAGGCCCGCAGATTGAACATCGACGCCTTCAGCTCGCTCCGGTAGTCCGTCAGCGCCGACCGCGCGTCTATCACGTTCAGCTCCATCTGCAGGAGGTCGTTCCTGCTGATTTTGCCCATCTCCCGCTTCTCCTGCGCCACCGCGTACAGCTTCTCCGCGTTCTCGAGGTTCTGCGCCGCAATCGCCACGTTTTCCTTGCTCATCAGAAGGTTGAAGTAATAGTCCACAGTCGCCCGCGCCACGTCTTCCGTCGCGCTCAGAAACGCCGCCTTGGCCTCCGAGTATCGCACAGGCTCGATTTTCCGGTCCCACCTCATCGTGTTCACCCCGAACAGCGGCTGCTCTATGCTCAGCGCCACCGGGATAGTCATGAACCGGTTGTACTTCTCCCCGTCGAGCTGGCGCAGGAAGTCCAGCGACGAGCTCAGCGACACCTTGCCGCCCGTAAGAGCCACGTTCTGCGTCACGGCCAGTTCCCCCGTCGCCTGGAGCGTGTTCGTCCGCACGAAGGAATAGTCGCCGTTCTCGTTCATGTACGAGCTGTACTGCTTCGCGTAGGACGGCGCCGTGGCCTTGAAACTCAGCTCCGGCAGCTGGTCAGCCCGGAAGGTACGCCATTCCCAGTAGGCCGTCCTCAGCTCGTCAAGCGCCACCGCCGCGTCCACGCTCCTCACCCGAGCCATCGCTATCGCGTCGTCGAGCGTGAGCCGCACCGTGTCCGAAGGGGCCTCCTGACCCTGGGCGCTCAAGGCGCCCAGGACCATGGCCACAAGGATTATTGTTATCGTCAACATTCTTTCTTACTGGTCTTTTAGTGCTTCCGCAGGATTGATTTTCATTGCCTTCACCGCCGGGAACCATATGCCCCCCGCTATCATCAGCCCGAGGGCTCCGACCGCAGCCGCGAACATCGTCCACGGGAGCCACGCCGGCACTCCCATCCCGACCTCTTCCTCGATATTCACCTGCCCGAGCAGAAGCGCCCCGAGGACCGCAATAGGTATGGCCGCGAAGAAGAGCATCAGCATTCCCTCGCCTAAGAGCCGCCGCAGCAGGTCGCCGCGCGTCGCACCGTTCACTCTCCGAAGGGCCAGTTCCGGTATCCGCTGCTGCGTCTTGTACCAGAAGGAGCCTAAGAAGCCTAAGAACACGGCCACCATCACGAACAGCGCTCCCGCAGTCAGATTCCTTATCGTCGTGCTTATGGTCAGGTGCGCCGCGTCGCGTCTCTGCTCTATGCTCTGGAGATTGGAGATGTACACGTTCCCGAACTCAAGGTCCTCCGATTTAAGCGATTCCATGAATTCCCGGCCTTTCCCGGGCTTCACGCGGATGGCAATCTGGTCCGGAAACCATGTGTTGTTATTGATTATCACCCCGCGGAACAGCGGCTCGTAGTCCGAGCGGCGGATGCCCTGGATGATGGCTCCGATATGCACAGTCCTTGTCGAGTCCCAGTCCCAGAATACTTCTTTCCCGCGCCATTCCTCCGGATTGCACTCCTCCGAGGGAGTTTCCAGAAGAGATATCAGGGTTTTGCCGTCGGCTATCATCTGCGCAAGTTCTTCGGTAGTCTCCCCATTGATGCCCGTCAGACGTATCGTCCGCACAAAGTCCGGCGACATATTGCGGCAGTTGCCCATGTAGGTCTGCTTCCATCCGTTGATGTGCGCCGCGAGCCTGTTCCCCGAATAGTTGTAGCTGTAAGGCAAGGCATTGTTGCCCGCTCCGGCCATCTCCACATTCGGATTGTTCCTCAGGTTCGCGATAAGCGTCTCCAGGTCCGTCCACTCGTTGTGCGCCGAGTCAGGGTATTCCACATGCGTCGTCGCATCCTTGTCTATGGTCCACAGGTCGCCGTTGTAGACATCCGTCAGGTCGTAGCCCTGCGGCTCCTGATGGATCAGCCCCAGCATCCCGAATACAAGGAAGATGGCCCAGAGCACAAGGCCCACGATTACGAGCTCGACGCCCATCCATAAGTTGCTGCGCCATTCGTTGCGCATCTGCTGTATAAGTTTGCGTTTCATATCTTTACTTCGCGTTTATGGCGTTCACCGGGTTTACTCGCGCCGCCTGCCATGCCGGTATCGACGCGCTGATAAGGTTCAGTATGAAGCAGGCCCCGAATGCTATGCCTGTTGTTTTCAGGTTCAGAATCATCGAAAGCGCCGGTCGGACCGCGTCGCCGTCCTCGGTCGTGTACAGGCCGTCGTAGAACAGCGCGAACAGCACGACCGCTCCAAGTCCGATTAAGCCCCCCGCGAGCGTCACCATCAGGTTCTCCGTGATGATGTCCCTGATAATCCGCCCCTTCGTGCAGCCGAAGGCCCTGCGCACGCCTATGTCGCTGATTCTCCGGCGCAGACGGCTGTGGAGCATGCTGCTCAGGTTGATGGCCGGTACGAGAAGGAGTACCGCGTAGATAATCCAGTTCAGTATTTTCTCATTCGTGTTGTCGGGCGTCGTGTTGCTCCCGCTCAGACCCGTGGCCACTGTCTCCTGGTCGAAGGGCGAGCCGTGGTACACCGTGTTCCGCCCTTCCGGAGCCATCTCCGTGTCGGCCTGCGCGTAGCGGGCCTTAACCTGCGAGCGCACGCTCTCGAAATCCACGCCTTCCTTCACTAACAGCGCGGCGCAGAACGGGCCCATGCCCATATCGGAATAGTCCTCGCTCCCGTCTGTGTGGATCGGCACGAAAACTTCGCCGAAGGCCATCGTCGCCAGACGCGAGGCGTCTTTAACAACCCCGATAACCTCGAAATCGTTGTGGTCCAGAAGGAAATGCTGGCCTACGGCATGTTCGCCGCCGAAGAGTCTCCGCGCCGTGCCTTCGCTCACCACGGCCACCCGGCTGTTAGCCTCGATTTCCTCCGGCGTGTAGTAGCGCCCCGCAAGGAGCGGGTATTCGTAGATGCGCCAGAAAGCCTCGTCTGTCTTTCGCACAGACCCCGAGAAGGCTTCCCCGGTCGTGCCCTTCAGGTCGTAGTTGTCGATGTCCTTGTGCATGAAGCTCACCTCCTCGACGCCCTCTAAGTTGCTGTACAGCTGTTTGGCGCGGTCGTAGCCTATGCTCGCCGAGCTGCTGTTGCCCGACGCGGGCTCCTCAACGTGGAAGAAGCATCCGTAGAGCATACGCTCCCTGTGCGTCTCCGGCGCGAAGGGTATCAGGTAAACCTGCTGAAGCATTACAACCGTCATTATCAGGAAAATCGACAGCGCCGTGCCTATTATCGTCACCCAGGCTATCACCGGCTGGGTGCGCATGTCGTATATGATTTGTCGTAGATTGTTGTTCATGTCTCTTGTCCTTTAGGAGATTACTCGCCCGTCGAAGAAGCGGATGATGCGGTCAGTCTGCTGGGTCTGCTGCTCGTTGTGCGTCACCATTACGATCGTGATGCCGTCTTCCTTATTCAGCTTGTGGAGGAGCTCCATCACCTCGGCGCCCATCTTCGAGTCCAGATTGCCCGTCGGTTCGTCAGCAAGCACTATCCGCGGACGCCCCACGATGGCCCTCGCGATGGCCACGCGCTGGCACTGCCCGCCGGAGAGCTGTGACGGTAGGTGCTTCCGCCTGTGCGCTATCCCGAGGCGCTCCAGAACCTCTCCGACGCGCTCCTTGCGCTCTGCCCCCCCGGTCGAACGGTAGTCAAGAGGAAGCTCCACATTGGCCTCCACGTTCAGCGACGGTATAAGGTGGAAGCTCTGGAACACGAAGCCCAAGTTCTTGTTCCTGAACGCTGAGAGCGCCGAGTCGCCGAGTGTGCCGCAGTCCGTGTCGAGCAGGCGCACGCTCCCGGCCGTCGGCTTGTCAAGCAGACCGATGATGTTCAGAAGAGTCGACTTTCCGCAGCCCGACGGACCCATGATGCTCACGAATTCCCCTTCCTCGATGCTGAGGTTCACATTCTCGAGAGCCGTTGTCTCGATTTCCTTCGTGCGGTAAACCTTGCTGATACCGCTGAGTTCAATTAATGCCATATGCTGTGCCTTTTTTGTGTTTATTTCTTTACCTTCAGTTTCTTATACTTCTCTAATGCCCCGAGGTCCGCAAGTGCCACGCGCTCCCCGGGTGCGATGCCGCTCACAACCTCCACATACTTGCGGTTGCTGTCGCCCAGCGACACCTTTCGCCTCTCAAGCTTCCCGGGCTCGCTCTCCACGAACAGCGTGTACTCCCCGGGGCCCTTGAAATAACTCCCCGTCGGAATCAGCACCGCCTCGTCCTTGTAGCCGTAGTTCACATAAACCTGAACTCGCACCCCGGGACGCAGCCGTGGATTCGACGCGTCCGAAAGCGTGATTGTGAACGGAACCGCCCCCGACGTCGACTGTGGCTCAACATTCGCCACACTCCCGTCGAGCTCTATGCTCCCAAGACGCACCGTGGCCGTTGCTCCCGGCTTTACCTTGTAGGAGCTCCCCTCCGGAACCTCCGCGTCCACGCGGAACGAACTCAGGTCGCCCACAACCGCGATTTTCTCGCCCGTGGCCACCGTGCTGCCTATGCTGTTTTTCAGGAAGGTGAGCACCCCGTCGTGCGGCGCAGGAATCTGACCACGCGAGAGCGTCTCCTCCATCAGCGCCATGTCGCGCGCTGAGTTCCCGAGCTCAAGAGCCGTCGCCCCCTCGAGGTCAGCGAGCCGCTCGCGCTCGTTCACGATGCGACGCCTGAGCCCTTCAAGCTCGAGCTTTCCCGTGGCATAGGCCGTCTCCGCCTGACGCACGCGGTCGCCCGTTCCCGAGCCTATGCTGTCAAGGCGCTTCTCATTCTCGACCTCGATGCCAAGACGGTTCACCTCCATCTCCTTGATGCGAGTCTGCATCTCCAGGTCAGCCAGCGCCGAGCGGTTGCTCAGCTTCAGCTGACGAAGCTGACTCTGCTTGATCTGATAGGCGTCCCGCAGGTTCTGATATTGAGCGTCAGCCTCCCCGAGGTCAAGCCTCATCAGCGGCATCCCCGCCCGCACACTGTCGCCCGGACGGGCATATACCTCTAAAATCCGGCTCGCCACCGGCGAGTTGATAATTTCCTGAAACGCAGGCTCCAGGCGCCCCGAAGCCGCCACGGCAGTCTCCAGCGGACCCGAAGTAGCGGCCTGAAGATTCAGGTCCCCCTCCCTCACGCTCTTCCCGCCGAGAGCAAAAATACCCGCGCCGACAACGACAGCCGCCCCGAGCACGCACGCCCCGGCCTTCAACAGCCCCCAGCGCTTGTTCCTTTTAAGTTCTTCCTGAGATAAAATCTTGTCCATAGGATTTCCAAATTTTCTGATGCAAAATAACAAAAAAACCGCGCCCCAAATCAACCCCACTTAAAAATCAACAACTTAAAGCCCCTCCAACTGTCCAAAATCGTACACCAGACAAAAAAAGCAAGAAAAGCCCCCTTCCAAAAGGCGCCTGCTAAGCGCCCGCGCCTCCCCGCCCCGCAAAGGCCCCGGGCGTCAGTTATCCGGATGGAGGTTCAGTGCCGCGGCAAAATAATTCTAAATTCAAATCCCCTCTATTGCCGCCCCCAAGTTTTTTTTGTATTTTTGCGCAAAATTGTGCCGGAAAAACCGGCATGCTCTCATTTCTTATATAAAAACAGCGTGGATACCAAGTACATTTTCGTCACCGGAGGCGTTGTGTCCTCTTTAGGTAAAGGAATTATCTCCTCTTCCCTTGCTTGCCTCCTCAAGGCCCGGGGCTACAGAGTCACTATCCAGAAATTCGACCCCTACATCAACATCGACCCCGGCACGCTTAACCCCTACGAGCACGGCGAGTGCTACGTCACCGAAGACGGACACGAAGCCGACCTCGACCTCGGACACTACGAACGCTTCACAAACGTCCGCACCTCCCGCGCAAACAACGTCACCACAGGCCGAATCTACCAGAGCGTCATCGACAAAGAGCGCCGCGGCGACTACCTCGGTAAAACCGTCCAGATCGTCCCCCACATCACCGACGAAATCAAACGAAACGTCAAGCTCCTCGGAAACACCGGAAAATACGACTTCGTCATCACCGAAATCGGTGGTACCGTCGGCGACATCGAATCCCTCCCGTTCCTCGAGAGCGTCCGTCAGCTCCGCTGGGAACTCGGCCAGAACAGCCTCTGCATCCACCTCACATACGTCCCCTACATCCGCGCCGCCAAGGAGCTCAAGACCAAGCCCACACAGCACTCAGTCAAGAACCTCCAGGAGCTCGGAATCCAGCCCGACATCCTCGTCCTCCGCACCGAGAAGGACATCCCCGCAGACATGCGGCGCAAAATCGCCCTCTTCTGCAACGTCGCCCCGGACTCAGTAATCCAGAGCATCGACGTCAACTCCATATATAAGGTGCCCCTGAAGATGCACGAGCAGCACCTCGACGAAATCGTCCTCCGCAAGACCGGAGTCACACCCGAGGGCGAGCCCCACATGGCCCCCTGGCTCGACTTCGTCGACCGCCTCGACTCCGCCACCGAACCCGTCGACATCGCCCTCGTCGGCAAATACGTCGAGCTTCAGGACGCGTACAAGAGCATCAGCGAAAGCCTCTTCCACGCCGCCACATACGCCGGACGCAAGCTAAACCTCGTCTACGTCCACTCCGAGAAGCTCGCCCCCGAAAACGTCGCCGAAAAGCTCGCCGGCATGGACGGCGTCATCATAGCCCCCGGATTCGGCCAGCGCGGAATCGAAGGCAAGTTCACCGCCCTCCGCTGGTGCCGCGAGAACGACATACCCACATTCGGAATCTGCCTCGGCATGCAGTGCATGGTCATCGAGTTCGCCCGCAACGTCCTCGGCCTCGAGGACGCCAACTCCACCGAGATGGACACCAAGACCCCGCACAACGTCATCGACCTCATGGAGGAGCAGAAAAGCATCTCCAACCTCGGAGGCACCATGCGCCTCGGTGCTTACGACTGCACCCTCCGCGAAGGCTCCCGCGCCGCTCAGGCTTACGGTACGACCCACATCAGCGAACGCCACCGCCACCGCTTCGAGTTCAACAACGACTACCGCGAGCGCTTCGAGCAGGCCGGAATGGCCTGCGTCGGCGAGAACCCCGCCACTAAGCTCGTCGAAGTCGTCGAAATCCCCGGCAAACGCTGGTTCATCGGAACACAGTACCACCCCGAGTACTCCTCCACCGTCCTATCCCCCAATCCCATCTTCCGCTCATTCATCGACGCCGCAATCGCATACCGCGACGAACGCCTCGCCAAGAAATAAGAGACCGCTAACAACGACAATAAATTCCACGAAATGGACAAATCCACCCTTACCGGACTGCTCCTCATGGCCGCCGTTATGTTCGGCTTCATGTACCTCAACAAGTCCAAGACCGAAGACGCTGCCCCCTCTGGCACCGACAACGTCGAGGCCGTCACCTCCGACACCCCCGCTGAACTCCTCGCCTTCGCTCCCGGCGACAGCGCTTCCCTCGTAAGCGCCCTCCGCAGCGTCGGCTCGCCCGACGGCGACGGAGCCTTTTCCTATAAGAACGGCCCCCTCGACCTCCGCTACAGCCCCGAGACAGGTCTTCAGGGCACCTTCGCCTCCGACAGCTCCTACACCGACGTCCGGGCCCTCCTCAGCGGACGCACTGTCCTCGAAGGACCCTCTCAGCTGAAAGCCGTCCGCGCCGTCCGCGACCTCATCGACCGCACCGCCAAGTACCAGGGCTTCGCCAAGTACCTCGACGGCGACAGCCGCGACATCACCCTCGAGAACGACCTCATCCGCGTCAAAATCGCCTCACGTGGCGCAATGATTCAGGAAGTTACCCTCAAGAACTACCGCTCTGAGGTCCATGGCGACTCCGCCCTCGTCACCCTCTTCACACCCGAAACCGACAGCTACTCCTTCCGCTTCAACACCGCAGACCAGCGCATCGACACCCGCGACTTCAACTTCGCCGTAAAGGCCGAGGCCGACTCCGCCGTCATGCTCACCCTCGAGCCCGCCCCCGGTGCTTCCTGGGGCATCCGCTACACCCTCGCTCCCGACTCCTACGTCGTCGGCATGGAAATCATCCAGAACGGAATGGCAAAAGTCCTCCCCGCAAGCACCGCCAACATCGACTTCGACTGGCGCCAGCGAATGGTCCGCAACGAGCAGGGACGCACTTTCGAGGAGCGTAACTCCTCCGTGATGTACAAGTACGTCGGCGACAGCCCCGAAGAGCTCAACAGCGGAAAGGACGACGACAAGGACCTCAACGGTAAAGTCCGCTGGGTGGCATTCAAGAACCAGTTCTTCTCCTCCCTCCTCGTCGCCCGCACACCCTTCGCCACAGCCACCCTCGTGTCCTCGCCCCTCAAGGACAACCCCATGTACCTCAAGGACATGAGCATGGCCGCAACCCTCCCCTACACAACCGCCGACGGTTCCGCCGCACGCTTCGACTTCTACTTCGGCCCCAACGACTATCCCCTCCTCTCCTCCCTCGAAGAGACCCTCTGCCCCGACGAGGACCTCTCCCTCACCCGCCTCATACCCCTCGGCTGGGGAATTTTCCGCTGGGTCAACGTAATCCTCATCATCCCCGTCTTCACCTTCCTCGGTAAGTTCATCTCCAGCTACGGCCTCATAATATTCCTCCTCACCGTCTTCATCAAGCTCATCCTCTTCCCCTTCACATTCAAGAGCTACAAGAGCCAGGCCCGCATGCGCATCCTCGCCCCCGAAGTCAAGGAAATAAACGACAAGTACCCCGGAAACGAGAACGCCATGCTCCGCCAGCAGAAGACCATGGAACTCTACTCCCGCGCAGGCGCAAGCCCCTTCTCCGGCTGCCTCCCCATGCTCCTGCAGATGCCCGTGCTCATCGCCATGTTCTCATTCTTCCCCTCGGCTATAGAGCTCCGCGGTCAGAGCTTCCTATGGGCCCACGACCTCTCCGCCCCCGACTCAATCCTCACCCTCCCCTTCTCCATTCCCTTCTACGGCAACCACGTAAGCCTCTTCTGCCTCCTGATGACGGTAGTCAACGTCATCTACATGACCATCTCAATGCAGAACCAGCCCGGCGGGCAGTCGATGCCCGGAATGAAAATCATGACTTACGCCATGCCCGTCATGTTCCTCTTCATCTTCAACGACTACGCTTCCGGCCTCAGCTACTACTACTTCCTCAGCCTCCTCATCACCATCCTCCAGACCTGGCTCACCCGCAAGTTCATCGACGAGGACAAAGTCCGCGCCGAAATGGCAGAAAATGCAAAAAAGCCCCGCAAGAAGTCCGGCTTCATGGCCCGGCTCGAAGAAGCACAGCGCCAGCAGCAGGCCGCCCTCCGCGCCCAGCAGAAAAAAGGGAAGAAGTAACGAGAAAAAAATGACCTCAGACAACAAGAGTACGATTCGGCGCCTAAGGAGAGTCTTTCCTCACAATGAATCAAAGACTCTCCGTGCGCCCAATCTCATAACCATCAGTGTTATCAAAGCGCTTGAAAGCAGTGACACAATCAAATGCCGGGATTTCAACGAATACATTAGACTTGTAAATAGCGAACTTCCGGATTGACAGAAGGCGTTGCTGAACTACGAAATCAATTATCGAATTGTAGGGACGCACGGCTCGTGCGTCCTGATAACCAACTAAGGTCCAAGACATTACAAACAAACACACGAACCGTGCGTCCCTTCAGTTCTAAGGTTTGCAACACCCTCACTAACTTAACGTGCCCCCTACGGAACTCCGTTTAACTTTCCCCGCTTGCTTTTTGCGGGGATTTTTTGTAATTTTGTGCTGTTTATACCCCTTTCATCATGAGCGAAACGACAAACACTAAAAAAGAAATAGTACTCAGCGGAATACGCTCCACCGGTAACCTCCACCTCGGCAACTACTACGGCGCCCTCCGCAAGTTCGTCAAAATTCAGGACGACTACGACTGCAACTTCTTCGTGGCCGACCTCCACAGCCTCACCACTCACCCCGACCCCAAGATTCTCCACGCTAACGTCAAGAGCATCCTCGCAGAATACCTCGCCGCAGGCATCGACCCCGAAAAGGCAACGATATTCGTCCAGAGCGACGTCCCCGAAATCTCCGAGATGTACCTCCTCCTAAATATGCACGCAGGAGTCGGCGAGCTCATGCGCACTGCCTCCTTCAAGGACAAGGCCCGCAAAGCCCTCGGAATCGGCGTCCCCGAAGGCGGTGACGACTCCGACGAAGCCTTCGAGAAGCAGATTATCGGCAACGAGACAAACAACAAGCGCGTAAACGCCGGCCTCCTCACATACCCCGTACTCATGGCCGTGGACATCCTCATACAGAAGGCCACGAAAGTCCCCGTCGGAAAGGACCAGCTCCAGCACCTCGAGCTCACACGCCGCTTCGCCCGCCGCTTCAACTCCTTCTACGGCGTCGACTTCTTCCCCGAGCCCACCGACTTCGACTTCGGAGGCGCACCCGTAAAGGTCCCCGGCCTCGACGGCTCCGGAAAGATGGGCAAGAGCGAAGGCAACTGCATATACCTCATCGACGAGCCCAAGGCCCTCCGCAAGAAAGTGATGCGCGCCGTCACCGACGAAGGCCCCCAGACCCCCAATTCCCCCATGAGCGAGCCCGTCGCAAACCTCTTCACCCTCCTCGAACTGACATCCACTCCGGAAGTCGTCAAGCACTTCCGCGACGCATACGCCGACTGCTCCATCCGCTACGGCGACCTCAAGAAACAGCTCGCCGAAGACATCCTCGCCGTCACAAACCCCATCCGCGAGCGCATCGCCGACATCGCCGCCGACGACGCCTACATCGGACGCGTAGTCCGCGAAGGAGCTGAAAAAGCCCGCGCCCGCGCCGCCGAGACCCTTGCCGGAATGAAACAAATAATGGGCTTCAAAAAATTCTACTAAACCCATTCAGCCGCCCCCCAAGGCGCCAGTTCTCCGGATGGAGGTTGAGTGCCGCGTCAGACAGCCGGAGGGCAGTTGCGTGGAAGCCCAGCCTGCCCTCAAAAATTCAAAATTCTCAGCTCGTGGAAGAATCCTCGCTTAGACTCAGTCAGGAGCAGAAGCTCCAGCAGCGCTTGTCGCCGCAGCAGGTGATGTTCGGTCGCCTGCTGGAGATGTCTGCGCCCGAAGTCGAGGACGAGGTGCGCCGCGAAGTCGACGACAACCCGGCCCTCGAGGTCCTCGACCCCTCCGCCGAAGCCCTTCCCGACCCCGAAAGCGACTTCAACGAAACCGCCGAGGAGCTCCAGCGAGCCGACTACGCCAGCAGCGACGACGTCCCCTTCTATTCCGACGACTCCCGCCCGCGCCGGAGCGCCGCAGACCCCGGATTCGACCCCATGAGCATCGCCGAGGCCGAGGATGCCGAGGAAGGCTCCCTAAACGCCGCCATGACCGCACGCCTCAGCGACCTCGACCTCTCCGACGACGACCGCCTCATCGCCGAGTACATCATCGGCAACCTCGACGACAACGGCTACCTCCCCCGCACCCTGACCGCCATCGCCGCCGACATCGCCGCCGTCGAAGGCTCCGAGGCCGACGTCGACAGCGTCCGACGCGTCTTCGCTCTTATCCGCACCCTCGAGCCAGCCGGAATCGCCGCCGTCGACCTCCGCGACTGCCTCCTCCTCCAGCTCGACCGCATGGAGCGAACTCTCCCCCAGCGCGTCGCACGCGAAATAATCGCCGACAACTTCGACCTCTTCTCCAAAAAGCACTTCGACCGCCTCCGCGGGCGCCTCGGAGTCGACGCATCCCTCATGCAGGAGGCCCTGAACCTCATCCGCGGACTCAACCCCAAGCCCGGAGCACTCCTCGGAGGCAGCTCCGCCGCCGACCGCGCGAGCCACATAGTCCCCGACTTCTCCGTCGAGCGCCGCGGAGCCGACGGGCCTTTCACAGTCAGCCTCCTCAACCGCACCCCCGAGCTGGCAATCGAGCGCAGCTTCATGCCTTCCGACACCGACGAGAGCGCCCGCACCGCCAACGCCACCGCCGCCCGGAACATCCGCGAGGCCCAGGCTTTCATCCGCAAGAAACACGACGAGGCCGCCCTCTTCATCCGGATGCTCGGCGACCGCAGCCGCACACTCCTCGCCGTGATGGAGGCAATCGTCCGCCGCCAGCCCGACTTCTTCAGCTCCGGCCGCACGACCGACCTCCGTCCAATGATTCTCAAGGACATCTCCGCCGACACGGGCTTCGACATCTCCACCGTCTCCCGCGCAACCTCCGGAAAATACGTCCTCACCCCCCATGGCACCTTCCCCCTGAAGCTCTTCTTCAACGAGCGTCCCAAGGCCGCCGAAGACGCCTCATCCCACCGCATCCTCGAAGTCCTCCGCTCCATTATCGAAGCCGAGGACAAGCAGCACCCCCTCAGCGACGAAGCCCTCAAGGACGAGCTCGTCCGCCGCGGGTTCGACATAGCGCGACGCACCGTCGCCAAGTACCGCGAGCGCCTCGGCCTCCCCGTCGGACGCCTCCGCAAAAATTTCTGACCCATATGGATGAACAGACAAGTATCTCCGCCCCGACGCCGCCCAGCGACAGCAAAGGTCTCCTACGCGCCGCCCACATCATCAGCGACGTCCTTTCGCCCATGCTCGTGCCCACGGTAGGCATGATTCTGGCAATGACCCTCACCGGTCTCGTCGTCCTCCCCGTGTCCACGCGCCTCGGCTCAACCCTCGGCGTCTTCTTCATCACATGCCTCCTGCCCATGCTCTACATCTTCATACTGATGAAGACAGGCAAGGTCTCCGACATGTCGATTTCCAATCCCCGCGAGCGCACCCTCCCGTTCATCGGCACCATCATCTGCTACCTCGGCGCCGCATTCTACGTCCTCACCCTCCACGCTCCCGTCTGGCTCATGGTCTTCTTCATCGGAGCGGCCCTGACGGCGGCTATCGCCATGGCCATCACCCACTGGTGGAAAATCAGCGCCCACACCTCCGGCCTCGGAGGCCTCGTGGGCATCATCTGCTGGCTCGCCTGGAAAGGAATGTTCGTCGTAAGCCCCATGACCGTGGTCTCCGTAGCCATCATCCTCCTGGGCTGTATGGCCTCCGCGCGCCTCATCCTCGGCCACCACACCCTCGGACAGACCGCCGTCGGCGCCTTCCTCGGCGTAGCCGTAGAATTCGGCCTCCTCTGCCTCCTCGGCGTCCCGGCCCTCAACAGCTGACCGCCCGGCAAAATCAGCTAAAGCAGCTAACTTAGCTTAGCTAAAATAACTAACTTAGCTAACTCAGCTAAAAAACTCTAAGCTATAAATTATAAACTGAAATATGTCCCCTCTCGTCAGCATCATCATGGGAAGCACCTCCGACCTTCCCATCCTGCGCAAAAGCGCCGATATCCTCGAACAGCTCGAAATTCCCTTCGAGATGCACGCCCTGAGCGCGCACCGCACACCCCGCGAAGTCGAAAAATACGCCTCCGAAGCCGCCGGACGCGGCATCAAGGTGATTATCGCCGCCGCCGGCATGGCCGCCGCACTCCCCGGAGTCATCGCCGCCCTCACCCCCCTGCCTGTCATCGGCCTCCCCATCGCCTCGACCCTCTCCGGCGTCGACGCGCTCTGCTCCATCGTCCAGATGCCCCCGCAGATTCCCGTAGCCACAGTAGGCATCAACGCCGGCGCCAACGCCGCCGTCCTCGCCGTGCGCATCCTCGCCCTCGGCGACAAGGAAATCGCCTCCCGCTACGCCGCCTTCTGCTCAACCCTCTCGCAGAAAGTGGTGAAGGCCGACGCCGAACTCGCAGCCCTCGAAGGTTACAAATATAAGGTATGAGCAGATACAACTACAGCCGCCGGCAGACCCTGCGCGTGCCCGTAGGCACCACGGCCATCGGCGGCAGGGAGCCCCTGAGGCTCCAGTCAATGACCAACACCCCTACCCTCGACACCGAAGCGAGCGTCGAGCAGTGCGAGCGCATAGCCCGCGCGGGCGCCGACCTCGTGCGCCTCACCGCCCAGGGCGTCAGCCATGCCCGCAACCTCGGCAACATCCGCCGCGAGCTCCGCGCCCGAGGAATCGCGACACCCCTCGTGGCCGACATCCACTTCAACCCTGCCGCGGCCTTCGCCGCCGCCGAGGAGGTCGAGAAAGTGCGCATCAACCCCGGCAACTTCGTCGACCCGGGCCGCACATTCAAAAAGCTCAGCTACACCGACGAAGAGTACGCCGCCGAAATCGGCCGCATACGCGAGAAACTCGTGCCCTTCCTCGCCCTCTGCCGCGAGCACGGCACCGCCATACGCCTGGGCGTCAACCACGGCTCCCTCTCCGACCGCATCATGAGCCGCTACGGCGACACCCCCGCCGGAATGGTCGAGTCCGTGATGGAATTCCTGCGCATCTGCCGCGAGGAAGGCTTCGACAATGTGGTGATAAGCATCAAGGCCTCGAATGTGGTGGTTATGACAGCCACAGTGCGCCTTCTCGTCGAGACTATGGACGCCGAGGGAATGCGCTACCCCCTCCATCTGGGCGTCACCGAGGCCGGCGACGGCGAGGACGGACGCGTGAAGTCCGCCGTGGGCATAGGCTCGCTCCTTGCCGACGGCTTCGGCGACACCATCCGCGTGAGCCTCAGCGAGGCCCCCGAGGCCGAGCTCCCCGTGGCCCGCGAGCTCGCCGACCACATCCGCACAATAGCCGAAGCGCCCGAAATCCAGGGACCCGGCAAGCCCGCGGGTCAGAAATACGACGAGCGCCGCCCCTCCCGCGAGGTAACAGGCATAGGCGCCGACAAGCTTGCCGTCGGCGGCTCCAACCAGCCCGCAATCGTCGGCCTCGACTTCCCGGCTGAAGCAATCCCCGCGGGTGTAAAAGTCCTCTCTTCCTCCCACGCCAACCGCATCGGCCACATCCGCGCCCAGATCGACGCCCTCGGCGACTCCACGGAGCCCGTAATCATCCGTCTGAGCTACCCCGCCGACATGGCCCCGGGACGCGTGGCCCTCGCGGCCGCCACCGACTTCGGCGCCCTCCTTCTCGAGGGCTACCGCGACGGCATCTGGCTCGAGGCCCCCTCCCTGACGAAGGACCAGGCCGACTCCCTGGCGCTGACCATCCTCCAGGCCACGCGCACACGCATCTCCCGCACCGAGTTCATAGCCTGCCCGGGCTGCGGACGCACCCTCTTCGACCTACCGACTGTCCTGGGCGAAATCAAGGCAGCCTGCTCGCATCTCAAAGGCCTGAAAATCGGCGTAATGGGCTGCATCGTCAACGGCCCCGGCGAGATGGCCGACGCCGACTACGGCTACGTTGGCGCCGCCGCCGGCCACGTCAGCCTCTACAAGGGCAAAGAGTGCGTTCTGAAGAACATCCCCGCCGGCGAGGCCCTTCCGCGCCTGATTGAGCTGCTGAAGGCCAACGGCGACTGGAAAGACCCCGAATGATGAGGCGCGAGGAAGAAACAGCCGTCGAAGACCTCGGCCGGGGCCTGCGCCTCGTCTACCGCCACTCGCGCGACGCCCGTGCGGGCATCCTCGGCGTGGCCGTTCGCGCCGGAAGCGCCAACGACGGCCCCGGCCGCGAGGGCCTGGCGCACTTCGTCGAGCACACCATCTTCAAGGGCACGGCCCGGCGCTCGTCCTGGCACATCATCAACCGCATGGAGGCCGTGGGCGGCGAGCTGAACGCCTATACCACAAAGGAAGAGACCGTAGTCTACACCGTCTTCCCCTCCGGCGAGGCTTCGCGCGGCGCCGAACTCGTCGCCGACCTTATCGTGAACTCCCGTTTTCCGGAAAAGGAACTCGCCAAAGAGCGCGAGGTAGTGGCTGACGAAATAGACTCCTATCTCGACACGCCTTCCGAGGCCGTCTTCGACATCTTCGAGGACCGGCTCTTCGCCGGCAGCCCTCTGGGCCACAACATCCTGGGTACACGCGCCTCGCTCGAGGGCTTCACTCCCGAAGTCTGCCGCGGCTATCTCGCCGCCAACTATGTGCGGCGCAATCTGGTGGTGTTCTACACCGGTTCGCGGCCCCTTGCCGAAATCCGCCGCATAGCCTCGCGGTATTTCGGGACCGTTCCCGACGGCCCGGTGCCACCGCGCGAGGCCACCGACATCCTACCCGAGGCCCCGCGCTTCGACGCGACGGAAAACATCGCCTCGCATCAGGCCCATACCGTAATCGGCGCCCGGATGCCGGGCCTATATGAAGAGGGGCGCCACGCCGTGGCACTCCTTGCCAACATCCTCGGCGGACCGGGAATGAACTCCCTTCTGAACGTCGAGCTGCGCGAGCGCCGCGGCCTCGTCTACTCCGTCGACGCCTCGACGGCCATGTTCTCGGGCGCCGGCGCGCTGTGCGTCTACTATGGCTGCGACCCTGAGGACAACGCCCTCTGCCGGCGCCTGTGCCTCGACACCATCCGCCGGGTTGCCGACGGCGCCCTCACCCCCCGCCGCCTCGAGGCGGCGAAGAAACAGTATCTCGGCCAGCTTCTGATAGCCGGAGAGAACAGCGAGAACCGCATCCTCTCGGCGGCGCGGGCCGTTCTTTTCCGCGGAAAAGCCGCGAGGGCCTCCGAGACGACGGAAGCCATACGCTCCGTCACCGGGGAGACCCTCGCGTCCCTTGCAAAAAAATTTCTTGACGAGGCCTCGGTGATTACGCTCCGGTAATCACTCGAGCACGAGCATCGTCCAATATTCCAGCGACGGCAGGGTCACTCTGAGCGAGCGGCCCTGCTGTGTGAATTCCAGCTCGCGGGCCACGCCGGCGCACTCGTCGGGCGTGGCGGCCCAGACCTTCGACACCATGCGGTCGCAGTCGATGTCGAGCGCCACATTCTCAATCCTTTCAGGGCGGGGCATATCCCCCTTGACATCGCGCCAGCTCAGGGAGTTGACGTTGCGGAAATTGAGGAAGTGGAGCACACGCGCCCCGGATGCCGCCTCCTTTCCGTGGACAACAATCTTCCGCGGCTGCGGGCCCCTGAAAGCTGTCCACACGGAAATGTCCGCGCCGGAAAGGGAAGTCAGCACCGGCTCGAGTTCGCGCTCCGTGTCGTAGATGAAGTTCTCGTAGGCGGTTATGAAGTCATAGTAGCGCGTAATGGCCTCGGTGAGTTCCCCGTCCATATGGAGGTTCGTGTTGGGGAAATACTCGTTGCAGAGCATGTTGCCTCCCGTGCCGAGCTCGAGATGCGAGGCGCCGAGGGCGAAGATGCAGGCATCGGTCAGAAGTACACCGGGAGTGTTGAAGGCCGCGCCGCCGTTCTCGCGGCCGCGATCGTAGTTCATGTAGGTTGCGAAAATCGTGCGCATGCCCGCTCCTCCGGCCCTGCGGTTGAGGTCGATGCTCCTGTAGAGGTCCGTGAAGTCCGGCTCGCCGCCCCAGAGTTCGCTGTAACAGGCATCGACCACCCCCGAGGAGGCAATCTGTTCCTGGGCGTGGAGTGAGACGGAGTTCATCACCAGCGCCTTGGAAGGCTGCCGGGCCTTGAGTGCTTTCAGCAGCGAGGGAAAGCGGTCGGCGAGGAGATGCCTCGAGCCGTCGCGGAGATAAATATACCCGTCGCCGCGTCGTCCGACCTGATCGACCTGAAAGCCGTCGAAACCGAGATGGGAGTAGACCTCGTCGGTGCGGTCGCAAATATATTTCTGCCATCCGCCGTTTCCGGGGTCGACGAAAGATATGTCGCTCTTCCAGTCGGAGGGCAGGCGGTGGTAGTCCCTGACCGTGCGGGCCTCATCGAGGAAGTAGTACCAGTCGTCGCTGACGCCGTCCTCGCGGGCACCGTCGCGCTCGAGGGCACCGAAACCGAGGTTGTAGAAGAGCGCCTTCATGTTGTAGCCATGCTGGGCGTCGATCATCGCCTTAACCACTTTCTGCGATACGGGGCGGTTGGCAATGTCCGTGTACACGCCGTCGGGGCAATAGGGCCGGTGGTGCTTCCAGTGCCAGTCCTGGAACTGGACCACATTGATGTGCCTGCGGTTCAGGAAGGCCACATCGCCCTCGACGTAAGGCTCCTTTCCGGGTTCGTACCAGGCGGTGTATCCGTTTCGCGGGAAACGCTTCCAGTGGGATGATACGTCCACGCCTATCGAGGCGATGATTTTCTCGGCGCCGTTGGCTCCGAGGGTGTATACGTCCACAAGATAGCCCGTAAAATCCTTCTCCGGAGGCTGCCACGACCACCATTCCTGCCTGAGCGGCTCTTCCCTGACGAGTTCCGCGCCATGGCGGTAGCGGACCCTGGCGCCGGGATAATCGGCGAACCATGGAGCATGAATCCACACGGCCTCACCGGGACGGTAGCATGCCTTGTCGGTCCAGAGGTCGCAGTCGGAAATCCGCGGTTTCCCGGGAGCAACGCTTCGTCCGGCCTCCCCGCGCACCTCTTCGGCTCCGAGGCCGGAATAGATGCGGTTCTCCGTTCCGGCATAGTCCTTGATTCCCGCCGGTCCCAAAGGGGCGAGCGAGCCTGCTTCGGCAATGGCCAGAATCTCGCCCTCGCCGACAGAAGCTATTGCCGTATGGAAATCGCCCTCGGGCTGGGCGGCCATGCGCGAGGCGTCCGCCGCCGGAAATTCCGAGCCCGGGCACATTGACGCAATCAGGAGAAAGGTCTTGAACAAAGTCGTCATCTTACGAAAATCTTATATGTGTTGTTGTCGATACTTACGATATATACTCCCGGGGACAGAATGCAGGGGACGGAGCGGGCCACAGTGCGCCCCGCTACATCCACGACGCTTAACGCGCGGTATTCGCCGAGGACCCCGAGGCGGCGTCCGTCAAGAACGGGCGCGGGAACCGAGCCGCTTCCGGGTGCTGGTGCCACGGAGACGGGGGCGCTAAGCCCTACAACGGGGGCAGTGCCGCTGAAATCCACCGTGAGGGTGTACAGACCGTCCCGGCTGACGGTGAATGCCTCTCCGGCGAAAGGCGCAAGGTTCGAGGTCGGGCCGGCGGAGAGGTCGGTGTCGGTGTTGGGCGAAAGGAGTGTGGCGCTCCGGCGCGAGCGGTCGGAACAGAGAGCGTAGCGCAGGCCCTTCGTCAGGCGCAGTTCGGCGGAGAAGCGCCCCGGCGCATTGGCTTCGGCACGGAGCTCCTCGAAATGGTTCTCTCCCGAGGTCAGGAAGAGGTGCGAAGGCAGGGCGCACAGATGGACCGTCCCCGCCTCGCGATCCACACCCACGAGATAGCGCCCCTCGGGCGCCCGGAAACCTCCGGAAAGAGACGGCTCGGCCTCGCGCTCAACTTCAAGACTATAAAAACGGCCGTCGGCGCCGCGACTGAAACGCAGGGTATAGAGCCCCGGCTTAGGCACGACGTACTTGAAGTCCACGAAGCGGCCCGCGGAGTCGTATTCGGATTGGTTGTAGACCGTCTGATGTCCGCCGGGCGTGAGCTCGTCGCCCTCGAAGGGCGCGTTGTAGCACGGGGCCCAGCCCTCGCCGGCGCCGTCGAGGAACTTCACCTCGCCTTTCCTGAGCTGCCCGCTCCACTCGAGATTGCCCCCATCGTCGGCAAACAGCGGAATGGTGCGCTCCAGCGACCATCCTAGGGCTCCATCGCCGACAATGCACAGGGCCGGGCGTCTGAAATTGACCTTCATGTTGACGAGGTCAACGACAATGCGCACATGGCCCGGGCGGGAATTGACGAACTTGTCGTCGGAGCCTTTCTGATAGAAGAGGTCATAATGCACGCCCTCCTCGAACTCGAGGCCGGGCCGGGAGGTGACGATGGAACTGCTCCAGTCGCCCCGCGTGTTCAGAAACTTGAGCTCTCCGGCAGTGAGCACACCGTCCCAGAGGAAACAGCCGTTGCCCAGAGGGACCATCTCTTCCGGAAGGTTCTCGTTCCAGCCGCCAGGGGTGGCGTCGCCGACAAGGTAAAGGCGTCCGCGGTCAATCACGGCATACCCCGCCGAGGCGGCGCTTATCGCGAAAAGTGCTGTCAGAAGAAGGCGCAGAATGAAGTTCATAATCAGTACAGGGTTCATGGTAGTCGGTCGCAAAATTAAGAAGACTTTTGCTCTTTATAAAGAGAGCACAGACGAAATATAGCTGGCTCGCGGCATCGCGCAGCTGAAATTCAGAAATTTAGCCGGGATTAAAGGCCGAAAACAAGTAGTAATCCGAGGGTGCCGGCGTCACCGTCGATGCCGTTTTCGGCGGACTTTCGAGGGCCGGGCGGGCGGGGCTGACGGCTCGGACTTCTCGGACAGCTCGGACACTTTTGCGGATACGGGCGGGGCGGACGCGCCATGGCGCGTCCCTACCTCATTTTCAACGATTTGCGAATTGAGGAATTCAGCGGGTTGGGGAGTGGGATTTTCGACGGGGTGCGGATTGGGGTTTTCGGCGGGGTGCGGAGTGGGGTTTTCGGCGGGGTGGGGATTGGGGAGTTCGGCGGATTGGGCGGCGGGGATTATCGCGCGGAAGTAGGCTTCGGTGAAGCGGGGGAGGTGGTCGGGGGTGACGATGCCGGACTTGCCGATACGCTTGCGGGGAGTGGCGGTTAAGAGGAATGTCGTATCGCGCTGAACGCTCATGTTGCGGAAGATTTTGAGGAAATATCGCTCGGGAGCGGTTTTCCCGCGCAAACTGCAGAGCAGGGACAAGGAGTCGATGACGCATATTCTCGCGCCGGACTCTTTGAGGGCGTCCGCGATGGATTGATAGAGGGCTCCATCGCGTTCGGGGTCGATGCCGGAGAGGTCTATCTCGTGGTAAAATAGGTTCGGAGGGTTCGTGGCGGCGGTGCGGTCGAGAAAGCGGTCGAGGCCGTGGCGGAAGTCTACGAAGAGGACCCTGCGGCCCGAGCGGGCCACGGAGAGGGCGACGTCGATTGCCTTTTCGGAGTTCCGGTCGGGATTGTCGCCTAAGATGCAGGCTGTCTGCTTCTCGAACCAGTTTTCATAAAGGGATACGGGCGCGGGCCGCGAGGCGGCCAATGCGCGCAATTGGGGGACTGAGAGGACGGGCATTTTTTAGTTTGGAATTTAGAGTTTTTAGCGGGGTTAGCTATTTTAGCTAATTTAGCTTACTTAGCTGCTTTATTGAATACGATGCAAAGTTACAGCTGAAAACAGGGGATTCGACGGTGAGATGGCATATCGCGCCAGTTGGGGATTTTTAACAGACGGAGGCAGCTTCCGGTAATTTTCAGCAACGGAGGATTTTTCGTAACTTTGCGGGCGAATTTTACTATGCAAGCAAAAGAAAGAAAAATCAAGGACACCGTCGCGAAGACTGTCTGCCTCAACTGCGGGACGGAATGCGAGGGTGTGTACTGCCCCTGGTGCGGGCAACCGACGCAGACTCCGCGGCGCATCACGATGAAGACCTTCTGGAAAGGCGCGGCGATGAGTTTCGCCCGGCTCACTCCGGGCTTCTGGGCTACTTTCGTGGGGCTTATGTTCCGGCCCTGGGACGTTATACGCCAATACATCCGTGGAAAAAGGATAAAATACTCGCCACCGGTGACGATGGTGATTCAGCTCCTGCTATATTTCACTTTCTTCTACACAGTGGTGGGCAACATCTTCCACACCGACCTTCTCGGAGGGTCGGAACAGGCGCTGCCCGAAGGCACAAGCTGGTTCGTGAGGATGCTGATGTCCTCGGACGTTTTTTTCAAGATTCTGGTTGCTGCAGTGCTGGCTTTCAACTGTTATCTCACCTATGGCCTCTCCACAGGGCGCAGGCACAATCTCGCCGAGTATCTGACAGCGGCCATATACATGGGATGCTGTTTCTCGATCTACAACAATCTGCTCCTTCCCTTCGGCCTGATATGGCCCGAGGGCGTCTACACTGTTAAAATCACGGCTTTGGCCGTGATAGGCACAGTTGCGCTGAACAAGGCCTTCCCGATAAAGGGGCGGTGGCGCCGCTGGCTTGTCTGGCTCGGCTTCTTAGGCATGAACGCACTGGCCTTTGTGGTACTCGCCATAGCGGCGGTCAGGCTGCTGTCCTGAGCGCTCCCGCGCAACGGAATTACCCGGAATCGGATTTTTTTTGTAACTTTGCATATTAAACACAAACGCATAGTATCTATGAAACTGAAAATATCGACACTCCGCCTTGTGGCGCTGGTGCTTGCCGTTGTCGGGGCCGTTTTCGCGACCACGGCGCAGACACAGGCGCCGGTACGCTGGCGCACATTCGTAAAAATGAGCTCACCGACAGAAGGAACCGTCACCCTCCGTGCCCTCGTGGCCGAGGGCACGCACGTCTACGGCCTCGAAGTCCCGGAAGGGGGTCCTAAGGCCACGAGCGTGGACTTCTCCGGCTCGGAGGGCATAGAGATGAAAGGCAAGCTCACGGCCGCTCCGGCGGCCGAGGCCGTTGACGACCCCCTGTTCGGGATTAAGGTTCCGCAGTGGAACAAGACCTTCGAGCTCCGGCGTCAGTTCCGTCTGAAAGGTCCGGCGGACAGGGCCAAAGTGAGCGTGAAAATCACCTACATGAGCTGCGACAACAAGAACTGCCGCCCCCCGAAGACCGAGACAATCACCGCCCGCGTACCGGCATTCAAGAAATAAGCATATGAAGAGAATACACATATCCAGGATATTCGCCATCGCGGCCCTCCTGCTTCTCGCCATCGCGGGAAAGGCCGGGGCCGCTCCGTTGGGCAACCACGTTGCCTGGTCTGCGACGCTGGTGAAGGTTTCGGACCGCGAGGCTCTGGTGCGCGTTACAGCCCAGACCGAAGACGGCTGGCACGTTTACGGCACTGTAATGCCCGAATACGACGAAAAGGCCGCGGTGCCGGACCCCACGACGCTCACAATCGAGCCACAGCCGGGGCTGACGGTCGTCGACCCGGAGACACCCGCGGAGTGCTCGCAGGTGCCCCAGCTCCACTTCGACGAGCTGATGCAGCTCAACCTCCCGTGGCTCTCGGGCTCGTTCACGCTCACGCGCCGCGTGCGCCTCGACTCGGGCGTCAAGGGCCTGACCGTCAAGGGCCACGTGCGCTACATGAGCTGCAACGACAAGTCGTGCACGCCTCCGGCCACATGGGAATTTTCCCTGCCCTTCGGCCAGGTAGCCGCACCGGCCGCCGCAGACAGCACGGCCGAGACCGACAAAGCCGCAAACACAGTTCGCATTCCCTCGACGGGCGGCGGCAAGGTCTCCGCGGAGACAATAGAAGAGTGGTGGTCGCCGGTCGAGACAGAGAGCCACTCGGCCTCGCAGTCGTACTGGCTGATTTTCATCTTCGGCTTCCTCGGGGGCCTTGTGGCGCTTCTGACGCCCTGCGTCTGGCCCATGATACCCATGACGATGAGCTTCTTCCTCAAGGGCAAGAAGAGCCGGAGGCGGTCGATAGCCGACGCCGTTGCCTACGCGCTGTGCATCATCGTGATATTCCTTCTCCTCGGCATCGTCATAACACTGATTTTCGGCCCGGGCAAGCTGAACGAGATAGCCACGAGCGCCGCCTTCAACGTGGTGTTCTTCCTCATTCTCGTGGTCTTCGCGCTCTCCTTCCTCGGAGCCTTTGAAATCACGCTCCCGGCCAAGTGGAGCAACGCCATGGACGCCCGCGCCGAAAAGACCACAGGCTTCGTGAGCATCTTCTTCATGGCCTTCACCCTCGTGCTGGTAAGCTTCTCATGCACAGGCCCCATCATCGGCACCCTGCTCGTCGAGGCCTTCTCGGAGGGCAAGCTGATGGGCCCGCTGCTCGGCATGGGCGGCTTCGCCCTCGGGCTTGCGCTCCCCTTCGGGCTCTTTGCCTTCTTCCCCTCGATGGTCAAGGAGCTGCCTCGCTCGGGCTCGTGGCTGAACACGGTGAAGGTAGTGCTCGGCTTCATCGAGCTCATTCTCTCGCTCAAGTTCCTCTCCGTGGCCGACTTAGCCTATGGCTGGGGCCTCCTGGACCGCGAGATATTCCTGGCCCTGTGGATTGTGCTCTTCGTGCTGCTCGGCATGTATCTGCTCGGCAAAATCCACTTCCCGCACGACGAGCCTGAAGGCGGCCCGCAGCGCACGGGCATCTTCCGCTTCTTCCTCGCCGTGGGGTCGCTGAGCTTCGCGGTGTACCTCCTGCCGGGCATGTGGGGCGCTCCGCTCAAAGGCATCAGCGCCTTCGCGCCGCCGCTCTACACCCAGGACTTCAACCTCTACGGCGGCGAGTTCCACGAATACGACAACTACGAGGAAGGCATGGCCGTGGCCGCCGAAAAGCAGCTGCCCGTGCTTCTGGACTTCTCGGGCTACGCCTGCGTGAACTGCCGGAAGATGGAGGGTGCGGTGTTCGACACCCCCGGAGTCCGCACGATGATTGAGGACAACTACGTGATGATAAAGCTGATGGTCGACGACAAGACGCCTCTTCCCGAACCGGTGAAAGTCGAGGAAGCGGGACAGACCGTGACGTTGCGGACCGTGGGCGACAAATGGAGCTATCTCCAGCGCCGGAAATTCGGCATCAACTCCCAGCCCTACTACGTGCTCTTGGACAACCACGGACGCCCCTTGGAGGCCCCGAGGGCCTACGACGAAAGCATCGACGCCTTCCTCGAATGGCTCCAGAGCGGCATAGAGAACTACAAAGGCACATCAGGCACCAAACTGAAGAAAAAATGAACAAACCCGAAATCACGTACTCCTACACCCCGCGCCACACGCGCGAGGAACAGCTCGCGGCCCTGGGCCGCATCCTCGACACACTCGACATCCTGCGCGTACACTGCCCCTGGGACGCCAAGCAGACCAACGAAAGCCTGCGTCCAAACACCATCGAGGAGACCTACGAGCTTGCCCAGGCCCTCCTCGAGGGCAATGACGAGGAAATCCGCAAGGAACTCGGCGACGTGCTCCTGCACGTGCTCTTCTACTCGCGCATAGGCGACGAGAAGGGCGCCTTCGATATCGCCGACGTGGCGGACGCCCTCGACCGCAAGCTGATTTTCAGGCATCCGCACGTGTTCGGCGACGTCGACGTCCACAACGACGCCCACAAGGTCGAGCAGAACTGGGAGCAGATCAAGCTCAAGGAAAAGGACGGCAACCGGTCGATACTTGCGGGCGTACCCCGCGCGCTCCCGGCGCTCGTCAAGGCCTTCCGCGTGCAGGAAAAGGCCGCCAACGCCGGCTTCGACTGGGAGAAGCCCGAGGACGTCTGGGCCAAGGTGCAGGAAGAAATCGGAGAAGTCTCCGAGGCTATCTCCCGGGGCGAGGCCGGGGACATCGAGGCCGAGTTCGGCGACCTGCTTTTCAGCGTCATCAACGCCGCGCGCCTCTACAAGGTGAACCCCGAGAACGCCCTGGAGCGCACCAACCGCAAGTTCATCGCCCGTTTCAACCACATCGAGGAAGGCGCCAAGGCCAAGGGCAAGACCCTCAAGGATATGAGCCTCGCCGAGATGGAGGAGCTCTGGCAGGAAGCCAAGAAAATACGTTGATTGCCGAATGAAGGTCTGCGTCTGCGAGAAACACAGTGTGGCCCAGTCGATAGCCCACATCCTCGGTGCTGACACGCGCCGCGACGGCTACTACGAGGGCAACGGCTATGCCGTTACCTGGACGATAGGCCACCTCTGCACCCTCTACGAGCCCCACGACTATTATCCGAACTGGAAGCCGTGGAGCCTCGGCGTGCTGCCGATGATCCCCCGGAAGTTCGACATCAAGCTCATCGAGGACGAGGGCTACAAGCGACAGTTCCGCGTGATCGAGCAGCTCTTCGGGCAGGCCGAGGAAATCATCAACTGCGGCGATGCCGGCCAGGAGGGCGAGGTGATTCAGCGCTGGGTGATGAAGAAGGCCGGCGTGACGTGCCCGGTGAAGCGCCTCTGGGTGTCGTCGCTGACCGACGAGGCCCTCGCCGAGGGCTTCCGGAACCTGCGGCCGGAATCGGACTACGACCGCCTCTACTACGCGGGCCTCTCTCGCGCCATAGGCGACTGGATATTAGGCATGAACGCCACCCGCCTCTACACCCTGAAATACTCGGGCGGAAGGGGCGACGTCCTGTCGATAGGCCGCGTGCAGACCCCCACCCTCGCCCTCATCGTCCGGCGCCAGCAGGAAATCGACACCTTCGTGCCCAAAGACTCCTGGGAGCTCAGGACCCTCTACCGCGAGGCCCTCTTCACCTATACGGGCGAGCGCTTCGCCACGGAGGAGGCCGGGCAGGAGGCCGCGGCCCGCATCGCCCCGGAGTCCTTCACCGTGACGGACGTGACGAAGAAAAAGGGCCGCGAGGCGCCTCCGAGGCTCTTCGACCTGACCTCGCTCCAGGTGGAGAGCAACAAGCGCTGGGGCTGGAGCGCCGACCTGACCCTGAAACTCATACAGAGCCTCTACGAAAAGAAACTCACGACCTATCCGCGCGTCGACACCACCTACCTCAGCGAGGACATCTACCCCAAGGTGCCCGAAATCCTCGGCAAAATGACGCCCTACGCCTCTCTGACGACCCCGGTGCTCGCCGGAAAAATCCCTAAGAGCAAGAAGGTGTTCGACAACGCCAAGGTGACCGACCACCACGCCATCATCCCGACCGGGGAATACCCCTCGGGGCTCTCCCCGGAGGAGAAGAAGCTCTACCACCTCATCGCCATGCGCTTCATAGCCGCCTTCTACCCCGACTGCGAGTTCATGCAGACCACGGTGCTGGGCCGAGTGCTCGACCTCGAGTTCAAGGCCACGGGCAAGGTCATCGACAAGCCGGGCTGGCGCGTGCTCTTCGACAAAGACAAGGACAAGGAGGCCAAGCCCGGGGAAGCCGAGGGCGGCGAGGACAGCTCCGACCGCATCCTCCCGGACTTCAGCGTGGGCGAGTCGGGGCCGCACACCCCCTCGCTGGCCAAGAAGACGAGCCAGCCCCCGAAGCCCTATACCGAGGGCTCGCTCCTGCGGGCCATGGAGACCGCCGGGCGCAACATCGACGACGAGGAGCTCCGCGACGCCATGAAGGAGAACGGAATCGGGCGCCCCTCGACCCGCGCGGCCATCATCGAGACCCTCTTCAAGCGCCGCTACATCCGCCGCGAGCGCAAGAGCATAGCGCCGACGCAGGCCGGGACCGACCTCATCGCCACAATCCACGAGGAACTGCTCAAAAGTGCCAAACTGACGGGAATATGGGAGAACAAGCTCCGGAGAATCGAGCGCGGGGACTACTCGCCGGCGACCTTCATCCGCGAGCTCTCCGAGATGATGGGGCAAATCGTGATAACCGTGCTGAGCGACAACTCGAACCGCCACATCCGGACGGGCGCCTCGGCTCCCGCGGAAAGCAAGGAGGCCTCCGGGAGCGCCGGAGAAGGCGCCGGGAAGCCCAAAGCCAAGCGCACCCCGGCCATACGCAAGTACGAGCAGATTGTCTGCCCGCTCTGCGGGAAGGGCCACGTCGTGAAAGGCCGCACGGCCTTCGGATGCAGCGCCTATGCCTCGGGCTGCCGCTTCCTCCTCCCGTTCACGGAATATCCCGAGGACCTCACCCCGGGAAAACTCGCAAAGAAAATAAACTCGAAAAAATGGACTGGCAACTGATTGCGGTGCTGATAATCGTGGCCGGGGCCGTGGCCGGGTTCGTGAAGATAGTCTTCTTCCCGAAACACCGCGGATGCTCGTGCTGCGACAGCCCCGACTGCCCGGGGCGGCGCGCCGGAGCGGGCGGCGGGGAGTGCCCCCGATGCTCTAAAAACAGGACACAGCAGAAATGAACGACATAGAACTCATACTCATCAGCATAACGGGCGTCGACCGCCCCGGCGTGACCTCCGCGCTGACGGACATCCTCTCGCGGTACAACGCCCAGATTCTGGACATCGGCCAGGCCGACATCCACCATTCCCTCTCGCTTGGAATCCTCTTCCGCACGGACTCGACCGTGAGCGGCGAAATCATGAAGGACCTGCTGTTCAAGGCCTACGAGATGGACGTGCATATCCGCTTCACGCCCATCAGCATCGCGGCCTACGAGGAGTGGGTGAGCCGTCAGGGCAAGCAGCGCTGGGTAATCACCATCCTCGGGCGCAAGCTCACGGCGCGCCACATCGCGCTGGTGACGGACGAAATCGCCCTTCAGGGGCTCAACATCGACTCGATAAAGCGTCTGACGGGCCGCATCCCCCTCCGCGAGAACGAGGACCCGAAATCGAAGTCGTGCGTGGAGTTCTCCGTGCGCGGCAATCCGCGCGACAAGCAGGCCATGCAGGACCGCTTCATGAAAATCGCCGCCGAGGACGAGTTCGATATCTCGCTCCAGGAGGACAACGTGTTCCGGCGCTGCCGGCGTCTGGTGTGCTTCGACATGGACTCGACGCTCATCGAGACGGAGGTCATCGACGAGCTGGCCATGCGCGCTGGCGTGGGCGACAAGGTGAAGGCCATCACCGAGCGGGCCATGCGCGGCGAAATCGACTTCATCGAGAGCTTCACGGAACGCGTGGCCCTGCTGAAAGGGCTTGACGTCAGCGTGATGCAGGACATCGCCGAGCATCTGCCCATCACCGAGGGCCTGGAGCGCATGATGACCCAGCTCCACCGCACAGGCTACAAGACCGCCATCCTCTCCGGCGGATTCACCTACTTCGGCAACTACCTCAAGGAGCGCTACGGCTTCGACTATGTGTACGCCAACGAGCTGGAGGTCGGCCCTGACCGTAAGCTGACGGGCCGCTACGTCGGCGAGGTTGTCGACGGGCGGCGCAAGGCCGAACTGCTGCGCATCCTGGCGCAGGTGGAGAAAATCGACATCGCGCAGACCATCGCCGTGGGCGACGGCGCCAACGACCTGCCCATGCTTGCCACGGCGGGTCTGGGCATAGCCTTCCACGCCAAGCCGAAGGTCAAGGCCACGGCCGAGCAGTCAATCTCGACAATAGGCCTCGACGGAGTGCTTTACTTCCTGGGATTCAAGGATTCGTATATGTAGCCGGTAGCTGAGCCGCCGGCTAAGGGATAGGCCCGATAGGCCTATTGGGCTTATAGGGCCTATAAAGGCCTATGCTGGAGGGCTGTCAGGCCTCGGGCTTTACTTCCTCGAGGTTTACGAGGTGGTGGAGGATGGCGAAGATCGTCAGGCCGGCGGCTGAATGGATGCCGAGCTTGGCGCAGATGTTGCGGCGGTGGGTCGTGACTGTGTTCACCGACAGACAGAGGCGGTCGGCAATCTCCTTGTTGGCCCATCCCTTTGCCACGGCGACGATTATTTCCTTCTCTCGGGGCGAGAGGGAGGCCGTCTGCGAATCCTCCTCGTCGCTCCCGGGGTCCGTTCCGGCGTCGGCGCGGTCCTCGAGCTGAGAGCGGAGACTGTTCTCGAGCTTCTCGACGGCGGGCACGAAGAGGCAGCGCTCAGCCTCGAAGTGCGACATGAAGTCGCGCTCGAGCACGATGATGTCGAACAGCACACTGCTCATCTTCGCATTGTCCTTCTGCTTGTAGTGGTAGATGAACACATCCTTCAGCTCCTGGAGCTTCGTGGCCATGTGGCCGTGCGACTCGGAAAAGTCGGCGATGTTGAAGTTCTCGTCGATGCGTCCGGCCATGAGGGCGTCGACATATGCGAAAATCACGTCGTTTTCATATGCCATGTGCCTGTGGACTTCGCCTACGTAGTCGTCGAAGAACTTTATGAGCTGGAACTCGACCTCGTCGGAAGAGGAGTAATTTATCGCCCCGATGAGCTTCTGGCGCAACTGCGGGAGGGAATAATCGAGAAAAGTGGAGTGGGCGCGCTTGAGATAGTCCATCATCGGGGGGAGGGAGATGTCAAAGCCGCTGTAGTCGTTGCCGCTCAGGAGGTTGCAGACGGCGAGGAAGGTCGACGGGTCGACGCCGTTGGCCCGGCAGGCGTCCTCGACGGTGCTCTCACCGAAGCCGAAAGCTATATTGAACCTGCTAATGGCCATCAGCAGGTAGTTGTTGTCCCTGATAAGCTGCCGCATCGTGTGGTGGGGCTTGTACTTGTGAATTCCGCTCATAAGAAAGTCAATACGTTAGCGAATCCGACAGACCAGATTCCGGCATGCAAAGTTACATCATATCCTCCACCCCCGCAATACCCACTTTTGAGTATAAAGATAACGTTATCGGCTGAATAATTCCGAGTGAGATCCAAGGCGGACCAAATCTATCTGATCCGCTTCGTAATCATACCAAATCAAAAGAAAATCCCCCTCTATGTGGCATTCCATATATCCGGCGAAATTACCGGTAAGCATATGCGGGGAATATTCCGGCGGAAGAGGAATTTCTGCCTGCAACATCTTCAGAACCACCATCAGTTTCTGAATTTTAACCGGATTATTGCGAAAACGCTTGTAATCCTTCTTATACTGCGTGGTCGGATGAAGTGTTTTCATAAGCCCATAGAGCGTTCCATTGCTTCGACGGACGAAAGATCAACGGGAGCCGTATTCCGCAGGGCGCCGCTTCTGGCTTCTTCCATTGCCCGTAGGGTGGTTTCGTTCGGTTCGCTGTAAGCAGCGTCCAACAGCAGGGTCTCGACAAAATTATTGAGGCTTCTGTTCTGAAGCTTAGCGAGTTGACGAAGGCGGTCGATAAGATCGACCGAGAGTCGGAAACTCTGGTTCTTTTTGGTAAGTGCTACATCCATATCGTAATGTTTTATACTGCAAAGTTAATATATTTGTATTACAAATACAAGCATCAAGCGGGAAAAGTTCGCGGATTGGGTTGCTATTGGTTTGTCACGGATTTGTATTTACGGGGGGATTTTTGTATTTTTGCACTTATTTATGGCACCGCGCCCGTGGCGCGGTGGAATGCAAACGCACTATTCAGGATGACTTTCGAAGAACTTGACCTGACAGACGACGTCCTCGACGCTCTCTACGATATGAACTTCCGGGAATGCACACCGATTCAGGAGCAGGCCATTCCCGCGGCTCTCGCGGGCCGGGACCTTATAGCCGTAGCCCAGACGGGCACGGGCAAGACTGCGGCGTTCCTGCTGCCGGTAATCAACGAGCTCGGGCAGCGTGAGCCTTCGGAGAAGGTGAAATGCGTGGTTATGACCCCAACGCGCGAACTCGCCATCCAGATCGACACGGCCCTCGAGGGCTTTTCCTACTTCCTGCCCATCAGCTCCTTGGCCATCTACGGAGGCACTGACGGCGCGGGCTTCGCGCAGCAGCAGCGGGCGCTGAAAAACGGCGTGGAGGTAATCATCGCCACCCCCGGGCGCCTTCTGGCGCATCTGCAGATGGGCTATGTGGACCTTTCGGAGGTTGAGTTCTTCATTCTCGACGAGGCAGACCGTATGCTCGACATGGGATTCCACGACGACATCATGACCATCGCCTCGCACCTTCCGAAGGAGGGGCGGCGGACGATGATGTTCTCGGCGACGATGCCGGCTAAAATCCAGAAACTTGCGGCCTCGGTGCTTGACAATCCGGTGGAAATCAAAATCGCCGTGTCGAAGCCCACTGAGAAGATAGACCAGAGCGCCTACATCGTTCCGGAGGCGTCGAAGACTCCTCTTCTCTGCCATCTCTTCGAGAGCGTCAACTCAAAGAGGGTCATCGTCTTCGCCTCGTCGAAGCTGAAGGTGAAGGAGCTTAGCCGGAGCCTCCGGAGGATGAAACTGAACGTCGGGGAGATGCACTCGGACCTCGACCAGGAGCAGCGCGACGAGGTGATGCACGGCTTCCGCAACGGGCGGATAGACATACTCGTGGCCACGGATATAGTGGCGCGCGGAATCGACATAGACGACATATCGATGGTGGTGAACTACGATGTGCCGCACGACGCGGAGGACTACGTTCACCGCATAGGGCGCACGGCGCGCGCCAACGCCGACGGCACTGCCATCACGCTGGTGGGCGAGCGCGACCGCCGGAAATTCAAGGACATCGAGCGCTTCTTAGGCTACGCCGTGCGCAAGGGCGAGCTCCCCGCCGAACTCCAGGGGGGCGCCTCCTACTCCTCCGCCCGTCCAGACAAGGGCGGACGCGACCGCAGGAAGGGCGAAAAGGCCGCCGGAGGCCGCGGAGAGAGACACGGCGGAGGCCGCGGGCGCCGGAAAGGCGACAGGCCCACGGCCACAGCCCCCGCCGCCGCAAACGCCCCGGAAAAGCCTAATAACAAACCCGAGAGCGCTACGGCGGCAGAAAACGCCACCCCGGCCAAATGCGAGAGCCGGTCAAAGACCGAGACCCAGGCCAAGGCCGAAAACCAAGCCAAGGCCGAAAGCCATGCCGGGGCCGAGACTCAGGCCAAGGCGCGCCACGGACGCCGGAACTTCCGGCGGCGCCCGAAGGCCCAGCAGAAGCCGGAATAAGCGTTAAAATTCCACCTCCCCTACCCCCAAGGCATATGCTCGAAAGTTTCAGGATAAAACGTCTCTACACCTTCATGCTTCAGCGCTTCCTGCCGCTGTTGACGATGACGTTTTTTATCTGCCTGTTCATCGTGCTGATGCAGTTTCTCTGGCGGTCAATCGACGACCTCGTAGGCAAGGGGCTCGACATCAGCGTGATAGCCGAGCTGTTCTTCTACGCGGCGCTGTCGATGGTGCCCATGGCGCTGCCGCTGGCGGTGCTTCTTGCGTCGCTGATGGTTTTCGGCAACTTAGGCGAGAAATTCGAGCTCACGGCCATGAAGGCGGCGGGCATCTCGCTCTTCCGCATCATGCGTCCGCTCATCATTCTGATGGGCTTCATCGCCGTGGGGGCCTTCTTCTTCCAGAACAACGTTCTGCCCGTGGCGCAGACGAAGATGTGGACCATCCTCTTCTCCGTGCGCCAGAAAAGTCCCGAGGTCGAAATCCCCGAGCGCTCCTTCTACGACCAGATACCTAACATGAACCTCTACGTCGAGAGCAAGAACAAGGAGACGGGAATGCTCTACGGCATGATTATCTACGACCTGAGCAAGGGCATCGACAACTCGCGTGTGATTCTGGCGGACTCCGGGCGCTTCAACTTCACGGAGGACCGCACGCGCCTCTATCTGCATCTGCACTCCGGGGAGATGTTCGAGAACATGCGCGACAACTCCATGGGCGTGACCTCGGCGCGCTATCTGCCCTTCCGGCGCGAGGCCTTCACCGACAAGGAGATATATTTTCCCTTCGACATGAACTTCAACCGCATGGACGAGGGAGGACTGCGCTCGCAGTATATAGGCCAGAACGTGAGCCAGCTGCGCCGGTCGATAGACTCCATCGGGCGTCAGATTGACTCCGTGGGCCGCAGCTACGGCCAGGAGCTCCGGGCGGCGCAGGTGATGGGCTTCCCGGCGAAAATCCCCGAAGAAGTGACTGAAGAGCCCGTCAAGCGGACCATCACTCCCGCCGACCTCGACTCGATTTTCAACGCTCCGACGCCCTCGATGGCCAAGAACTACATCACGCAGGCCCTCGCCAAGGTGAAACGCTCGAAGCAGGAGTACGAATACCGCGCCATGGCCTTCGCCGAGCAGGAGAAGCTCATGCGCCGCCACGACATAGAGATGCAGAAGAAGTTCACGCTGTCCTTCGCCTGCCTCATCTTCTTCTTCATAGGCGCGCCCTTAGGGGCGATAATCAAGAAAGGCGGTCTGGGGACGCCGCTGGTCATCTCGGTGCTCCTCTTCATCGTCTACTACATCATCGACAACACGGGCTACAAGATGGCGCGCGACGGCAAAATCGCCGTCTGGGAGGGAATCTGGCTGAGCTCGGCGGTGCTTCTGCCCCTTGGCGTGTTCTTCACCTACAAGGCCGTGGGCGACTCGGCGGTGTTCAACTTCGACGCCTACAACGCCTTCTTCCGGCGTCTCGCGGGCAAGGAGACTCCCCGCGCCCTGGCCGTCAAGGAAATGCGCATGGAAGAGACCGAGCCCGCGGAGGCCCTCAGGCTGCTCGGAGAGTTCTCGGCCCTGACGGAGGACGCCCGGCGGCACATCGCCGCGCTTCCGCGCCCCCTGCGGCGGCTCCGGGGCGGACGCTGGACCGCGCGGCTCCGGGAGCCCCTCAACGAGCTCGTGGAATATCTCTCGAACTCCGACGACCGCCGCGTGATCGGCCTCCTGAACCAGTATCCCTTCACGCCGCGCGTGCGGACACTCGACGCCATAGCCGAGACCACACGGCGGCTCACAGACCTCTACAACACAGAAAACCCTGACTCTACAGCATATGATAAAGCTTGATTCAATAGAAGAAGCCATCGCCGACTTCCGGGACGGCAAGATGGTGATAGTGGTCGACGACGAAGACCGCGAGAACGAAGGCGACCTCATCGTCGCCGCCGAGAAAATCACCCCCGAACAGGTGAACTTCATGCTGAAGAACGCCCGCGGCGTGCTCTGCGCCCCGCTGACCATCTCGCGCTGCCGGGAGCTCGAACTCCCGCACCAGGTGGAGGACAACACGTCGGTGCTCGGGACGCCGTTTACCGTGACCGTCGACAAACTCGAGGGCTGTAGCACAGGCGTGAGCTCCGAGGACCGCTGCGCCACAATCCGAGCCCTCGCCGACCCGGAATCAACGGCGGCCACCTTCGGGCGCCCGGGTCACATCAATCCCCTCTACGCCCAGGACCAGGGCGTACTGCGGCGCAGCGGCCACACGGAGGCCGCCGTAGACCTCGCGCGCCTCGCGGGACTCCAGCCTGCGGCGGCGCTGATGGAAATCATGAGCGACGATGGCACCATGGCACGCCTCCCCGAACTGCGCAAGCGCGCCGACGAATGGGGGATGAAGCTTATCAGCATCCGCGACCTCATAGCCTACCGCCTTGCGTCCGAAACACTTGTAGAGGTAGGCGTTGAAGTGGACATGCCCACGGCCTACGGCCATTTCCGCCTCATCCCCTTCCGCCAGAAGAGCAACGGCCTCGAACACATAGCGCTCATCAAAGGCGACATCTCGGGCGAGGAGCCGGTGCTCGTGCGCGTACACTCCTCCTGCGCCACGGGCGACATCTTCGGCTCCCTGCGCTGCGACTGCGGCGAACAGCTCCACAAGTCGCTCCAGATGATCGAGGCCGAGGGCCGCGGCGCGCTCGTGTACCTCAGCCAGGAAGGGCGCGGCATCGGCCTGATGGACAAAATCCGCGCCTACAAGCTCCAGGAAGAGGGTCTCGACACCGTAGAGGCCAACCTCCACCTCGGCCACGGCGCCGACGACCGCGACTACGGCGTGGGCGCGCAGATTCTCAACCTCCTGGGCATCCGCAAGATGCGCCTTATGACCAACAACCCCGTGAAGCGCATCGGCCTCGAGGGCTACGGCCTCGAAGTTGTCGAGAACGTGCCCATAGAAGTCACCCCCAACCCCTACAACCTCCGCTACATGCACACGAAGAAGACGCGCATGGGCCATCTCCTCCACGAAGTGGAATAAAATGACTGACACGAAGAACATACTCCTGCCCTCGGCGGAACTGACGCAGGCCCTCGAGGAACTGCGGAGCGCCGGCAGCCCCGAGGAGCTCGCGGCCCGGAGCGGCGAGCTCGTGGCGAAATACGACCGCGAGTGGCAGCTGGCGCACAACGCCGGGAAGGCCGTTGACGGCCCGGTGGTGGACTTCCTGACGGCCGTACAGGTTCACGTCGAGGCCCTTGCGGCGACTGAACAGCTCTCCGAGGCCGTGACGACGCTGCTCTTCGGCCTCCTTTCGACGGACATCGCCAAGGCCGACACCTCGCGCTTCGAAGGGCTTTACCTGCGCTCGGTACAGACTCTGGCCATGCTTCTGATCAGCCTTGCGGACGCCTGTCCGGCTCCGGGCTGCGCCGAGCACCTCGACGTCTGCGCCCGCTACGGCCTCGGGCTGTTCACGGCGGCCTACGCGCGCTACCTCGAAGACGGCGGCGCGCCGATTGCCGACCGCGGCATGGACGAACTTTACCGCCAATGCGCCGAGGGAGGCGTACTTGATGCCCTTCCGCCGCTGCACGGCGAACCCCTCAGGCCCCTCGAGCGCAGGGGCGAGCTCCTCGTCGACATCCTCACGCGCCTCCGCGCCTGCGGCCTGGCAAGCATCTGACCATAAAAGATATGAAAACGCTCCTCGTACCCTCCCACGGCCTCGACGCCATCACCCGCGACATGCTGCGCCGCATCGGCGAACTCCCGCAGGGGGAGCTGCGCGTAATCACGGCCGGCCCGGGCGAGGAGACCGAAGCGCCGGAAATACGGTCGAAGGCCGATTTCCGGGCCGTGCGGGCCTACCGCGACATAATCCTCCGCGAGGGCGCGGACCTCACATTCTCGCCGAGCTCATCGGGGCTCGCCACGATGCTCTGGGCAACTATCGGCACCGGGGTGCGCAACATCGGCTACCGGGGCACTCAGGCCCGGGTACGCCGCTCGGACCCCACGAACTGGCTGGCACTGCTCAATCCCCGCGTGGCCCACATCGTCTGCGAGACGGCCGACATCCGCGAGGCCCTCTCGCGGAAAGTCCCGGGCAGGAAGCTGTCGGTGGCCACGAAACCCTTTGCTTCCAAATGGGTTGCCGATGCCATAGCGCGGCCCCTCACGACTCAAGGCTACAGCGCGGAAGGCTTCGAGCTCCTATACGTGGGCGTGTCGAAAGGCCGCCCCCACAAGGGACTGCGGACGCTGCTCGAAGCCCTCGAAATCCTCGCGCACGACGAGGAGGGCTACCACCTGACGGTTGTGGGCGACGCCGAGGAGGCCGACCGGGACTTCGCGCGGAGACTGCCCGCGGACTTCATAGCCACGACGCCCGATGCCACGCGCTATATGCCTCCGGCCACGCTCTACATCCTGCCGAGCACGCGCGACGCCTCGCCGCGGACCCTTCGCGAGGCCCAGGCCTGCGGAGTGCCGTGCATAGTCTCGGACATCCCCGGCGCGCGGGACCTCATCTCCCCGGGCGAGACGGGTCTCCTGGTCCCTCCCGGCTCGTCCGGAGCGCTGGCCGAGGCCATCCGCTCGCTGAGGGCCAAGCCCGAAGTGCTCGAAGCGATGCGCGGCGCAACGAAGGACTTCATCGTGCGGGCCTTCGACCCTGAAGCATATGCCCGACAATTTCTGAACCTATTCAAATCGCTCTGAAAACCAATGAAAAAAGCTCTCCTCCTAATAATAACGGTCCTTGCTGTGGCACTCGCGGCACATGCAGAAAGCCCCAAGCGCGAATTCCGCGGGGCGTGGATGCACACCGTCTATCAGGGACAGTATGCCTCGCAGTCGACGGCCGAGAACAAGGCCTACCTCCGCGGACAGCTCGACAAGCTCAAGGCCGCGGGCGTGAACGCCGTGATTTTTCAGGTGCGCCCCTCGGCGGACGCCTTCTATGCGAGCAAGCTGGAGCCCTGGAGCCGCTTCCTGACGGGGACAGCCGGAAAGGCGCCGTCGCCGATGTGGGACCCTCTGGAATTCATGGTCGAGGAGGCCCACAAGCGGGGGATGGAGCTGCACGCATGGCTCAACCCCTACCGCGTGACGACGTCCAAAACGGAGAAACTGCCCGCCGGGCACCTTGCCCTGCGTGAGCCCGGGCGCTTCATCAAATACGCCGACGGCAAGCTCTATTTCGACCCCGGACGCCCGGAGAACCGCGAGTTCATCGCCCGCATCACGGGCGACATCGTGCGGCGCTACGACGTGGACGGCATTCATTTCGACGATTATTTCTACCCCTACCCCGTGCGCAAGGCCGAGTTCGGCGACGACGCTTCCTTCCGCAAGTACGGCAAAGGCCTGAGCCGCGGAGACTGGCGGCGGCGAAACGTGGACCTGCTCATAGAAGAGGTACACGACACCATCCGGGCCGTGAAGCCCTGGGTGCGCTTCGGCATCAGCCCCTTCGGCATCTGGCGCAACAAGACGAGTGACCCGCGGGGAAGCGCCACCAACGGGCTCGAAAACTACGACTCACTGTACGCCGACGTGCTTCTGTGGGCTGAAAAAGGCTGGATTGACTACCTCATGCCACAGATTTACTGGCCCCTGGACCACAAGGCGGCGCCTTACAGGGTTCTCATGCCCTGGTGGGACGCGGCCACGCCGGAAGGCTGCGACCTCTATATCGGTCAGGACGTTGAACGCACGATGGAAGCGTCGGAGCTCGACCCGAAACTCGCGATGATGACCTCCGGAGCGAAGGTGAAGGGCCTCTGCTGGTGGCCGGCCTACTCGGTGACGGCAAATTCGGGTGGCGTGGCGGACGCTCTGGCCTCGCCCGGACGCCACGGCACTCCGGCCCTCGTGCCGGCCTATCCGCGCCTGTCGGACAAGGCTCCGGCGAAGGTGAAGCACGTGCGGAACGACCGCGGCACCCTGCGCTGGACCGGAGAGGAGAAGCGGGGAGTGGCGGAGGACGCAGTGAGATATGTGGTCTACCGCTTCGACAGCGCCGGGAAGGCCGACATATCGGGCGCCGGGGCCATACGGACGGTGACGCCGGAGACCTTCTACGAACTCCCGGGACCGGGCGCCTATGTGGTGACGGCACTTTCGCGCACAAACATCGAATCCGCCCCCTCGGAGGTGGTGACAGTAAAGTAAGCAACAAATCCAAGCCAATATATCATGCCAGGAAGAGACAGAAAAGTTTCGGTAATCGTCCCGGTGTACAAGGCGGGGCGGTGGCTCAAGCGCTGCATCTCGAGCGTTCTGAAGCAAAGCCACGAAAATCTGGAGCTTATAGTTGTCGACGACGGGTCGCCGGACGACAGCGGAGCGCGGGCGGACGCCTACACGGCGACGGACAGCCGCGTGACGACCGTCCATATCCCGCACGCGGGAGTGTCGGCGGCACGAAATACGGGGCTTGAGCGCGCGACGGGCGACTACGTGCTCTTCGTGGATGCCGACGACGAGCTCCATCCGCAGGCACTGGGGCTGATGGTGAACGTCGCCCTCAAGACCGGAGCGGACATCATCTCGACGCCTATCCGGGCCTCGGAATCGGTCGTGTTCGACCACATAGACGAAAGTGCGTGCCCGTACCACTACTTCCTCCCCGAGGAGGCCGCGGAGCTGCACCTCTACCGGCGCACGCTCGACTGCTCGATCTGCGGCAAGCTTTTCGAGCGGCGGCTCTTCACCGAGAACGACATCCGTTTCCCTGTCGGACTGCGCTACGAGGACATAGCGATGAGCCATCTTGTCTACACCCACTCGCGGGGAGTTGCCCATCTGCGCACACGGCTGTATTTCTACCGGGCGCACCCCGACGGCTTCCTGAGGATATGGAGCCCGGAGCGCCGGGACTGCTTCCCGGTGGTGGAGCGCATCCTCGAGGAGAGCAAGGACAATCCGCGTCTTCGCCGGGCGGCGGAGGACCGGATGTTCTTCATCTGCTACAACATCTTCCTCCTGGCGCGGGCAAACGGCGAGCCGGACTTAGCGGCGGAATGCTGGAAAGGGGTCAGGAAATACCGTATGAAGACCCTTTTCAGCCGCCGGACGGTGTTCTACAACCGCATCCGTGCCTTCGCGAGCTACTTCGGTCCGGCCCGGGCTGCGCGGATGACGAAGTACAGGTACTGAGCGGAGGGGGCACGCAACCGCTCTCCGGATACGGGAGGCCAAAATTCAAATTCGGCGGTTCGGGTCAGAGGTGCCATGGAGCATTGTCACTAACTTAATCCTGGAACCCCGTAGGGGTTTAACGGAGTTAGCCCGGGGTTGGAACCCCGGGCCTAACCCTGTGGCACCCCTACAGGGTGCTTTCCGTCATAAAACATAGTCAGCGGGTATTACTATGAACCAATATGTCTTAAGTTAGTGACATTGTGCCATGGCACGTTCCTACTGACGCGAGTTCGGGATAACGCTAGGCCAATCGGCCACTTCACTATATGGCATAAGTTATCGGGCGATCCGAATGGGTCGCCTGATTTTTTAACCATTGCCGTTTATCGCCAGAGAACGAGCTGCCCGTTTGATTCAGGCACATCGTAATCGAAATTTACCTCGGGCTTCGTGGAGAAGAAGCAGTATGCACCCATCGCCGCGAGCAGGTTCATGATGAAATTGTGGACGCTTCGGTGACGGGAATGCACCAGCTGGGCCACGTTCTTGAGCATGTCGTTGATTGACTCGATGATGCTTCTCTTCCGGAGCATTATCTTGTCATAGAGGGGC